>Ga0181521_10006996_pt1 | contig 12001 bp, 8 predicted proteins | sample PEATcosm2014_Bin_32_FD_119764 | JGI IMG/M metagenome (GOLD analysis project Ga0181521, IMG submission 119764) | Peatland microbial communities from MTU Mesocosm Facility, Houghton, MI, USA - PEATcosm2014_Bin02_60_metaG | ecosystem: Environmental > Terrestrial > Soil > Wetlands > Peat | place... | reverse complement strand
CTCAGCAAGGGATTCGGCGACCGGCTGCTGATCGACGGGCTGTGCTTCAACCTGCCGCGTGGCGGAATCGTCGGCATCATCGGCCCCAATGGCGCCGGCAAGACCACGCTGTTCCGGATGCTGACGGGTGTCGAGAAGCCGGATGGCGGCGAGATCCGCATCGGCCCCTCCGTGCAGCTCGCCTACGTCGACCAGTCGCGCCAGACGCTCGATGACTCGAAGAGCGTCTGGGCCGAGATCTCCGGCGGCCTCGACATCATCAGGGTCGGCAATTACGAGACGCCGTCACGGTCCTACGTCGGCCGTTTCAACTTCAAGGGCACGCAGCAGCAGCAGCTGATCGGCCAGCTGTCTGGCGGCGAGCGCAACCGCGTGCACCTGGCCAAGGTCCTGAAGGCCGGCGCGAACGTGCTGCTGCTCGACGAGCCGACCAACGATCTCGATGTCGAAACGCTGCGCGCGCTCGAGGAGGCGCTGCTCGCCTTCCCCGGCTGCGCGGTGGTGATCTCGCACGACCGCTGGTTCCTCGACCGGACCGCGACCCACATCCTCGCCTTCGAAGGCAACAGCGAGGTGGTCTGGTTCGAGGGCAACTACCAGGATTACGTGGCGGACCTGAAGCGCCGCAAGGGCGAGGACGCCGACCAGCCGCACCGGATCCGCTACAAGAGGCTGACCGCATGACTCCTGCCCCCGCCCCGCTGTCGGGCCTGGATCTGTCGCTCAGCGCGGTCGCGCTGCTCGCGCCCCGCTCACGCTGGCGCCTGACCGCCGAGGCGCTGACGCGCATGCAGGCGAGCCGCGCCGCGGTCGAGCGCGCGGTCGCGAAGGGCCAGGTCAGTTACGGCATCACCACCGGCTTCGGCGCGTTCGCCAGCCGGCGCATTCCGCCGGACAAGCTGCTGGAGCTGCAGGTCAACCTGGTGCGCAGCCACGCCGCGGGCGTGGGCGCACCGCTGGCTGCCGAGCACGTGCGGCGAATCCTGCTGCTCAAGGCCAACAACCTCGCGGCCGGGTTCTCCGGGATCCGCCCGGCGCTCGTCGAGGCGCTGCTGGCGCTCCTTGCCGCCGACGTGCTACCGCGCATCCCGGGGCGCGGTTCGGTCGGCGCGTCCGGAGACCTCGCTCCGCTCGCCCACCTGTCGCTGGCACTGATCGGCGAAGGCGAGGCCGACCGGGACGGCACGACGCTCGAGGGTGCGGCGGTATGCGCCGCGGCGGGGTTTGAGCCGTTCACGCTCGAGGCCAAGGAAGGGCTCGCACTGCTGAACGGCACGCAGGTCTCCACCGCGCTTGCGATCGACGGCTGGCACCGGGCCAGGCGCCTACTCGAGAGCACGCTGGTGATCGGCGCGCTCACCGTCGAGGCGCTCGCCGGCAGCCATGCACCCTTCGATGTGCGCATCCACGCGGCGCGCGGCCAGGCCGGGCAGCGGCAGGCGGCGGCGGCGATCCGGGCGCTGCTCGGCGACAGCACCATCCACTCGAGCCATGCCGACTGCGACCGCGTACAGGACCCGTATGGGGTGCGCTGCCTGCCGCAGGTCGCGGGGGCCGCGTGGGACACCATCGAGCATGCCGCAAGCGTGCTCGCCGCCGAGGTCAACGGCGTCTCCGACAATCCGCTGATCTTCGGCGAGGACATCCTGTCCGGCGGCAACTTCCATGCCGCGCCGATCGGGCTCATCGCCGACTTTCTCGCGATCGCGCTCGCGGACGTCGCCGCGATGAGCGAGCGGCGGGTCGATCTGCTCGACCGGCGCATCAACCCGAACCTCAACATGTTCCTGACCAGCGAGCCGGGCGTCGAATCCGGGTTCATGCTCGCGCACGTGACCGCCGCGGCGCTCGCCTCGGAGATGAAGACGCTCGCCCATCCTGCGTCGGTCGACAGTATCCCGACGTCGGCCGGCCAGGAAGACCACGTCAGCATGGCGCCGTGGGCCGGTCACAAGCTGCTCGCGATCTGCGACAACCTGGCCTCGATACTCGCGATCGAGCTGCTGGTCGGCGCGCATGCACTCGACTGCCAGCGACCGCTGAGGACGACCGCGGCGCTCGAGTCGCTGCACGCACTGGTGCGCGACGCGGTCCCGTTCCAGGCGCGCGACCATCGCCTGGATCGCGACATCCGGACGGTGGCGGCGCTGATCAACTCTGGTGCGGTGGCGGCGATCCTGCCCGTGGAGGCGCGCGCCTGACCACGGCGCATTATGTCCGCTTCGTAGGGCGCCGACCCCCGGGCGCGACTGCGCTACACTAGCGCGTACCGAGCCCGCGCATCTCACGGGGAGGCCCGCCGTCGCGGCGGCCGATGCAGCATGACCAGACGGGCTCCGGCGGAGCCCGCATGTCGATCCATCTCGATTCGGCCGGCACCCTGCACCACGACCACGCGCAGAGTTTCGCGCTCACCTGCCCGCACTGCCAGGTACTGTCGCACCTGACGGCGGTGTCGCTGCCGCAGTACTCCCAGCTGATGGCCTTCAAGCCGAGCCACGTCGGCATCGTCTACCGCTGCGACTCGTGCAATGCACCGGTGTTCCTCAAGTACCCGGTCAAGACCTACAGCAGCAATCGCGTCGAGCTCGGCACGAACTTCCAGGAACTCGAGCGGGCCAAGGAGAAGTTCAGCCTGACCTACCTGCCGAAGGATGCCGAGGCGCTGTTCAAGGAAGCGCTCGGATCGTTCTCGGCAGGCTGCTTCAACGCCTTCGCCTCGATGTGCCGCCGCACGGCGCAGGCGGTGTTCGCCGATCTCGGCGACAACGGCAAGCTGCGGATGTTCGACCAGCTCAATGAAGTCAAAGAGATGGCCGAGCTCGACCAGGATACGTTCAACATCGTCCGCAAGGTCCTGTTCGGCACCGACGCGGAGCCGCAGTCGGGCATGCCGGTGCTGGATTCGACCACCGCGGGCGTGCTGGTCGAGGTCATCAAGGACCTGCTCTACCAGAGCTACGTGCGCAAGGGCCGGCTGCAGCAGGCGATGATGGTGCGCCGCTACTTCGCCAGCGAGGCCGACGCCAAGGTCACGCCGCTGACCAAGGCGAGCAGCTGAGCGGCCGCCCGCGGCCGGCGGCCCGGCGCGCGCTTAGCCGAGCGCGACACGCGCGTTGCGGAACATGCGCATCCAGCCGCCGTCCTCGCGCCATTCGCGCGGCCGCCACGAGTTCTGCGCGGCGCGGAACACCCGCTCGGGGTGCGGCATCGTCAGGGTCACGCGGCCGTCGCTGCTGCTGATGCCGGCGATCCCGGCCGTCGACCCGTTCGGATTGGCCGGATAGCTCGACGCCGGGCGACCCCGGGAGTCGACGAAACGCAGCGCAATGCCGCCGGCGGCCTCGAGCGCGCCGAGCTGCGCCTGCGTCGCAAACTCGGCCCGTCCCTCGCCGTGGGCGACCGCGATCGGCAGGCGCGAACCGGCCATGCCGGCGAACAACGGCGACGGCGAGGACAGCACCTCGACCAGGGTCAGCCGCCCTTCGAACTGCTCCGAGCGGTTGCGCCGGAAGCGCGGCCAGTGGCTGCTCCCGGGAATCAGCTCGCCGAGCGATGCGAGCATCTGGCAGCCGTTGCACACACCGAGTGTCAGCGTCTCCCGCCGTGCGAAGAATGCGGCGAACTCGTCGCGGGCGCGGGGGTTGAACAGCACCGACTTCGCCCAGCCTTCGCCGGCTCCGAGCACATCACCGTACGAGAAGCCGCCACAGGCCACGAGCACCTGGTAGCCCGCGAGCGCCGCGCGCCCGGACAGCACGTCCGTCATATGGACGTCGTCGGCGGTGAAGCCCGCCCGGTCGAGCGCGGCCGCCATCTCCACCTGGCCGTTGACTCCCTGCTCGCGCAGGATCGCCACCCGCGGCCGGACGCCGCGCGCGATGAGCGGTGCCGCGACGTCTTCCTCGGGGTCGAAGCTGAGCACGGCGTTGAGCCCGGGATCGCCGGCATCGGCGAGCGATGCAAATTCCTCGCGGGCGCATTCCGGCTCGTCGCGCAGCTCGCGGAGCCGGAAGCTGGTCTCGGACCACGCGCGCCTCAGGTCCACGCAGGACTCGTCGAGGACCGTGCGGTCCGCGACCCGGACGATGAGCCGCCGGTGCTTGGCCGGCCGGCCGAGCGCACGGGTTGCGGCCAGAAGCCCGTGGCGGGCGAACACCGCGAGCAGGTCGGCGAGGTCCTGGTCGCGCGCCTGCAGCACCGCGCCGAGCTCCTCCGCATACAGGGCCGCGACCGGGTCCGCGCCCGGGCCGGACGCAGGGCCCAGATCCACCTCGAGACCGGTCGCGCTCGCGAAGGCCATCTCGGCGAGCGTGACCAGGAGCCCGCCGTCCGAGCGATCGTGATAGGCGAGCAGCAGCCCGAGGCTGGCCGCCTCGCGCACCGCGGCGAAGAATCCGCGCAGCAGCGCCGGGTCGTCGAGGTCCGCGGGCTGCCCGCCGAGTGCGCCGTACACCTGCGCGAGGCAGGAACCACCCACGCGATTCTGTCCGCGCCCGAGATCAACCAGCAGCAGCGTGGTCGGCCCCTGATCGAGCCGCAGTTCCGGGGTCAGCGTCCGGCGCACATCGCGCACCGGCGCGAACGCCGAGACGACCAGCGACACCGGCGCCCAGACCGAGCGCTCGCCGCCGGGCTCGGCCCAGCCGGAACGCATCGACAGTGAGTCCTTGCCGACCGGAATGGCGATGCCGAGCGCCGGGCACAGCACCTCTCCCACTTCCCTGACCGTGTCGAACAGCGTCGCGTCCTCGGCCGCATCGCCGGCCGCCGCCATCCAGTTGGCCGACAGCTTGACCTCGCCGAGCTGGCCGATGTCCGCCGCCGCGATGTTGGTGATCGCCTCCCCGACCGCGAGCCTGCCCGAGGCCGGTCCGTCCAGCAGCGCGACCGGCGGGCGCTCGCCGATCGCGAGCGCCTCCCCGGCGTGCGTGCGGTAGCCGGCGAGCGTCACGGCGCAGTCGCTGACCGGCACCTGCCACGGACCGACCATGGAGTCGCGGCTGATCAGCCCGCCGACCGTACGGTCGCCGATCGTGATCAGGAACGTCTTGTCAGCGACGGTCGGCAGGCGCAGCAGCCGATAGGCGGCCTCGCGCACCTCGATCGCAGCGGTCGCGAGCGGCGCGCGCGGGCGCTGCCGCCGGGCAGCGCGGCGCGTCATCTTCGGGGGCTTGCCGAGCAGCACCTCGACCGGCATCGAGATCGGGCGGCTGGCGGTCAACCGGTCGGTGACGACGAGCTCGCCGTCGTCGGTGATCACGCCGATCACCGCGGCCGGGCAGCGCTCGCGCGCGCACAGCGCCTCGAATGTCGCGAGACGCCTTGGATCGATGCACACCACGTAGCGTTCCTGCGCCTCGTTGCACCATAGCTCGAGCGGCGACAGCCCCGGCTCCGCGGTGGGGATATCCCTGAGCTCGATCCGTCCGCCGCGGCTGCTGTGCGCCACCGCCTCGGGCACGGCGTTCGACAGCCCGCCGGCGCCGACATCGTGGATCAACAGGATCGGATTGTCCTCGCCGAGCGCCCAGCAGCGGTCGATGACCTCCTGCGCCCGGCGCTGCATCTCGGGGTTGCCGCGCTGCACCGATGCAAAGTCGAGGTCGCCGCTGCTCGCGCCGCTGCCGACTGAGGACGCCGCACCGCCGCCGAGGCCGATCAGCATTGCCGGGCCACCGAGCACGACCAGCTTCGCACCCGGCGGTACCTCGGCCTTGTCAATGTGCTCGCGCCGCACGTTGCCGAGGCCGCCGGCGATCATGATCGGCTTGTGATAGCCGCGAACGACGCCCGGCGGATCGCCGGCAACCCGCTGCTCATAGGTGCGGAAGTAGCCGAGGATGCCGGGGCGCCCGAACTCATTGTTGAAGGCCGCGGCGCCGACGGGCCCGTCGAGCATGATCTGCAGCGGGGTCGCGATCCGCGGCGAGCGCGCCTCCGGTCCCTCCCACGGCTGGGCCCAGCCGGGGATGCGAAGGTTTGAGACCGTAAAGCCGGTCAGACCGGCCTTCGGCTTGGCGCCGCGGCCGGTCGCTCCCTCGTCACGGATCTCCCCGCCCGAGCCCGTCGCAGCTCCCGGGAACGGTGCGATCGCGGTCGGATGGTTGTGGGTCTCGACCTTGATCACGATGTCGACCGCCTCGCGCGAGTAGTGATAGCGGCCGGTCGCTGGATCGGCGGTCAGCCTCTCGGCACTGCTGCCTTCGATCACGGCGCCGTTGTCACGGTAGGCGGACAGCACGCCGCCCGGGCTCTGTGCCGTGGTGTTGCGGATCATCGCGAACAGTGACTTGGGCTCCCGCTCGCCGTCGACGATCCAGTCGGCGTTGAAGATCTTGTGGCGGCAGTGCTCGGAGTTCGCCTGCGCGAACATCATCAGCTCGACGTCGGTCGGGTCGCGGCCGAGCCGCGCGTAGGCGGCGAGCAGGTAGTCGATCTCATCGGGTGACAGCGCGAGCCCGAGGTGCGTGTCGGCGGCGACCAGCGCGGCCCGGCCGTCGCTTCCGAGCGGCACCGTTGTGAGCCGCCGCGGTGCCTCGCTGACGAACAGCTGCCGGGCGTCGTCGAGCTCGAAGCCGACCGTCTCGGTCATCCGGTCATGCAGCACCGCAGCCACTCGCGTCAGCGCCTCGCGGCCGAGTGCTGCCGCAGGGCCCAGCGTAAAGAGCGTGCCGCGCTCGATCCGCCGCACCGCATCCAGGCCGCACACGTGGGCGATGTCGGTCGCCTTGCTGGACCAGGGCGAGATCGTGCCGGCTCGCGGCATCACGACGAGCCGGGCGCCGGTCGCGGGTGGCTCGGGCGCGACGTCCGACTCGAGCAGTCGCGCGAGGCACCGCGCTTCGGCTGCACTCAACGGACGGCCAACGTCGACGAAGTGTTGGAAATGCGCGGTCAGCGATGCGACGCGCGGATCGACCAACCGGAGGGCAGCGAGGAGCTTGTCGAGGCGGAACCGGGATAGGGCCAAGGCCCCGGGCAACAGCAGCATCAGGCACTCGGGTCGGACCGGCGCCACCGCCGGGGCAGTATTCTACCGCATCGGCAGCCGCGGCCGCCGGGGAGTCGGCTACTTGCGCCGGCCCGGATCGGGACCCGGCGCGGGAACCGGCATCGGGAACTGGGTGATGTTGCCGCCCTCGTAGGTGGTGATCTTCCCCACGCCGCTTTTCTTGACCTCGTCGATCCTGAGCACCGAGTGCATCGGCAGCCAGGTCCGCTTGACCCCGTCGAACTCGCCCTTGATGCGCTCCTCGGCGGGATCCACGACGACGGTGGAGCGCTCGCCGAACACGAAGTCCTCGAGCTCAATGAAGCCGAACAGGCCCCCGTGGGTCACCTTCCTGGCGTAAACCTCCCAGACCTTGCCCTCACGGACGAACTGGACCTTGAAAATGTGACTCGCTGCCATCTGTGGGACTCGCCAGCGCGCTAGCCTTTTGCCATATTACCCCGGGGGCAGACAGTATGGCGCTGAGACTCCGTGTCACGGGTCCGCAGGCGGCCAGGCTCGGCGAACGCGTGTCACGCGTGTTCGGCGTGCAGGGCGGCCGGATCGGCCGTGCCGCAGACAATGACTGGTCGCTGCCCGATCCCGAGCGATACCTGTCCGGCCACCACGCCACGATCGAATACCGAAAAGGGACCTGGTTCGTGCTCGACACGAGCTCGAACGGCACCTACGTCAACGACCAGTCGGAACCGCTCGGGCGCGATCACGCGCAGGCGGTCACGACCGGCGACCGGCTGCGCATGGGCGAGTATCAGTTCATCGTCAGCGTCAGCCCGGACAACGATTTCCCGCCGGACGTCGAAGCGGCCGCCGCGCTCGATCCGGCGGCCGAGGCGGACTTCGCGCTCGCGACCCACGGCGACCTAGGTGCCGAACTCGATCTGAAGCACCTGCTCAGGGACTCGACCCCGCCTCCGGACGAGGCGCTGCCCGGGCAGGCCCCGGGCGTGCGGGTAGCGGATGCCTATGGCCAGACGTTCACGGTCGTGCCGCCGGCGAAGCCCGCCGAGACCCGCGCGGCGGTGCGCCCGACCGTGCAGTCGGTGGCCACGCCGCCGCCCGCCGGCGCGCCGCAACGCCACGGCGGCTCGCTGCAGGCGTTCTGCCGCGGGGCCGGCATCGACCCTGCCTCGCTCGCCCCCGAGCACTCCAAGGCCATTCTGACGCTCGCCGGTCAGCTGATCCGCGAGATGACGCTCGGGCTGATCACGGGCCTTCAGTACCGCACCGAGCAGACGGGCCGCTACCAGATCGAGGACACCTCGACCTCCCCGGCCGCGAACAACACCTTCCGGATGTCGAGCAGCGTCGACGAGGCGCTCGCCCGGCTGTTCGCCCCGCACTCGACGCGCTTCCTGACGCCACTCGAGGCCGTCCGCACGAGCTTCGAGGACCTGCGTCGTCACGACCAGGCGATGGTGATCGCGATGCAGGATGCACTCGCGGAGTACCTCAAGCGTCTGGCGCCGGACCAGCTGGAGCTGCAGTTCGGCGAAGTGCTGAAGCGCAGCGGGCCGTTGCCGCCGAGCCCGGGCCAGAAGTACTGGGACATGTATGCCGAGCTCTATCGGGTGCTGGCGCAGATGGCCCCGGAAGGCCTGCCGCACGCCTTCGCCGAAGAATTCTCCAAGGCCTACCAGACGGCGACGCAGGAGCTGCGCGAGAAGGCCAAGCGACCGTCGGCCAGGCCGATGAGCGGGCGGCTCGCCCCCTAGTCCCGCGCCGCGTGGCGCAGGTACCGGCCCGCATGCGGATCGCCGGCTTCAAAGTGGCGGAGAGGGTGGGATTCGAACCCACGTGGGGCGTAATGCCCCCAACCGATTTCGAGTCGGTGCCGTTGTGACCGCTTCGGTACCTCTCCGGCCGGGGCCCGACCGGGAAGCCGGGGCCGCGTATTCTACACACATGCCAGCTCCGTCCGGCACCCGCCTGGGTCCACTGCAGGCAGCGGCGCGGGCGAGGCCGTGGCGGCTGGCGCTCGTCGTCGTCGCGATGGGGCTGCTCGGGACCTGCAGCGCCCGGCCGGGCGTTCTGGAGCAGGTGCGGATCGTCGGCGAACTGCGGGTCGCGACCCGCAACAGCCCGATGGCGTACTACCTGGGCGCGAACGGGCGCGCCGGACCCGAGTACGAGCTCGCCTCGCGCTTCGCCGGCACGCTTGGCGTGCCGGCCCGCTTCATCACGCTCGACTCGCCGGCGGCGGTGCTTGCCGAGGTCGCGAGCGGCCGCGCGCACATCGGCGCGGCGGGCCTCGCAATCACCCCGGCCTGGCAGCGCGTGGTCGCCTTCTCGAGCCCCTACCAGCAGCAGAAGCTCCATCTCGTGCACCGCCGCGACAAGCCGCGGCCCTCCGGGTCCGACTGGCTCGGCGGACGCAGCCTCGAGCTCGTCGCCGGCAGCGCGCACGCGGCTGCAGTTGCGCAGCTGGCCCCGGGGCTCAAGTTCCGCGCGGTCCCCGGCGTCGACACTCTGGACCTGCTCGACCGCGTCTGGAACGGGGACGTCGACACCACGGTCGCCGACAGCGACGAGTTCTCGCTGATCCGGGGCTTCCACCGGGAGCTGCGGATCGCGCTCAATCTGCCGGGCGTCGAGCAGCTCGCCTGGGCGCTGCCGCGCGGCGACCGCGAGCTGAAGGCGCGCGCCGACGCGTTTTTGCACGCGGTGCAGCCCGACATGCCGGGGCTGATCGCGCGCTACTACGCCTCGTCCGATCCGTCCGACTACGACACCGCGCCCAGTCTTGTGCGGCATTTCCAGGACCGCATGCCCGCGCTACGCGAGTTCTTCGAGACGACCGCCCGCGAGTTTGGCGAAGACTGGAGGGTGCTCGCCGCGATCGGCTACCAGGAGTCCAAATGGGACGCGGACGCGGTGTCACCGACCGGCGTGCGCGGCATCATGATGCTGACCGCCGAGACCGCCTCGGCGCTCGGCGTCGCCGATCGTGCCAACGCCGCGCAGAGCATCCGCGGCGGCGCCCTGTACCTGCGTCGGATGCGGGATACCATTCCGGAGCGCGTGCCGGAGCCCGATCGCACCTGGCTCGCACTCGCGGCCTATAACATCGGCTACGGCCATCTCGAGGACGCGCGGATCCTGACGCAATCCCACGGCAAGGACCCTGATTCCTGGCAGGACGTGCGCGAGTTCCTGCCGCTGCTCGCCCAGGAACGGTGGTACACGCAGCTCAAGCGCGGCTATGCGCGCGGCTGGGAAGCGGCGCGCTTCGTCGACCACGTGCGTGGCTACCTTGACGTGATCGAGTGGATGTCGCCGGACCCCGCCACGCCACCGCCGGGGCCAGAGGCGTCGCCGGCGACGGCCGCGGCGGCCCGGACGGCGAATGCCGGCTCCGCGCTCTGAGGCGGCTCAGGCGCGGCGGCGACGGAAGAAGTCCTTCAGAAGTGCACCGCACTCCTGGGCGAGCACGCCCCCGAACGTGTCCAGCGAGTGGTTGAGTGCGCTCGCGTGGGCGAGATCGAAGACGCTGCCGGCAGCGCCCTGGCGCGGATCCCAGGCGCCGAACACGAGCCGCGCGATCCGCGCGTGGACCATCGCGGCAGTGCACATCGGGCACGGTTCGAGGGTGACGTACAACGTCGTCCCGCCAAGCCGGTACGAACCGCGCGCCGCACCCGCGGCCCGCAGCGCCAGAATCTCGGCGTGCGCGGTGGGATCGGAACTGCTGACCGGCCGGTTCCAGCCCTCGCCGAGGATGCGCCCGTCGGCGACCACCAGCGCCCCTATGGGCACCTCGCCCTCGGCCTCCGCGCAGCGTGCGAGCTCGAGCGCACGGCGCATGCAGTCCTCGTCGGTCCGCAGGACCGGGCGGCGCTCGCCGGTATCGGCGTCCATCACTCCGCTGCTCGCACAGCGCTGCGCGGGACCGCCGCTGCCGGCGCCGGTCCTCGGCGCTCGATCGCCGCGTGCCCGTAAAACCTCTCGGCGTCGCTGCCCGGTCTGCCCCGGTGCGATCCGCCGCTGGCCGACCGGCTGCGAATCCTGATTCGCATCAGCGTGCGCGCGCCGCTTCGGCGGCGGCCGCCGGCCACGGCTTGATCTTCGCCACGACCCTGGCGAGCGTCGCTCTGGCGACGGCCGTATCGTAGTCGGCCTGCAGCCGCAGCCACCAGCCATCCGCCAGCCCGAAGAAGCGGCACAGCCGCAGGTCCGTGTCGGCGGTGATCCCGCGCCGGCCGGCGAGGATCTCGCCGATGCGCTGCGCCGGCACGCCGATCTCCTTCGCCAGCCGGTAGTTGCTCATTGCCAGCGGCTTGAGGTACTCCTCCGCCAGCACCTTGCCTGGTGAAACGGGTTTCCGTTTTTTGCCCATGTCCCTCTCCGTCAGTGCCACTCCGCGGCCGCGAGGTCTGCGCGATCCCCTTCCGTCAAGCGGCAGCGGTCGCCTGCCAAGGTCATGCTCGAATGCACCGCGGTGCGGCACAGTCGACCCGCAGGCGCACCCTGCCCGCCGCGCCGCTACAATAACGCGGCGTGTGATTAACGTCAAGCGTGACTAATGTGACTCGTGATTAATAACGTATATCGTTACGAACGGCTTCAGTCATTAACTAGCTTCGTGATTAACGTTAGACGTGATTAACGTTATCCGTTATTAACGAAGTTAATGATTAACGCGATACGTGACTATCGTGCAGGATTGGCGGGCCAGGTTCATTCCCACTCAATGGTCTCCGGCACGTATAGGCACTTGAAGATACGCGACTTTCTCCCGGGGTCCGCCAAATTTACCGTCATCTCTACCGCCAAATGATTCCGCTTGGGGACGATAGACGGCGATAGATGCCGAAAAGGTCGAGGCATCTTGGCACCTACGCGGCGCGAATAGCGATCAGCGAATCAGAGGCTACCCAGAACCTCGGTCAATATCATGGCCGCTAAACATCCCGTTATGGGATCGCGCGTCCTTCATGGTTAGGCCAGCTCGGCCACGCACTGCGCCAGCGACATCACTTCCACCTT
>Ga0181521_10006987_pt1 | contig 12008 bp, 8 predicted proteins | sample PEATcosm2014_Bin_32_FD_119764 | JGI IMG/M metagenome (GOLD analysis project Ga0181521, IMG submission 119764) | Peatland microbial communities from MTU Mesocosm Facility, Houghton, MI, USA - PEATcosm2014_Bin02_60_metaG | ecosystem: Environmental > Terrestrial > Soil > Wetlands > Peat | place... | reverse complement strand
GCCGCTGAGCAGAATCCAGACCGCCAAGCAAATCAGGCAGACCACCAGCCGGTTGTCGGACGTCAATGAGAGCAACCTCGGCCTACTGGACGTAGTGGCCGTGCCGCTGTGGAAATCTCGGCCGATCTAGACCATCAGCGTCCGCTCCCTTACGGTCGCGGCTCCGATTCGGCATTGAACGGAGCCGCGCGCGTTAGCAAGCGGTTGCAGGGCAAAATCGTAAAGTCGCGATATTCGGCTCCCTCCTATTTGGTTAACGTTACCCTGGTGTAAACAACCTGGAAGCCCAGCCGCTCGTAGTTGCGCTGCGAGGCGCCGGCCGGAGCGGTGGCTGCGGCGGCCATGTCGCAGCCCTGCGCCAGCGCTTCATTGAGGCGAGCCGCAATCAACTCCTGGTGCAGTCGCTGCCGGCGATAGGGGCGCGCCACGCCATCGGCGAAGAGCGTGGCCAGGCCCTGGGTGACGATGAGCGCGGCTCCGCCGGCCGGCGTGCCGCCTTCGGCCGAGGCCAGGTAGCACATCGCGCCGGGCATGCCGAAGACCCAGCGGCCCACGTCCATCTCCTCGGTGGTGAGCTCGGTTTGCTCGAAAAAGCCGCGGCCCACGGAGTGTGCCCACAGGTCGGATTCGTTGGGCGTCGCCCTGCGCACACGAGGCGTGATGACGATTTCGACTCCGGTGAGGCTCCGCGCCAGCACGTTGTCGAATTGGCCCACGCGATAACCGCGGTCGCCCAGCATCTCCAGGAAGCGGGCGTTGGCCAATGGGCAGACCTCGATCGAGACCCGCGCGCCGCGGCAGCGGAAGAAGCCTTCCAGTTCGTCCAGATCGGCCTCGCTCACGGCGCCGTTCAAGCCCAGCCCGACGGCTTGGGTGAGCGGCGAATCGACGCCCGCGAAAATGGCGCACCCGCCGGCGATCTCGAGCGCCGCCGCGCCGCCGGGCGCGCAGCCGAGCGCCTGCGCGGTCTGGGCGCCCTCAATGCGGCGCGCCAGAGCCAAATCCGCAAAAGTCAAAACGCCTCCTGTGACGGCGAGGGCCAAAAGAGCATCATATAAAGTATGGCCCATTCGACAGTGAGATTTTCCGTGCGTGGCATGACCTGCGCCAACTGCGCGCGCAGCGTGGAGCGCAAGCTGGCCTCGACGCCCGGCGTCGGCAAGGCCAGCGTGGACCTCAACGCCGCCACGGCCGATGTGGAATACGACTCCTCGCGTGTGAACCCGGAAGCGCTGGCTGGCGCCATCCGCCAGCTCGGCTACGAAGTTGGAGCATGAGCGTCGCCGCGCCAGAGCGTATCGACCTGGCCGTGGGCGGCATGACCTGCGCAGCTTGCGCCCGCTCGATTGAGCGGACCCTTTCAGCGACGCCGGGCGTGACCCGCGCCAACGTGAACCTGGCCACCGAGACCGCGACCATCGAGTACGATCCGGCGCGCGCCGGTGTGCGCGATTTCGTCGGCGCCATCGAGGATCTGGGCTACAGCGTGCCGGAGAACGGCGCGCGCCTGCCAGCCGAACAGCTCTACCGCCGGCGGCTGATAGTTGCCGCCTGCTTGGCGTTGCCGGTGATGGCGCTCGGCATGCTGCACCGCTGGCCCTGGGTGCAACTGGCGCTGACGCTGCCGGTGGTGCTGTATTCGGGCGCCGGGTTCTACGCCGCGGCGTGGACCGCGCTGCGGCACCGCTCGGCCAACATGAACTCGCTGATTGCGCTGGGCACCGGCACGGCGTTTCTGTATTCGGTCTATGAAACAGCGCGCGGTGGACACGAAGTGTATTTCGAAGCCGCTGCCGTGATCATCGCGCTCATCCTCACCGGCCGGCTGCTGGAGGCGCGCGCCCGCGCCAAAGCCGGCGCAGCCATCTGCCGGCTGATGGATCTGGAGCCGCCGCGCGCGCGCATTCTGCGCGACGGCGCGGAGGTGGAAGTCTCTCTCGCGGATGTGCGCATCGGCGACACGGTGGTGGTGCGGCCGGGCGAGCGCATTCCAGTGGATGGCGCCATCGTGGCGGGCGAATCGGCCATCGATGAATCCATGCTCACCGGCGAGAGCATGCCGGTCGAAAAAGGCCCGGGCGGCGCGGTTTTTGCCGGCGCCTTCAACCGCTCCGGCAGCTTCCGCTTCACGGCTACTCAGGTCGGCAGCGGCACCGTCCTGCGGCGGATGATCGAAATGGTGCGCCAGGCGCAAGGGGCGCGCGCTCCTGTGGCGCGGCTGGCGGACGTGGTGAGCGGCTACTTCACGCTGGGCGTGCTGGCAGCCGCGGTAGTCACCTTCGCCGTATGGCTTTTGCTCGGGCCGTTTGCCACGGCCATGGTGAACGCGGTAGCGGTGTTGATCATCGCCTGCCCGTGCGCGCTGGGGTTGGCCACGCCCACCGCCATCATGGTCGCGACCGGCCGCGGCGCCGAGCGCGGCATCCTCATCAAGGGCGGGGAAGCGCTCGAGATGGCGTACCGCATCGATACCGTGGTGCTCGATAAGACCGGCACGCTCACGCACGGCAAGCCGGTCGTCACCGCCATTCGTCCGGCTGCGGGCTTCAGTGAAGACGAGTTACTGCGGCTGGCCGCCAGCGCGGAGCGCTACTCCGAACATCCGTTGGGCAAAGCCGTGGTGGAAGCGGCGGCCGCACGCGCGATCGCGCTCGCCGAGCCGGCAGAGTTCGCGGCCACGGCCGGTTATGGCGTGCGCGCCCGTGTGGACGGGCGCCAGATAGTGGTGGGCCGGCCGGGAGTCACGGTCGCGGTGGATGGGACCCCGGCGGGCAGCTTCGAAATCGCCGACACCATCAAGCCGGAAGCCGCCGCCGCCGTCGCGCGTTTGCGCGCCATGGGCCTCGAGGTGTGGATGCTCACCGGCGACAGCCGCGCCGTTGCGGAACGGGTGGCGCGCGAGGCGGCCATCGACCACGTGCTGGCCGAGGTGCTGCCCGATCAAAAAGCCGCCGAGATTCGCAAGCTGCAGACGGCGGGCAAGCGCGTGGCCATGGTCGGCGATGGCATCAACGATGCGCCCGCGCTGGCCCAGGCGGATTTGGGAATCGCCATGGGCTCCGGAACCGACATCGCCATCGAGGCCGGTGGCATCACGCTCATGCGCGGCAACCTCAATGGCGTGCCGGACGCGATCGAGCTTTCCCGCCGCACCATGCGCATTATCCGCCAGAACTTGTTCTGGGCCTTCGCCTACAACACGCTTGGCATCCCGATCGCCGCGCTAGGTCTGCTCTCCCCCATGCTGGCATCCGCCGCCATGGCCCTTTCCAGCGTCACCGTAGTCACCAACAGCCTGCGGTTGCGATAGCTCCGGTAACGCCGGCGGTCTTGCCGCCGGTGATCTGCCGGGATGACTCTGTAGAGCCATTGCATTTACTCGCTCAATTCGACAGACTCGAAGCAGCGGAGGTCGGACGATGAAGCGAATCCTGTCGATGCCTCTGGTGGCGGCCCTGGCCGTGGCCGGTAGCGGGCTAGCGCCCCGCAGTGGCCCGTCGGAGTATCCGGCGCACGCGAGCGCCGGACAGCTCACGTTGGCGGCGGCCGCGGTTTCGGCCGATCAAGCCAAGAAGATTCTCGGCGCCAGGATCGATCAAGCCGGATATCTGGTGTTCGAAGTGGCGCTGTATCCGGAGCCGGGCAGCGAAGGCACCGTATCGTTGGGCGATTTCACTCTCCGCCAGGGCGCGGACGGCACCATCATGCGCGCGTCTGAGCCGGACGTAGTGGCAACCGCCGTGGTTCCCTATCCGCCGGCGAGCCAGCCGAGCATACCCGGCAAGGTGCACGCCGGCACCGAAACCGTCCTCGTGCATGAATCGGCCCCAAACCCTCGTAGCGGCGTGGGCACCATCGAGGAAGTCGGCGTCGGCCCCTCTACCGACACGCCTCCGCCGCCGCCCAACACGGCGGCCAAGGACCGCACGCGCAATCAACTCGAGCAGTCGCTCACCGAAAAGCAACTGCCCACCGGCCGCATCACGCAGCCCGTGGCTGGGTATCTTTATTTCCCCAAGCCCAACGGACGGACCCGCAACAACGGTTTCGAGTTGACGTGGTTCGGCGAAAGCGGCCAGGCCAGAATGACCGTGCCGCCAGCCAAATAGCATCACCCAAGCTTCCATAGCCCGTGGGCCCGCAAACGCGCGCAGAGATCTGATAATCTCAATCGCAGTTTCAGTGTTTTAGAGCCTTTTCCCTGTTATTCGCCGAACTTCGCCGGAGTGCGGCTGTATAATTGAGGTCACTATCAAAGGCAGCAAGTCTATGCCGATTTTTCGTTCGCTTTTATCCTGGGCTGTCATTCTCGCCCTCACGTTCTCGCCCCTGTTCGCGCAACAGGTGAGGCGCGTGCCACCGCGCATCACCGAAGACATCGACGAAACAAAGCTCGTCACTTTCCGGGGCAACACCCACCCGCTGGCGCGAGCCGAATACGACCAGGGAGCGGCCCCGCCGGATCTTCCGATGGAGCGCATGCTGCTGATCCTGAGCCGCAGCCCAGGGCAGGAAGCCGCCCTGCAACAACTTATTGAGGAGCAGCAGGACCCTGCATCGGTTAACTATCATGCTTGGCTGACACCGGAACAGTTTGGCGACCAGTTCGGTCCCGCGCCTGAGGATATCGAGAAGATAACGGACTGGCTGCGCTCACAGGGATTTCGGGTGGATCGGGTTGCTAATGGGCGCTGTGTTGTGGAGTTCTCCGGTACGGCTGCGCAGGTGGAGCGTGGGTTGCACACTCCGATCCACAGCTACTTCGTCGATGGCAAGCGGCATTGGGCGAATGCGCATGATCCTCAAGTCCCCGCCGCTCTCTCACCGGTCGTCGCTGGGATCGCGTCACTCCACAATTTCCCCACGAAGGCCAGGCACCACGCGCTTCGGAAGGAACCCGGCGACAGTGCTTGGACGCCTGCGAGTTCCGCGCCGAAGTACACCGTGACGCTCAGCGGCGAGACGTTCTGGGCAGTTACGCCATACGATTTTGCCACCATTTACAACGTACTGCCGCTTTGGACCGCTGGTATCGACGGCACCGGACAGAGCGTCGCGATCGTCGCCCGGAGCAACATCGCGCTTCAGGATGTGCGCAACTTTCGATCGATATTCGGCCTGCCGGCCCGCGATCCCGTGATCACCGTGAACGGTACCGACCCAGGCATCGCCAGTGTTGACAATGAATTTGAGAACGTCTCCGACGTCGAATGGGCAGGCGCCGTCGCTAAAGGAGCGACGATCAACCTGGTCGTTTCGCAGTCGACCACTGCCACTGATGGATCTACTCTCTCGGCGGAGTACATCGTCGATAATAATCTGGCTCCGGTGTTGAGTTCCAGTTATGGAATTTGTGAGCTGGCACTGGGAAGCCAGAACCAGTTTTTCAACGGTACGTGGGAGCAGGCTGCGGCGGAAGGCATCACTGTGGTCGTTGCCGCAGGGGACGGTGGCTCCGGATACTGCGATCAGGACGGGGTCGCCGTTCTGAGGGGCTTGCAAGTAAATGGTTACGCTTCGACTCCTTACAACATTGCCGTTGGCGGTACTGATTTCAGCGATTTTCTGAGCCAGACCTCGAGCGCGTATTGGAATTCCTCCAGCGACCCGAATACGCTCGCATCGGTCAAGTCGTATGTTCCCGAAATGACCTGGAACGACAGTTGCGCCAGCCCCGCGCTAGCATCCTACTTTGGAGCTTCAGGCGTGGAGGCCTTCTGCAACAGCGGGGCGGGGCAGCCATTCCTCGACGTTGACGCAGGCAGCGGCGGGTTCAGCGCCTTATATTCCAAACCCTCCTGGCAGAATGGCGTGAACGGAATCCCTGCCGATGGCCGGCGCGACGTACCGGACGTCTCACTCTTTGCGGGCGATGGTCTCATGCAGCACTCTTATACGTACTGCCAGTCGGACAACGGATCCCCATGCGACCCATCAAGTCCCGGCGGAATCGTCGTCGGCTACGGCGGAGGTACGTCTTTTGGTGCACCCGCCTTCGCCGGCATCATGGCGCTGATCAACCAGAAGACCGGTTCCCACCAGGGGCTGGCGAATCCCAGGCTTTACGAGCTTGCTTCGATCCAATACGGCAGTTCGAGCAGCCCGAACACGGCCGATGCACAGGTGTGTAACACGTCCTATCCCATAGCGCCCGGCAATGGTTGCGTCTTTTACGATGTGACTTCCGGCAACATCGACGTACCCTGCCTGAACGGAAGTCCGAACTGTTACGTCAGCAATGCTGCCGACCTAGTCGGCCTGCTTTCGGTCTCCGGCGCCTCCTTAGTCCCGGCTTACTCCGCCGGCCCTGGTTACGACTTCGCCACCGGCCTGGGCTCGATCAACGTTGCGAACCTGGTCAACCAGTGGTCGATGACTACCAGCCCGGCTGTCTTGAGCGTCGACAAAGCGCACATAGGCAACTTCGCCCAGGGGCAGACAAGTGCCACCTACACCGTGACGGTTTCCAATAGCGCCTCGGCAGGCCCGACCGCTGGAACGGTTACAGTCAGCGAGGCCGTTCCTGCGGGATTGACGTTGGTGTCGATGGCGGGTACGGGATGGACGTGTGCGGATATTAGCTGCACGCGAAGCGACGCGCTGGCAGCGGGTGCCAGTTACCCGGCGATCACGGTGACGGTGAACGTGGCGTCGGACGCGCCATTGCAGGTTACCAACCAGGTAACCGTCTCGGGCGGCGGCTCGGCGTCGGCGACGGCCAATGATGCTACTAACGTTGCACCGGTCACTGTCTCCACCGCGCCGTTCATTACGCCGGGTGGCGTCGTAAACGCGGCCAGCTACTCGAGTGGGCCGGTTTCGCCGGGCGAGATCGTGTCCATCTTCGGAACCTTGCTCGGTCCGGCGAACCCCGCGTTCCTGACACTGGATTCGACGGGCAAGGTCGCGACCTCCATCGGCGGTGTCACGGTCAGCTTCAATGGCTTTCTAGCGCCGCTGACTTACGTCGGCTCAACCCAGATCAACGCTATCGTGCCGTATGAGATCGCAGGCAACTCGGCGCCGTCCGTGCAGGTGACCTACGGCGGGCAGACGTCGAGCCCGTTCGCGTTGCAACTCACCACGGCCGCGCCGGCGCTGTTCACGCAGAACGGAAGTGGCACCGGTCCGGGAGCTATTCTCAACCAGGACTACTCTCTGAACACGCAGTCCAACCCAGCGGTCCTGCGGAGCGTGGTCCAAATCTATATGACGGGGGAAGGCTTGACGAATCCCGCTCAAGCCACCGGGGCGGTAACCACGGCGACCGCCTCTTATCCATATACGCCGCAACCGCAGCTTGCCGTTTCGGCGACGATCGGCAGCCAGCCCGCGCAAGTCGCATGGGCCGGTGAAGCGCCCGGCTTTGTGGCCGGCGTTTTGCAGGTGGACGCGGAAGTGCCGGCAACGGCCAGATCCGGCGCGAATTCGATCGCGGTCGAAGTGGGCAACCAGATCAGCCAAAGCGGCGTGACGGTTTGGGTGCAATAGGCGCTCGTGGACGCCATTACTTGACAGAGTCAAGTAACGGGTGGAGAATGGGCTTCGAGGTGTTTCGATGCCATCGGCCGACCCTGCGCAGATCGCCGCGGTGCGCCGTTTCAACCGGTTCTATACGCGGCAAATCGGTCTGCTGCGCAAGAGCTATCTGGGCAGCCCGTATTCGCTGACCGAAGCGCGCGTGCTCTATGAGCTGGCGCAGCGCCAGGACGTGACGGCGGTCGAACTGGCGCACAGCCTGGATTTCGATGCGGGCTATCTCAGCCGCGTCCTGGCGCGATTCGAAAAGCGAGGCCTGGTGAGCCGCACGCCTGCGCTGTACGACCGGCGGCAGGCCCACCTCGCGCTGACGGCCAAGGGGCGCAAGGCGCTGGCGCCGCTCGACGGGCGTTCCGCAAACCAATCGGCCGCCATGCTGGACCCGCTGCGGCGCGAGGACCGGCCGCGGCTGATCGATGCCATGCGCACCATCGAGACGCTGCTCACGCCGGAGGCGGCGCCGCCGGCTCCTTTCACGCTGCGCGCGCACCAGCCCGGCGACATCGGATGGATCATCCACCGGCACGGCGTCGTCTACGCCCAGGAATGCGGATGGGGGACGGAGTTTGAAGCGCTGGTGGCCGAGATCGGCGCGAAATTCCTGCGTGAGTTCGATGCCGCGCGCGAGCGCTGCTGGATCGCCGAAAAAGACGGCGTGCGGGTGGGCTCGGTGATGCTGGTGAAGGCTTCCGCCGATACCGCCCAGCTCCGGTTGCTGCTGGTGGAACCGGAAGCGCGCGGCCTGGGCATCGCCAAGCGCCTGGTGGAGGAATGCGTCGCCTTCGCGCGTGCCAGCGGCTACCGGAAAATCATGCTGGTGACGCAAGCCGATCTCGATGCCGCGCAGCACATCTATGCGAAGGCCGGCTTCCAAATGGTGGGTGAGCCACCGCCCGCGCATTTCGGCGAGCCGGAGCCGCGGCGGGCCTGGGAACTCAGCTTGTAAGAAGAAGTGGGGCAGCTTGGCAAGCTGCGGTCCGATTGCCAATCGGACCGCGCGGTGGTTGGCAGGGGTACCCTCTGGGTCGCGCGCAGGATGGCATCCTGCCCCACACGCTAATAGCCATCTTTGGACTGCAAAACCGAATTGACCTGCTATCCGGGCTTCATTCCCCCCTCCCCAGTATCTTCTCCGCCGCCGCGCGGCCCATCCGGATGCAATCGGGAATGCCTATGCCCTGGTAGGCGTTGCCGGCCAGATAGAGGCCGGGGACTTGGGCGGCGCGCGCTTCGATCTCGGCCAGACGTTGCGGATGGCCCACGGTATATTGCGCCATCGAGCGCGGCCAGCGGAAGATGCGGCTGAAGCGCGGCACGGCGCGCACGCCGGCGATTTCCGCGAGTTCGGCCGTAACCGCGGCCAGCACCTGCTGGTCGGATTCGTCGAGCACGCCCGCGTCCTCCATGCCACCCAGGAAGCAGCGGGCCACAATTATCCCCGCTGGCACGCGGTGCGAAAACTTGGTTCCCACCCAGGTGCAGGCCACCAGCCGGCGCCGCTCTTTCTTCGGCACCAGGAAACCGAAACCGACCGGCGCCCGATCGAGATCGGCCGCGTTGAATCCGAGCGCCGCCGTCATCGATGAGCTGTAGGGGATGGTCGCGAGCAGCTCACTGATACGGGCGTCCATCGCGCCCACCAGCGGCGCGGCGGCGTGGGCTTCGCAGGCCACCACCACGCGCCGGGCTTCCAGCCAATCGCCATCCGCGCGCACCCGGAAGCCGGTGACTGTGCGCTCGATCGATTGCGCGCGCGCCTGGCGGATTTCAATTTTGCCAGCAATCGCCGCGGTGATCGCGTCGACCATCTGCCCCAGTCCGCCCTTGAGCGTGCGAAACAGCGGGACCGCGGCATGGCGCGATCCCGGTTTGGCGGCCCGCGCGCGTTCCGCCAGCACGCCGCGCGTGAGGCTGCCATATCGATTGGCCAGCTCGACGAAGCGTGGCAACACGCTGGTGACACTCAGCGCGGAGGGATTGCCGCCGTAGACGCCGCTGAGCAATGGCTCGGCCAGGTAATCGACGGCTTCGGCGCCATAGTGTTCTTCGATGAACTCGGCCACCGATTGGTCCCCGGTCCTGGGCTTGGGCGCGCGCAGCAGTTCCGTCGCCATCCGCAGCTTGGTGTGCCAGCCGACCAGGCTGGTCCCGAGCAGCGGCAGGATCTTGGTCGGCACCATCATCATCAAGCCGTCCGGCAGCGGCGTCAAGCGGCCGTCGCGGCGCACGAAAGTAACGCGCAGATGGTCGTTGGAGCCAATCACCTGGTCCGCCAGGCCGAGCTCGTTGATGAGCTCGAGCGCGGCGGGCTTGGCGGAGAGGAAACTGTCCGGGCCGGCCTCGATGGTGCAGCCTTCCACGTGCACGGTTTCAATCACGCCGCCCAGGCGCGGCCGGGATTCGACGATAGTCGCCGCAGCGTCGCCCTTGGCCAGGTAATAAGCCGCGGCCAGGCCGGAAATGCCGCCGCCGATAATGACGGTGTCAGGCATGGGCAGGACAGGTAGGACAGACCATCGGTTTTCGTGGTCTGTCATGCTTCGCTGAAGGGGGAAACTTGACAGACGACAAAAACCGATCGTCCGTCCTACTCTGGTTCACAAACATCGCTTGGCAACCTCGGCCAGGGCAGCGATAAACGTGGCCGAATCGTTCAACGATTCGGGGCGGCGCAACGCCATGCCTCTCGCGGCGGCGTACTCGCGGAACAGTACATCGATATCGAACAGCACCTCGACATGGTCGGCGACAAAGCCCACCGGATCGAGCACCACTTCGCGAACACCGGCTGCGGCATAGCGGTCCAGGCAGGATTCCACGGTTGGACCGAGCCACTGGCCGCCGGTCAATCCCTGGCTTTGGAAAGCGAAATCCCATTGCGCGATACCGGCGCGTTCCGCAACCGCGGCGGCGGTGGCGCGACACTCGGTCTCATATGGGTCTCCCGCCGCGAGCGCCTGTGCCGGCAGGGAGTGGGCGGTGAAGAGCATTCTCTTGGCCGGCAGCAACGGACGCAAGCGTTCGGCGTAGGCTTGGATCAGCAGCGGCTCGGTGTTGAAGCTGGTGGCCCAAACGATTTCCGCCGTTACGCCGGCCTCGGCGGCCGCCTCGCGCGTGCGGCGTATGTAGAGGCCCACGCTCAGCTCGGAAAACTGCGGGGCCAGGCAGACGGCGGCCAGCTTATCAATGCCGGCCTCGCGCACCTGGTCCATGGTTTCGCGCAGGAAAGGGCGCCAGTTGCGCATGCCGAAAAAGACTGGCAGGCCGAGCAGGCGTTCGAGAGCCTCCGCCTGGGTGCGCGTCCAACGCAGCAAGGGAGAGCCACCGCCGATGGCGGCATAGCGGCTGCGCACTTCGGCCAGCACTTCGGGCGAACCGGGCCTGCCGCCGCGCACGTAGCCAAGGTACTCTTCCACGTCCTCGACGCGTTCGGGCGCTCCGTGCGCCACCAGCAGGACACCCTGCTTCATGGACGGAATTCGCGGACCATTTGAACCACTGCCTTCACGTTTTCGACCGGTGTTTCCGGCAGAATGCCGTGGCCCAGGTTGAAAATGTGGCCGGGCCGCGCGCCGGTGCGCTTCAGCAACTCATGGACCTTGATTCGCAATTCGTGTAGCGGCGCAAAAAGGGCCACCGGATCCAGGTTGCCCTGGATGGCCGAGCGGTAACTGATATCCGTCCACGCCTGGTCGATGTTCATGCGCCAGTCGACGCCCATCACGTCGCCGCCGGCGGCGTGCAGTTCCTTGAAGAAACCGGAAGCGCCGGTGCCGAAGTGGATCACGGGAGCGCCGGTCGACCGGATGCGCTCGATCAAGGCGCGCGAGTACGGCGCGGCAAAACGCACGTAGTCGTCCGAGCCCAGCGTTCCCACCCAGCTATCGAACACCTGGATGACGCGCGCGCCGGCCGCCACTTGCAGATGCGCGAAGGGCGCCAGCACGTCGACGATCTTGCCCATCAGCCGCCGCCACAGCGTCTCGTCGCTGTACATCAGCTTCTTGGTGCGGATGAAATTGCGCGAGGCGCCGCCCTCGATCATATAGCTGGCCATGGTGAAAGGAGCGCCCACGAAGCCGATTACCGGCACGCGGCCGGCCAGCGCCCGCACGGTGCTCTGAATGGCCTCGCCCACGTAGCCGAGATCGTCGGTATAGGCGGTGGAAAGCGAATCCACGTCGTCGGAAGTGCGCACCGGATTATCGATTACCGGCCCCGATCCCTTGTCGTACCGCAGCTTGAGGCCCATCGGTTCGATCGGCAGCAGCAGGTCGGCGAAGATGATGGCGGCGTCCACGTCCAGAATCTCCACTGGCTGCAGCGTCACGGTCGAGGCCAGATCTGGCCGTTTGCAGATTTCCAGGATGCCGTGCCTTTCGCGGATCTGCCGGTATTGTTTCATGTAGCGGCCGGCCTGCCGCATAAACCAGACCGGCCGCACATCGGTCGGCCGGCGGCGGCAGGCG
>Ga0181521_10006986_pt1 | contig 12010 bp, 9 predicted proteins | sample PEATcosm2014_Bin_32_FD_119764 | JGI IMG/M metagenome (GOLD analysis project Ga0181521, IMG submission 119764) | Peatland microbial communities from MTU Mesocosm Facility, Houghton, MI, USA - PEATcosm2014_Bin02_60_metaG | ecosystem: Environmental > Terrestrial > Soil > Wetlands > Peat | place... | reverse complement strand
CGCCGTCCGAGCCCGATGAAACACTCCAAACGCTCCTGACCAGAGCACCACTCATTCACGAACGGCCGCGCCCTCAACAAGCGCGGCCGTTCGTCATCTCAAAGAGTTTTTCCGCGGCAAGTAACTATCGGAGTAGCCCTATTGGGCCGGTGCCATTCGATACAAGCGAAGAGGTCTGCTGGTTCACGCCGCGCGCTGTGCATAGACGAAGCGCCACGCTCGGAGGATGGGGAGCAGTAGCTGGGTGAGGGTGCCGCCAGCCCGTATGAGGGTGCCCGTGCCGGACCGGAGCGATCCCGTGCGAGCGGTGTCCTTGGAGAGATACATCGCGATCATTGCGGCAGCGATCACAGCGTGCCTGTGGCCGTTGCGCAGCGAGCACGCTTCGGAGACGGATGTCTGGACGAGGGTGCGGATGCTGCGTACCGCGCTCTCGGGATCGGGGTAGTGCGCGACGTAGCTGTGGCCGGCGTTGTCGATGTCTTCTGGCTGGTCGACGTAGCTGTCGAGCATCGTGGTGGTGGCTGAGAGCCAGGGGCAGTAGGCGGCATGAACGCTGGCGATCTCGCCCTGCGAGCAGTGCGGTTCGGCGGCGAGAGCCAGGAGGGCGTGGATCGTGAGCGGCGCGCTCGCGGACCCTGAGAGCTCCCACCAGTTGGCGTGCTGCTCGCCGGGGTACTCCCGGGCAACCCAGCGCTTGAGCTGCGCTTCGCGCTGGGCCGGGTCGGGGTCGTGGTTCAGGGCAAGCACGTCCGCGCGGTGTGCCTCGCGGACCGCAAGCTCTCGGATTAGCGGATAGGACGGCAGCGAGCGGCAGCTTGCCCGGCAGGTCTCCACCAGAGCGCGGAGATAGCCGCCATCGTCGCGCCAGGGGTGGTGTCGGTAGTAGTCGGAGAGCGGCGCGCTGGGGTCGATGGCCTCCGAGATCGCGAGGTGCAACTGGCGGCCGTTCGTGGTGCCCACGGCCGCCGCACGCTCGTTGACGTTGTCGAGGAAGTCCCAGATCAGCTCGTAGGCGACGAGCAGACGCAGCAATTCCCCGTTGCGTCTGCTTGGAAGCGTCCAGAACAAGGCCGCTCCGTGGGCGTGCGTGCGCTTGTGGTCAAAGACATTGAGCGCGTCCTCGCGGATGGGCTCGTCGGGAATATTCTGCGCATAGGCTCGCCACCGACGGAGCTCTTTGGAGACGGCGTGCAGACCCCAGCGCAGTTCGCGTGCAGCCGCTCTGCCAAGCGCCCAGATCTGGCCCACGGTCAGCGGGGCAGGGTTTCGCTCCACAGAACACGGAATTGTTCTGATTTTAAGAGGCCGGCGGCCTATCCAAGATGACTGATCGCTGGCTGCATGCGTGCCACGACATACCCTGGGAGTGCCGCGATCGCCACCGCGACCCCGCTCACCAGCAGGAAGATGGCGAGCGCTTCGAGCAGGCCGAAAGAGAAGATGACCGGGAAGCCTGTGACGCTGAGGATCGCATGGCTTCCCACGAGCTGCCCAGCGAGCCCGAACACCGCGCCGATCGAGCAGCCTGAGCCGAGCAGCAGGACGCTCTCGAGCAGGAGTGCGCGCCAGACCTCGAAGTCGGAGAGACCGTCGAGCTTCAGACTGCCCAGCTGAGCCCGGCGCTGCCAGATCAGGCTCGCCATCGCGGCTGCCATCGCGAGGGTCGAGGCGATCAGGACGAGTGTCCTGATCGTGGTGAGCCGCGACAGTCCCTGGCTTGCCTCTTCGTAGTGGCGCCGCTCGCGCCCGGAGGCGGTTACGGCGGTCAGGCCAGAGCTCGCCCCGAGAGCGTTCTGAACCTCGCTAAGCCCGGCCGCACTCGAGGTACCGGACGGCGGTGTGAGCTGGTAGGCGCTGATGTCGGCACTCCCCCAGGCGTTGGCGTAGTCGCCGGCGTTGAGAATGATCGCGCCGGATGGCCAGCCGAGATTGGAAATCAAGCCTGCGAGGCGAAACGTCGTCGGGCGGGGCGATGGCAGCGTGAACGGCTGGCCAATGCGGAGGTGATGCTGCGCCGCGAGGGCTTGCGAGACCACGGCCCAGCCGTGTCCCCGTATGCGGGCGGTCGCGAGCGCGAGGTTCCCGGACACGAGCTGTGTGGCCGCGATCGGCGTTTTGACCGTGGACGGGGGTGCGAGCACCCACACGCGCCGGCCGTCATAGTCGAGGAAGCCGCCGCGATACGGGCGGACTTGGACGCCGACAAGCGATGCAAACAGATGGCTGGCTTCATCGGCGAAGGGTGTCGTGGCGAAGGCATCGGATTCGGCGGCCGGAGTTACCCAAACCTGGGCCATCGAGTCGATGCCCTTGGCCGACGCGTCGAGGCCACGCTCGAGATCGTGGCGAGTGCCGTCGATCGCGACGCTGCCGAACACTGCGACTGCACCGGTCGCGGCGATCGCGATCGTGCGACTCCAGGTAGACGGAGAACGCAGCTCGTTGACGGCGATGAATGGCGCGCTTGCCTTGAGATCGAGCGTGAGCCGCTCGACGAGTCCGAGGACCCCCCGGATCAGGCTGGGCAGCAACGCGAGTAGGGCTACGGTCAACGCGACGACACCAATGACGGCACTCCTGGGCGCGAAGATCAGGATGATGGCCGTGATGACGAGGCAGGCCACGCCACCGAGCGGGACCACGCGAGATCTCGCCCAGCTGGCGGGCGTTCCTGTGATTGCCGCGCGCGAAAGGCGAGCGGCGGCGTCTCGCAGAGGCAGCAGCACCCCAGCGCACGCGGCGAGCATCCCGCCCGCGACGGCGATGACGATGCTCTGCCCGGTCACGATGCGTTGAGAGCCGACGGGGAACGCGAACGACAGATAGCCGGGGTTGGCATGGAAGAGACGCAATGAGATCTCGTCTCCGAGCGCCAAACCGAGCAGTGAGGACAACACGCCTAGCACGAGTGCGTCAAACAGCATCACCTCGGCGATCGTTCGGGAGCCGTAGCCGTCAAGCCGCAGGTCAGCGATCAATGCTCGCCTCGCGGGGACCGTCAGCAGCATCGCGTTGAACGCGAAGAGAAAGCCGACCAGGGCGCTGATCACAGCGAATAGGGCCGTCGACTCGTTTGCGGGCGCCGCGGCGTTGCTGAACAGTGTCGCGTCGTAGTTAGCAGGCTCCACGTTGAGGCGACCTGCTGCGAGCCGCACGAGCGCCGCCTCGACTTCGCGATCGTGTCCTTCCTGCGGCTCCACGAAGATCCGGGAGATACGCCCCGTCATTCCTGTGATGTGCTGCGCGTAGGCGAGCGGCGCAAGCGCGACCGGGCTATACACGAGAGCGCCGATGTCCCTTTCCTGCAGGGTGATGCCCAGCAGAGCCCGTATCGTGCTCGCGCCGACTTGGACCTTGATGAGCTGCAGCGAGTTGGCCCCGATTTGCTGGGCGATTGGCAGAGGCAGCGCAAGCGCGTGCTGGCGGGCGAGCGTCGCGGCGCTGAAATGCCGCAGCAGCGAACCGCCCAGAGCGACGAAGCGTGGGTCCGCGCCGATCAGGTTGACGGACCGGGCACCGGCTGGGCCGACGACGTTCGCTTGCGCTTCGAGCACGGGCGCTGCAGAGCGCACTCCGGGAATGCGCTGCACCTGGCCGAGGAGGCGTTCTTCGAATCCCAGCGGACTACGCGCCTCGATCTGAAGGCGCGAATGCCCGACCAGCCCACTCGTCAGCTGCTCGACTGAGCCGTTGAGACTCGTGTTGGCGACCTGCGAGGCGAACAGCAGTGCCACGCCGACCGCGATCCCGGTGACCGCAAGGGCTTCCTGAACGAACCTCGACCGCAGACGCATGCGGTACAGGTGCAGAACACCGAGTGGCTTCATCCTGGCGCCGCCGGCGCCCGTCACTGCGCGCTCGCCGGAGCGAGCCTGAAGCTTGGCTGCTCGTCGGTAAGCCGCCCGTCGCGAAGCGTCTGCACACGGTCGGCATACGCCGCGGCCTCAGGGTCGTGGGTGACGAGCAGCACAGCGATCCCACGAGTCCGGCAGAGCTCACTCAACAGCGCGAGCACTTCGCGTCCGCGCTCGGTATCGAGACTGCCGGTCGGCTCATCGGCGAGCACGAGCTTCGGGCCAGTCGAGAGCGCCCGCGCGATCATCACACGCTGGCGCTCTCCCATTGAGAGCTCCTCTGCGCGATGGCCGAGTCGCTCCCCGAGCCCGAGCCGTACGAGCAGAGGCTCAACGCGCCGCCGAGCCTCCCTCACGCCGGCAGGCTTACCAAGCAGCTTCAGTGCCGCGTTATCGAGCGCGCTGGCACCCGGGATCAAGTCGGGCGACTGGCGAACGAACCCGAGCTCCTGCATGCGGTAGCGCGCAGCCTCGCGAGCCGGAAGCGACGAAACCTCCCGGCCACCAACGAACACCGAGCCACTATCGGGCTGCAAGATCGCCGCAGCCATCATCAGCAGCGTCGACTTGCCTGACCCGCTCGGCCCATACAGCGCCATCAGTTCACCCGCGCAGATCGACAGCGACACGCCGTCCACCGCGTTCACGGGCTCCGCATCGCCCAGGGCGTACCGCTTGACGAGCGCCCGCAGCTCGAGCACTTATGCAGACTGCTGTCGGCCGGGGAAGTCGATCACAGTGCCGTCGTCCACCGGCGGCGGCTCGCTGGAAACAATCAGCCGGCCGTCGCTGAGTGAGCCAATCCGGTCGGCGTACGCCATGTCCGGCATATCGGGCACTGTGATCAGGATGCCAAGACCCTCCTCGTCAGCTGCCCGCCGCAGCAGACCGACGACCTCCTCACGCTGCAGCACGTTGAGGTTCGCAGTCGGGTCATCCGCCACCAGAAGCTTTGGCTCGCGGACCAGCGCATGAGCCAGAGCAACGAGCGTGCGCTCGCCATCCGTCAGGCTTCCCCATCGCGCGCTGGCGCAGTCCGCGATGCCGAGACGCTTGAGCATGCTGCTCGCACGGCGTCGGGCGCCACGCGGCGAGTGCGTGCCGAGCAACGGCAGGGCGACGTAGTCGACGATCATCCGAAAGTCGCCGCTCTGCGGTCCTGTCCGCTGCACCCAGCCGATTCCCTCATGCAGCCGCGGCGCGCCTCCGCGGCGCAGCTCCGACAGACTCTGCCCGTCGAAGCGAACGATGCCTCGATCCGGTGTTTCCAACCCGGCCGCGACCAGCGCCAGTGTCGTCTTGCCAGCTGCGCGCTGACCCCACACCGCGACGAGCTCGCCGGCCTGCACACGCATCGAGACGTCCGCGAGCACCACGGTCTCGTGCGGGCCACGCCAGTAGCTCTTGCGAACCCCGTCCAACGAGAGCAGTGGCACCATTCCCGCAACCTATCCGGATCGGGGGTCCCGAGCGGACCGGTCGAGGATCTCCTTCATGACCTTACGGGCGTTCTGCAGCCACTCGATCCGCACCTGCAGCAGCTTGATCTCCGCATCCCTCTGCAGGATGATCGCCGCCTCACGCCACGTCGGCCGGCGACTCGCGAGACCCGGCTGCATCGCGCTCGTGAGCGCCTTCAGATCGTCGATGCACATCTGTTCCTGCGCCCACGTTTGATCGATCAGACGCGGCAAGAACTCGTGGCCGGAGAATAGGATCTTCAAGTCGAGCTCCTGGCGTACCGGGCTCGGCGCCGAGGACTCCATGATCCACTCATGGAAGTAGTCGACACCGCGTGGGGTGGCCTCGTAGATGGCGCGCGGCGCTGCTCGGCCCGTGGTCCGTGAGCCCTTCTCCCTGACACTGCGCACATGGTCTTCGCGCGCGAGCGAATCAAGCGCGCTGTAGACACCGGAGGGCTCCCAGCCCCACGCCCCGCACCGCTCCTCAAGCCGGCGCGCGAGCTGGTATCCGTAGCCCGGCTGCTCGATCACCAGCCCCAATACCGCGTGCTTCGCGCTCATCGCCCTTGAGAATCCCTGTTCGCCTAGCCAGCCAGATCAGTCGTTGGCGATACCCTACCCGAATCGACGCCGTTCGGATAGCTCGACTAACCCAGCACGCAGGAATGAGCGAGCGACATCTCGGTCAGCGCATTCGATAGACAGCGCGGGCGCGCTCCCGGCTAGCACACGCCGTTTTCATTAAATGAAAGCGGATGCTAAATGGAAAACGGAGCACGCGCTCGAATGTTCCCACCGCAAGCGCTCTTGCTACGCCCGGGGCAAACCAGCGTGTTCGGATCGTCGTGCGGTGCTGCCGAGTTTCTTCCACGGCAGGCACGCGATGGCTAGGCTGAGCTTCGATGGCCCAGCTGAGCGACACCCGCGTCCTGGTGACCGGCGGCACGAGCGGCCTCGGGCGGGCGATGGCGCAAGCGCTCGCGCAGGCGGGCGCCCGGGTGGCGGTGACCAGCCGCCTCGGGGAACGGGCGCAGGCCACCGCCGCGGAGCTCGGCGCCGGGGCGCTGGGAGTCGAGCTCGACGTCCGCGACGCACGCTCGGTCTCGGCGGCGATCGACATGGCCTACGGGATGCTCGACGGCCTGGACATGCTGGTCAACAACGCTGGGATCGGGATGCGAACCGTCAACCCGCGGTTCATGACCGAGCCGCAGCCATTTTGGGAGGTGTCGCCCACCGGCTTTCGCGACGTGCTGGAGACCAAGGCGACCGGGACGTTCCTCGTCGCCCGGGAGGTGGTGCCGCGCATGCTGAGCGCCGGCGGCGGACGGATGGTCACGATCTCGATGAGCGAGCAGACGATGACCCGCCGCGGCTTCATCCCCTACGGACCGTCCGGCGCCGCCGTGGAGGCCCTGGCCCGAGTGATGGCCGCCGACCTGGCCGACACGCCGGTCACCGCCAACGTCCTGCTGCCCGGCGGAGCGACCGCCACCGGGATGATTCCCGACGAGATGCCAGATGAGCTGCGCGCCAACCTGCTGGACCCGGCGGTCATGGGGCCGCCGATCGTCTGGCTGGCCTCTCCCGATGCCGCCGGAGTCCACGACGAGCGGATCGTCGCCCGCGACTTCGACGAGTGGCTGCAGGGGCGCGAGAGGAAGGACCCGCCCGCCGAGTAGCGTCCGGACCGACGCCCGCTCCGCCAAGGCAATGCGGAAGTGGCGGTGCCGATACACGTCACTGCTCGGGCTCGTCCGAAGCAGGTGGCTGAGAAGGGCTGATCGACACGCGTGCTCTCGCCGCAAAGCATAAGCAGTCGAACGCGACAGCGCGCGAGCCGGCCGTGTTCACCCTGCTGCACCTGTCGCCGGGCTCGGCCGCACTCGCGCGCTCTCGTCTCGCCCTGGTTGAGTCGCTGGTCATGCGTAGACCTTGATTTCGACGTGTCAGCAAATGCGCAGCTGCTGCGGCTCGAGCACGTCTTCAAGATCGGTGGCGTCCCCACGTACACGTTCGTTGAGCCTCAGGAGTACAACCGTCTGAGGGTGGCGCTCCGCACCCCCGATCGCGGCGTGATCATCGAGGGATCGTCCGGGATCGGTAAGTCCACAGCGGTCGCGCGCTCACTCGGCGAGTTCGAAAACGACAGAAGTGCCCAGCTGCTCTCGGCCCGCGATCCGGGAGACGTCGAGTACATCGAGATTCTGCCGACGGCGCAGAACTTCGGGACGGTCGTGATCAACGACTTCCAGGGTGCCCGGTCTGCTCGGTGCTCGGTTCCGCGTGGGGAGTATCGAGGAAGACGCGCAATCCGACCGACGGTCCCGACGGCTCCGCACCGGTTGATCTCGATGTCGCCTCGCTGCTGGCTCAACGCCCCTGCGCTCCGATCGGCGTTGTCACGGACGGGAAGATCTGGGCTTGAGTGCGGCGTGACAATGTTACTATTCAGAATCTAGCTATTGACGCGTGGATGCCCGGCTGGTAGAGATGTCCGCCCGATGTTCGCGCCGTTTCGTGTAGCGGGTCGGAGCGTGAGTCTGATCGATCCGCGTAATGCAATCTCGTTGGGGGCAGAATGTTGGGGATGGCTAGTTGGGCGGCGGGTTCTCGGGGGGCTTCCCAGCGCCGCATGACGGGGCGCCGTCGGCATACCCTGGTGGGCAGGGCGCATGGCCGACGCGCGTCGGTGCCTGGGCTCGAACGTCGAACCCTTATCGTCAGCGTGCTGCTCATCGCGTTCCTTGGCTTCGCTTGCGCGCCTGCGGCCTCCCAAGCGTCCGAAGCGCCTAATCTGCTCGTCAATGGAAGTTTCGAGGAACCGCAGGTCGCACCCCCCTTCGCGGAGTACGGAGAAGGATCAACGGCGATGCCCGGCTGGACAGTCACGTCGGGCAGCGTTGATCTCGTCACGTCGTCTTACTGGCAGCCGGCGCTCGGTTCGCAGTCGGTCGACCTCGCGGGGAGCACCTCGGGCTCGCTGACGCAGAGTGTGAGCACCGTCTCTGGGGAGAGCTATGCGCTCGGCTGGTACATAGCGGGGAATCCGGACTGTGGCCAATCCGTGAAGAGCATGAAAGTCGACTGGAACGGGCGGCCGGTCGAAGGTGCTCCCTACACGTTCAACGACACAGGTCACAGCGACGCTGCGATGGGCTGGCAACATGAGGAAGTTACGGTCACCGCGGAATCCACGACATCGGTGCTCTCGTTCGCCGACGTGACGCCCGACCACAGCCCTTGTGGCTCGACGCTCGACGGCGTGACACTCACGGGCGAACCGGGAAACCACCCGGTAGAAATCACGGTGGAAGAAAGCGCGGGCCACCCACTTGTGGGGGCCGAAGTGCTCTACATCGCTCCCGATGGTGAACGGAATAGTGCGCAGTCTGGTAGCGACGGTGTTGCGAGCTTGCATCGACTCCCCGAAGGCACGGACACGCTGTACGTCTACAAGCAGGGCTTCCAACCCGCGGTTGACCACGTCACCGTCAGCCGGGGATCTGGCCGCTCCACGGTCGTCCTTGAGTCTGGCGCGGTGGCTACGAGCACGCTCGAAGACCACGAAATGAGTCTGGCCGAAATCGAAGCCGCTGGGATCAACACAAGCGATCCCGCTAACCAGAATGTGTACAAATTCGAAGTCAAGCTCGCGTTCATCGAACTACCACAGCCGGCAAAGCTCCACTGCCAGGTCAACGCGGCCAGCGAATTCGTCGGCGAATGCAGCTTCTCCGGCGGGAGTGCAGGTGGCGAAGGCTTGTGCTCGTCTAGCTCGTGTCAGCTATCTGTGGGTGCGGGCACGGTCGTGACCGCTGAGCCGGAGGTCGTCGAAGGGCATCCCCTCATCCAATGGCTTGTGCTCGACGGCTCGGTGACGACCCTCAAGCAGTTCTCGACGCTCAAGCTGACGGTCCAGAATCTCTCACCCGAAGGGTTCGAACTGACCGACGGGAGCGCGACCATAGCGCTTCCGGAAGGACTCAGCCTCGCCCCCACAGCCGAACCCCAGATGCACACACAGCCCGTGGCAAACATCCCCGGTTTTGGCAGCGCGACGACAACTTGGATTGTGCGCGGCGATGCGCCCGGGAAGTACGGCCTCTCCGCCGTCTATCAGGGCCAGCTGGAACCATTTGGGGCACCGGTCGAAGTGACTGCGAAGCTCGCGCAGTCTCTCCAGATATGGGGCGTGGAAGCGTTGTCGCTCAGCGTCAAAGCCGATGCAGGCAAGCTCTACCCCGGCGTTCCCTATCACGTCGTGGTGGGCGTAACGAACAAGGCGCCGATACCGCTTTACAATGTTGATCTAGCGGTCGACCCAGAAGACCACGCAAACTTCGATTTCCAGCCTGGACAGTCTTTTCAAGACCACATCGGAGAACTTCAGCCTGGCGAGACCCTCTACTCGCCCACCTATGTCCTCCTGCCCGCGGCGGAAAGCGAATCAATCTTCAAACCATCGCTGTCCAGCGCAACCTTCGCCGGCGAGGAAGCCCACCCCGGCGAAAACGTCGAAGTGATGATGCCGCCGTCGCTTTACGCCGCCGAAATAGTCGCGGGCACCACTGGCAAAATCCACCTCAGCTGGGAGCCGGTGCCAGGCGCCGAAGGCTACAAGGTCTTCTCCACCCTGAGCCTGACAACGACCTTTGCCGCAGAACCCGAACCAGTGGCAACAAGCGCGGACGAAACACCCAGCACCGTCGAGCTTCCCGCCGGCGCTACGAACGCCTACCTAGCGGGCAACGACGAAGTGCGCTGGTATGCCGTAACGAGCATCGTCAACGGCCAGGCCGACCTGGAGTCCCCCGCATTCCAGGCCGCAAGCGGGCCAGCACCCACCATCACCGGGCTCTCGCTCAAGAAGGGGTCAGCAGCCGGCGGCACCACGGTGACAATCACGGGGACCAATCTACTGGACACCACGGCCGTGCATTTCGGGTCGTTCGCCGCGACGCTGATGAGCGTGAGCACCGCCACCTCGGTCACCGTGACCACGCCAGCCGCCACGTCAGGGGCAGTCAACGTAACGGTGACGACGGTCAACGGGACCAGCGCCGCATCGCCCAAGGCGAGGTTCACCTATGCAGCACCAACGATCACCGCTATCAGCCCCGACACCGGCCCAACGACAGCCGGGACCAAGGTCGTGATCAGCGGCAACGGCTTCGCCATCGGAACCAACACCACGACCTTCGCGTTCGGAAAGGCCGATGCGACAGCCGTCACCTGTCCCACCACCCAAGAATGCACGGCGAGCACACCCGCAGAGAAGACGGGCGAGGTGGACGTGACCGCAACCGTCGGAAAATACAAGAGCAAGAAGACCGCGGCAGGCCAATACACCTATGGCTAGCGGTAGGAACCGGCAGGGGTGGCCCCTCGGCGTCTTGACGCGACTCCTCGTTCAGATCGCCACGGTCGCCTTCTTTGCGGTGTTGACGGCCTTGACCGCGGCTGGTCCGGCAGTTGCAAAGGCTGCCGCGAAAGAACCACACATCTACTGGGCCAATGCGAGTGGCGACACAATCGGCAGCGCGAACCTTGAGGGTAGCGCAGTGAACCAGAGCTTCATCGCGGGCGCGCACTCGCCAGAGGATGTTCTCGTCCACGGTAACCACATCTACTGGACCAATGTCTTCGGATGTCCAAGAACCGGGGCGTGCGAAGGGACGATCGGAGTCGCGACCCTCAAGGGCACCCACGTCAGCGAGAGCCTCATCCATGCGTTCCAGCCGGAGGGCTTGGCTATTGCGGGCAAGTACATCTACTGGTCGAACCAAGGCTCGAACACGATCGGACGAGCGAAGCTGAACGGAACGTCTGTAAACGACGACTTCATAGCCGGCGCCAGCGGACCAGACGGAGTGGTGATCAACCAGCAAAGCATCTACTGGGCCAACGCATTCAGCAACACAATCGGCCGCGCAAACCTTGAAGGCACCTCAGTGAACCAGAGCTTCATCACGGGTGCGAGCATGCCGGAGGGCATGGCAACCGAAGGTCAGTACCTCTACTGGGCCAACCACAACGGTCGCTCGATCGGACGAGCTACCGTCGAAGGTGCCGCAGTCAATGAGAGCTTCATCGCCAATGCCGGCGCCCTTCCGAACAGGGTCGCCGTTGCGGGCGAATACATCTACTGGACCAGCTACCTCGAACCGTATCCGTCCGCCGGCACGATCGGCCGAGCGAAGCTTGACGGGAGCAACGTGACGGACGATTTCATCGAAAGCCTGGACTCTCCATGTGGCGTAGCGATTTCGTAACGGCGCCGTGGGAGCCGCAGCCCTCGGCGACGCCAACCGTCACCTGTACGTCTCTCAAAGGGGGCGCTCAGGCTGGACGACGAGGAGACGCACGCGTTGGAGGTTGGACTCGCTCGCACCCGTAGGCGGTCGTGGGCGCCACCGTCGGCACCGCTGACGAGTTGTGATCGTCCAATACACGAGCCAGCCGCGGCGCGGCGGCGACTCCTTTCACGCGCAGAAGTGGAAACATCGTGGGATGGCAGGCCGGGGCGTGACGGGCCTTTCCCACACGGGCGTGGTGGTCGACGACCTTAGGGCTCACGACTTGGTTATTGCCGGGTCGATTCTGTAGTTCCAGTCGCCGTGGAAGGGGTTGCGGGTGATGTTCACGGCTGCGAGTTCATCGTCTGATACTTCGACGCCCTTGGGGTAT
>Ga0181521_10006985_pt1 | contig 12011 bp, 13 predicted proteins | sample PEATcosm2014_Bin_32_FD_119764 | JGI IMG/M metagenome (GOLD analysis project Ga0181521, IMG submission 119764) | Peatland microbial communities from MTU Mesocosm Facility, Houghton, MI, USA - PEATcosm2014_Bin02_60_metaG | ecosystem: Environmental > Terrestrial > Soil > Wetlands > Peat | place... | reverse complement strand
GAACGTGTAGATCTCGAACTGCAGATTCCCAGTTTCAAAATCGTTCACCTCAACCACAGGCCTAGCTAGATCAGCTTCCGTCATACCAGTCGGAACCTTTACAGTCAGATTCAACGTGAATAAGTTTCGAACCTCCCCATACTGAATGAAGATTATCGTGTCGATAATGTGGGGGATCATGCCTAACTCAACTCGCCCAATGAACCGTTGGATCGCGTCGATAGCTTCACTCGCATGAACAACACCAATCATGCCCACCCCGGCCAACCTCATGTCCGCGAATATCAAGAAATCCTTGCTCTTTCTCACCTCATCGAAAACCGTGTAATCAGGACGAACGAGTAGTAGAATTTCCGCGGTTTTCTCGAAATCACCTTCCAACGGACCGTACTGAGTAATCTCCGGGCCCACCTGCAAGTCCCTGGGAGATTCTAGTGTCTTGACTATCTTGTTCTGTTTCAGATAGAACTCTGCGAGGGATGAGGCGAATGTTGTTTTCCCGGAGCCAGGAGGGCCAGAGATAAGGATGCCTTCAGCACGTGTGGCCAGGCGATCCATAAGCTTCGCCGATAGCTTGTAGTCCTGCAGGGTAAGACTGATCACTGGTCGGACGATGGTGACTTCCAAGCCATCAGAAAACGGAGGGCGGGTTATTGCAATTCGAAAGCGGCCCAGTTGAATTACCATGGCCCCGCCTCGGTTGATTTCAACAAAGCCCTCGTCGCTGACACGCGTTGCCTCCGTAACCTCACGAATTATCTGTTCAACTTCCTCAACAGAGCTGAGGTTTTCGGACAGCGTAACTAACTCGAATTTACCCGGTTTCCCCGTCTTAGCTAAAGGCTTGGTCCCTTCCTTCAAGTGGATGCTCGACGTGTCTGGAGTGAAGAATTTCTCAAACGCGAGACCAGTTAGTTTGACCTCGCCTGGAATATGCTTCACTTTTACGCCTGCAGCTTCTGCCGCTAAGGCTTGCACGTAGTCCGCGGTTAGTAGGGTTCCATTCTCAGTTTTCGCGACATCCGTGATTAGAGCGTCGAGGCGTCCGCTTCTTGCAAGCATAATGTCATTGTATCCGGGTCGCTCACCCAACAATGTGAGTTTGATGCCTTTAGTCTCGCAGAGGACTCGTAGCTTCTTGATTTCCTCTAATCCAATGAAACCTGTTTCGCGGCCTTTCGAAGCTTGAGCCTGCAGTTCATCTAAGACTGCGCGGGGTATGACGATTTCCACATCAGTTAACCCCTCTTTCTCTATGATTGATGGAACCTTGCCGTCAATGATTATCGATGTGTCGGGAACAAGTTTCTCTGTCAAATCTAAATCCTTACGCGCATGAGTAGAGAGCTCTCAATAAAAACAGTACCAAGTGGGAGGGCGAGAGCTAATCGAACATCTATTATCGATGAACTCCCCCGAACTGTAAATGATGAAATTGGAACAAGGTATCTCATCCAAGCGCATCTATGAAGGCAGAATCCTCAACTTTCGAGTGGACGAAGTCAGGATCGAAAACGGAAAGGTTACGAGTCGTGAAATTGTTGAACACCGAGGAGCTGCAGCTATAGTTCCCATTCTTGAGGGAGGTAACGTGATTCTCGTCCGCCAATACCGATATGCAGTCTCAGCTGAACTTCTCGAAATCCCTGCTGGGACATTAGAACCTGGTGAGGAACCTGAGGATTGTGCGAAACGAGAGTTAGAGGAAGAAACAGGGTATACCTGTGAGGTGATTTCTAAGGTATTGGAATGCTTCGTGGCCCCCGGCTACAGCACCGAGAAGATTCACATTTACTTAGCCAAAGGGTTGGCGAAGACGCGGACGAGAATGGAAGAAGATGAAAAGATCACCGTTGAAAGATTTCCATTCGAAACTGCACTAGCCAAGATCCAATCGGGGGAGATACAGGATGCGAAAACAATAGCTGGCCTACAAGCCGCAGCACAATCACTCTAGTGCTTGGTTGATCTTGAGAAAAACGGGGTGACCTGCTGAGATCATTCTTGAAACATTGTCGCGTAGGTTGTCAATGTTGATGCCGAAGTGTTCTGAATGATGGCTGGCCAACTTACTGTGGGCTCGTCCCATCACGCTGAGCGTAACCGCGATTTCGTTCTTTTGTAAATGGACGAGCGCGGCGGCGAGCAGGATTATGCCTTGCAGTATCTCCTTATCAGACCCAGAAGCCCTCCGCCACGCCGACTCCAGCGCTTCGTGGCTTTCCCAGAAGCGCTCTTCATTGAACAACTGAATCCCCTCCCGAATCGCTTCCCCAGCTTCCATTTGAGAAGCTGGGATGTCAAGCTCCCTTAGCGTAAGCAACCGCCCTAACTTCTTCTCAAGAGACTGGGCTGCCGCATGCAAATTGGCCTTTGATTCTAGAAGCAGATCCAGTTCGATAGCTGAACTGCTCACTCGAAGATTCCCCACATCCCCGCCAAATTCCTTCACCGCTCCGTAAGACCGGAGCGTCAACTCTCTCGCGTCTTTAGGTGTGAGCTTTGTTCCGTTCGATAATCTAACCAAGAACCTCATCGAAACACTGCCCTACCACTTGGATTGAACCCCGAATTATTTGACAACATCTATAACGATGGTCCAGCGTGTCAACCGTGAATCGCTTGGGAGTTGCAACGATAGTGTCAACAACGCAGGAATACGTAATCGACGGCAACGATTTGAACAAAAAGCTGGAACCATTGAACCTTGAAGCTTACCAACCGACCGGTGAGCTTCACAAGATGTTGACTGGCCAAGTCTTTGAAGTGGTTGAGAAGAAAGTCATAAAGGGAATGGCCGACGAGATTGAGAAGGCTAAACCTCAAACGGTCAGGTTCGTAAACCTTGAGGCTATAGCTTCCGGCCCACACAAAGAGTACATAAACCCGATATGCGGGTGCCTCGCCGTTCTCATCGAAGGCCTAACGGCTAAGGGGATTGAGGTTACCGGTACGATTCAGAACCCAATGCTCCTGCCGTGGCATTTGGTGGCTAAGCTCGACAAGAACTTCAAAGGCCTACCAGCCCCAGGACAAAACGAGCCACCCTGATCCCGAACATCTCGCACAGGTTTGCACGGAGTCCGCTGAGGCCCGATGAGAAACGGTTAAGTGGGAGCCCGAAAATCCATCGCACGAGGAACTAGGTTTGTCAGTCGAAGTCGGCCAAAAAATGTTAGACTTCCAACTCCCCGACCAAGACCGGAAGCTAAGATCATTGAAAGAGTTTGAGGGAAAGAAGGTGGTCTTGGCGTTCTTCCCGGGAGCGTTCACGGGCCCATGTACGAAGGAGATGTGCACTTTCAGGGACTCGATAGGTTCGATGCAAGGCCTGCCGGGGCAGGTTGTTGCGGTCAGTGTTAACGATCCGTTCACGAACAAGGCTTTCGCGGACGCGAACAGGTTGCAGTTTCCGATACTCAGCGATTACAATAGGGAGACGATTAAGAAATTAAACATCTTTCACAACGATTTCGTGGGATTGAAAGGGTATACCGTAGCGAAAAGATCTGTGTTCGTATTAGACCCCACTGGGACCGTTCGCTACAGGTGGATATCTGAAGAGCCTGCGAAAGAACCGAACTACGACGAAGTCAAATCAGCCCTAGCCAAGCTCTAGATAAGCCTCCCGGCTTCAATGAAAGTAGCCCTTCCACAGAATTGCGCACAGCCCAAGAAGCCCTGAATACATCAGTGGTGGACCCCCCCAGGGGGGGTGGTCTGGCTTGGACCAGAACGAACTCGAACACAGTTCGTCGCAATTGTGTTCGATTTGAGCCGTCAAGTGAAGGGGTGCCTTGACCTTGTCGCGCGACAAGCCTAGGCATGTCGATTGTTGGCTACTGCATTATAGGAGTGGGCAATATGCAATACCGACTAGTCTGAGCAGACCCTTGGCGTGTTGTCGTCGTTTGGGGTAAGGTAAACTGGAGTTCTTCTAGCGGAAGGTGAACATCTGTGCAAACTCATGTCTCAACTCGGTGATAGGAAAGACGGGGGAAGGGTTGGTTTAGTCGATTTTGATTTCTTTACCCTTGGGTCTAGGTTGCGTTTTGCGTAGAGTGATTTCTAGGACGCCGTTGTTGTATGACGCTTTGGAGCTGTCGGGATCTACTCCTGTTGGCAGTTGGACTTCCTTGTAATATTTCTGGGTAGGTGAGTCCACTTTGATTGTTAATGTGTCGTCGTTAATGCTGGTTTTGATGGCTGATTTCTCGACGCCGGGTAGTTCTGCAACTACGCGTACTTGTGCTTGTTCGTTGATGACATCAACTAGGGGTTCACGGGTTTCTTTTGGTTCTAAGGCTGGTTGTTGGATGCCGAATGCGCCGGCGCGTCGGGATGGTTTTACGTTGCCGAATTCTTGTACGTTGGGCTTGCCGTCGGGACCGATGGACATGGAGTAGCCGTAGACGAAGGGGCCATATTGCTTCACGGTTGAACCGTCAGGTAGCTTCCTTTCAGTCATCATGTCCTTTGGCATGCCTTTGAGCATGTCCTGGAACATGTTTCCGAACATCTCGTCGACGTCGGTGAACCAGCGGTCCATCCAACCGAAAGGAGATTGCCTGCCTCGTCGTGACCTAAACCATTCGGGAAGGAATTCGTCTGAAGACATTTTCTTACTTCACCTCTGATAGGCTAGTTTGTTACCATAGGTAACAGTTCGATATAAATATTGTTACGTGAGGTAACGTTACCTTGATGGTTGGTGGGTGTTGCTGTGAAATTTCGGTTGGTGAAGCCGCAACATGCAAAAAGCTCTGGGACACTGACACCGAAACGACAAAGATAATGATTAGCGCCTTGACTCTTCGACTTGGATGTAGCGGAAATGGGTAGGCTATCTCATCCAGTAATGCTCCCAATCGTTTAAGATGCAATTCGAACGCTGGAAAGTCTTTTTCATCTGCAATCGGCAGATTATGCGATTCGACATAGGCTAGAATCCACAGAACCAAAGCGTGAGAATGGTCCACAATTTCATGAATTCTTTCGTCATAATTCTCTGTCAATGCCCATCCCTAATTATTTTCTGGTTGATCATCCCGTTTAGGCTTTGACTCTCGAAATCTGTCGAGCATGAATTGCGTCCAAGAGTTTATTCTGCTATCTGCTGCCGCAGTTGCTTGAACTGCTACCGCTGGATCGACAACCTGCTTTATGACGCGAGTAACGTAATCTGGGACAAGATTTGAGGAAAGGTTCCAGATTATTTCCATGAACAGCTCCCCCATTTGAATGGCACCTATTTGATTGTGAAGTGTATGAATCCATAGGTCGGCGAGAGATTGTTTTTCGGTGCCTTCCTTCGCCTCTAGCAATACATTTGTCCAATGTTTGATTTCTTTGTCCAGTTTAGCTATGTCACGAGCATCTTCGGCAAGAGGTCCAGCGAAAGTAACCTTGAAGTCTACTCTAGGTTGACCGGTCACTGTTTCAAGCTTTTTTGCTTGCTCTTTTGATTCCGTAGCCAATCCTCCAACGCTTTCTCAATGGTCTTGTTTGGAGAGTTCACAAACGCGTCTGCTAACGCTTCAAATATGTCTGTTTTCTTACGCCCTCCGTAGTCCTCAATAACTTTGATGCTGAACTTTTTCCACAATTCATCATCAAGGTTGATTGTCGTCTTTACCATTCTAACCACAGCTAGCATAGTATCAATCGAGACATATAACCCCATCGACGGCAAGCCTTATACGTTACTATGCTATATGTATAGACGGCGATAAGCACATGACTCAAGTTCTCTCCCGTGAAGAAAGAGGCAGAGCAATAGCAGAGAAGCCGAACCAAATTCTACTCTTGTCGGACCGTTTCTTCAAGGTTGCTTCCCAATCAAGTGATCGCATGTATGATGTAACCAAGAAACGGAAAGGTGGTTGGCTTTGCACATGCCCCGACTTCGTTTATCGGAATGTGATCTGTAAGCACATTTGGGCCGTTCAGGTCAAGCTCACCGTTCGGCAAGTTGCTCCACACATCATTGAACCGATCCGATTTGATGTTTGCATATTTTGCCGCTCTCCCAATCTAATCAAATGGGGTATCCGTCACAACAACTACGGTGATATACAGCGGTTCGCTTGTAAGGCGTGCGGCAAATCGTTCACGGTCAACTTAGGGTTTGAACGGATGAAGCATAATCCTCAGGGCGTTACAGCCGCGATGCAACTCTACTTCTCAGGTGAAAGCCTTAGAAACACCGCTAGATCACTGCAAATGATTGGTGTTCAGGTTAGCTACAAAACCGTGTACGTTTGGATAAAGAAGTACACGGAGTTGATGGAACGCTACCTCTCTACCGTTCGACCTCAGCTTTCGGATACTTGGCGTGCGGATGAAATGTTTCTGAAAATGAAAGGAAATCTCACTTACCTCTATGCGCTCATGGACGACCAAACCCGCTTCCTAATCGCCCAACAAGTAGCCAACACAAAATACACAGCCGATGTTCGGCCACTTCTAGAATTGGGTAAGGCTGTTGCAGGAAAGAAACCTAAGACATTCATAACAGATGGCGCGGCAAACTTCCACGAAGCCTACCTACAAGAGTTCTGGACGCAAAACAAGGATACCCGAACCGAACACATACGACACATCAGGTTAGCGGGCGACATGAACAATAACCGCATGGAACGCTTCAACGGAGAAGTGAGACAGAGAGAAAAGGTGACTCGAACGCTGAAACGGACAGATTCACCTATTCTGACTGGATATAGACTCTACCACAACTATGTGCGACCACACGAAGCGTTAGAGGGAAAAACCCCTGCTGAGAAAGCGGGAATAGAAATCAAAGGTACCGACAAATGGATGACCATAATCCAAAATGCGAGGCGTGAAACTGTAAAGTCTTAAGAACTTACGACTTGCTTCCAATGTCACCTTGAAAAGAGTAATCGCTTCATCAATTGTGCTCATAGTAGCAGTTATCGCCATTTTTTCAGCTTGGTATCCGGTGACAACAAGCCAAGTAGTACCTGAAGTAGTGCCTGAGGCAGTACCTTATACGACCCAGTTCGAGGCCGGTGGTCCGTTCGTTTTCACGATGGTCACGATTTCAGGTGTTCCATATTATACAGGTGAACAGTTGACAGGTGGTGTCGGTGTCACCCAAACACTAACGCTAACCACATACAGTACAACTCCCCTAACCCAATACTCACAGACTACGGTTTCACCTTACACAATTCTTGGAGGGATAGCTTCAGCCGTGATTCTTGTTCTTTTAGCGTTAGTCCTTGTGCTATCAATTCTTCTTGATAGAGGCATTATCACTGTGCCTACGAAGCATCATCGTAAAAGACGAAAACGATAGCTTACCTAGGTGACGGAGAGTTTACCGTCACCAACCGAAAAGTAACAACCCTAACGACCAACCACAGAGGTAACGTTACCTTTGAGATGCAGAAAGCCGTTCTCTCCCGTGAAGAAAAAGGGCGACTGATTGCTGAGAATCCAAGCCAGATTCAGCAGATGGATGAAAGCCATTACAAAGTTGCCTCTCAACGCGGAGATGGAATGTATGATGTAATCAAGAGGGAAAGTGGTTATTGGCTATGTAACTGCTTAGACTTTCACTATCGGGTCTTAGAGCAACATCAAGTTCATCGGTGCAAGCATATCATAGCGTGTCAGATTCGCGAGCAGCTACGAGAAAAGGTTAGAGAGAATGTCATCATTCAACCTGTCGAAATTACTGCTTGTATCTACTGCCACTCTGATAAGGAATTGAAAAGGTTTGAAATCAGACACAACAAGTATGGTGATATTCAGCGATTTCGATGTGTTGATTGTGATCGCACTTTTAGCGTAAATATTGGGTTTGAAAGAATGAAACATAGCCCACAGGCAATAACGACAAGTATGCAACTTTACTTTAGCGGAGAGAGCCTGCGGAATACTGCTAGGTCGTTGCAGCTTCTTGGAGTTCAAGTTAGCTACAAGACGGTGTTCATGTGGATAAAGAAATACTCAGCTCTGATGGAGAAGTATCTGGATAAAATTACCCCGAATGTGAGTGATACTTGGCGTGCAGATGAAGTATTTCTGAAAGTCAAGGGGAACATGAAGTACCTTTACGCTCTCATGGATGACCAAACCCGTTTCTGGATAGCCCAAGAGGTCGCAGGCACCAAATACACAGCCGACCTTAGGCCTCTATTCAAACTCGGAAAAGCGATTGCAGACAAACAACCTAAGACGCTCATAACTGATGGCGCACCGAACTTTCACGAAGCGTACACGAAAGAGTTCTGGGAGCGTGGCAACGGAACTGAGCATATCAGAGAAATACGAATGAACGGTCAAGTTCACAACAATAAGATGGAACGCTTCAACGGGGAAATCCGCGACCGAGAACGGGTCATGCGAACTCTAGAGATCCCCGACACGCCGATCTTAACGGGTATGCGAATTTACCACAATTATATACGCCCACATATGGCACTAGAAGGACAAACACCGAGCGAGAAGGCAGGGATAACCGTCAAAGGCAAGGACAAGTGGCTTACCTTAATTCAGAACGCTTCAAGAAACCCATGAATCATGTTACATTATATGGTCTCTCGGCTTTCGACCCACTACGTTAAATAGCCTTACTTCGTGACAACGTGTAGTGGTTTGGGGAGTTTATGGTGCGAAGATTCAGGTTCATTGCAGTTGCGATACTGGCAGTGGTTGCGTTAACGGTCATCTTGAATGTTGGGAACGTCTACGCCCCACCCCCAACGTGCGTGCTTATGTTAACCCCGAACCCAGTCCATCAAGGCACGAGCGTGACGGTTTCTGCAAGCGGATGCTACCCCACAACAGGTGGTACGCTTTATGTGCAAACCATATGCGGCAATTTCGGCACTACTGTCTCTTCCGTGGCGGCAAGTACGGATGCGAGTGGAGACTTGACCACAGTCACACCCATATCGACCAGCAGCCTAACGCCAGGCACCACATATTGCATTTATGGCGGAAACGCATTCTCAGCCACTATTTTGTCGGCTTCTCTAACCGTTCTCCCAGCAACTGTGATACCTGAATATCCACTCGGCCTATCAATCCTAGCAATCCTCATGATCATTGGCTACACTGTAATCAGACGGAAGACTATCACGAAACAAAAGTAAGAATCAATCAACCGCTTTCCTTACACTGAGAAATCATATTCCACCAAAAGATTTGCCGTGCCTCCATAGAGGTCAAAGGTACGGACAAGTAGATGACCATAATTCAAAACGCTAGCCGTAAAATTGCAAACTCTTCACATGAAGATTGAAGAGGCAAGACATCTGAAGGAGTATGCAAATCCAGTTTGAGAGATATGCAAGGCTTTAATACATATGCCATGCTATGGCGGTTTCAGTAACGTAGAAGTAGTGAAAAGAACGATGACCAAATTGAATAGAAAATGGCTTGCAAGTAGTCTTCTCATCCTTGTCATGGTTCCAGTCCTCCTCTCAAGTACCCCAAGCTTCCAAGTATCGGCGGGTGGATGCCCTAATTTGTGTGGTCCCCCAGGAAAAGGGACCCCTCACAACGGAGCCCCTCACAACGGAGGAGGAAACGTCATCCATGGTTATACTTCATCTATGCACAGCCTATATTACACTACACATACCTACACCAGCTACAACACCTACAACACCTACACCTACACCAACACCTACACCTTCAACGCCACTAACTAGCACTAATTGCACCAGTACTACCTCAAGCAGCGAATCGACCACGTAAGTTGAGTAGGCACCTTGAAGCTAAAGGCTGCGCCACCCTCTACACTATTCATTTCCTACGTTTTACCAAACGACAACTACGCGTTACCTATCACCGAACGGTAACAGTTCGAATCTATCCTGCTTTTCACCGACAACGTAACGTTACCTTACGTGAGGTAACGTCAAGTTCTTTACAATACGCAGCCTATGGCTGCAACCGTAACGATGGTTCTTTCGTGGGCAAATTCGCCTACAACAACAACGAGTGAACAAGTCAACTATCCCTCATATACGCCATACACCTACGAAACGCAATCAACCTCAGAATACACTAGTCAGGAAATAGGTGGACAGCCTTTACCGCTGTTCGCTATTCTGATGTGGGTGATAGCCATAGCAGTAGTAGTCCTCCTACTGACTTATGCTCTGTACTGGTCTAAGAGAAAAGGAGAAGTCACACAGACTAAACTTGATGCAGTTCTAATCCAGAAACCCCCCATAACCTCTGAGAAGGAAACTCCTAGTACATCTCCTAAGATAGAAGCTCCCGCTCCTCCACGAGAGAGTACGATGTTCTGCAACCAATGTGGTTCCAAGATAACGAGAGATAGCAAATTCGGCTTCAATTGCATGTAAGCGTGTTATTGATAACTTAACATAAGGCTCGATGAGATACTCACTGTAGGCAATTCCAATCATAAAGATCGTAAGAGAAAATGTCGCGGTCATGAGAACTGGAAGTAATTCCATGGCTTGACTAGAAGAGAATGTGAAACCAAATGCCGCTAATGAAAAACCAGTGAATAAGGAGAGAATCGTCCATCTGACACTATCGTAATGATTTCTGTTTGAATGACACACCTCATATTCCTTGAGAAGAGCCTCAAATTGATCGTGGTGAAGTTTGAAATCGGTCAAGAGGTGCCAAAATGAGGATGTGTAAGCCAGCTATTTGCAACTTGCGTTCTGGATTATTGTTAACCACTTATCTTTGCCTTTGACTTGTATGCCTGCGGCTTCTGCGGGTGTTTTGTAATCTAAGGCTTTGTGTGGTCGTATGTAGTTATGGAATAGCTGATAGCCCGTGAGAATTGGGCTGTCTTTGTTTTCTAGCCCGCGCATGACCTTTTCCCTCTGTCTAACTTCTCCGTTGAAGCGTTCCATGCGGTTATTGTTTCGATCTCCTGCTAACCGAATGTGACGGATACGCTCTGTCCTAGTTTCGCTGCTCTGCGTCCAGAACGCCTGTAGGTACGCTTCGTGGAAGTTGGCCGCACCGTCAGTGATGAATGTCTTAGGTTTCTTACCTGCAACTGCCCTACCTAGGTAACGCGTAGTCTACGTTTGGTGGGTAGGGCTGTGACAATTCGTTTGGTGAACTTTACCAGCCACGGTAAAGGGCCCTGTCAAGTCCTTGTTTGGTCGAATTGACTGTCAAAAAACGTTTGGTAGCTTTGGCAACTCGTTGAACAGGAAAATGAAAATGGGTTAGATTGGCTGCGCTAAGTATCGCTTAACAGTGATAGGTGTAGTAGGGGTTGTGCCACCAGAAGTATGGGGAGTATGTTGCGTAGCCCGGGTGGTAGGTGTAGGTGCAGCCTGGTTGATAATATGGGTAGTAGGGGTAGCCGTAGTAACCGCCATAGTATGGGTAGCTGCTGCAAACCCATTGACCCCAATTGTTGTAATAACAATTGTTGTAACTTTGCGCCATCACAGGGTGTGAACCCACAACCGCTAGAGCTCCAACAGTGAGCAGCAAACCGAAGATCAGAAGGCGAAGCTGAGATGAACGCATGCCGATCCCGCAACAGAAGCAAGCATCCAGTTACCTAATTAGGGTTGATTGGAACATTTCTACCTGCAATTCGGGAATCGGTGAAATTAGCGTTCTGGATTATCTACGATTCCAACATATCGAATCCTCGTGTCACGCCGAAAGGCTTCCTCGGCGAACTTCCCGAAATCCAAGCCACAAATTTCTCATTGCTTAGTGGAATAAACGAGATACTGTGACTCAGTTATTCATAAATTGTGTCGAATAGGTTTTGCAGCCGAGTAAGACCGCCAGCACCCTATTCGATTAACTTATGATACGTCCGCCGCACCGGGCGCATAGCATAATCGTACCCTCCGTTTTGGGTTGACGAAGATTTCCATCACAAGTGCAGATCTCTGTCGGGCCTTTGCCCTGATTAGACGAGAGTGGGTCACCTCTTGCTTGGACATGGAAGTGTTGACGTTTGCTAAACATCTTTGCTTGCAAGCCTAATCGATAATCCCGGCTAACCCAAATGT
>Ga0181521_10006982_pt1 | contig 12014 bp, 7 predicted proteins | sample PEATcosm2014_Bin_32_FD_119764 | JGI IMG/M metagenome (GOLD analysis project Ga0181521, IMG submission 119764) | Peatland microbial communities from MTU Mesocosm Facility, Houghton, MI, USA - PEATcosm2014_Bin02_60_metaG | ecosystem: Environmental > Terrestrial > Soil > Wetlands > Peat | place... | reverse complement strand
GGGATCGCCATCCACCGAACCGAAATTGCCCTGCCCGTCGATGAGGAGGTAGCGCATGTTGAAGTCTTGCGCCATGCGCACCAGGGTGTCGTAAACGGCCGCGTCGCCGTGGGGGTGATATTTTTTGATAACTTCGCCGACCACGCCAGCGCACTTGATGTAGCGCTTGTCGGAGGTGTTCCCCTCTTTGTACATGGCGTAAAGAATTCGCCGATGCACCGGCTTGAGCCCGTCGCGCACATCAGGCAGCGCCCGCCCAATGATGACGCTCATCGCATAGTCGAGATACGACTTGCGCATCTCGTCTTCGATGTTGACGGGTATTTCCCGCGTCGGCTTGAATAGTTCTTGGTCACCCATTGTGACAGTTCCTCTTTGCGCTACTACGGCTTAGGCCGATGTCTGCCCAGGCGGTCGTATCTCGGCGCGCGAATCTTCTTCAGCCACGCGTGAACGTCTTTCATGTCTTCACGGTCCGCCCACATGCCAAAGGCCGCATGGTCGGCAAGTTGGGCAGTTTTCTTCCCCTTCTGGGTTGCGGGTCGTCTGCGCCCCTGTTCTGTGACCACCACTTTCGCGCTCTCCACGGGCGCCGCTGCTACAAGACTTCTCCATTCTATTGTAACGGATTTCACACGCCGTTGGGGTTACCGATTGAAAAAGAGGGGTCAAATATCCAGGTTCTTCACATCCAGCGCGTTATCTTCGATGAACTGCCGGCGCGGCTCGACGACGTCGCCCATGAGCACGGTGAAGATGGAATCTGCCTCCACATGGTCCTCGACTTTCACCTGGAGCAGCACGCGTTGCTCGGCGTCCATAGTGGTCTGCCAGAGTTGATCCGGATTCATTTCTCCCAAGCCCTTGAAGCGCTGCACGGTGAACGCTTTTTTCCCCAGCGCCATGACGTGCTCGAGGAGTTGCCCGCGGTCCTCGATGGTCAATTGCGTGCCATTAGTGGCAATGATAAAGGGGGGCTTATCGTAATCGCGCACGCGCCGATAGAGGTCAAGCAGGCGCTTATAGTCGGCGCTTGAGACCAGGTCCCAATCGATGGTTCGCTCGCCAAGCGTGTCGCTGGCAAAGGTTAAGGTGTACAGGTTGTGCTCCTCGTCGAGACGGAGGGTTATGGTGAATCCCTCCGCCTTAAGTTCCCTGGCGACCAACTCGAGTTTATCCTTGTTCTCGAGTTCCATCTTCTTACCCAGTTCAGCTTTCAGCAGGGCATTGATAGGGCGCTCATCGCCAAGCCTTTTTTCAAGCTTATCGAAGAGTTCGACGTATTCGGCCAACGCCATCAGAAAGTTGGTCAGCTCACCACCCTGGAGCTTAGTCTTCTTCCCGTCGCCCACTTCGACGGTGTGGTCTTCCGTGGCCCGGCGCATGATTTCGCGCCGAAACTCCTTCTCGTCCCGGATGTAGCGCAGGGACTTGCCTTTTTTAATCAGGTAAAGCGGCGGCTGGGCAATATAGACGTGCCCGCGCTCCACCAATTCCGGCATCTGACGATAGAAGAAGGTAAGCAGCAAAGTGCGGATGTGTGATCCGTCCACGTCCGCGTCAGTCATGATGATGATCTTGGAATAGCGGAGTTTCGTGACGTCGAAGTCATCCTTCCCAATGCCCGTGCCAAGCGCAGTGATGAGGGCGCGGATCTCCTCATGGCCCAGCATCTTGTCGAAGCGCGCTTTTTCAACATTCAGGATTTTTCCTCGCAAGGGCAGGATGGCTTGATAGCGGCGGTCGCGCCCCTGCTTTGCAGAACCGCCCGCCGAATCACCCTCGACCAGGAAGAGTTCACAGCGCTCGGGGTCTCTCTCCTGGCAATCTGCCAACTTCCCGGGAAGTCCGCCGGAATCGAGTGCGCCTTTGCGCCGCGTCAATTCGCGCGCCTTGCGCGCCGCCTCGCGGGCGCGCGAAGCGTCGATCGCTTTAGCACAGACCTTCCGGCCCACGGTAGGGTTTTTCTCGAAAGCCTCCATCAGCTTCTCGTAAACGAAGCTGGCCACCGTACTCTGGATGTCACTGTTGAGCTTCCCTTTGGTCTGGCCTTCGAATTGCGGTTGCGGGAGTTTGACGCTGATCACTGCCACCAGACCTTCGCGCACATCCTCGCCCTGGAGGTTCTCCTTCACGTCCTTAAATAGCCCCTGATTCTGGCCGTATTGATTGATGGCCCGAGTGAGCGCCGAGCGGAAACCTGACAGGTGTGTACCACCGTCCACAGTGTTGATGTTGTTGGCAAAAGAGAAAACCGTCTCCGCGTAGCCGTTGTTGTACTGGAGGGCAAACTCCATGTGGACGTCGTCGCGGTCAGCCTCGGCATAAATCGGAGTGGGGTGAAGCACCTCTTTGTTCTTGTTGAGGTGCTTGATGAACTCCGCAATTCCGCCGTGGTAATGAAATTCCGCCTGTTTGTTGCTCCGTTCGTCCTTGAGGCGGATGGTAAGGCCTTTATTCAGGAAGGAAAGCTCGCGCAGGCGCTGAGCCAAGGTATCGTAGTTGAAGTCAATCGCGTCGAGGATCTTGGCGTCCGGGAGGAAAGTAATTTTGGTGCCACGGCGCTCGGTTTTGCCCGCCCTCTTCAAATCTTGGACGGGCTTTCCACGTTCATAGGATTGTTCCCAGGTGTACCCGTCGCGCCATATTTCCAGCTCGAGCCGCTCTGCGAGCGCATTGACAACTGAGACTCCCACACCGTGCAAGCCGCCGGAGACCTTGTAGCTGTTGGTGTCAAACTTACCCCCCGCGTGAAGGACCGTCATCACAACTTCCGCCGCCGAACGCCCTTCCTCCTTGTGCAAATCGACTGGAATGCCGCGCCCGTTGTCGACAACCGTCACCGAGTTATCACTATGGACGACGACGTCGATGCGGTCGCAGTAGCCTGCCAGCGCCTCGTCGACAGAATTATCCACCACCTCCCAAACCAGGTGGTGTAGACCCATGGCACCCGTCGATCCTATGTACATCGCCGGCCTCTTGCGCACCGCCTCCAAATCGCCAAGCACCTTAATGCTAGCGGCGTCGTAAGCCTGCGCTCCGTCAGGTTCTGCCGGCTTTTGCTTGCTCACCTGTTCCTGAAACCTCCCATCCGATTCCAGCCTGCACAAGAAAGCCGGCGGAGAAGGAGTCTCCCCGCCGGCTCCGCTTCACCAAGCCAATCTGACTGCTGACTCCTCTTCAGAATTATTGCCCCTTCCTCTCTCCGTCATTCAGAACCCAACGCTACCGACCCACGCGCCGCCAGAAGCCGATGAGAGGTCATCCCGCCGCGGTGGGCGGCTAAATCCGCATGGGCATCACTACGTACCGATACCGGTACGGCCCTTGCTCAACCGGCCGCAGTTGCCCGGCGCTCTGCTCATCCTTCAACTCAAGATTGATCTTCCCAGCCTCTTCCAGCACGGCGAAGAAATCCAGCAGGTACTGGTAGTTGAAGCCAATCTGCATAGCTTCATCTTGGTAGGATATATCGAGTACTTCGCGGGCCTCACCGTACTCACCACTCGACGAGGATATTTCCAATTGTCCTTTCTCCAAATGCATCCGCACCGCACGCGAGCGTTCGTCGGCCAGCAAGGCAACGCGACGCACAGCAGCGGAGATTGTTTCCTTGTCGAGTTCTATGACGCGGTTGTTTTCGCGGGGAAGGACGGCCTCATAGTTTGGAAATTGGCCCGTCAACATCCGGCAAATCAAGACTCGCTGGCCAAGAGAAAAGAAGAGATGGCTCTCGTCCTTTGATATGCTAACCGGCAACTCCCCTTCCCCTTCCGAAAGTAGCCTCACAAGCTCCCCCATAGCCTTCTTGGGGATCAGTAGCCTCAACTCATTCTTAAGCCCGGGAACCTCGATATCTCGCTCAATCAGGGCAAGCCTGTGCCCATCGGTTGCCACCATGGTCGCACTGCCGGGCTTGAGTAGCAGTAGGCCCCCATTTAAGGTGTACCGGGACTCCTCGTTGGAGATAGCGAAGACGGTCTTCTGGATGGCGGTCGCAAAAACATTCGCAGGGAGCGTTGCCAAAGCAGGCGGGAGAGTCGGCAGCATTGGAAAATTGTCCCTTGCCATTCCCACCAACTTAAAGGACGAGCGTTCACACGTAACCTGCACCCAGTGGTTCTCCAATGCCTTGAAGTGAACCTCAGCTTCGGGAAGAGATCGCACAATCTCAAGCAGACGCTTGGCAGGAATTGTCCCCGAACCCGGGCTCTTCACCTTCGCCGGGCAATGGCAACACACCCCAAGGTCGAGATCGGTAGCGCTAATCCTAAGAATCTGCTCCTCCGCCTCAACCAGTAGATTAGAGAGAATAGGAATAGTCGTTTTCTTCTCGACCACTCCCTGAGTAAGCGCCAATTCTTTTAAGAGCTGAGACTTTTCGATGGAGAAATCCATTTTATTTGTATCCTATTAGAAGAGATTGTTCGTAGTAGATGCTGTGGAAGTGTGGAAAAGTGTGGAACGCTTTCCCAAACATCCGGTTACAGATACTTGCCCTGTGCACAGGACTCGTGAAACTGTGAATTTCAGTTCGCTGTTGGGTGGCCGGGAGAGATTCACATGTTTTCTTATCATGAACGTCATAAAAAAGCTGCTAAGTTGAACTGAGACTATCGCGAAGCTTGTTGAGAAGTCTGTTCAATTCTCTGTCTGCCTGGCGCAATTGTGTAATCTTGTTGATAGAGTGCAACACGGTCGTGTGGTGTTTCCCGCCGAACTCCCTGCCAATCTGCGGTAGCGACGCGGTGGTAAGCTCCTTCGCAAGGTACATCGCAACCTGTCGGGGGTACGAAACAGGGCGGCTGTTATTTTTTGATTTCAATTGAGGGAGCGTTAAACCAAACTGCTGGCAGACGGCCCGCTGAATGTTTTCGAGCGAGACGCGGCGTTCCCCCAGATCCACGAGATTCTTCAGCACCTGCTGCGCCATCGAAAGCGAAATCTCGGCGCCGGTCAGAGAGGAATAGGCGATGAGTTGATTCAGCGCGCCTTCGAGGTCACGCACACTGGACTTGATCTTGCGCGCCACGAAGTCACTGACCTCGTCAGGCAGAGCAAGGGCTCGCTCTTCGCATTTCTTGGCCAGAATGGCCCTTTTGGTCTCAAGATCAGGAGCTTGCAGATCAGCAGTCAGACCCCAGGCGAAGCGGGAGCGCAACCTCTCTTCCAGACCAGGGATTTCCTTTGGCGCACAGTCGCATGAAATCACGACCTGCTTCTGAGCCTCATAGAGGGTATTGAAAGTGTGGAAGAACTCTTCCGCTGTCCGTTCTTTTCCGGCGATGAACTCGATGTCGTCCATGAGGAGCACATCGACGTTTCTATACTTATCCCGGAATGACACCATGCGGTCGTATCGAAGGGAGTTTATGACGTCGTTGGTGAAAGCTTCCGAGGAGACGTAAGCCAACCGCATCTCCTTCCAGTTGTGCTTAATCACGTGGCCAACAGCCTGCATGAGGTGGGTCTTCCCCAAGCCGACTCCCCCGTAAAGGAAAAGCGGGTTGTAAGCCTTTGCTGGAGCCTGCGCCACCGCGCTTGCCGCCGCGTGAGCGAATTGGTTACAAGAACCGACTACGAATGTCTCGAAGGTATACTTGGGGTTGAGTTGGTGGTCGACGGAATCAAAGTCCAGCTTCCTCTGCAAAGGTTTCGCGTCGTTACCGTTCACACTCTTTTTCTCTGCATTCTCCCCGAAAATGTAGTGAATCTCCCTGAAACCCAATTTTAGGTGGTCTAAGGCCTCAGTGACAAGGCCGCCGTAATTCTCCTGGATCCATTCTTGGAACTCATGGTTCGGGACGCACACTACAATGGCTTCGTTTTCTACGTGGCTGAACCGCGTAGGCCTCAACCAAGTCTGGTAGCTCTGCGTGTTGACCTTCGTCTTGAGATAATTCAGGACTTGCAGCCAAGCATTCATTGAGGTTTCATAGGGGGATAGGGCCTAAGCCTTGTGAGACTTGCGCCCAGCAGGTTGGGAATCAACCCGTCGAGCAAACTCGCAATGGAAGGCGTCGCTGGGCCTCCACAAGCGCCGAGTCTTGACCCTAGTTTTCCCCCATTATTCGAACCGGAGCGTTCCTAAGAAGGCGCACAAGCTTACCTGAAACGACTCAGCTCACTTCCTCAATATAGCACGAAAGGATGCCCGTGCCAACCGCTCTTAGGCCTCCTTTTGAAGCGCCGCTACAATGCCTGCACCCTTGCGAAACCGAACTCCATCAGCCACGCAAGCTGCGAGAAGGAGCACGGTCGTTGAGAATCAGCGAAGGGGTTGTCATGCTCCTATGGCCTGCCACCCAAGCCTCCCGCTACTTGAACCCGTGCAGTTTACTCTTTATCTATTCGAGCAGGCGGGCAATCTCATCTCTGGCGGGAACCCGAAGCTGCCTTACGCGGTTCTTCTCGACCACTTGGATGCCCTCCGCGGCTTCCCTGACCTCGCCGATGATGGCGGCTCTTACACCATGGCGAGTGTAAGCGCGAAGCAGGTTCGGGGTCGAGTTCGCACTCGCGACCACCAGCAATGCACCCGATGCAATCAATGCAAAGGGATCGAATCCCAGGATTTCGCTGAAACTGCGTGTCTCCTCGAGAACGGGGACCTTGTCTTTCCAGATGCGCAACCCCACGCCAGCCTTTGCGAGTTCGTACAACCCTGAGGTCAGTCCGCCCTCGGTGGGGTCGTGCATGGCGTGGATTTCACCATGCCGTTGCGCGAGCAATGCGTCCCGGACTACGCTAATCCCCGGACGGAAGAGCAACCGCTCAGCATGGCGCAGAGTTTTCATCGGCAGTTTCCGGGCGAGGGTAAGACGCTTTTCCCTTGCCAGGATGGCCGTGCCCTCGATCGCAATGCCACGAGTGAGCAGCACGAGGTCTCCCGGTTGCTGGCTGTCCTTTCGAACTAGTTTCGATTTGCCGACCTCCCCTAGCATCTGACCAACCATAATTGGACGGTCGATGCCACGGGTGATCTCTGTGTGACCGCCACAGAGTGTCACACCTAACTCCCGGCAGGCACGAAGCGTCTCCCTAAAGATCTTGCGGACCAGTGGCAACGACGTGGCTTTTTCAGGAAGCAGTAAAGTCGCCAGGAACCAGAGCGGACGCGCTCCCAGAGTGGCGACATCATTGCCATTAATGTTAACCGCGTACCAACCGAGGCGCTCCGAAGTGAAGGTAATTGGGTCTGTTTTCGCCACAAGGTATTTGGCGCCAAAGTCGATTACGGCGGCATCCTCACCGAAGCGCGGGCCCAGAACGACTCTGGAGCGTCTTGACACTCGGCACTGGGCCAAGAGGGCCTGGAGAATGCGCGGCGGCAATTTCCCAACTGGAAATCCCTTCATAGTGTGGTGAGTATAACTCTCCTGGGTCGATTGGTGCGGAGCGTTGTTTGAGAAACTCCTAGGACTTGCCAAAAGACTCCCTGCCGGGGTAACCTCCCTCCTTGCTGTCAGGCGCGAGTAAGCCCCGTCATGCTCACTTCGCTGACATAGGGAACAATGCCGAAATGAGGATTAAAAAGGCGACCAAGAGGTACGAAGCATGGCTGGGCGAGCGCCTCACTCTCGTCCAGGCGGACTTGGCGTTGAAGCACTCCCGGATGGGGGAGGCGCCGTTCCCCTTTTTGCGCGCCACATTCTATCGGTGGGTTCAAGTGTGGCCGGAAGTGTGTCCGGATCTTGCCAAGGCGCCTCGAATCCTGGCTGTGGGCGATCTTCACTTGGAGAATTTCGGGACGTGGCGCGACGTCGAAGGACGCCTGATCTGGGGCGTGAACGATTTTGACGAGGCCTATCCAATGGCCTACACCAACGACCTTGTCAGGCTCGCGGTCAGCGCGCACGTGGCCATTGCTGCCAGCCATTTGGCGCTCACCACGCAAGCCGCGTGCAAGAGTATTCTAAGCGGTTACCACGAAGGTCTCGAACAAGGGGGCAAGCCATTCGTTCTGGAGGAGAATGACAAGTGGCTGCGCGAAGCCGTCACCGGCGAACTCCGCGACCCTGTTCAGTTTTGGGGAAAGATGAATACCTTACCCACGGTGCGGGGCGAAATCCCTAAGAGTGCCAGGAAGGCGCTCGAGGAATTGTTGCCGGAACGAGGATTGATTTATCGCGTTGCCCATCGGGTGGCAGGGCTGGGGAGCCTTGGGCGGGAACGTTACGTGGCGATCGCAGACTGGGGAGGAGGAAGGGTCGCGCGCGAGGCGAAGGCGATGCGGCCTTCGGCGTGTGTTTGGGCAAATGAAGGTAAAGGCCCGCAGAAGATATTTTATGAGGACATCATCACCAAAGCCGCGCGGGTGCTTGACCCCTTCGTGCATTTACGCGGCAAATGGATCGTGCGCCGGCTATCACCCGATTGTTCTCGCATCGAACTGGCCGCCCTGCCTGAGAAGCGAGATGAGCAGCGGTTGCTCCACGCCATGGGTTTCGAGACCGCAAATATCCACCTGGGGAGCAAGGACGCAATCAAGGCCGTTCGGCGCGACCTGGGTAGACGCAAGCCGGACTGGCTGCACGAGGCCGTTCATCAAATGACCAAGGCCGTTTTGAAAGATTGGGAAGAATGGAGGAAGCCATAGAGGAGACGGAAATTGGAAAATAGAAACTGGAAACTGGCCACCGGGAGGGTCATTTTCCAGTTTCCATTTTCTAGTTTCCAATTTCCAGTTTCATTTCATTACTTCAAGACGAGAAACGATGCACTTCAAGCGACGGGCTGGGTGAAATAGGGAGCATACTTGCGCGGATGAGCCTTTTTCTCGCGGTAGGATCGGGCGAGTTCGAGGTAGATGCCCAAGTCACGGTCGAGGTCGGACTGCGTGCCATCGAAATAGAAATTGCGAATGGGGATACCGCCGTACTCCTTGCTGAGCTTGGGATAGATGGCCTCGCTCACAATTCCGTTCATGCACGTGAAGGGACTGATATCGATGACGCCGTCGGCCCCGTGAAGGGCAAGATAAGCCGCCCTCCCCACGCTCAAGACCATTTCACCCTGCGCCCCGCAGACCGGCAAATAGGGCCAGGCTAGTTCTATAACCTCCTCGACTTCCGGCTCCTCGTAACCCACGAAGTCCTCATGGAACGGGGCGATCAGAGTGTGCTCATCGGAATGCTGGATGTACGTCCGCAAGCGCGCCTTTAGCATATCCAGAGAAATGACCCGTCCACGCAGGCGAAGCTTTCGTTCCTGCTCGGTGTTGGTGTAGGCCACCCATTCAGCAATGTGGCTCAGGGAGCACTCGGCTCCATAGCTTTCCAACTTGCGTATCAAGTCTTCATTGGAAAAGGTATTCAGGCGGCAGAAGATCTCCCCCACCACGCCAATCAGTGGAGTTTCGGGATCGTAGTGGGTCGGGACGCGCCGGAACCTCTCGCGCGCCCGGATCATCGACTCGACCAAGCTCAGGAGCTGGCAGTGCATGTCCGCGCAACTTGCGTCCAGTGTTTGGCACAAGTCTTGGAGGGACACCTGGAAGACGCGGTCCGAGGCGCCTGGGCTTTTCTCATAGGGGCGGGTCTTAAGCAAGGCGCGGTGGAGCGTGTCTGCCGCGACCAGCGCCCGCCAGCCTGCCCGAAAGAAGGCGTTGGTAATGTCGCCCAGATCAGCGTAGCCATTCTGGCTGGTGGGCGACAGGATCTGGACGTCGCCGTAACCGGCCTGGCGCAGGATTTTCTTCAGGAAAGGGGCGTACTGGCCGAACCGGCACGGACCCTCGGCCGTAGGCATGAAGAACGCCGCGCGCGCAGGCCTGAAGCCCGGCATTTCGATGACTCGGAGGAAATCGCCCACCGTAACCTTGGCTGGGTAGCACTCATCGCCGGTCGTATACTTGCTTCCCAGCTCGCGTGTCCGCTCGTTGGAGGGCGGGGTGGGCTGCGCATCAATGCCCAGCCAGCGAAAAACTGCCGCGAACGCCTCGGAACTGCCTTCTGCCATGGTGGGGATGTAAACCGTCTTGCCCGCCAGGGGATGCCCGGCGCTTATGCGACGGCTTACATGACGGTGGTCGAAGAGGGGCATCGCAGAAATCCTTTGCTATCGAGATAGGCTTCGCAGCGGGTGATAAACCCGGCGTCGTTCGAGTGGCCGTCGAACTGGAGCACCAGCGAGGGCTTGCCGGCGGCATCGTCGAGGAACGACTTGATATACGAGTCCGGTCCACACTTGAAGTTCGAGATATAGACCAGGTGCAGGTTGGGGTAGCGGCGAGTCAATTGCGCCGCCGCCAGAATCTGCCGCCCGGAGTTCCAGTACATATTCGCGTTGACCTCGGTGATGTCTTCGAAGTCCAGGGGGAGGAAATCCATGGGCAGAACATTGACCCCATAAAGCGCGCGCAGCTTGCGCAGGATGTCGCAGTTGACACTACGGTCGTAGAGGTTGTAAGGACGCCCCACCAGCACCAACGCCGGCTCGCCGCTCTCCTTGAGCTGGGCCAGGGCCTGAGCGCCTGCCTCCAGCACGGCCTCCGTAAAGGCTCCCTGGGCGGCGTAGCCCGCCGTCACCGCGCGATCGCTCTGCTGGCGCGAAATGCCGAGTGTGCGAGCGAACCCTGCCAGCTCTTTCTCGACGTGCTTCCGCCCGAAGCGGAAATGCACGGTAGGGATCAGCAACTTGGTGCGCGCGCTCTCCACTTGCGGCGCTGCGCGTACCACAAAGGGGAGCGTCTGATTCCAGGGGCAGAGGTGCGAATCCACGCCGCTCGGCGGAGCTTCGGCGTTGACGACGTTGGGCAGCAGCAGGTAGTCCACCTCTTTGTCCAGCAAGTCCAGGACGTGCCCGTGCGCTACCTGTACCGGGAAGCAGGGCTGCGCCACGGCCAACTCCTCACCCCGGGTGGAGATTTTCCGGTCTGTCGTGGCGGAGAGCACCACGTCGAATTGCAGTTCCTGGAAGTAGGCGCACCAGAAGGGGAAGCGATCGTAGTAGAACATGGTGCGCGGGATGCCCACGCTAGGCCTCGAACCTCGGGCGGGCAGCAGAACTTCTTCCAGCAGCTTGTCACGGTAGTCGAGCAGATCCTCGAGGATGGGCTTGCGGTCGGAACGCGCCCGCTTGCGGAACTTGTCAGAGCACTGATCCCCCCAGTAGGTGCGTTCTCCCTCGATGGTGAACTCTTTCATGTCGCAGTAATTCGAGCAGGCGCGACAGACAAAGTCCCGCGCGGTGAACTGCACCCGGTAGAGGTCGTAGCCCCGGAAACGGCTGGGGCGGTCGGCGCCCTTCATGCGGTCGCGCGCAATGAGCGCCATGCCGATGGCCCCGATCACGCCGTTATGCGGCGGGACAACAATCCGCTTGCCGAGGACTTGGGAGAAGGCGGCCGCCACGGCGTCGTTGTAAGCGGTTCCCCCCTGGAAGAAGATGACGTTGCCGATTTTCCTTCCACGCACCACGCGGTTCAGGTAGTTCAAGGCCACGGAATAAGCCAGGCCCGCCGCGAGATCCCCCACCTCCGCGCCCTTCAGCAGCAGCCCCGTGACGTCGCGCTCCATGAAGACCGTGCAACGTTCACCCAGCCGTGCTGGATTGGCGGAGGCCAGCGCCAGGCGCGCGAATTCCTCCTTGATGGAAATCCCCAGCTTCTCGGCTTGCTCTTCCAGGAACGAGCCGGTGCCGGCGGCGCAGGCTTCGTTCATGGTGAAGTCCACCACCACGCCCTTCTCAATGCGGATGAACTTCGAGTCCTGCCCGCCGATTTCGAAGATAGTGTCCACGGGCTCCATGCCCATTTGTTGGCAGACGTGCATGGCCCCGGTCTTGTGGGCGGTGATCTCGTCGTTTACCGTGTCGGCGCCCACCAGTTCGCCGATCAGCTCGCGGCCGGAACCCGTGGTCCCCACGCCACGAATGTCGAGCCGAGTCCCGAGTTCGGCCTCGATCTCCTTGAGCCCCCGGTCAACCACCTCGATGGGCCGCCCTTGCGTGGGCAGGTAGATTTCTTTCAGAAGATTGCCTGCCGCATCGGTAACCACCAAGTTGGTGCT
>Ga0181521_10006981_pt1 | contig 12016 bp, 7 predicted proteins | sample PEATcosm2014_Bin_32_FD_119764 | JGI IMG/M metagenome (GOLD analysis project Ga0181521, IMG submission 119764) | Peatland microbial communities from MTU Mesocosm Facility, Houghton, MI, USA - PEATcosm2014_Bin02_60_metaG | ecosystem: Environmental > Terrestrial > Soil > Wetlands > Peat | place... | reverse complement strand
TCATCGCCTGCACGGTCCAGATTGTCAGCCCCTGGAGCGAGCAAGGCTCGCGCTACGCGAGGTTTGTCCGCTATGTTCAAAAGCAGAAACGCAAGGTCAAGACCGCCTGAGCACGACATTCTTCCTCTGGCACTGGACGCCGGGAGTGGACCGAAACGGGAGCGGATGCAATTATGAAAAGGCCCTTACTTTTCGTTATCCTGGTCATGATGCTTGCCTGGTTCGCGACAACCCGCTACGACCGGGTCCGCAATCACCCGCGCTTCAGTCCACTCACTGTGCAGCTTCGGCCTGCCGATCGAGCCCATCGCGACGCGCTCCGGGCCGCTCAGGAGGCGCGGGCCGAGGCGCACGGGGCCATCGCAGAGACTCGGGGCGAGCTCCGTGAGAGCCTTGACGAGTTCAACCAAGAGCTTCACTGCGCCCTGCAAGAAGCCGCCGAGGAAGTTCGCGTGGCCGTCGACGGTATTCCCATGCCAATCCTGCCGGGAACACGCGTAGTCGAGGCTCTGCCCCAACCCCCTGCACCCCCTACTCTGCCTGAGTGTCCTTTGGCTAACGCCCCTGTCCAGCCCGCGCTCCCGCCCGGTTCACCGGCGCATCCCCCAGGTTTTCCCGGGCTGCTCGAGCATCCGCAGGCTCCGCCGCCTCCGCCGCTGGCTCCAGCCCCACCCCAACCCCGACAGCAACCGCCGATTCCCGTCAGCCCAAAAGAGACGCGCCTGCTCACCGGGCTGATCTCCGCCACCGAGGAGAGGGCCAAGGAGGAAGCGCGCAAGCAGCTCGAGAAGGAAGTTACCGACTGGCTCGAGCCGTCTGGCGTGCCCCGGTCCTGGAAACCCTCGACGCGGCAAATCGACGCCATGATCATCGAGACCATCGTGGAGCCGGTTGTCAAGGACTACGGCACTCTCTACGTGGCCAAGCTCCGCTTGGATGTGTCTCCCGAGCAGCGGGCCATCTTCACCGAGAGCTATAAGCGTCAACTCGTTCACCGGCGCATGGTGCTGCTCGGCGGCGCCCTCGGCTTCGTCTTGATCTGCCTGGGGGCAATCTCCGGCTACATCCGCGCCGATGAGGTCACCAAGGGCTACTACACCAACCGGTTGCGGCTGCTGGCCGCCGTGGGTGTGGGTGCGGCGGGCGTGGTGATTTACCAGATGTTGACATGAACTCGGCGGGCCGGGGCGATGCTGGAGTTCTTGATTTTCGTGGCGGTCGCGTTCAGCCTCCCCGCATTGGTGCTTGGCCTGCTCCAGTTCATCGCGCCCCAATCGTCGGTTCACGAGGGAGTGCGGCGCCGCCTGGCCAGTTCAAGCTCTGGCAGTTAGGCGAGCGGCAGGTCAAAGTCGCAGGTGAATTCATTCCTGCCGGTCGCTTTACCGGCCCTTGCGACAATTTTTTCAGCGGAAATGCCGCGTTCGTATCCTAGGGTTGAGGAGAGCGGCGGGTGGAAGCTCACCCAAGAACTCAAACAAGTCCCCGCACACTGGGAAAGCGAATGGGCGCCGAATTATCGGCGCTTCTCGTAAGCCGCTGTTCGGAAACATCTTCCGGTTTGCGTGGAGCAGTCTAGCCTTCCCGCCTGATGAAGCCTAGGGAGGACCGCGTCGCAGGTGAATTCATTCCTGCCGGTCGCCTTGCGTCCACCGAGCAGGGTGGTCGTCTGGCCAGCCGAAACACCGATTCTCGCCCATGACCATCCGACGTCCGGCAATATGGCGGGACCCAGTCTCCGGGAGAGACGCCCCGATGGACGAACCCGAACGTGAGAAACCACCGGCAGACGATTCCCGTTCCGACTCGCCACGCGAGCAAGATCGGTCGGGGAGTGACATCGTTCGTCCCATGCCCGCCTACCTCCTCGCGACTTCCGGAACCCCTTCCGGACAAAGTCCTCAAGAGGGTCCGAAGCGGGATCAAGCCTACGGCCGGTCGCACCGGGGAGATCAGGCCGAGAACGATACCGATGAGGCCAGACGGACCACGGACCCCAGCCGAGAGAAGTCGCAACCTTCCCTCTGGCATAACGTCCTGATCAGTGCGGGGGTGGCTTTGGTGGCTGGTATGATCGGAGCCGGCATCATACTCTTTTTCTTTGCCTCCCCGAAGTCGGCGAGCAATCAATCGCCTACACATGAGCAGTCGGGTTCACAAAAGACGTCCGGGGCGGGGAAAGAATCGAAATCGAAGGGATCGGGCAAAGAGTCGGACAAGGGCTCGGGGGCGGACGAGACGTCGCAGTTGGGTTCGGCGATCCCCGGATTCACTCTCGCGGACGACGCCGATGCGTTGCGGAGACAGATCGACCATCTCTCAGAACGAATCGACCAACTGGGACAACAACTGGATACTCAGTCGCGCCCGCGCGAGGCGATCCCTCCCGATCTCCGCACGCTTCAGATCAAGGTTGGCGATTTGACCAGTACGATCGAGGAGATCGGCAACTTGCCATCAAGGTTTCGTCGCCTGGAAAGTCGATTCGAGGACCTTCGGCAGAACGTGAAGACGCTTCGCGACCAGTTGACGTCATCTCAGGATGATGGAGCCACCGGTGCTTCGGCGCGTAAAGCGGAGGCGGCAACCGCCGGGACGCGTCCCCTGGTCACGATCTCGCCGCCGACGAGAGTCGAGGTGCTCGCCGATGCGGCGTGGGCCCAAGGCGTCGCCCTCTTCAAAAGCGGGTATTATCCCGAGGCGAATAACGTCTTCCGGCAACTCCAGGTCACTCGTCCCGCCGATGCCCGTGTCTGGTATTACTCGGCTCTGGCCGATGGTATGACCAGCGGCGACTGGACGCGCTCGGCTCGTGAACTGGTCGAGCGCGGACTTGAGTGCGAGCGGGCTGGCACGCCTGAGAAAAACCAGATTGACGTCGCCTTGATCGGTCTGACCGAAGCCCAAGGTCGCAATTGGTTGAACGCGTATCGCGACAAGGTCAACCTTCGCTGACAACGGCCAGCGTGCTCGCCGATCCGCCAGGCCCGCTTGAATGCCGTCTTCGGGCCAGTGGACCTTACGGTTCGTCCTGTTCGTCTTCCTCAACCGCGCACTACCGGACAACACGAGGAGATCATGAGGGGACTGATCCGCGCCTCGTTGATGAACCCTTGGGCCGTGACCGTCTTCGCGCTGACGATCGTGGTGCTCGGAAGCCTCGGCCTCTTCGCAATCCCGGTGGACATCCTGCCGGTATACAAGAGTCCTGCGGTCCAGACCCTGACATTCTATAGCGGGATGCCACCGCGCGACGTCGAGCGCGACATCACCAACCAGATCGAGCGGTTCACCGACATGGCCGCGGGCCTCGAGCGGCAGGAGTCGCGGTCGATCCTCGGCACGAGCGTGGTCCTGAACTACTTCTCGCCCGATACCGACCCCGGCCAGGCCTTGGCCTCGGTCCAGTCGCTGGCGACCTCGGAGCTCGCCTACATGCCCCCGGGTACTCTGCCGCCGGTCGTCATGCCGTTCGACCCGACGGGGACCACGCCGATCTGCCTGGTGGCCCTCGACGGGGCCGCGGCCGGCTATGGCGAGAAGACGCTCTACGACGTCGGCCGTTACGAGGTCCGCGACAAGATCATGGAGATCCACGGGGCCTTCTCGCCGGTCGTCTTCGGCGGCAAGATCCGCGCCGTGCAGGTCTACCTCGACCGCGAGAAGATGCTGGCCCGCAACATGTCGCCGATTGACGTGATGAGGGCCGTCGAGGACTCCAACGTCTTCCTGCCGACCGGCGAGGCGATCGTCGGCGACCGCGACTACTTCCTCAACAGCAACGCGCTGTTCGAGAAGATCCCCGACATGGGAGAGATCCCCTTGCGGACCGAGCACGGCAACCGCGCTTTCCTGCGCGACGTGGCGACGCCGACCGACGACGCGATGATCCAGACCACGATCGTCCGCGTCGGAGGGCAGAAGCAGGCCTTCGTGCCGGTGTTCCGCCAGGCGGGGGCGAGCACGCTGTCGGTCATCTCCGAGCTGAAGATGCGGCTCCAGGGGATCCGTGAGCAGCTCACCAAGCCGGGGATCGACCTCAAGGTGATCATGGACCAGTCGGTCTACGTCACGCAGTCGATCAGGAGCCTGGCGACCGAGGGGATCCTCGGGGCGGTGCTCTGCTCTCTGGTGATCCTGCTGTTCCTGGGCCGCTGGCAGATGACGATGATCGCGATCCTGACCATTCCGCTGTCGATCCTCTCGGCGGTTGGCCTCCTGTACGCGTTCGGGCAGACGATCAACGTGATGACGCTCTCCGGTCTGTCGATGGCGATCGGGCCGATGGTGGATAGCGCGATCATCAGCCTGGAAAACATCGACAGCCACCTGGAGAAGGGGGCGAAGCTCCGCCGCGCGGCACTGGACGGCCCGGCCGAGGTCGCCCTGCCCGAATTGGTGGCCAACCTCAGCACGCTGATGGTCCTGGCACCGCTGGCGTTGATGCCGGGCTCGGGCTCGTTCTTGTTCCGGCCGATGACGATGGCCGTCGCGTTCGCCATGCTGACGGCCTACATTCTTTCGCGGACCTTCGTCCCGGCCCGTGCCGCCGCCTGGCTCCGGCAGAAGGACTCGCACGAAGAGTCGGGGCCGAGCCGAAACCCGGTCGCTCGCGCCTTCGCCCGCTGGCAAAAGATGATCGAGGCGGCTGTCGCCTGGTATTCCCGGCGGCTCGACTGGGTGCTGGACCATCGCTGGCTCGTCGTCCTCGGCTCGTTCGGGGCACTGGCGGTGGTGATCCTGGTTCTCGCCGAGCCGCTCCGCCGCGAGTTCTTCCCCCTGGTGGACTCGGGGGCGTTCGAGATTTACGTCCGCGCTCCCAGCGGCACGCGGCTCGACGTGACCAACGATCGGCTGGCCGAGGTCGAGCAGTTCATTCACCGTGAAATCCCCGAGTCCGACCTCAAGTTGATTGTCACCCAGATCGGCGTCACGCCCGACTTCTCCGCCGCCTACACCGTCAACCAGGCGAAGATGGACGCCATTGTCCGGGTCCAGCTTACCGAGGAGCGGCACGAAGGCGCCTACGAGGCCACCGAGCGGCTCCGCTCCGCCTTCAACAATGAGCCGCGGTTCGCCGACCTGGAGTTCGCCTTCAACGCCGGCGGCCTGATCCTCAGCGCCCTGAACCAAGGCAAGACGGCTCCGATCAACGTGCGCGTGACCGGCCTGGCGCTCGAGCAGTCGCACAAGATCGCCGAGCTGATCCGCCGCCAGGTCGCGAACATCCCGGGCGTCGTCGACGCCCGCATCCTCCAGCGGCTCGACTACCCCGAGTACATCATCGAGGTCGACCGCGCCAAGGCCGCCGACCTCGGGCTGACTCAGGAGGAGGTGATGAAGAACGTGATTGGCTCCTTCAACTCGAGCATCCAGTATAACAAAAAGAACTTCTGGATCGACCGGCAGAACGGCAACAACTATTTCGTCGGCGTCCAGTACCCGCTGGAGAGCATCAAGTCGCTCGCTGCGCTGCTCGACGTACCCATCACGGGCGTCAATCAGACGAGGAACGACCGCCGCATCGCCGAGACGGGCGAACCGCCCCACGTGTCCCGGCCCCTGACGCCGGGGACGACGCTGGGGAAGTCGCCGGTCATGCTGAGCAGCCTGATCACCCTGAGGCGAGGGAGCATCCCGACCGAGATCACGCACATGAACATCCTGCCCACGATCGACCTCAACATCGGCGTTTCAGGGCGCGACCTCGGCCACGTCGCCGGCGACGTCTCCAAGGTCGTCAGCAGGTTCGGCAAGCTCAAGCAAGACGAGTCTGGCCACCAGCAGGCCGAGACGACCTGGGATGCCTTCGACCCTCCTTCGGGGGACGGGCGCCTCCTCGAGGGGACCGAGATCGTCCTCAGCGGTGAGTTCTCGCGGATGGAACAGATGTTCCACGACCTTGCGATCGGCCTGACCCTGGCGGTCGTCCTCATCTACTTCCTGATGGTCGCCCTCGACAAGTCGTACATCGTCCCGCTGGCGAACATGACGGTCGTCCCCCTGGTCCTCATCGGCATCATGCCGATGCTCTACCTGACCGGGACGTCGATCAACATCCAGTCGCTGCTGGGCCTGATCTTCACCGTCGGCATCAAGGTCTCGGCGACAGTCCTCCTGACGGACGTCGCCCAAGATCTGCGCAAGAAAGAGGGGATGTCGCCAATCGAAGCGATCCGCAGGGCCGGCGTGATGCGGGCCCGCCCGATCGTCATGACCGCCCTGGCCGCCTTCTTCGCGATGATCCCCGCCGCGCTGGCGCTGGAGAAAGGGAGCGAGGCCAACGCGCCGCTCGGCCGCGCCATCCTCGGCGGCCTGCTCATCGGCACGCCCGCCACGCTCTTCGTCGCACCCGCGCTTTACGCCTTGATGGTCCGCGGCCCCTACACCGAACCCGGAGACCCCGAATCGCTGCCCGAAGAACCGAACGGGGAGGAAGACGAACAGGACGAACGGTAAGGCGAGCGGCAGGTCAAAGCTTACCCGAGAACCCAAACAGATCGACGCACAGTTGGCAAAGCAAGCGGGCGCCGAATTATCGGCGCTTTTCGTAAGGCGCTGTTTGGTACCACCTTCCGGTTTGTGTAGACCTGTTTGGATTTCCCGCATGACGAAGCCCGCAGAGGACCGTGTCGCAGGTGAATTCAATCCTGCCGGTCGCCGAAGGGCCGAAGGGTTTACAGCAAGGGGGTCGGAAATCGTGCCCACGACGATCGAGGCGAGGCCAGCGCGGCGGGACTCGGCAGGGGAGTTGAGCCAGCGCGGCCGGAAGCCGTCGCGTTCCGGCCACTCCTGGGTCTGGTGGCTTGCGGGGACTGTCCTGGTCACCGTCGCGTTGGGCGGGATCGTCTACCGGCTTGGCCATCGTCAGCCCAACACGCAGCAGCCCCGGCACGAGGAGCGGCGGAACAAAGCGGCGATCCGCGTCAGGGTCGTCCATCCCCGTCGCGGCGGGCTCACGCTGACGACGACCCAGCCCGGCGTCATTCACTCGTACGACTACGTTCGGCTCTATGCCAAGGTTTCCGGGTATCTCCAAGGTCAGGCCGTGGACATCGGCGACACCGTCGAACGCGGCCAGGTAATCGCCCGGGTCTTCGCGCCGGAAATCCAGCAGCAGGTTGAGCAGACCACCGCCGCCGTCGAGCAGGCGAGGGCGGGCGTGGTGCAAGCCGAGGCAATGGTGACCGTAGCGCAGGCCGAGGTCACCACCGCCGAGGCCGAGGTCAAGGAGCGCGAGGCGCAGGTGGGCGAGTACATCGCCCGTCGGAAGTATCGCCAGAAGGAATTCATCCGCTACAACGAGCTGGCCACGACCCGGGTGATCGACCAGCGAACGGCTGACGAGAAACAGGACGATTTCGAGTCGGCCAAGGCGGGCGAGGACGTCGCGATCGCGGCCGTGCAGACCGCCAAGGGGCGGCTGGCCAAGGCGCTGGCCGCCGTCGAGAAGGCCAAGGCCGACGTTCAAGGGGCCCGCGCCAACCTCTGCGTGGCCGAAGCGAAGCAAGCGGCCGCCCAGATATTCGAGGAATACACCCGTCTGACCGCGCCATTCGACGGCACCGTGACCGAGCGGAATTATCATGATGGCGACTTCATCCGAGCCGCTGAGTCCGGCGATGAGACGCCGCCAATCTGGATGATCACGCGGAACGACCTGATGCGAGTGATCATCCAGGTCCCGGACCGCGACGTTCCCTACGTTGATCGAGGCGACCCGGCCGTCGTCCATGTCGATTCGCTCGGGGCCGAGGAGTTCCGCGGCATCGTCACCCGGTACTCGACCATGCAGAGTTCGTTCAACCGCGCCATGAGAGTCGAGGTGGACCTACCGAATCCGTCCGGACGGCTCCATGATGGGATGTACGGCAACGTAACGATTCAGCTTGAGCCGCCGTCGGACGTCCTGGCCGTTCCCTCGCCGGCGGTCTTCGAAAACAACGGACACGGCAAGGGGGCGGCATACGTCGTCCGCGACGGCAAGGCCCGGCGCGCCGACGTTCGGGTCGGCCGCGATAACGGCCTGGTCGCCGAGATTCGTTCGGGCCTCCGCGAGGCCGACGATGTCGTCGTCTCCTATAGCGGGTCCATTGAGGACGGGTCCGATGTCGAGGCCCAGGCGGCGACTTCAAACGACGGGGAACGCAAGGCGGGTCACGAATAGGCGCGGAGGGGAGGCCGCCTTAGCGCTGGTCGGCGCGGCCCGAGCCCGTTGCGACCTCGGCCGACGAAGTGACGCTCGATGACGGGATTTCCAAGGGGGGCGGGGAGCCCAGCGCCACGAAGAGCCGCAATTGCGCCCTGTTGAAGCCGATCACCGCTTCAATCAGGTCTTCGCGAGACTTGATGAGCAAGTCCAGGTTGTTCAACACTTCGATCGGCAGGCCATTCACCTGGCGTGCCCGTTCCAGGTCGCGGCGGAATCCTTGCCCGGATGCGGCGAGCTCGTCGACGGCCAGACTGATCTGCTCGCGCCGTGCCAGGGCGTCGGCCTGGGATGAGGCAACCTCCTCACGGACCCGCGAGATCGTCCTGGCTTTCTCCGCCTCGGCGGCGCCGACCTCGACGCGGCGACGCTTCTGGATCCCCAGATTCCCCAGGCCGAAGTTCTCCAAGGTCCAGTAGGCGAGGACGTCGAAATCCGCGCGGCCGCCGAAGTTCCCGAGGGTCGGGGGAACGACGTTACTCCCTCCGCCGAAGGCGCCGCCGCTGGCCCCGAGCCAGAGCGTCGGCAGGAACGGGCGCGCCTTCTCCTGGCGGAGCCGGGTCTGGGCCACGGCGATCCCCGCCGACCGCGACCCGACCTCGGGGCGCTGCCGGATCGCCACGGCGATCAGCTCCTCCTGATCGACCGCGGGATCGATCAGCGACAGGACGGTCAGCGGATCGCCGGCCGGGAGCAGCCGGATCGAAGGGTCCAGGTGGAGCCGCTGACAAAGAGCCGCCGACGCCTTCGCGACCTCCTCCTCGGCTCGTCGAATCGAGGCGCGGACGAGCTGCTGTTCGGTCCGGGCGCGGTCGGCGTCGGACTGGCGACCCTGGCCGACGCGCGCGAAGCCCGTGGTGGTCTTCACCACCTCCGCCGCGTCGGCCTCGGACCGTCGTCGGGCGGTGAGCAGGGCGCCCGCGCGGTGAAGGTCCTGGTAGAGCGTCGCCACTTCGAGGAGCACGGAGTTGGCCGTCGCCGAGGCATCGAACCGCGACACGTCGACCCGCTGTCGGGCCGCCAGGGGCTCATACAAAGCGTCGGTCAGTGCGGCGGAGACGTTCACCGCGGGAATCCGAGCCGGGAACGAGCCGACGGCAAACGCCCCCCCTCCAAAGTAGAGCGACTGGTCCGAGAGGTTGATGATGCTGCCCGTCGAGCGCTGGTGGACGCCGGTATGATCATGATAGTTGCCGCCGGCGTTGAGCGTCGGTAAGAGCAAGGCCCGGGCCGCCGTCAGTTCGGCCAGCGCGATCTCGATCCGCGCCCGGGCCGCACCGATCACGGGGTTCGCGGAGTCGGCGAGGCGTAGGGCCGCGGGCAAATCGATCGAAAGTTCTTGTGCTGAGGATGGAATCGACGGCGTGGAGTTCGCCCCGGCGGCTGGATTGATCGCCACACCCGCTGTCGTCTCGACGTCGCTCGTCCGCGAAACTTGCTGGCTGCCTGCGCCCACCGCGTCTGTCGGCAACGGCGGAATCGACGACCGATAAGCTGCGCAACCCGGTAGCAGGGCAAGCGCCACGAGCCCCCGGAGTGCGCGCAACGGGCGAGGACTTGGCCGATTGGACGTCGTCGAACCCGGCGAAGACACGCTCACCTCCAAGGGCAGAGTTCCGACAGCGCTGGCTACTCGTTCTCCCAGAGTCGATTCAACGACTGGTGGGACTCTCGCGAGGGCCGCCGAACGGCGACGGGGTGTCAGGGGGAGCCGGCGCGGGCGTGGCGGACGGCGACGAATTGGGGGGCTTGGCTCCAGGCGTGGGTGCCGCGTGGGCCAGGGCCGCGGCCGGCGGCTGCCCCAGGGCGACATAAAGGCGGAAATGAGCCTGGTTATAATCGACGATCGCGTCGAGGTATTCCAACCGCGAGCGGTAGAGAAGATTCAGGCTGTTCAGGACCTCGATTGGAAGAGGGTTCAGGCCCTCCCCGGGCACGCCCTGGCGGATTCGCTCCCTGTCGAGCTGATATCCCTGCATCCCTGAGCGAACTGCCTCCTCGACCTCGCCGATCTGAGCGAACCGGGCATGGGTCAAGGCAAACGCCTCGGCGACTTCGTCGCGAACGCGGTCGAGCATGGCGAGGTCCTGGAACTCCGCGAGCCGTGTGCCCGCGTTGGCCGCCCTGATCAGTGCCAGGTTTCCCACCCCGAGGTTACGGAGAGACCAGTACGCGACGGCGTCGAAATCGGTCCGGCCCGAGAACCCGCCAAAGATCGGGCGGACGAGATTACTCCCGCCGCCGAACCCGCCTGAGCTGAAGCCAATCAGCACGGTCGGTGAGAACGGAAGGGCCTTGCTCCCCTCGAGCGCCAGCAGCGCCTCGCGAACGACGGTCCGCCTCTCTCCCATCTCCGGCCGCCTCAGTAAAGCCAGGGCGATCAGCTCGCGGAGCGAGACTGGCTCCGGGACAATCGGCATCGGCACGGCGTAGGCGTCGGTCGGATGAAGTCGGATCGATGGGTCGAGGTTCAGGAGCTTGCAGAGCCGTGCCGAAGCGACCAGGACCTCGCCCTCGGTCCGCCGGAGGTCGAACCGCCTTCGGTACAACTCGGTCCGGGCCCGGTCGGCATCAGCCTGGCGCCCCTGGCCAGTTCGCGCGTACTGGCCGGTGATCCGCGCCACCTCGGCCGCGTCGTTAATGGTCTCGATCCAGAGAAGCCGCCGACCCTCGGCCCGGATGAGCTCGCAGTAGGCCAGGGAAACCCGCAGGAACACCTCGTTTCGGGTTGCCTCGGCTGCGAACTCCTGCTGTCGGACGACTTGCCGGCTGACAAGATACCCGTACGCTCCCTCTGCGACATTGCCTTGAAGCACAACACCGGGGATCAGCACGGTGCCCGCCGCCACGGCGTAGCTCCCGGCTCCGACATAGACGGAACTCCGGTTCACTGACAAGATGTTGCCGTTAGACTGCTGGAGAGTACCGGCATGCGAGTCGTAACTCGCGCCGGAGTTAAGCGTTGGAAGGAACCGTGCCGCCGCAAGTTGACGTGCCGCCACCGCCTCGAGCACGACCTGCCGGGCCACGTTCAACTCGGGGTTCTGCACACCTGCGAGTCGGAGCGCGGTTGCCAGGTCGATCGGCCTTGTTTCATCCGCCAACAACTCGCTTGTGCCGGAGACCGGAGTGCGGTGGCGCGGCGGATTCAATTGGGGAGGGGGAAGGTCCACTGGCCGCGTCGCTGCCAGTGGTTCGTCGGCACACGCAGGCCATGTCGTGATCCTCTCCATGGAGCCCAGCGCGGAGAGGATCGCGATCGGGTAGAGAGCCCGTATTCCCGCCATGAATCCTCCTCCTGATAACGAAACGGATTCGAGCGAGATCGTTGCCGATGGAGTCCGAACTACCGCTTATTCAGCTTGATTATCATCGGCGCCATAGTCGTCAAATGTCAGATTATTCCGCACGAGCGTCAAAGATTAGGAGCCGTTGAAATCGTCGAGAGCGACCCGCCGACTTCGTTTTGGAGAGGATAGATAGGCAAACGCCCCGGGACGCGTTTAGAATTCATGCAGTGGAATGAGCGCGGTGCCTGGACCCGAAACGGGGCGGACTTCATCGATGGCCACGACCGACACCGACGTTCTTCTGGTGCGGCAGGTGCGCTCCGGCGATGCTGAGGCCTGGCGGCAGCTCATCGAGCGGTTCGAGGGGCGGCTGCTGGCGTTTGTCGACAGCCGGCTCCGCGATCGAGCGGCCAGCGAGGACGTGGTCCAGGAAACGTTCATCGGGTTCCTGACCAGCCTGCCCCACTACGACGAGAAACGAGACATGGAGGCCTATCTCTTCTCGATCGCCGCCCACAAG
>Ga0181521_10006975_pt1 | contig 12023 bp, 12 predicted proteins | sample PEATcosm2014_Bin_32_FD_119764 | JGI IMG/M metagenome (GOLD analysis project Ga0181521, IMG submission 119764) | Peatland microbial communities from MTU Mesocosm Facility, Houghton, MI, USA - PEATcosm2014_Bin02_60_metaG | ecosystem: Environmental > Terrestrial > Soil > Wetlands > Peat | place... | reverse complement strand
ATCCCGGCGATGTTCGATTTCATAAACACGGCAGCAGAGTATCTATTCGACAAGGTCGTGTTGACGACGCTAGCCAGCCTGGAGATCGCCGAGCCATACCCTTACGCCTGGGAGGCGCCGCTTTGCAGAACCCTGGCACAACAGCTTCTCGATCGTAACCCGCAACTCCCTCCGGATCTGCAATCGCGGTTCCGGCAGGCGCTTCGCGACAGGCCCAGCGAATCGATCGAGGATCTGCTAGATCGGACCGGCGGCCGTGCTAGTAATCTACCGTCACAAACGGCTGATCTCCGTTTTCAGTACGCCGTGGCGCGCATATTTGCGTTGATCGAGTGGCAGGTGAACTGGCATGCTCTCGATACATTTCTGCAGCGCCAGTTCCAAAATCGTACCTCAGCCCATACGTTCGTCACCTTCAACTATGATCTCGTCCTTGAACATGCGATCGAACGATACAGTGGCAGACTCGACCTCCTCGGCATATACGGATTTCGGCCCATTGGCGGTATCGTATCCGATCCTACCGGAAATCCTCTCGGTGCTCAAATCACCGCACTCCACGAGCAGCCACCATCTAAGGTCGACGCCTTCGTGCTGAAGCCACATTCCAAATGGATTCGATAGCGGGTGACAACGGCCTTGTTGAACGACAGTCTGGGTTCGGAGCAATACCAGGTGATGAACTCTTCGATGGCGTGCCGGTACCCTCGCTGGGATTCTCTCGAGGGCAGGCTATTGAGAACCGCCGATCGTGCCTGATCGAGGTCTGGAAGGCTCAGAGAGTGCTTTGCGGAAGACTTCTTGGCGTGACCGTGTTTGCCGCGTTTCATTGTTGGGGCCTCCATGCCCCAACACATGAAACCTCGGTGCTGGCGGCGAGCGCCGCCTCGTCAAATGGCGAAGGCCGTACGAACCCGTGCCTTCACCGACTCCCAATCGCGGCCGCTGAGGTGGCCGATCACCGTCAATTCCGAGCGATGGGCCGTCAAGACGTACGCTCGGAAGCAGGACTCTGCGCAAAGCCCGGCGTGCTGCCAGTCCTGGAGTACGTAATCGGTCGTGCCCGGCGTTCTGGGCAACTTCGTGGTGAGAATCCCTACGACCGCATCCGGACGCTCGGCGAGATATGTCGCGCTCGCGATGACGACGGCAGGCCGGACCTTGGTTTCCTGGGCACCGACCAGGACGCCGACCACCACATCGCCAGGCTTCAATCCCGATCCTCTGATTCCTCAGCGTCGAGGCGGCGCAGAGATGCGGCCCTGAAATCTCTCAGGTCTTCATCGGACCAGGCATCGGACCAGTCGATCCTATGGTTCGGCGCGAGTTCCGCTAATCGCTCGGCCAGCGCGGACAGTTCTGTCGCCGCGTCCGGAGGCAATCGTCGGAAGGCATCCACCAAAGAGGCTTCGCGCTCGTTTAGCTGCATTTCCATATCCTGTACACAGTATACGGCCAGTCGATCCGCGGGGTTTTTGATATGCACTTGGCCGTGTAGCCCGTTCCGCTGAAGTGGCCGCAGCCCACACCCCTCCGATACGGCCTTCGAGGAAGCATGACTGGGGTCAGCGACCATCGGGGAAATCCGTCGTCGCTTTCGTCGCGGACTTGCGCGCGGCGCAGGGCGCCGCCGAAGAGCGCGGTACCATGGTCGAAGGCTGGTGTTTCCCCATCACTCATGCAACGACGCGACTTCCTCAAGATTGCCGGCTTGGCGGCCGCAAGCCGCCCGCTGCTGGGCCAGCAGCCGCAATCCTTCCTGACGCCGGCGGGCTCGCTAGATGGGGCCAAGACCGATTTCACGCTCGAAATCGCGCCCATCACGGTCGAACTCGCGCCCAATCGCATTATCAGCACCACCGGGTACAACGGAACCTCGCCGGGGCCGCTGCTGCGCATGAAAGAGGGCGTGCCCGTCACCGTGCACGTGGCCAACAAAACCGACGTGCCGGAGTTTGTGCATTTTCACGGGTTGCTCATCCCCTCCGACGTGGACGGGTCGGAGGAAGAAGGCACCCCCGTGGTGCCTGCGCACGGAAACCGCAGCTACCGGTTTACCCCCACCCCGGCCGGCACGCGCTGGTACCACACCCACACCATGTCGATGGATGACCTGCACCGTGGCACCTATACCGGAATGTTCGGCTTTCTGATTGTCGAGGGAGCCAACCATCCCGGCCACTACGATCAGGAACACTACCTGGCATTGCGCGATTGGGAGCCCTATTTCACCAACCAATTGATGGATACCGACGATCTGGATCCCACCTGGGCGCAGCCGGAGAAGCCCGCGGTGCTGGATACGCGGCCGGCGGGCCTGGAGGTGACGGCCGATATTTATTCCATCAACGACAAGGCGCTGGGCGCCGGCGAACCCATCCGCGTGAATCCCGGGGAACGCGTGCTGTTTCACTTTCTAAACGCCAGCGCCATCGAGAACCGCCACCTGGCGCTGCCCGGCCACAAGTTCAACGTCGTCGCCCTGGACGGAAATGCCGTGCCCACTCCCGCGGCCGTGGACGTATTGATGATGGGACCCGGCGAGCGCATCGATGCCTGGGTGGAAATGAACCAGCCGGGGGTCTGGATCCTGGGCGCGCCCGAGGACCCGGTGCGCGAAGGGGGCTTGGGCATTGTCATCGAATACGCCAATAAACGCCGCACTCCCGAGTGGACGCCGCCGCCCAAATTCGTTTGGGACTACACTCTGTTCGGTAAGCCGGCGTCTCAGCCGGCGCCCGCCGACCGCCTGGACATGGTGTTTGAGAAGGTGCCGCGCGGCGCCGGTAAATTTAACAGTTTCACGGTGAACGGCAAACCCTATCCCCACGACCAGGAATTTCTCCTCAAACAGGGCACGCGCTACCGGCTGACGTTTCATAACCGCACCGACGATGCGCATCCGCTGCATCTGCATCGCCACCAACTCGAGATCGCCGAGATTTACGGCAAAGCCACTGCGGGCGTGATCAAGGACACGGTGGTCGTGCCCACATATGGACGCGCCAGCGTGGACTTTACCGCCGACCAGCCGGGACCGGCTTTGTTTCATTGCCACATCCAGCAGCATATGGATTTCGGTTTCAAGGCATTGCTGCGCTACTCGTAAGACCAGAACCGCCGGCGCGGCGGGCGAGAATCGCGGCGCATTAGAAAATGCCGGCAAGCGGTAAATCTACTTTTCGCCAGCGCCCAATTCCCGAGGCCGCAGCGTCCCGCGCACCAGCGCCGCCAACGTGCGGCAATCCGTGACACGAACCGCGTCGAAACCGGCCGCGTTCGCGCTCTCAATCCCCGCGTCTGTGTCTTCAAAGACGACGATCCGGTTGGCGCCCAGACGTCTTCCGGCGAGAAGATAGGCATCGGGGGCGGGTTTGTGGCGCGCCACGTCGCCGCCAAATACCAGCGCCTGGAAGACTCGCAGGATCCCAGCCGCTTCCAGTACCGGTTCCACGATAGACCTGGAGGCGCTGGTGACCAGCCCGATTTTATACTCCGGCAATGACTGGAGCAATGCCGCGGTTTCAGGATATACCGGTGGGTTGGACGCCATACGAGCGAAGGACCGTTCTTTGGAAACGGTGTACTGTTGCTCGAGATCCGGGATTTTGTGCGCCATCCGGGTGAGCCCGGCGAGGGCCTCATGCATACCCGCAGGCGCTACTCCACGGCAGTGCCGGACGTACGTTGGCCAATCCAGTTCGAATCCGTAAGGCTTCAGAACATCCGCCCAGCAGCGCCAGTGGATCGGCTCGGTATCGGCGATGACACCGTCGAAATCGAAAAGTATTCCGCTCCAGCGCAATCGATAACAATCTTACCAGCGGAGGCAGAGAAGGCGTTGCGCCGCGCTGCCGATCGGCTGGAGCGCGCCGCGAGCGGACTGCCCGCGCCTTCAGGGCCAAGCCGGCAGGCGGGAAGCCAAACGGCCGTGGAAACCGGGAATCGCAGGTCTTGAAATCCGCAAATCCGGCGTAAGATAAAGATGGAAAACCGGCCCGCCCTGATTGGCGAAGCAGGTTGATTTGACAGAATTGGCCGTGCTCCCACGTCGGTTTCCGAATCGTACGCCTGGAGGTGAATGATGCGCCGCCGTTATGTCGTCTGGTTGGTTCTTCTCGTTCTTGGCGCCGTCTTCGCGATTCCCCCGGCTGCCGCGAAGGACCTGACGTTTGGGTTCACCCCCGTGCTGGGGCAAACCGACGAACAGGCTGAATTCGAACCCCTCACGTCTTACCTTTCCGAGGTCATCGGGCAGAAAGTCGCTTTGTACGTCGCCCGGAATTACGGAGACCTGCGCACCCAGATGGAGGCGGGCCAGGTGGACATCGGGAGTTTCTCGCCGTTTGCGTATGTGGACGCCGTCAGGGGCGGAAAGATTCGCATCATCGCCCAGTCGGTGATCGATGGTTCGTCAACCTACCGCGGCATTGTCGTGGCCCGCAAGGACCGCGGCCTGAAATCGATTGCGGACCTGCGGGGGAAACGGTTTGCCTTCGTGGACCCGAAATCGGCTTCCGGTTACGTCTACCCCCGCGCGATGCTTGTCGAAAAGGGCGTTAACCCGGACAGCTTCTTCCAGGAAACTATTTTCGCCGGCGATCACAAGAAGGTTATCGCGGCCGTGCTGGATGGACGGGTCGATGCCGGCGCCACGTACGACGGCGCTCTCGCAATCGCCAAGGCCGGCGGGATGGCGTCGGACGATCTCATGATTATCGCCAGCACCGACCCAATTCCTCACGACGCCATCGCCGTGCGGACGGGATTGGACGAGGCGCTGGCCAGGAGAATTCAAAGCGCGCTGGTCAACCTGGATAAGACCGAGGCCGGCCGCCGCGTCATCGCCAACAGCAAGAAGAAGCTCTCCGGCCACGTGATCGCCGAAGATAGCACGTTTAACGTTGTCCGCCGCACCGCCAGGATTGCGGGGATGTAACCGGCGCACCCCTCGCAAGGTAGGACAGGCCTCCCGGCTTGTCCGGCACGCGCGCAAGGCTCGATCTCGCGCGTTTTGCGGCGCCGGTGGGCGCGCCTCTCGCGAAAGCGCGCTATTCCCTCTTGCCGGCCGCCGCCGCGAGCCTGGCGTTCAATTCGCGCGTGAGATGCGGAACAACCCCCACCATGCGCTGCAGGAGCATGAGCTGCCCGCGATGATGCATTTCGTGTTCTTTCACCCCGAGCAGCATTTCGAAGCGGGTTTTGGATGCCGGGGTCATACCGGGGTGCATGCCCACGCGCTCGGCGAGGAAATCGTCCGATAGCCCCTCCAGCCACTTGCCGTAACGGTCGCGGCCTTCGCGCAGCAGCTCCAGGATCTGCGCTTTGCTGCGGGGAGTATGCTCGTCGGCGATTAGCGGGCCGATGAACGCCATGAAATCGAAGCCTTCCAGAGTGGCGCGGCGCTCTACGGCGTGAATCCGCTCCTGGAGCTCGCAAATGTGGGCGATGTGCACGAGCGTTTGCGCGATAGTGCGGGTCTCGGGCGTGGCTCGAAAGGCATAGTGCTCCTCGCCGATTTCCTCGGCGGCGATAAGCGTATTTTTGCGAACGGTGCGGAAGCTTTCCGCCAGGTCTTTGGCTCCGTAGTCATTCATGCGGATAGTTTACCGCAGGCGCCCCGGCAAAAAACGTTCGCTGGGGGATGCGGGGCCGGTGGCCGCCAGGTTCCTGCCCCTCGCGTGTCCCCGCGGTTGAATGATTCCCCTCACGCCCGCCGGCGTAATTTACCGGCGAAATGTTCGCGGAACTTGCGGACTTTGGGCGCCACCACGAAGGAGCAGTAAGGCTGTTGGGGGTGGCTGGCGAAATACTGCTGGTGATAATCCTCGGCGCGGTAAAAGGTGGCGGCGGGACGGAGTTCGGTGACGACAGGGTCGTCCCAGAGGCCTTCCCGCTCCAATTCCCGGATGGTCTGCTCGGCCGTTTCCTTCTGCCGCCGATCGTGATGGAAGATGACGGAGCGATACTGCGGGCCGCGGTCGTTGCCCTGGCGGTCCAGGGAAGTCGGGTCGTGGATGGCGAAGAATACTTCGAGAATATCGCGGTAGGAAGAGATAGCGGGGTCGAAGGTCGCCTGCACCACTTCGACGTGTCCGCTTTTGCCGGTACACACCGCCTCGTAAGTGGGCTCGGCGAGAAATCCCCCCATATAGCCGGATTCCACTTTTTGGACGCCGTCCATTTCGCTATAGACGGCTTCCAGGCACCAGAAACATCCCCCGCCCAGCGTTGCAATCTCCAGAGTGGCCATGCATCCACTGTGGCACAAGTTGGGCTATTGCGTGAGTTGGACGGTGACGGTCACGGTGGCGGAAACGGCTACCGTGCCGCTGGTAATCTGGGTTCCGGTGGCGACCCCGCTGGCGGCGACGACCGGCACGGGGCTGACGTTGCTGCCTTCCTGGGCCGAAACCACGGCTCCCGCGTGCGCTCCCAAACCAGCGGCGATGGCGGCGGCGTGAGCCAGCGCCTCTTTGCCCGCCAGGGTGAGGGCCTGCTGCGTGGCCGGGTCGGAATTCTGCAGCCCGAAATTCAGATTGCCGACGCTGCTGGCGCCCGCCTGGTTGGCGGCGTCGATGAGGGGCCCGGCCAGCGTGAGGTCGAACGCGGTCACCAGCAGGGTGTTGCTGGCGGTGTAGCCGATGATGATCGAGGTCTGGCCGGTCGTATTGCTGTAGCGCGGATAGACGGAGTAGGCCACGGTCTGAATGGTGCCGTTCTGGCCCAGCACTTGGCCCAGCGCCTTGGTGACGGCCGCGGTTTGCGTGGCGTTCTGCTGCGCGGCGAGCGACGCGGTGGCCGCGTCGGTGGTGACGGAAACGGTGAGTTGCACCTGGTCCGGGTTTACGTTCACGGTGCCCGAGCCGGTGGCCTGGATGGTTCCGGCGGCGGGGGTTTGCGCCGCCAGCGCGGCCGCCAGCGAGAGCAAGGAAAAGCACAGTCGGACCTTTCGCACGGGTTCTCCTTCTAGTAGAATTGTACGTCCAGCGGAGGGCCTTTACATAGTTTTACGCGGAACCCGCAACTCCTGGAGGAAAAAGGAGTTTAGATAACCTATAGAGGAGTAAGGATGCGCAAAAGAGCACTCATTGCGCTTTCGTCTGCCGTTTTTCTTGCCGGGACCCTGGCGGTTTCCGCGTATGCCGGCAAGCGGAGCGCCGGCGAGGCCCGCGAGTTTTTTAAGGAAATTCCGAAAGATCGGCGAATTCAGCAGGCGCTGAACCGTCTCACGTTCGGCCCGCGCCCCGGCGACGCCGCGCAGGTGCGCGCCATGGGGCTGAAAAAGTGGATCGACCGGCAGCTTCACCCCGAGCAGATTGCCGAGAATCCCCTGCTGCTCGAAAAGTTAAAGCAGTTGGACACGCTCACAATGAGCAGCGGGGAGCTGGTGCGAAACTATCCCACTCCGCAGATGGTCAAGCAGATGGTCGACGGGCAGGCGCCGTTTCCCAACGATCCGGAGAAGCGCGTTCTGATCGAAAAGCTGGTAGCCCGCTATGAAAAGCGGATCCAGGCGGGCGGCAATGCCGCGGCCCTGCCGCCGGGCGCGCCGGACCCCGAGGAACTGCGGGCGATGCTCACGGACCAGCAGATCCGCTCGCTGCGCAGCGGCACTCCCCAACGGCGCCTGGCGGCGTTTCAGGCGCTGCCGCAAGATAAGCAGGACGACGTGATCGCGGCCATGCCCGGCGTCCGCCAGACTCTGTTCCCGGTCGCGCCGCCCGAGCTGCGCCGCAAACTCGAGATGGGCAATGGACCGGCGCAGGTGGTGGCGCGCGACCTGATGGAAGCCAAGCTGCTGCGCGCCGTTTATAGCAACCGGCAGCTCGAGGAAGTGCTGACGGATTTCTGGTACAACCATTTCAATATCTTTCTCGATAAGGGCGCGGACCGTTACCTGGTGACCGCCTACGAACGCGACGTGATCCGGCCGCACGTTCTGGGCAAGTTCCGCGACCTGCTGGAAGCTACCGCCAAGAGCCCGGCCATGCTGTTCTACCTGGACAACTGGCAATCCGTGGGACCGGCGCCGCAGCCGCGCGGCCAGGCCAACCGGCAGCGGCGCGGCCTCAACGAAAACTACGGGCGCGAATTGATGGAGCTGCACACGCTGGGCGTGGATGGCGGCTACACCCAGAAAGACGTAACCGAAGTGGCGCGCTGCTTCACGGGCTGGACCATCAACCAGCCGCAGCGGGGCGGGGAATTCACCTTCAATCCGCGGCTGCACGACAACGGCCAAAAAGTGGTGCTGGGCGTGACCATCCCGGCGGGCGGCGGAATCCAGGATGGCGAGAAGGTGCTGGATATTCTCGCGCACCATCCCGCCACCGCGCGCTTCATCTCGCGCAAGCTGGCGCAGCGTTTCGTGGCGGACAATCCGCCGGCTTCGCTGGTGGACCGCATGGCCGCGACTTTCACCAGGACCGATGGCGATATTCGCCAGGTGCTCAAGACCATGTTCGATTCCAAGGAGTTCTGGAGCGTGGCGGCGTACCGCAGCAAAATGAAATCGCCCCTGGAACTGGTGGCGAGCGCGGTGCGCGCCACCGATGGCGACGTGGATTTCGCTTTCCCGCTGACCAACCAGGTGGCGCAGTTGGGCGAGCCGCTATACCGCAAGATCGAGCCCACCGGCTATTCCAATTCGAGCAAGGAATGGAACAACTCGGCGGGCCTTTTGGCGCGCATGAATTTTGCCCTGCAACTGGCCAGCAACAAGATGCCGGGCGTGAAAGTGGAGACCGCGCAAGCGGCTAAACCGGCTGGCGCCGAAGGCATCGCCCTGGGGTCGCCGGAATTTCAAAAGCATTGAGCAATCGAGGATTTTGAGGAAACCATGAGCAGCACTCGTCGTATGTTTTTCCGTAATTCGGCGCTGGCGATGGTCGGCGTCGGCTCCGCTCCCCTGTGGCTGAAGCGCGCGTTGTATGCCGCCGACGCGCCTTCTCCGCGCAAGAAAATTCTGGTCGCCATCTTTCAGCGCGGCGCGGCGGACGGTTTGAATATCGTGGTTCCGCACGGCGAAAAAGCCTATTACGAGCTGCGGCCCACCATCGCGATTCCGCGGCCGGGGGCGGCCGATGGCGCGGTGGATCTGGATGGATTCTTCGGGCTGCATCCCTCCCTGGCTTCGCTCAAGCCGCTCTTCGCCCAGGGGCGCCTGGCGATTGTCGACGCGGTGGGCTCGCCCGATCCGACGCGCTCGCACTTCGACGCACAGGACTATATGGAATCGGGCACGCCGGGACTGAAAGCCACCGATAGCGGCTGGATGAACCGCGCGCTGCCGCGCGAGCAGGGCAAGGTATCTCCGGTGCGCGCGGTGGCGCTGGGTGCGGTGCTGCCGCGGACGCTGCAAGGCCCCGAGCCGGCGATTTCCCTCGCCAGCATCGGCGCTTTCCAGGTGAAGGACGCGGCCGCGGCCCGCCAGTTCGAGCAGATGTACGTGGACTCCAAAGACGCCTCCCTGGCAGCTACCGGGCGCGAGACTTTTGAAGCCATGGCCATGCTGCAGAGCATTCAAAAGCAGCAGTACGCGCCGGCGAACGGCGCCGAGTACCCGCGCGGGCGCTTCGGCGACAGCCTCAAGCAGATCGCGCAGCTCATCAAAAGCGATGTGGGCGTGGAGATGGCGTTCGCCGACGTTCCCGGTTGGGACCATCACGTCAACGAAGTGGGGCAGCGCCCGAGCGAGGGGCAGCTTGCCAACCTGCTGCGCGACTACGGGCAGGCCATCGCCGCGTTCTGGCAGGACATGGGCGACCGCATGAACGATGTCGCCATGGTCACCATGTCGGAATTCGGGCGGACGGCGCACGAGAACGGCAATCGCGGCACCGATCACGGCCACGCCAACTGCATGTTCGTGATGGGCGGCGGAGTGAAAGGCGGCAAGGTCTACGGGAAGTGGCCGGGCCTCGAGAAAGAGCAGCTCTACGAAGGCCGCGACCTGGCGCTCACCACCGATTTCCGCGATGTGCTGGGAGAACTGGTCTCGCGCCACATGGGCAACCCGACGCTGGACGGCGTATTTCCGGGATACCAGCCGAAGTATTTGGGGCTGGTATAATTTCCCTCAGCGCGCGGATGTGGCGAAATTGGCAGACGCGCTGGATTTAGGTTGCGAACGCGCGGGGCACCCACGGGCAACTGTTTGAGGCTACGCGAGTTTCCCATGGCCGGCAAGCCGCGGCCACGGAGTTTGCCGCCAGAACCGCTACAGAATCGCTACAGGCCCCCGAGAACGTTCGCGCCAGCGGCACCAATAAGGTCCGATTTCCGTTAGCGCTAGCAGGTTTTCATGGAGTTACGGGGGTTTGCCAACCATAGCCAACCACGCGCGACGCGCCAGAAGACCAGCCCTCAAACAAAGGCCGCAAGAGGCACCGAGGTTTTGGCCCCTTTCGCGCACAACTGCGCCCTGGCGCGCCGCTGGCGGTTGCCTGGCATGGTAGCGGCCTCGCGGCAACGGAGAAGCCCATAGTCGAACCCGGCGGCGCGATCAGCACAGACGGCAGCACATGTTTCCATGGTTCCTTCGAGAATCCGCGGCCGGAGGGCCTCCGGGAAGAACCTACACCTCTCACGGGCAAAACTTGAATCACGCTAAGGGCCGGCGGTTGCCGCCATCCACCGGGCGCTATGATGAATCTTCGTGGCGCATTTTCTGTTTATCGACGAGAGCGGTTACGACAGCGGCCCCTCGCCCTACGGCGTCCTGGGTGGCGTCGCGATCGAAGACCGCGACGTATGGAACCTGATCAAGGCGATGCAAGACGCCGAGCTTCTGTACTTCGGAACCCGCTACTCGGCTGGGCGGAAGGAACTCAAAGCGAAGAAGCTGATCTCCGCGCAGGTTTTCCGTCAAGCCGCACTTTCCGACGAGATCGCGTTCCCGGAACGCACCGAGATCGCAAAGCGATGCCTCGAACATGGCGCTGGCGCTCCACCGCGCGCGATCGCGGCACTCGCCCAGGCAAAGCTTGAGTACGTGCGGGAGGTCCTTGAGATCTGTTCGCGTTTTCGGTGTCGTGCCTTTGCCAGTGTTGTGGACAAAGACTCTCCGTCACCCGGAACGGACCACCTCCGGAAAGATTACGCATACCTTTTTGAGCGATTCTTCTATTTTTTGGAGGATCTGGGGCCGGACGCTTTTGGAGTGGCTGTCTTCGATGAGCTAGAGAAGATCCAGAGCCATCTCCTGGTGAACCAGATGGACAGCTATTTCAAACGAACCATCAGGGGCCGGCAGCGCGCAGGCCGGATTCTACCGGAGCCGCTATTCGTGCACAGCGACCTCACTACCGGTGTCCAACTTGCCGATTTGGCGGCGTACATCCTGTCTTGGGGGTGGCGCCTTCGTAGCATGACGAAGCCGGCAAGGCCAGAGCTTGTCGGGTTCGCAGCGCAGATCTGCCAGCTCAGGCATCGAGCCGTCCGCGAGGTCGCCGGCAACCCCCAGTTCACAATCTGGAGCTTCGCATTCATTACGGATCTGAGACCGCAAGCGGAGCGAGAAGTGGAAGCTGACGAGGATCCAAGAGAGCAATAAAAAAGGCAATGCAGCCGAAGCCACAAAGCCTCCAAAAGCAGTATACCACTCCGAGTCAACCCCTATTCGCGCGCTCAACCCCAAGGGCTCAACGCGGACCCCGGGCTTTCGCTTGCGAACTCTCCGGTTTCTCCGGTTGACAGGAAGCGTTTGTTGACGGCCCCGTCCAAAGCGGCCAGCCAAACCGGCACGCCGCAAACCGATTTCGTCGCCACACGCGCAGTCAGCAAGGCATACTCCGAGTGACAGAACGTGTGGAACGGACGGGGGTTTCTGGTAGCCGGCTGGCGTGCGGAACACGGACTGTCATTGATGAACGGGACTGATTCAGCCTATCCGGGGTGCTAGCGGGAGTTTACTGAGGCGATCCTCGTAAGCGCCGGCTCATTCGTAAGAACCTCTATATTTTCAACCTGATAGACTGCCTCAGGTCGATTGGTTTTTGTATTACCCTGTATAAAATATT
>Ga0181521_10006974_pt1 | contig 12023 bp, 10 predicted proteins | sample PEATcosm2014_Bin_32_FD_119764 | JGI IMG/M metagenome (GOLD analysis project Ga0181521, IMG submission 119764) | Peatland microbial communities from MTU Mesocosm Facility, Houghton, MI, USA - PEATcosm2014_Bin02_60_metaG | ecosystem: Environmental > Terrestrial > Soil > Wetlands > Peat | place... | reverse complement strand
TCCTGATCTGATCGGTGTGTTTGCATTTCATCGGCTACCTCCGTTGCCGCCAGTGGGCAGTTGAACCTAGATTTCCGCTAAAGCGCGGTGAACCAAATGGACGGCGATCGCCCCCTCGCCGACGGCGGAAGCCACGCGCTTCACGTTGCCCGAGCGAACATCGCCGACCGCGAACACTCCGGGAAGACTGGTTTCCAGCATTTGTGGAAGCCGGCTGAGGGGCCAAGCGGCGGTTGGAGCGAAGCCGGCAGCCGCATCCAGATCCCGTCCGGTAAGGATGAAACCTTTGTCATCGAGGGCAAGGCAGCCTTTCAGCCACTCGGTTCGCGGGGACGCGCCCGTCATCAGGAACACGTGCCGAATTTCATGCGTCGAGGTTTCGCCGGTGGCGCCGTCGCGCCAAGTGACGCGTTCGAGCCTTGTGTCACCCTCCAAATCCACGATCTCGGTCCGGGAATGCAGTTCGATGGCGGGGTTCTCGGTGATGCGCTGGATCAAGTAACGCGACATCGTGTCCGACAAACCTCCGGAGCGCACCAGCATGTATACCTTGTGCGCGGTCTGCGAGAGGAACACGGCGGCTTGTCCGGCGGAGTTGCCTCCGCCGACCACGATGACATCTTCATCGCCGCACAGTTGCGACTCGATGTAGGTCGCGCCGTAGTAAATTCCCTGGCCTTCGAACTTCTTCAGATTGGCGAGTCCCGGCTTCTTATATTGAGCGCCGGTGGAAATGATCACGGCGCGGGCGGGAATCACGCTGCCGTTATCCAGGACCACCTCGTACGGCCGGCGGCCGCAGTTGAGCCGCACCACGCCGTGGCCCACCATCATCTTGGCCCCGAATTTCTGCGCTTGCGCAATCGCGCGGGCCGCCAGCTCCTCTCCGGAGACTCCGGTGGGAAACCCCAGATAGTTTTCTATCTTGGAGCTCGAGCCCGCTTGCCCGCCGGGAGCGTCGGTCTCAATCACCAGAGCGTCCAGACCCTCGGACGCGGCGTAGACAGCCGCCGCCAGGCCGGAAGGCCCGGCGCCGACGATGATCACATCCCGCACCTTCGAGGTATCAATGCTGACGTTGAAACCCAGGCAGTCCGCCAGTTTCTGCGTCGGGGGATTGCGCAGCACGGTTTGCCCGCGGCAAACCACAACCGGGACGTCGGCCAATTGGACGGCAAAACGGTCGAGCAGTTCCTGCGAGGTCTTATCGGTATCGAGATCGATATAGGTGTAAGGATGAGAATTCCGGCTGAGAAACTCGCGCAGACGCAGGGTCTGGGCGGAGTGGCGGGAACCCATCACGATGACGGTGCCCAGGCCGCGGCTGATGAGCGCCAGCCGGCGCAGGATGAACGCCCGCATAAACACTTCGCTCAGCTCGGCGTCCCTTGCCACCAGCGACCGTAAGCCGTCGCCGCTGATTTCGAGAAACTCACCGGCTTCCGTAACGCGGCCGCGCACCAGGCAGCGCTGGCCGGAGATCATGGTGATCTCGCCGGTGAACTCACCGGGGCCGTGTGTGGTTATCGGGCGTTCGCCGGCAAGATCCGGCTGCACGATCTCCATGTTTCCCGACAGCAGCACGAAAAAAGGGACTTCCGTATCGCCGGGCTGAAACAGGATCTCGCCCGGCTTGACCTTTCGCAGCTTGCTGCCGGGGCGAACCCGGGCGATCTGCGCCGCGGTCAAGACGGGAAAAGCCTGGGTGCGGGCGTCGAGCGCGCTAGGTACAGGCCAAGCCGACATCATTCCCCCCTGGACAAACCGTGGCTAGTAGATGAAGCAGGCACAGAGTTTGTTCACGTCGCCACAGCAGTGCCCGACCACGTATACTTCGGACCCGTCTGATCGCGGTGCAACCTTATGAGCGATGGCGGAAAGATCGTGATCGAGAGAGCTTGCACAATGAGCAGTCCGCGGCTCCGAATAGGATTGCCCAAGGCGGCAAAAGGATTCGCCTCTTTCACAGGGCCGCAATATGGCTGACTCATCCGCTCACGAACCCGTGAGCCTTTGGCGGCCTTTGCGTACGCCGACGTTTCGCAATCTCCTGGCCGCGGATGTCGTGTCCGATGTGGGCACGTTCATGCAGAGCGTGGGCGCTGCCTGGCTGATGATCTCGCTCAACGCCGGCCCGCTCTATGTGGCGCTGGCACAGACTGCCTCCGCTCTGCCCTTCTTTGTCTTCGCGCTTCCCGCGGGAGCGATCGGCGACATTGTCGATCGCCGCAGATTGATCCTGTACACCGAAACCTGGATGGTTGCGGTTGCCATCGCGGTTGCCGCGCTCACCATCAGCGGCTGGATCTCCCCGTTGTCGCTCCTCATTCTGACCTTCGCTTTGTCCGCTGGAGATGCGTTTGAAACCCCTAGCTGGCGCGCGGTGCTGCCCGAACTGGTCCGGAAAGAAGATCTGCCGGCGGCTTCGGCGCTGAACGGCATCGAATTCAATTTTGCCCGGGCCGTGGGACCGGGACTGGCCGGAATTGTGATCGCCGCGGCCGGCGTGGGCCCGGCCTTCCTGATCAATGCGGCTTCGTTCATCGGTGTCATCGTCGTGATCGTGCGCTGGAAACGAGCGACTCACCAGCGAACCGCGCCCCCGGAGACGGTCGCGGGCGGCATGGTTGCGGGCATCCGATACGTCCGCAATTCGCCGGCGATTCGCACCCTGCTGATGCGGTCAGGATCCGTCTTATTCTTCGCCACCGGCCTCACCGCCTTGCTGCCTCTCATTGCTCACTCCGTGAAGAACAGCCCGATTGTTTATGGAATCCTGCTCGGATGTTTTGGCTTGGGCGCGGTGCTCGGCGCCGTGGTGATGCAGCGCGCGCGGGCTCGCTGGTCGGCCGAAGCCGTGGTCTCGGCAGGGGTTGCGCTCTACGGTCTTACCACCCTGGCGGCCAGCACGCTGCGAGTTCTTCCGGCGCTGTGCGCCGCCATGTTCATTGCCGGTTCAGCCTGGATCATGTTCATTTCCCTGATCAACGTGCTGATCCTGAATCACGCGCCGGACTGGGTCCGCGCCCGCGTGCTTTCTGTCTCCACCCTGGTCTTTCAAGGGGCAGTTGCCGCGGGAAGCGCCGCTTGGGGCGGCGTCGCCGCCCATCTCGGCATTCATGCCGCACTGCTCTGCGCCGGGGCGGGAACGATCGCAACAACCGCACTGGCTCTATTTTTCCGGTTGCCGGATGCCACGGTTGATCTGACCGCCTGGAACCACTGGCGCTTGCCCGCCTTGGTTGGCGGTGTCCTTCCGGCCGGCGAAGATTCTGGCCCCGTGCTGGTCACCGTTGAATACGAAGTAGTCCCTGAAAATGCGCAGGAATTCATGAAGGCGGCGCGCCGCTATGGACGCATTCGGCGGCGCGATGGCGCGATGCGGTGGGGCATTTTCCGCGACCTGGAGAAAGCGGACCGGTATCTAGAAACCTTTATCGTGACTTCATGGGCGGAGCATCTCCGGCAACATGAGCGCATGACGCGCGCGGATCACGAAATTGAGGAGCAGTTGCAACGATATGTCCGCGGCAGTCCAACGGTGCGGCACCTGGTTTCGGCTGCAACTGATCGTTGATCTATTTTGTCTCCGTGTCCATGGCGTGTTGACCGTCTTTCGCGCCCGCCCCTACAATCGAAAGTTCTCGCATCAGCCCTGACGCTCGATGGCGCTACGCCTGTTCAACACGCTTTCCGCCAAGGTGGAGGAGTTCCAGCCGCAGGACGATCACCTCGTGCGCATGTATTCCTGCGGGCCCACGGTGTACGACTACGGCCACGTAGGCAACTTCCGCACCTTTGTCTTCGTGGACATCCTGCGGCGCTTCCTCGAACAAAGCGGCTACAAGCTGAAGCACGTGATGAACATCACCGACGTGGACGACAAGATCATCCGCAACGCTGCCCAGCAGGGGGTCTCGGTCGGCGAATACACCCGGAAATACGAACAGGCCTTCCGCGAGGACATGCAGACGCTCAGCCTGGAGACGCCCGAGCTGATCGTGCGCGCCACCGAGAACATCCCCGAGATGGCCGCGTTCATCGCCGGCCTGGTGCAGAAGGGATACGCCTACCGCGCCGACGACGGCTCCTACTACTTCCGCATCGCCAAGTTCCCCGAGTACGGCAAGCTCTCGAAAAAAGATTTCGCCGGCATGGAGGCGGGCGCGCGCGTGGACGTAGACGAGTACGACAAGGACAACGCCCGCGACTTCGCCCTGTGGAAAGCGCCTAAGCCGGGCGAGGCTTCATGGGAGACCGAGATCGGGCCCGGGCGTCCGGGCTGGCACATCGAGTGCTCGGTGATGGCGCGCAAGTTCCTGGGCGACACGCTCGACATGCACTTGGGCGGCGAAGATCTCATCTTCCCTCACCACGAAAACGAGATCGCGCAATCGGAGGCGCTGACCGGCAAGCCCTTCTCGCGCTTCTGGGTGCACGCGCGCTTCCTGCTGGTCGAAGGCGAGAAGATGTCAAAAAGCCTGGGCAACTTCTACACCCTGCGCGACCTGGTGCTGAAGGGGCACAAGCCGTCGTCGATACGGTATCTGCTCACCTCCGTGCCCTACCGCCGGCAGCTCAACTTCACCTTCGACGGCCTGAAGCAGGCGGCCAGCTCGGTGGAGCGGCTGCGCAACTTCAAGCTGCGCCTCGAAACTGGACACTTCGAGCCGGGCTCCAATCCCAAGGTCGCCGCGCTGGCTCACACTAGCGGCGAGCGCTTTACCGCCGCGCTGGCCGACGACTTGAACACCGCCGAGGCGCTGGCTGCGGTCTTTGACATGGTGCGCGAAGCCAACACCGCTGCTGATTCCGGCGAAGTGAGGAAAGACGACATCCCTCCGCTGCTTGCCGTGCTCAAGCGGTTCGACGAGATCTTCGACGTGCTGCGCGACACCGACGCGCCCAAGATCGAGCACATTCTGGAGTGGGCGAAGAGCGAAGGCAAAACCGCGGCGGCCACAGCCGAGGCGTCGCCGGCGCTCAGCGATCAGGCAATCCAGGACTTGATCGCCAAACGCGAGGCCGCGCGCCGCGCCCGCGATTTCAAAACTTCAGACGCGATCCGCGCTCAGCTCGCCGAAGCCGGCATCATCCTCGAAGACACCAAGGACGGCGTGCGCTGGAAGAGGAAGTAGCGCCGGGGTCCTCTCACAATAAATGTACGTGAAGGGGCACGGCTGGAAGCCGTGCCCTTTCAAAGCCTGGTTACATCCGCTGTGTAACAGCTTCAATGGTCCGGCGCTCCCACCGCCTGTGCGGCGGCGGAGACGTCCACCTCGCGCATGAACTTGGCCGCTTCTTCCGGCGGCGTGGGGTTGATGTAGAAGCCGGTTCCCCACTCGAATCCCGCCGTCTTGGTGAGCTTGGGCATGAACTCGATGTGCCAGTGGTAGTGGTCGTTGATGGGGTCCTGCAGCGGCGAGCTGTGCACCACCAGGTTGTAGCTGGGGTTTTCCAGCACGCGGTCGGCGCGCACCAGCATGTCCTTGATGGCCTTGGCCAGGCTCTCGTACACGTGCGACGGCGAGTTCTCGAAGGCCGACTCGTGCCGCTTGGGCAGGATCCAGGTCTCGAAGGGGAAGCGCGGCGCGTACGGGCCCATGGTCACGAAATCCTTGTTCTCCGAGACCACGCGGGTGTTGTCCGAGAGCTCCTGCAGGATGATGTCGCAGAAGACGCAGCGCTCCTTATAGATGTAGTACTGCTTGGCGCCCTCCAACTCCTCGATCACCTGCTTGGGCAAAATGGGCAGAGCGATCAGTTGCGAATGGGCGTGCTCCAGCGACGCGCCCGCCGGCTCGCCGTGGTTCTTGAACAGCAGGATGTACTTGAAGCGCTTGTCCTGCCGCAGGTCGAGGATGCGGTCGCGCATGGCCCACAGCACGTCCTCGATGCGCTTCTCGGGCAGCGTGGCCAGGGTGGCGTTGTGGTCGGGGGTCTCGATGATGACCTCGTGCGCGCCCACCCCGTTCATCTTGTCGAACATGCCCTGCGCCTGGCGGTTCATGCCGCCTTCGATCCCCAGCGCCGGGAACTTGTTGGGCACCACGCGCACCGTCCAACCGGGGCTGTCGCGCTCGGCCGAGGGGGCGCCGTTCTTGTTGGGACGGAAGGCCAGCACCTCGGGCGGCGTCTTCGCTTCGTTGCCGTAGCAAAACGGGCAGAAGCCGCCCTTCATCTTGACTTGGTCGCGGGAGAAATCGCTGGGACGCTTGGCCCGGTCGGTTGAAATAATGACCCACCGGCCGGTGATGGGGTCTTTTCTCAGTTCAGGCAAGTTGAGGAGTCCTTTCGACGGGAGCCTGCTTCTCCATCTTACGACACTGGGAAGGCATTCTTGAAGAGGGTAAATTCTGGATCGGCTCCATCAAGTATATAGATGCTCAAGATGTCAAAACGATGGGCCGGGGTCCCCAACGAAGCCGCTTTGGCTTCGGGGTCCCCGGCCCGCCCGGTTTTGGCGGGCTGGGGCAGGGTGGCGTGGGAACCCGGTTTTGGCTTGCTGGGGTGGTGGCGCAGGTATTCGCGGGCCATCCCCCGCAGGTCGCCCTGCTTTTCCACATCCACCGCCGCCTCGGCCGGCTTGACCTCGCGGGTGGTGCGGGTCTTGACCTCGATGAAGCAGAGCACCTCGCCGTCCCAGCCCACCAGGTCGATCTCGCTGGGGCGGCGGTGCGAGCGGTAGTTGCGGGCCACGATCACGTAGCCCATCCGCCGCAGGTAGAAGTACGCCTCTTCTTCGCCGCGCCGCCCGGTCAGCAGATGCGGCGCCTGCTCCGGCGGCTGCCGCACCAACTTGGCGGCTTGATCCATGGCCCGCAGCGCGAGGCGTGTGAGGTTTCCGGACATGGAGGGGGATTGTACCCCCGCCGGGCGATAGGCAGCACTGACGTAACCTGTGGAAAGCCAATCTCCGGGGCCGCTCAGTGATGCCAACGAGCCGTGAAAGAGAAACGGAGAAGCTGCAGCGGATATGTAGCGTTGACACCACATCCCGCATCGCCGATACTGCAAACCGAGTTTGTTCTCGGAGACTCCGCCGCACCATGGCTACCGCCCGCCTTCCCGACACTCCACCCGCAGATCGCCTGCCCGATGGCACTCCACTGATGAGCCTGGAAGAGGCGATGCAGGTGCTCTCCAGAGATGAACGATTCATGGCGACGGTTTATGCCCTGAGAACTTTGCTCGTGGAGAAGGGGATTCTGTCGCCAGAGGAATTGGATTACCACTTCCGCCAGTGGGCCCAGAAGCACAAGCGGAGTGGAAGTTAGGATTCTTTCCCCTTTCGCAGATCCTTCCATTTGGCCCCGTGGCAGCGCGGATCGGAGCATCGCTCATGGGCTCCGATTTCGCAGTTGACGCAGTCACACAGGCAATAGTGCCGAGGTTTTTCCTTTCGTGGTTTGGTGGGCCTCTCTTTTTCGGACATGCTTTGGCCCACCTTGCAAAGTATTCGGCCTGCGCGGTCCTACTTCCCTTCCAGATCCACCGTCTTCACCGGCACATCCCAATGCGCCGCAAGAATTTCGAACCGCCGCTGTTCCTCGCGCGCGTAGGTTTCCTGGTCGGGGAAGAGCTGCTTCTTCAGCGCATCTTCGTCGGAGGGTTCATTGGCAACGGTGGCGTTCTTGAAAACGATGGTCACGCGGAAGTCCCAGCGGCCGTCTTCGGTGGCGTGGTAGCGGGGCTGGTCCATCCAGACTTTGAGCATCCGTCCCATCTCGACCTGCTTCTTCAGGATGGGGTAGTGGTTCTTCTTGAACAGGCGCAGAAACTCGTCCGCGTGTCCCCACTTGGCCTTGTAGTAGTACTCGACGGCAAACGGCTTTCCCTCAGCGGACGCCATCTGCGCCAGTCCCATCACCGAACCCGCCGCCAGCAGAGCCAGCGTTAGCACGAACCGCTCCATTTCCGTTCTCCTTTGTCTTTCGTCTTTGAGCTTAGTCCGATGCGAGCCCGGCGCGGCGCAACAGACGCCGCAAGCCCCGCTCGCCAGAGGCCCCGCGTTGCGTTCCGGCGATATCTCCATCGCGGTCGATGACCACGTAGATGGGAAAGGCTTTGGCCGCGTACATGGCCGCGAGATTGGTGTCCTCGTTGAGCACGATCGGGCAGGACCGGGGATGTTCGGCGAGGTACTTACGGACCGTTTTCTTCGACTCTCCTACGTCGATGGCGAGCACCACCAGGCCCTTGCTGGCGAACTCCTGATGGATGTCGTCCACCAGTTCCTGTTCGCCGCGGCAGTAGGGGCACCAGGTGGTCCAGAACTGCAACAGGACAACTTTCCCCTTGACGGACTCGTTGGTGAAGGTCTCGCCGGTGAGCGTCTTGGCGTGGAAGCGCGGTGCGGGCTCGCCGTCGTCATCGCCGGCAAAAGCCCAGACGGCCGCAAGAACTACGGCACTGCACAGCATTCCCCGGAAGATGCGGCTACGGCCTGACATGCGGGCGGAAATATACCACGAGGAGAACCGGTGGATTGAGTCATTGATTCATTGAGCCATTGGGCCATTGAAGACCGGCACTAATGACCCGATGGCTCAATTGACCCAATGACTCAATGGCGAAATGGCTCAATTACTGCGGCGCGGCCGCGGCTTTCAGGTCCTTGTTCTTGAGCACCTGGATGGAGCGCCGCAACTGCTCGTCCTGTTTCTGCCGTTCCTCTTTGCGGAATTCCTGGTCGGCGCCGTTATCCTGATCCTCGTCCGGCAGCACGACATCGGAGTCATCGGCATCGGCCACCAGGATGTTGGGGGTAACGGCGGTGTCCTGGATGGCCTTGCCGCCGGGAGTGTAGTACTTGGCGACGGTCAGGATGAGCGCCGAACCGTCGGTGATCTCAATCACCTTCTGCACCCCGCCGGTGCCGAAGGTTTTGTCGCCCACCACGTCCGCGCGCGCGTTCTCCATCACCGCGGCGGCCACGATCTCGGACGGCCCGGCGGTCCCGCGATTGACCAAGACCACCAGCGGCACATCGGTGACGTCCTTCTGCGGATCGGCGTTGAAGGTTTCCTTGGAGAACTTCTGCCCCTGCAGGTAGGTGATCATGCCGTGGTTAAGGAACAGGTTGGCGGCGGCTATGCCCTCATTTTCATCGCCCACCGAGCAGTCCCGCAGGTCGAGGATGAACTTGTGCGCGCCCTGCTTCTGCAGCGCCTTGAGGTCCGCGGCGATCTCCTGCGCCCGCCCCTTGGTGAGCGCGTAGGGACGCACGTAGCCGATGCCGTCCTCCAGCATCTTCTCGCTGACCTGCGGCAGAGCGATCAGTTCGCGGGTAAGGGTGAGCTTCTGCGGCTCGGCGCGCCGCGCCCGCACCACGGAGAAGCTGACGTTCGACCCCGGCTGGCCGGTGAGCAGGGCGGTGACCTCGGCCAGCGACATCTCGTGCGTGCTCTTGCCCTCGATGGCCTCGATGATGTCGGCATTCTCCATGCCAGCCTTGTCCGCCGGCCCGCCCGGCACCACCGAGATCACGGCGGCGTAGCCGAAGCGCTTGGAGATGGTGGCGCCGATCTCGCCCTTGGCGTCCCCCTTGTGCTGCTTGTACATCTTGTACTCGGAGGGACTCAGGTAGCTGGAGTTGGCGTCCAGCGATTCCAGCAGCCCGTGCAGGGAGCCGTCGGTGACGGTCTGGATGTTGGGCTCCTCCACGTACTCGCTGCGAATGCGGGAGAGCACTTCGCTATAAACGCCGAGCTGGCGGTAAGCGCCGTCGTTAGTGGAAGCCTTCACTCCCAGGCCGCCGGCGACGGCGAACAAAACGATTCCCAGGGATACGGTGACGATCAGGATCTTCAATGCCTTGGACATAAATAAGCAGTCTTCTCTTCTGGTGAGTCTCACTTTTGTGAGGAGTTGTCCGATTATACCCCTTCGCCGGAATCCCCCGTCTACCTCACTTAAGTACTAAGACGCTACCGGCGGCGCTTTCGTTTCATCCCGTGGCGGGAATTTTTGTGGCCTGGGGCCGGCGCCTCCCTGAAGTCTTGAGCCTATAAATTATGGTTATGGTACCCAAATAAGTATCAATTGGACTTATCATCAATACGACGTAAGCTAAGTACTTCCCCAGCCAGCGGTGGCCTGCTGGGGAAGCTCCAGGAAACGACGAGGGGATCAGCCATCCTTAAAATGATGGCTGTTTGTGTCTATGGCGGCGGATAAACGGCGTTCCAGCGCGGCGATTACCGACGGCGCAAGCCGGGCACCCGCACGCGCCATGCTGAAGGCGGTGGGCTTCACTGACGACGAGTTGCGGCGTCCCATCATCGGCGTGGCCAACACCTGGATCGAGATCGGCCCCTGCAACTACCACCTGCGCCACCTGGCCGAGTGCGTCAAGCAAGGTGTCCGCAAAGCCGGCGGCACGCCCATGGAGTTCAACACCGTCTCCATCTCCGACGGCATCACCATGGGCAGCGAGGGAATGCGCGCCTCGCTGGTGAGCCGCGAGGTGATTGCCGATTCCATCGAGCTGGTGGCGCGCGGCAACCTCTTCGACGGCGTGGTGGCGCTCTCCGGCTGCGACAAGACCATCCCTGGCACAGTGATGGCGCTGGCCCGGCTCAACGTGCCTGGGCTAATGATCTATGGCGGCTCCATCGAGCCGGGACGCTTCCAGGGGCACGACGTCACCATTCAGGACGTGTTCGAAGCCGTGGGCGCGCACGCCAGCGGGCGCATGACCGACGCCGAACTCGCCGATATCGAGAACCACGCCTGTCCGGGCGCGGGCGCCTGCGGCGGACAGTTCACCGCCAACACCATGGCCACCGCCACCGAATTCCTGGGGATCTCGCCCATGGGCAGCGCCAGCGTGCCGGCCACCGATCCCAAGAAAGATGACGTCGGGTTCCAGGCCGGAGTGCAGATCATGGAGTTGGTTCGGCGCGATCTGCGGCCGTGCGCAATCCTCACGCGAAACGCACTCGAGAATGCCATTGCCAGCGTGGCCGCGAGCGGCGGCTCGACCAACGCCGTCCTGCACCTGCTGGCCATCGCGCGGGAAGCCGGGGTTGAACTCTCGATCGACGATTTTGACCGCGTCAGCGCGCGCACCCCGCTCCTTGCCGACCTCAAGCCCGGCGGCCGCTTCGTCGCTACCGACCTCTACCGCGCGGGCGGAATTCGCCTGCTGGCCCAGCGGCTGAAGCAGGCCGGCGTTCTGCACTCCGAGTGCATGACGGTTACTACCAAGACCATCGGCGAGGAAGCCAGTGCCGCCGTCGAGACGCCGGGACAGGAAGTCGTCCGCCCGCTGGATCGTCCCATCAAGCCGACCGGCGGCCTGGTGATCCTGAAGGGCAATCTGGCGCCCGAGGGCTGCGTGGTCAAGATCGCCGGGCACGACATGCAGAACTTTCGCGGACCGGCGCGCGTGTTCGATCTCGAAGAGGACGCATTCGCCGCCGTGCAGCAGGGCCGCCTCCGCGCCGGCGATGTGGTGGTGATTCGCTATGAAGGGCCGCGCGGAGGCCCAGGCATGCGCGAGATGCTGGCCGTCACCGGGGCCATCTCCGGCGCCGATTTGGGCGACAAGGTCGCGCTGCTCACCGACGGACGCTTCTCCGGCGCCACTCACGGCCTGATGGCGGGGCACGTTGCGCCGGAAGCGGCGCGGGGCGGAGCCATTGCCGCCGTGCGCGATGGCGATATGATCGTATTCGACATCCCGCAGCGGCAGCTCCGGGTGGAGCTTTCGGACGAGCAGATCCGTTCGCGCATGGAGAAGTGGAAGGCGCCGGCGCCGCGGTATCCGAGCGGAGTTTTTGCCAAGTATGCGGCGACCGTCTCTTCGGCGTCGCAGGGCGCGGTGACGGGATGAGGAAAGTCAGCCACGGATTCACACGGATGAACACGGATTGGCATTGAAACCGCCTAGACGCAGAGAGCGCCGAGGAAACGCCATTGTGCTCGGTGAATTGGAAGCGAAATTCTCGGCGTCCTCGGCGTCTCGGCGGTTTCACTTCTTAATCCGCGGCGAATGAAGTTTGACAGTTCTTAAGAGG
>Ga0181521_10006967_pt1 | contig 12031 bp, 9 predicted proteins | sample PEATcosm2014_Bin_32_FD_119764 | JGI IMG/M metagenome (GOLD analysis project Ga0181521, IMG submission 119764) | Peatland microbial communities from MTU Mesocosm Facility, Houghton, MI, USA - PEATcosm2014_Bin02_60_metaG | ecosystem: Environmental > Terrestrial > Soil > Wetlands > Peat | place... | reverse complement strand
CGACTTGTCCGGGGGTGGCGCCCTTTTGGGGGGCGAAGATCCTCGCCGCCTCCAAAAAGGGGGTCGTCACGTCGCACGCGGCAACGAGCTCGACACCTCGGAGGGCTTGGGGCGAGCCGATCACCTGCAGCGCCCCGGCCCCGCCGTCGGTCGTCGCCGAGCCGCCACAGCCGACGATGACCCGCGCCGCACCGAGCGAAATGGCCCGCAGGATCAGCTGGCCGGTTCCAACCGTGGACGCCTTCATCGGGTCGTTTCCGGGCCCCCGGCCCGCGAGCACAAGCCCCGAAGCCTGCGCCATCTCGATCACCGCGGTCGTGCCCACATGTCGGGCCGTACCGGGGACGAGCTTCCACTCCGCCGTCACGGGCGTGCCGAGTGGTCCGGTCACCTCGTCGTGGCGAAGCTCCCCAGAAAAGGCCGACAACAGCCCGTCGCCCCCGTCCGCGAGAGGTACCTCCGAGGCCGTCCAACCGGCGCGGCGCGCCCCGTGCGCAGCCGCGGCCGCGGCCTGCGCCGCGTCAGCGGTGCCGCGGAACTTGTCGGGGGCGGCGACGAGATGGCCCGCCGGACGGGAGATCCCCGGCACCTAGGAGCCAGATCGGTCCTGCATGCGAACGGCCACCTCAGCGACGAACCGGTCCATGTTCTCCCGCTTCTCGGCGACATCCCGGCCGAGCGAATGGTCCGGGACGATGAATTCGTCAAGGCCGACCTCGCCGTAGCGGGCCATGACCTCTGCAACCTGCGACGCCGTGCCGATGATACGGGGAAGCCCTGAATCTGCGGCGCGCCAAGCCTCGAGCTGAGCGGCGTCGTCGCTCATGAGCACGACCGCCTGGGCTGAGCGCTTGATCGAGGCCGGATCGCGCCCGATCTCGAGGCAATGGCGTTCGAGGACCTCGGCCTTGTGCGCCATGAGGTCTGGCAGCCCCCAGTAATTCCATTCGTCCGCGTAACGGGCGGCGATGCGCATGGTCACCTTCTCGCCGCCGCCCCCGATGAGAAGCGGGAGCGGTCGCTGGACGGGTTTCGGCTCGCAGGGGGCGTCGACGAGACGGTAATAGCGCCCCTCGAAGTTGCTGCGGTCCTCGCTGTGCAGGAGGCGGATGACCTGGCAGGCTTCGTCCAGGCGTGCCAGTCGTTCCCCGGCGGCGGGAAGTTCGATGCCGTAGGCCTCGTGCTCGTTCACCTGCCATGCAGCGCCCAGGCCGAGCACGAGGCGACCTCCGCAGAGGTGGTCGACGGTCGCCGCCATTTTCGCGAGCACAGCCGGGTGCCGGTAGGTGTTGCCCGTCACCAGTACACCTACACGCACTCGATCGACGCGGGCCGCGACGGCGGCGATTGTCGTCCAGGCCTCGAGGCGGGGCATGGAGCTGCGCCCGCCGTTCGGCATGAAGTGGTCGGAGACCCAGATCCCGTCCCAGCCGGTGCGTCCCGCGTGCTCCGCCGTACCCAGAAGCTCGCCCGAGGATTGCTCTGTTCCGATCCAGATGCTGAACCGCATGCTTCCGACCTCCGGGTCCGAGCTTAGGACCGCGCAATTGCCGGCGCCGGAGCGCGGGAGGGCCGGGCATCAATTGCGCGCGGCTCGGCCTCTCTGGGAATGTGTCAGCGATGGTGCAACAGGACACAGGCGCAACGCCGCCAGAACTTTAGAAGTCATTGCAGAGATCTGCCGTCACTCACCTGACGATGACCCGATGGCGAAGAGCGCCTGAAAATTCTAAAGACCGAGGTCCGCACTGCAGGCCGGCCATTGCCCCCAACCTGCCTCGGCTTGGAGCCTCTCGGCGGCCTGGTCCTGCACAGCCGGTGGCGCGTCGCTCGGAAGGCCGGAGTAGCCGAGTCCCCACCAGGTCTCCAGCGCGAACTGGTAAGCGCCGTAATAACCGTTTCCTGTGTCCTCGGCGTAGTTGTCACCGGATTCGCAAAGCCGCAGCTCCAGCCAAACACCGCCGGGATCAGATGTTGGCGGAACCGCTGCCACAAGGCGCTTTGCAGCCGGGGTCCTCTTCGTGAGTCTTGTCGTCCTCGCCGCCACTGCTTGCTGTGCTGCTTGGGCTGTTCGTGCCGCCTGAGCCGCCTGAGCCGCTTGGGCCGCTTGGGCCGCCTGAGCTGCCTGGGCCGCTTGGGCCGCCTGGGCCGCCTGAGCTGCCTGAGCCGCCTGAGCCGCCTGAGCCGCCGCCTGGGCGGCTGCGACGGCACGAGCGTGAGCGTTTGCCTCCTGCACTGCACGCCATCTCGAGGGGAGAAGGGTTCCTGCTGGGCGTCCGCCGTCGTGAATCGCTACCCGATCGCTGGCAAGGCCCTGCCAGAACGGCGAGGACTTCTCGCGCGCCAGCAGGGCCGTGAGCTGCTCCGCAGCATACGCGCGCTCACGTACTGTCGCCGCCAGCCATTTGAGATTGGCGGTGGGCACAACCGTCGCGGCACTTTCGCCTTTAGCCAGGTGGGCAGTGGCGCGAACAGGTACTGCGTTGATACTGCTGGCACCAGCGGTGCCGATGAATATGGATGCAGCAACAAAAGTGAACGCGATGAGCGCGATCAGGGGGTGCTTGCGCATCTTGCTCCTCCTTGGAGTGTCGAAAACCCGGTGGGTTCCAGGTGGATGCGTTGATGCGGGCAGTCCGTCTATTGCATGCGACTCGCGATACGGGGCCGGAAGGGCTGGCCGGATCTGGACGTTGGGACGTCCGAACGAGGTGCAGACGGGTCTCGCCCTGTCTTATTTGTTGTCGCGACTCCTTTTCGCTCCTTCAGGAGCACAGGCCGGGACGAGCAAGGCCGCTCGCGCGGCTCGGCTCGCAGGCGCCGAGTTATCCAGCAATGCCTGCGGGGAGGCAACAGCCTTAGCCCCGACCCGGGGGACATCTCCGGGCGTTTCGGCACCGCTCGTCGTTGACAGTTGGTGTGGCGGAAACCCTACGAGACGAGTCGCGTCAGCGCAAGTGGCTGAGACCATGGAGATGACATCTATCGTCAATTGAGATGACGGGAGTGCGCCTCCCAGGTGATCGCGACAGTGGTCGCCAAGTCGTAACAATTGTGTGGCAAGCACTTGCCGTGGGCGCGCAAAGTGAACAACAGCTCTCGTGGGTCGCCTTTCACCTGGGTGTTCTCGGTTCTTGTCAGCCGCGTGCCAGGGGGGGTGTCCGCTTAGCTGTTGTCGTGCAGTGACTTGGTTATGCAAACTGACGATGTTCGCACACCTCGGACCGCCCCGTCCGGCATCTCACTTCGGCCTCGCGCGAGCCATCTCTACGCCCAGGGCGGCGGAGGCCATCGCGGCCGCCACGATGTCACCTATCTCCGGCCGCTTGTCCTCGGTGACACCGGCGAGTGGTGTCACCACGGCCCATCCGAGCTGGGTCAAGGCTTCGTCCGATTCGTCGTCGTTGGGCTGGGAGGCGCCGAGGTCGAACCGAACCCTCGGGCCACCGTCGACGGCTTGTGCGGCGAGGATCAGTCCGGAGGTCGCGAGGCCCGCGCGACGGACACCAAGGATCTCGCCAAGGGCAAGGTTGGGCACGTTCAAGTTGAGCACCGTGCGGGCAGGAGCTCGTTCCATGTGCGAAGCGAGGGCCACCGCGAGCGCAGCCGCGCTCTCGAAGTGCGTGCGGGCGCTGTCGTGGCGCTCGGCAGGGGTCGGTGCCGACAAGGCTCGGATGCTCGTGGCGAGTCCCTTGCGACCGAAATGGACAGAGGTGAGCGCCGCCCCCACGGTGCCCGAGTGCAGAACTGCCCGTCCCACGTTGCGACCAGGGTTGATGCCCGATGCGACGAGGTCCGGCGGCGGTCCGAACGCACCAAGACAGGCCGTGATCACGATCAATGCGGGAAGCGCGTCCGCAGCGAGGACCCTGATCCCCTCGAGGCCGGGCGGCGCGACGGCCTCGACGTGGATGCCGCCCCCCATGGCGCGCAACGGACCGATGCCCGCGCCTGAACCGCTGGCCTCACTAAGAGGTGCGACCACGAGAACTTCATGTCCGGCCTCGGCAAGTGCGCGGGCCAGTACGGCGAGACCGGGCGCGTCAAAGCCGTCGTCGTTGGTGACCAGAATCCGCATGCCCGCTCGCTCCTTGTCCGAATCGCTTGCGTGACCGAGACCTGAGCCTGTCTCCGTCCCGCCGGTCCGGCGAGCTCTCTGAGGGAGCTTGACAGCTACCATATCGCCATGTTCCCCCCCTCGGGCGAGCAGATCAGGCTCGTTTACGGCGACTTTCACGCTGTGATCACCGAGGTCGGTGCGACGCTGCGTTCGTTCAGGGACGGGCCGGTGCCCGTCATCTGGGAGTTTCCTGAGGGAGAGATCGCATCCGGCTGCCGGGGTCAGGTGCTCGCCCCCTGGCCGAACAGGCTGGAGGACGGCGTGTACCAGGTTGGCGACGTCGTCGGACATGCCGCTCTCAATGAGCCGGAGCGGTCCACCGCGATCCACGGTTTCGTGCGGTGGTTGCCGTGGTCGATCGAAGAGCGGGGCAGAGACAGAGCGGTGCTCTCGTGTGTTGTCCACCCCCAGCCCGCCTATCCGTTCCGCATTCGGCTTGAGCTCGACTACAGGCTCGGTGAAGGCGGGCTCGAGGTCGCTTGCGGCGTGACGAACACCGGCCGCGGCACCGCACCTTTTGGGCTGGGCTTTCATCCGTACCTTTTCGTCGGCCCGGGTGGGATCGACGGAACCGAGATACGCCTGTCCGCTCGGCGGCGACTGATCCTGGACAAGCGAGGCCTTCCGACCGGTGACGAGTTGGTAGCGGGTTCTGAGCTCGATCTCGGGGGCCGGCCGCTGACGGGCCTCGAGCTGGACGACTGCTACACGGGCCTGGAGACAGAGGCCGACGGCCACTGGCATGCCCGCCTTGGCATGCCCGGGCGGCGTAGCGAGATCTGGGCCGACGCCGCGTTCGCGTATGCCATGTGTTACACCGGTGACACCTTGGGCGAGCTGGAGACCCGACGGCGATCCATCGCCATCGAGCCGATGACCTGTCCGCCGAACGCGCTGCGCACTGGAACAGGCGTGATCGAGATCGAAGAGGGGCAACGGTGGCACGCGACCTGGGGGATCGCGACCGCCCTAGATTGACCCGCGCAGCGCCTGGGTCGGGTTCGCAAGCACACTGACCAGCGTCCCGATCGGCGTCAGCGCGAACATCGTCTCCGCGTTCGCATAGGTCATCTCGACACAGCCGAGGCTTTGCGGGAAGCCGTAACTCGCCCGGACATAGCCGTGCACAGCATCGCCCCCGTTGAAGTAGCTCACCCACGGGATGCCGGGGTCGGTGTAGGGCTTCCCGTCCGGTTCCTTCCCAGTCATCGTCGTGACGCGGTAGCGGGCGAAGACGGGATACGTGCCGGGGGCGGTCGGTGCCACCGCGATGCCGGTGTTCACGAACGCGGTGAAGACGATCTGGCCGTCGCGCCACACCGAGGCCGTCTCCGGGAGGCTCTGACTGACGACGACGTAGTCGTAGGACGCGATGGACACCTGGCGCAGGGCGACCGCTTGGAGGAGCGCGGACCAGACCCTGGGCCCGGCCTCACCGTCGACCGTCAGGCCGTGGGCGCTCTCGAACGCCATCACGGCTCCGGTCGTGATCACGTTGAGCTGCCCCGGTTTCCACAACGCCACGAGCGAAGCGGGCGTGGTGCTGGAACGCCAGACGAGATCGCCCGGCAACGCCTGGGCCGGGACCTCGGCCGCCACCGAGGGTTCGGAGTCGATCGCCGGACCCGGTGCGGGCGATGTCGGCGTGGTGCTCTCGCGCGCCTGGTTGGAGCCCGAGGTGAAATGGACATTGGCGACCGGGAGGGTCGGCGGCACCGCCGGCGTGGCGGGCACGAACTGGAGGGGAAGGTAGCCGAGCTCCGCCAAGAGCTGTTGGAGCCGCAGCTCGGAACCTCCCTCGATCACGAAGTTCTTCCGGAGTGTGGTCGACAGGTCCTGGCCGGAACGGCTGCGGATCCCGTCAGGCCCGCCCGGCACACTGAGCTGCACCGTTGCGAAAGGAGCGAAGTAACCATGCGGAACGAAACGGACGGCCGCAGGCGCGGTCCTCACCCAGTTACCGGGCGGCGCCGGCGAGAGCGTCGGCAACGGGCTGTCGGCCGCGAGCGGCTGGGAGAAGTCCACCGTCACGCTGGTGTCGAAAGCGGCGTCGGAGGTGCCCGGTGACGGCGTCACCGAGGTGATCGTCAAAGGTGGAGGCGCGACGGTGGTCGCTGGGTGAGCGCGGGGACCACTCGACGAGGGCGTGTGGGCTTGCTGCAGACCGATCAGGGTGCCGGCGGCGGCGAGGGCGACGACGAGGACAAAGCCGGTCACAATTCCAAAGACGCGCCGCCGTAGGCTCCGCTGGGCGTTTGTTGTGGGTTCTCCCAGGCCCATATTGGGCTCTCCAGCTTCCTCGCGCGACCTTTCCCCAACTATAGGCAGGGTGTTGCAGGGCTCCGGACGCGCCTCGGACAGGTTCTGGAGCGGCCGGCTCTCGCGCTCGCAGGGCCTGCCAACGCGCCCCGGGAACGCTCTCGGCCAGCTGGCGGAGGTGGACGACCTCCGGAGCCCGCCGGGCGGGGGTACGGTTCACGGTAGGAGGTTTTATGATCGAGCCCAGATCCAAGCAAGAGCGGGGGTTGCGGCCCGGGCACAAGTTGACCGTTGCCGCGGCTGCCGTCGTTGCAGTGCTCGTGGCCTACGTGGCATTGCATGCGATCGTCGGCCTAATCGCTTTCTTCATAAAGACCATCATCGTCCTGGCCGTTATCGGTGGTGTGCTGTACCTGGTGTTCCGCCACGCGGGAAGGCGTAGGCTCTGACGCAACCGCGTTCAGAGCCGCGCCGTCAGCGGCACGCTCGCGGCGTCCTATCCACAACAGGCAGTTCCCGCGCGGAGGACCCTGGGGTCGGCTGCACGACGTTATTGGTGTCCCGTAAACTCTGAACGGAGCTGGGGTCCCTCGCGAGAGGCAGTTTGTGATCGCCACCTCGGGTCCCAGGGGTGGCTTGCGATAGCCGCCCGGCGCAAGGGCTCAAGAACCGCAGCTACTTCGCGGACGCGGTCCCGAGGCGGCCAGGGAGATCAAGGGAGCAGTCTGCATAGTCTCGGGAGCTCGTTCCCCCATGGCTGCGGCCACGGCTGGCTTGTTGCATAAGCGTGGGGGCCGGGCTTGTGCCAACGGCACGCCGGGCTGAGCGCCTCGAGATACTGGCCCGCCGAGCTGCCTGGCGTGCTCGCGGCGACAACCCTTGTCACCGTTCCTGAGGACCCGGAACGACTCGTGGCGAGAGTCGTCGACGCCCACGAAAGAGTCGACGTGCTTGTGAACAATGCCGGGCAGGGCCTTCGCGTTGCCATCGAGGACCTCGACCCCGCAGACTTGCGCGTCGTTTTCGAGCTGGACATGGTTGCCGTGGTGGCGGGGATGCAGACCGTGCTCCCGGTCATGCGGTCCCAAGCCGCTAGGTCCATCGTCAAGATGGGCTCGGCCACGTCCCTCCGCGTCTTGCCAGGACTCGGCGGTTACTCGGCGACAAAGGCCACGCTCAACAGGGTCTCTGTCGTCTACCCTGCGGTCACGGCCAGCGAGTTTCCACGACCGGCTGCGTGCCGGCCACATGGCCGACGGAGCCCGCAACATTCCGCCTGACCATCCGGAGCTTGTGGGCGAGGCCATTGCCTCCGCAACAACAGCGGGAGAGGCTCAGTTTCTCGTCGGCGACCTACCCCGGCCGGTCATCCCCCGGCGAAGCGAGGGCTGGAAGCCCCTTTCCGCCAGTGAACACTCGGCACCTGGGCTCTGCGGATGCAAAGAGCCCTGCCACCCCGCTCGCGCACGGGCCAACGAGTAGGGACGTCACCCGCGGTCACCTCTGACCGGGCCGGCGCGCCAGTGGCCTTGCCCGGTCGCGCCAATGCCCTTCGGGAGTGGCGGCCAGCGCAAAGTGGCGGCCGACCAACCCAAGCTCCGACTGATATCAGGAGGCCGGGTTCTCGACCATGGACTCGAAGAGGATCGCACCGGTCACGTTGTCCCGGAGAAGGAACAGGAAGGGGTGGTCGACGACGATTGGTTGCTCGGGAAAGGGTGTCGCAGTCGCGATGACGCCGATTCCGGTTGCCGCTGCTGCCGTAGTGCCCTTCGGCGTGACCTGGAGGTAGGCGTGCTGCTCGACGGTGCCAACCTCGAGGGGCACGGTCGCGTTGATCCTGGAGAAATCGGCCTCGGTCTCGAAGGCCTGGGACATGCCCATCGACGACAGCGTCTGATTCAGCCGATTGTCCGAACGCAGCGTAAAGGTGGGCATCGAGAACTGGACGCGGTCACGGGACAGGCTGGTTACGATCCGGCCGAGCGAGTCCGCGGTGAGCGAGGATACGAACTGCGGCAGGGATGACCCTGTCGGCATCACCACCAGCGCGCTCAGCTTCTTTCCTGCGTAGGGGAGCTCGACCGCAACGTACTGGCCGGTTCTCGACACGGGCACTGTCAAGGCCTTGGTCGAATCGACCGGTTCCGAGCTCATGAACGGGACGCTCTCGCTTCCTCCCGCCGCGAGGTAAAAGGGCTTCTGGCTGGTAGCGCTCTCGAACCGGGCGGCCCAGTCAGCGTGGAAGAAGACGGCATCGGCAAGCACGAGAACCGTGGTCGGGGTGAGACCGCCTGGGCTGAAGAGCTGCTTTATCAAGCCTTTGGTGTGCTCGCTCGTCCAGCGGTTGATGGCGTTCACGGCCGCGGCAAGGTCGTCCTGGAAGTTGACCTGCCACACTCCGGTCTGGAACTCGCTTTCCAGCGCGCGCACGAAAGTCGGCAGCACGGCGAAGTTCTGCTGGACCCAGAGCGAGTTCGCGACGTCGAGCTCGGGCACTCGCTTCAGGTTCGCCGAGGACGTCGACGTCTCGCCGGCAAGCAGCGCCGCGAGGCTGTACCAACCTTCTGCTTGCTCGCCGGCGGACAGGCCGGCTGAACGCAGAGCCGAAGCGATGCCCTGTTCTGTCGAGCCTGCCGCGCCGAGCTCCAGCATCGCGAGCGCAGTCGCCAAGCTGGACGGTGAAACGAGCTCGTTCGTCGAGCCGTTCGAGTCGCTCGACGCGGCCAGTTTGTTCAACAGGTCGAGGGAGAAACCGACCTCGGCCTTCTCCACTGCCTGGGCCACTCCGGGCGGGGCCGGTGACGGTGGCGGCTCGTTGGCACTGAGCTCGTCGGCGCTGCCGATGCGGTCGGAAATGAAGATCTTGCCCGGTCTGTTCTTCGACTGCTGTGGTGCTGCGCTCCCGCCAGGTATTAGCACGAGGCTGAGCACCAAGGCCAGGACGGCCATCGAACAAACCCCGGCACCGAACAGCCGGTGCCGTCGGATGTCCAGGCCGCGGTGCTTGGTTCGGACGAGGAGCTCCTCGCGCGGAGTAGGGGTATAGGCCCGCTCAGTCGGTTCAGACGTGGGTCTCATGGACGCTTACCTCCTCGGTGTCAACGTCAATGTTGGCGCGAAGCGATGCACCTGCGCTTTGCAGATGAGCCTTGACCGTTCTTGCGGACACGCCGAGTGCCAGAGCGACGTCCGGTTCAGGGAGCTCGCAGATGTACCTCAGGACAATCGTTCTCCGCTCGCGTCTTGGCAGTCGGTGTAGGAAGGCGACGAGCTCGCGCTGCCGGATGGCGCCGGCGGATTCGTTCCCGCCCGGGCCGGATGCCGGTACCGACGGGTGACGCCGGACGCGCCGGAGCGCCTGCTTGCTGGCGACATTCAACACCCACGCATCGCGCCATGGCAGGGGCGAGAGGCGTGCCCAGCGCGCATGGGCCCGGGCAAGGGCCTCGACCGCGACCTCCTCGGCTGTCCACGGGTCTCCGGTGAGGCGGTGAGCGGCGCGGAGCGTTCGCGGGAGGACATCGGCAAAGAAATCATCGAACCCTTCGACGTCCTTTGGCATGGCACCAGGCGGACTGTCAGAAGTGTCGTTGCGTGTCGGGAGGGGCGCCACCTTGTAAATCTCGGGACTTGGCCCCTGGCAGAGCGCAGGCGACGTGCTCGCCGACCCTGACCACGGGGGAATCCGTGCCGGGTCCACCACGCTGACCGGTCGAGCGGTGCTAGCCATGGGGGCTTTCTCAGCTGAAACCGAGTTCGCGTTCGACGAACTGCACAAGGCCGTATCCGGAAAGCTCCGGCTCCGCCACCTGCCCGAAACGCAGGACCTGGACTTCCTCACATCCGCCGACGTCGGCCACGACAACCGCAAAGGGAGTGGCTTGGGCGTCTTTGCGGAAGCTGACCGTGAGGTTCTGGCCGAAGTCGACCGGGCAGAACCTCACGCCGGGAGGCACGACGTTCAGCTGGTTCACGAAATCCCGGATGGCTTCGATCTTTTTCGGGTTGGTGGTCGTTACCGGGGAGTGGCCGGGCTCGCCGGGGTTCAGACCTGTCGACAACACCGCCGTGAGGACCTTCGCCCCTGTCGGGACGATGTCGCCGGCGGGCTTTGCCGGCAGCCAGGTCACCTGGGCGTCGACGCGGATCCCGCTTCGATGGTCTGGGAGGGCCGCGATCGAGACGACCAACACCCGGGAATCCAAGAGCGCTTTGACAGGGAACCAGCTGTACGAGACGAACCATTCATCGGTGTTCCCATAGGTGCTTGCGGTGCCGTAGCTGTTGTAGCCACCGCGAATCGTGGACCCGCTCGGCGGGTGGCTCCGTTCGTAGCGGTAAAGCGTCCACGCGTTCTGCGGAGCCACGAAGAAGCTGTGCAGGTCGACAAGGTTCGGATCGCCGATGCTCTGGCCCGCCGTGCGCAACAGGTGGGAGTCGCCACTCGGCTCGGCGGTCAGTGGCGCGGATCCGGTGGGGAGCCGGACCAAGGTGAGCAGGTAAGCCGCGTCTCGCAGCGCGAGGTCGCGTCGGGACGGCGAGGCGAGACCGGCGCGCGTCACCAAGGGCGTCCGCGGCGACGTCGACACGGGTCTGGCCTGCGCCTGCACCCGGCTGCTTGCCGCGAGCGTGCCTGCCAGGACAAGGCTCGTGACAAGAACGGCCCGCAGGGCTCGCGGCGGGCGCACCGCAACGGAGTCCGAGACCCGGAGCGTGTGACCGCTCCCCGCCGTTGGTAGTCGGGTCGGAGCAGGTCCCGTTCCGGCGGGGGCCAGCTTCGCGAGTCTGTCGGTCACGAAAGCAAGAAGCGTCCCGGCAGTCGTTTCGCGTATTCTCATCGAACGAATCGCGATTGCGAAAGAGCACGGGAGCATCGTCCCGGTTTGCGCGGCGGTCCTGAGGTGATCGGCAGTCGTCCCATGCCGTCGGTCTCAGGCCGTGCCACGTTGTCCTTCTACGACATCTGGGCGGCTGCCTAGCCTTTCCCATCGTGAGGAAACGACTGGTTTCTGTGACGGCTCGTCTCGCTCACGTCCCCGCGCGAGGCCTGCTCCCCAATTGAGTTGGCAGCTCCCTTGTTGCGACAAGGCATTCTCACCTCGGGCTTGTCGGTGTCAGCCGTCTTGCCACGCGTGACTCGGGTTGGCGTCACGCGCGAGGCCTTCAGTTTCGCATGAGGGCTCGAGCCTGACCGTTGTCGTTCGGCTCTCATAGGGGTTTCAGGTTCGCGACCGATTCCGGGCCGACACGGCTGTTCGCCTGAGTGGACAAGAACGATGGGGAGTGAGCTCCGGCAGTCGATCGCCACGGCCTGGAGGAGGCCAGGCGCGCCTCAAGCGCGGTTCGAGAGAAGCTCCCTGGCTGCGGAGGCGAGCGTCGATTCGAGCCGGCCGAGCAGGTCATCAGCAGTCTGCGGGTCGATCACGAGAGGAGGGGCGATCAGGAGCCAGTCGCCGAAGCACCCGCTGTTCTGTCGGCGCGAGTAGAGGAGGAGCCCGTGGTCGAGGCCGTGACGAAGAACAACGGCGCCTGGATCCACCTCGGCGGGAAACCGCGCAAGGTCGTCCTTGTCGGCGACGAGCTCGATCGCGAGCAGCAGTCCCCGGCCGCGGACATCGCCTATTAGGGGAGAACTCTGCGCCAGCGTTT
>Ga0181521_10006966_pt1 | contig 12032 bp, 10 predicted proteins | sample PEATcosm2014_Bin_32_FD_119764 | JGI IMG/M metagenome (GOLD analysis project Ga0181521, IMG submission 119764) | Peatland microbial communities from MTU Mesocosm Facility, Houghton, MI, USA - PEATcosm2014_Bin02_60_metaG | ecosystem: Environmental > Terrestrial > Soil > Wetlands > Peat | place... | reverse complement strand
GTGGGCAGAACGATCTCGATGGTTGTGGCGTCGATCTGGTCGTGGTCGGACGACACCGTCCCGGTGACGGAGACGACGGTGCCGACCCCGACGTCTGTGGCCGGCACCGATTCCCCGGCCTCGCCGTAGGTCGTCGAGGTCGAGGTGTTCACCGTGACGTTCAGCCCATCCTGTTGGGTCACGACGAGCTGGGACCCGCTCATGCTGACGACCTTGCCCAGAACGTGCGGCTGAACAATCTCGACAAGCGTGACACCGTGCATACCACTGCCGTTCGCGTTCGACCCCCAGCCTGGCGAACCGAAAGCGACCTCGTCTCCGACGGCCACCGCAGACCGCGCGATTTTCTTGCCCCCTTCGCTGTAGATGGTCGACGAGTCGGTCGTCACGGTGAGGGTGGCGTCGAACAACGTGTCGACAGTGATAGTCGTCGGCGTCACCTGCGTGACAGTGCCACCCTGACCGATGGACCCGCCGAGGCCGCCGCCAAGGCCGAAGTCCCCTGGGCCAGCCGGCCCGCCCGAGCGCGGGCGGACGGGTGGAGACGTCGACGGTCCCGACGCCGTAGCGAGGGCCTGGCTCGCGGACTGCGGCGCGCGACCGTGGCTCGAGGCAGCTGACGCGATGCCGTAACCTCCTGCGGCCAGACCACCCGCGGTCAGGGCCGCGGCCGCGATCAGTAGGTACAAAGAGACCCGCGGGCGCCCGGCGGATGCGGCTGCCGTCGCCTCGAGCGGGCCGCTGAGGTTCTCTTGAGGTCCTGGACTCCACTCACTCATTTCGCACTCCCGTTTCTCAGGCCTGCGGGGGAGGGATGGACCGAACCTGAGCCTGTTCGGCCCATCCCTTGCACGAGCACAGAATGGTCCCCCACTCTGGGAAAGCACTTGGAAACGCCTTCGAAATCGTCAAGTGACCCGCCGACCAGAAACTGAGCTCAAGTTGGCTGCCGGATGACCCAACTGTTACCGTCGGGATCGTCGACGCTTACCCGTCGACCCCAAGGCGCCTCGTTGATCTGCGTCCCTTCCGGCACGGCTCCGTGAGAGCGCAGACGCGTGACCGCCGCCTCGATATCGGCGACGTTGAGAACCGTGCCCTTCATCGAGCCGGGGCTCATCGTCTCGAACCATGTCACAACGGTGATGGCAGCGCCGCCGCCCGAAGGCCGGAGCATGACCCATCCCACGCCTCCGTCCATGACCTGATCGTGCTCGACCCCGAACCCGAGCACCTGCTCGTAGAAGTCCTTGGCTCGCTGCGGCTCGCGCACAGAGATCGAGATGATGCCGATGGACGCTTCCTGCACAGGTCCTCCCAATCGACGATCGCCGCGTAGACGAGCTGGTCGCGGCGGATCGGATAGGTGCCCGACGGGAGCAGTTGGGTGAAGAACAGCACAGTCAATTCCTCCACCGGGTCGACCCAGAACTGCGTGCTGGCAGCGCCACCCCAGGCGTATTTCCCGGCGCTGCAAGGCTTCTTGACGGATGCGGGGTCGATAACGACGGAGAACTCGAGCCCGAAACCGACCCCAGGCTCGGGCTCAGCCCCGATCTGGTTGGAGGCCGGAAGGCGGGTCCCACTCGAAACCCGCGGAACGGTACATGGCGTCGACCGGATGATTGAACATCCAGCCGTATGTGAGGCCGGCTGTATGGGTCATCAAGTGCCAGATCCTGATCGGCTCCAACATCGGCACGGTCACCGGCCGTACCGACGAGCCTCCGGCAAAGATTCGTCTCTCGCCGAACTCGGAGATGAACTTGCTCAACGGGTCGTCGAGGGCGATCAGGCCCTCCACGTAGCAGGTCATCGCCGCAACCGACGTGACGGGCTTGGTCATCGAGTAGAAGCGAAAACGTGTGTCGGTCTCCACCGGTGCCCCGATCTCCAGATCGCGAAAACCGCCCAGGCCCACGTAGGCGACCTGGCCCCTGCGAGTGACGACGGCGAGGAACCCCGGTCTCTTCCGGTCTGCCACGTATCGGTCGAAGTGCCGACCTAGGGAGTCGAGCCTTGTCTGGTCGAGGCCCACGTGGGACGGGTCGACCTGGGGGAAGATGGCCCTCATCGGGACCACCGTATGACCCGCCAGGAGGCGAGCGCCGCTTGTGCTCCGATCCCTCCGGTCGATGCCACCTCGATTGCCGGTCGGGCTGTCCGACGTACCAAGATGGAGCCATGACCAACCTCCGCGGACGCAACCTGTTGAAAGAGACCGACCTCACCCGGGAGGAGTTCCTCTACCTCGTGGACTTCGGGGCGCGCCTGCGCGAAGACAAGCGGGCTCGGCGCGAGCGCCGGTACCTGAGCGGCCGCAACATCGCGCTCATATTCGAGAAGGCCTCCACGCGCACGATGTGCGCCTTCGAGGTGGGCGCCTACGACCAGGGCGCGCACGTCACCTACCTGGGACCCAGCGGGTCGCAGATCGGCCACAAGGAATCCATTAGGGACACGGCCCGTGTGCTCGGCCGGATGTACGACGGGATCGAGTACCGCGGCTCCGCGCACTCCAACGTCGAGACCCTGGGCCGGTACGCGGGCGTGCCGGTCTGGAACGGCCTCACCGATGAGTGGCACCCGACCCAGATGCTGGCCGACATCCTCACGATGCGGGACCACGCCGAGCGGCCCCTCGGGCAGGTTGCGTACTGCTACCTCGGCGACGCTCGCAACAACACGGCGAATTCCTTGCTCGTCACCGGGGCGCTTCTCGGCATGGACGTCCGTATCGCCGCTCCCGGCGCGCTCTGGCCGTCTTCGGATGTCCAGACCATGGCCCATGGCCTTGCGTCTGAGTCTGGTGCTCGGGTCACGCTCACCGAGGACGCAGACAAGGCGGTCCGCGGGTCCGATTTCTTGTACACCGACGTCTGGCTCTCGATGGGGGAACCGGCCGACCAGTGGGACGCTCGTATCGACCAGCTTCTCCCCTACCAGGTCAACCGGTCGCTGATGGCAGCAACTGGGAACCCAAGGGTGAAATTCATGCACTGCCTTCCTGCGCTCCACAACACCGAGACGGCGGTCGGCCTGCAGATCTTCGAGAAGCGGGGTCTCGCCGCCCTCGAAGTCACAGAAGAGGTGTTCGAGTCGGAGGCTTCCATCGTCTTCGACCAAGCTGAGAGCCGGCTGCACACCATCAAGGCGCTGATGGTCGCCACGCTCGCCGGCGAGGGAGACGAGTGACTCCGCGGCGATGACGACGAACAGCTAGACGACATCACTGATGCCTGCGGGCCGGCGAGGAGTTGTTCCCAGCGGCTCAGAGGCCAACCCCGGAATCTGTCTTCTGCCTCGTTGGTCGGCGTTGTGGGCGAGCCTCAGGAGTTCCCTCGCGGGCGAGCGCGGCAGCGTCGCCCTCGTCCGGCAATACTCTGTGCGCGATGTGGCCGAGACTCACCGACGCGGCACTCGAGTTGGGCGACGAGGTGACAACGTTCGCCGATCTCTTGCTCCTCGGGATCGCGACCGGTCTCGTCGAAGAAGCAATCAGCTTCACTCGAAGGGGTCTCTGGGCCCTTGAGCAGACGGACTCAGACCCGCCTCGCGAGAAGTTGCTCGAGGAGGCCGTGGCCTTCCGTCGGGCAAGAAGGCTCGAGAGCGGGCAGGACCTGCGCGCCTGGTTGGAGGCTCGGCTGCTCACGATGGACGATTGGGAGGCCCACCTGCGGCGCTGTCTCGCAGTCCGACAGCTCGCGACCGCGACCATCCCGGCGGGAGCACCCGAGATCGGCCTCGACTGCCGTACGTTCGCCGTCGATCTCGTGTGCGGTGGGTGGTGGCGGCAATTTGCCGATCTCGCGGGACGTCTCTGGGCCGCGTCCAGGTTCGTCGGGAACGATCTCAACGTCGACGAGGACCAGATAGGTGAGGAACCGGGCCGCATCATGGCTATGCTCGAGCCCTTGGTCGCCCTCCGAGAGCCCTGGTGCGCTGAAGCGCTCCGGAAGATCAGGACGCGCGAACTTGCTCTTCAAGAGACCGCCCGGCGCTGTGCCACCGACGACGCTGTCGCTGCCCGGATCCGCGAGCACGCCGCCGAGTGGACCGAGCTCCGTTTCGACGAGCTCCTCCTCCCCTCGCGTGCAGCCGCGAACGAGGCCCTGCTCTGTGCGCGCGACGACGGCATCGGTGCGGCAGATCTCGCTGCCCGCGCCCAGCTCCCGTTGCTGCAGCTCTGCTCGCGTCACGACGCTCTCCCCGTCGAGGCGGCCTCGCTTCTCGAAGGCGCGCTGCCAGACCAACCATTCGGGCCCGTGGCCCTCGCCAGGCAGTGGGCTGTGATCTGGCTGCGCGAACGACGCCGACCCTCTCCCGAAGACGATGCGACGCGAGCGGCGGCAGCGGCCGAACTGCTCGAGGAGGCACTCCTGCGAGCCACAAAGGGACTTGTCCGGGAAGTCGGCCTGCTATGACCACGCGGGCGAACGACCGTGACGCGGTCCTCGAACGCCTGCCGTTCCTCGCCCAGCTCGAGCCGTCACTGAGAGAGCTCGTCGTCGGGCTCTTCCAACCCCGTTCCTTTGCTTTCGGCGAAACAATCGTGGCCCAGGGCGACGTCCCCGACGGCATGTACGTGCTCGCGGGCGGCAGCGCCAGGGCGCTCGTTGTCCACGAAAGCAAAGAGATCACCCTCGCGCGCCTGCAAGCGGGCGACTGGTTCGGCGAGTCGGCGCTCCTGGACCGAACGACCAGGACTGCGACGGTTCGCGCTTCGGAGCCCGTGTCGGCGCTGTGGCTCGACCGCGTGGTGTTCGACACCCTCCTCGAGCTCCATCCCGAAATCCGCGGCGCCTTCGGGAACCAGGCGCGCGTAGAGATGCTGCACCGCTTTCTTCGCACGCACGCGGCCTTCGAAGATCTCTCGCTGGAGGCCGCCGCCGCCATGTACCCCAAGCTCCGGCCTCTCGAGGTGCCCGCTGAAACGGTCCTGGTCCGTGAAGGCGAACCCGGCGGAACGATGTACCTGGTCGAGCACGGCAGGCTTGAAGCGACAACCGGAGCTGGAGAGGCGCAGAAGGCGATCGGTTTCATGCGAACGGGGGACATCTTCGGTGAGAGGTCACTCGTCACCGGGGAGCCTTGTGTCGCGACCGTCCGCGCAGTCACCGAAACACGGCTGCTCGCGCTCGATCGCGAAGCCTTCCAAGACCTCGCCGACCGGTTCCCTGCCTTCGCCCGGCGGGTCAACGAGCAGGCGGCGGGCCGCAACTACCTGGAGGAAGCGCGAGTTCCGCTCGATTTTGCAAGAGAGATCCTCCCCGGCGCGATCGGCGAAGTCCCCACTGCGGGCCCACCGGAGCTGGAGATGCCCGCCCCGAGCGCCCAGGGCAAGCGGAAGAGTCGGCCTCCGAGACACTTTCCTGTCATACGCCAGGTCGACGAGTCCGATTGCGGTGTCGCGTGCTTAGCGATGATCGCCGAATGGCATGGCATCGAGGTGCCGCTTTCCTGGCTGAGGGAGGTTGCCGGAACGGATCGGTCCGGCACGACCCTTCGCGCGCTCGCTGTGACGGGCCGGCGAATCGGTCTGGACGTGGAGCCCGTCAAGTTGTCCAGGGACCGGCTCGACCTCCAGCTTCCGGCGATCGTGCACTGGGACGCCGAGCACTGGGTGGTGCTCGTCCAGATCGACGAGCGACATGCCGAGATCGCCGATCCCGGCCTCGGACTGCGGCGAATAGACCGTGGTGAGCTCGAACGGCACTGGGACGGGTACTCGGCACGCGTGACACCGACCGGGACGACTCCGGAAGTCCCCGCGGGACAGCCACATCTCCAGTGGCTTGTTCCGTTCCTCCTGAAACACCGCCGGGCACTGATCGGCGCCATAGTCCTCGCTCTCGTGGCAGCGGCGTGCGAGGTCGCGCTCCCTCTCGTCGTCGAGCACGTCGTCAACGCCGTCATCGCACGCAACTCGACCTCCACCATCGAGGTCCTCGGGCTGGCGATGCTCGGCCTCGCGGTCGGGGGCACGATCGCGGTTCTCTTCCAGAGACTGGTTCTCGTGCGGGCATCGGCGCGCTTCGATACCGACACGCTCGACTTCGTCACGACGAGGCTGCTCGGGCTACCCATGTCGTACTTCGCGACTCGGCGCATCGGCGACATCGAACGCCGTCTCAGCGGTGTGCGAGAGATCCGTCGGATCGTCATCGAAGAGGGAGTCGAGGCGCTCTCGGCCGCCACGCAAGTCATTGTCGGGATCGTGATCATGTTCGTGATCTCGCCCCTTCTCGCGCTCTTGTTTCTCGTCACGGCACCTGTGTATGCGCTTGCCATGCGCTACGCCTCGACCCGGCTCCGCCCGCTCTACGCAGGCGTCGAGCACAGCTTCGGCCGATACACCTCAGACCAGATCGATCTCTTGAAAGGCATCGAGACGGTGAAGGCGACCGGCACCGAGACGGCTCTACGCAACCGGCTACAGCGCGCTTTCGCCGATCTCACGGGCCGCACCATCGACTCGTACCGGACGATCGCTGCATATGGGTCGGCCGTGCAGCTGATCTCCCTGGTCCTGTACGGCGTTTTCGTCACCGTTGGCGCGTTGCAGGTCAAGTCGGGCGGCCTCAGCGTCGGAGGGTTCGTCGCCTTCACTGTCCTGGTCCTCATGGTGACCGGCCCGCTCGTGACTCTCCTAAATATCTGGGATGACGTGCAGGTGTCGACGGTCTTGCTCAACAGGATCGCGGACGTACTCGACCATGAGCCTGAACAAGGTTCTGACAAGTCGGAGCTGCTGACCGTCCCGACACTCGAGGGACGTGTCCAGCTGCAGGAGGTCTGCTATCAGCCGCCGGAAGCCAGTGAGCCCATCCTGGCCGGAATCAACCTGGATGTCGCTCCCGGCACCACGGTGGCGATCGTCGGACGCTCAGGATCGGGGAAGTCGACGCTGCTGCGCCTCCTCGCAGGGCTGATCGAACCGACATCCGGGACGGTCCTCTTCGACCGCACCGACTCCAGGCGGCTGCTCTACGGCGATCTCCGGCGGCAGGTCGGCTTCGTCCTCCAGGAGCCGTACGTGTTCGCGGCCACGATCGGGGACAACATCTCGCTAGGCGACGACCCCCCGGACACCGACGCCGTCCGCTGGGCGGCCGAAGTCGCCGACTTGGCCGAGCTCGTCGAGCGGCTCCCGCTCGGCTACGACACACCCGTCGGCGATCGCGGTTTGCCTCTGTCGGGGGGTCAGGCACAGCGCCTGGCGATCGCCCGTGCCCTCTACCGCAAACCGCCAGTGCTGCTCTTCGACGAGGCGACGAGCGCGCTCGACACCGAGTCCGAGTCTGTCGTAAAGCGCAACATCGGCCGGCTCCTCGAGGGTCGCACGGCGTTCGTTGTCGCGCACCGCCTGAGCACGATCCGCGACGCGGACCTCATCGTCGTGCTCGAGCGGGGCCGTCTCGTCGAGCAGGGAAGCCACGACGAACTCCTAGACCGCAGGGGGGTCTACTTCTACCTCTACACCCAGCAGCTCTCGACAACGTGACGATCCACTGACAGAAGCAGTGCCTGGATCTCCGGCTCCTGCGTTGCCAAACGAGGTGAGTACGAATGCTCACGCTTGGGGTCTCGTATTCGTGAGCAACAGGCCGTACTGTTTATCCATCCGGGAGACCCGGAACGAAAAGAGGGGGCATTGGTCATGGACAAGGACACGACACCCGCAGAGCCTCGCCTGGACGAGGACCTCACCGTCGAGGATGAGAGCGCCGAGCAGGTCGCCGGTGGGCACCTCGTCGCTCCGCGTTTCAAGGTGTCACGTGCGAGGGCCTCGCATCTCGAGGCAATCACCGAAAGTTGATCTACCGTGCCTTCGGCCGACCCGGCTGAAGGTGACTTCCTGCGCCGGCTGACGGACGCCGAGGCCAAGAGCCTCGCGGCCCGCAGCCGGCGGAAGTCGTTCGCGCGAGGGGCGATCATCTTTCGCGACGGCGACCCCGGGGGCGAAGCCCTCGTGCTCCGCTCCGGCCGCGTCAAAGTCAGCGCTCGGCGCCACAACCGCGAGGTCATCCTGGCTGTCCTCGACCCCGGAAGTCTGTTGGGTGAGGTGAGTGCCATTGATGGCGGGCCTCGTTCGGCGACCGTCGTGGCTCTCGAGCCGGTTGAGGTCGACACCACGAGCGCGGTCGACTTTCACGCCTTCCTTGAGGAGCATCCGCGCGTGGCCGGCGAGCTTCTGCAGCTGGTCGTCGCCCGGCTCCGGGACGCGTCGCTGCGACAGGTCGAGTTCGGCACGGTCGACACACTTGGCCGCCTGTGCGGCAGCCTGACACAGCTCGCCGAACGCTACGGGCGCCCACACGGCGACTACGTTGAGGTCGATGCCCCGATCAACCAACAGGAGATCGCCGAGTGGGCCGGGATGTCGCGGGAGGCTGTGGTGAAGGGCCTGCGGCAGCTAAGGAGCCTCGGGTGGCTCACGGTCGACGCCCGGGAACTCAGCCTCCTCGATCCTCAGGCCATCCGGCGCCGCGCTGGTCAGCGCTGACCGGATTCGACGCGTCAGGGGCCTTCCTCGCTGCTCCAGGGCGAAACTCGGTCACTTCAGTTGCCTTGGGCTGATCGGAGTCAAGACCGGAATCCCGCAGTCAGCACAGAACGGCTCGCTGGGGGCAAACTCGTGTGCCGCCCGAGGGCAGGGCACCGCCGACGATCGGCCGCGCTTTGCCCGGAAGGTGCCGAATGCCTGCGACCGGGTCAAGGGCACGGCCGCCGGAGGACAGGCCGTGAACGTGGCCGAAGCCTGCCGACCCCGTGAGCAACGCCGTCAGCGACGGCGCCGGCCGCGCGGGCGGGCGAAGAAGCTCTTTCAGACGGCCGGAAACTCGCAGCGCGGATCACGTGCGCGAAGCCGTGGAGCGGAGCATACAGGGGAGACTGCTCGCTCAAAACGCGCACACGACGCTCCCAATCTGCCGATGTCAGCTCTTGGTGTCCCAACCTCCGGGAATGAATCCGGATCCCCTGCTGGCCTCCCGTTGGTGACACGGAGAACGAAATGCGACGTCGACCTTGCCAGACTATCCTTCGGCGACAAAGCGGCTTTCCAGTCGTGACGCTCAGCGCGTCGCCTGACATGCAAGTTTCGGTGACGGCAGCACCCGTGCCAAGAGCTCGGTTCACAAGCACGGCGCACCCGCTTGTACCGGACAGAACGCATGCGTTCACGTATGCTTTTTGGCGCGGTTTGCGCGCAGCAATTATGGAGATAGCAAGGGAGGAGCGTCCGTCGTTGAAGCGCAAGAGCGCTGGTGGAGAGGTGCGAGAGCGGCCGAATCGGACTCACTGCTAATGAGTTGACCTGGGAGACCGGGTCCGAGGGTTCAAATCCCTCCCTCTCCGCTCTCCGATGTCTCGAGACATCGGAGACATCAGTCGGTTTCTTGGGCTTGGTAGTTCCTCGTCGGGTCGACGGTGAGCTGACGTATCAGCTCCCCCTCCTCCCCGAGAACATGCACGTCGAGCCCGGCGACAAGCAGCGTGACTCGCTCTCGCGCGTGCTGACGACCGATGCCGATGTGGAGGAGCTTTGACTTGTGCCTGAGGGTCACCTTCCATCTCGGTCGACGATGTCGTGGCACACGCGGTAGTGCGCGACCGGCCCGCCGGCCGGGTGGGCCTTCACCTTCTCGTCGTAGACCTCTTTCGGAGTGCGAAGCCCGATACAGCGGTGAGGGCGCCTTGCGTTGTAGTAGGCGGCGAAGCGGTCGATGGCCTGCTGTTGCTCGACGAGCGAGGAGATGTCCTGCTTGGCCAGGTACTTCTTCAGCGTCTGGCGGAAGCGTTCGACCTTGCCGCAGGTTTGGGGGGCGGATTCGGCCGAGAGTGCTTGTCGGTAACCTCGAGGCGCTCGAGCTCGGTCTCGAGGGCGACCTTGCCACCCCGGTGCCAGGCCGTGTGGACGCACGCGTTGTCTGTGAGCAGGGCGGCCGGGACCCGGTAGGCAGGCGTGGCGGCGGTGAAGACGCGCACTACATCGAGCGCCTTTGTCACCACGACCGCTTCGGAGCCGACACAAGAGCCGGGAATGGTCCTCGATGAAGCTGATGATCTCGAACTCGCTCCCGTCGGCGAGGCGGAAATGGATCACGTCGGACTGCCAGCACTCGTTCGGCAGGCTTGCCTGGAACCTGACGCGGGAGGACTTTGGTCGCTTCTGCGGCTGGGCGTGACCAAACCCCCGGCGCTTGAGCACCCGCCAGATCGTGTTCAGTTTCTCCTGTGCGCAAGTTGCGCAGGTCAGCCGGTCAACGGAGGCCACCCGGTGGGCGAGCATCTCCGCTGGAAGAGTTCTTAACCAATGCCGCGACCACGCCACCGCATGCGACGAACGACGCGGCGAGCCCGAGGTAAGCACCGACACCTCGTGCGACTATCAGGTAGCCAGCTGGCGTCGCCCCATAGGGCAGAGCGACGAACGCTGCCGCAACGAGCAGGAGATTCGCAACCGTCAGCACCAACAGAACAGCCGTGTGGGGCCAGGTCAAAGTCAACGATTTTGCCGCGCCGGAACTGACATCCAGGAGAACCTCCAGAAGAATAACAATCGACACGACCAGGATCGCCCATCGCCATCCTCCGGCTGCTTTGTCGAGCGGCGAGAACGACATCGTCAAAGGTCCACTCAGTCCTCCGAGCCCTGCTGAGAACTGTGGGAAGAGGCGCGAGAACAACGCGCGTTCAAGCGATTCGAAGAACTCGACACCGAGCGGTGTGATCGTCACGCGGTACCAGGTAAGCAACATCGAGATCAGAACGAAACCGGCTCCCAGCCCTGCCAGCACGTCAGCCAACGTCGAGTCCGAGTCGACTCCACTCGAAGCGATCCCTGCCCGTGACCCCGAGGGCGTCGCTGACAAAGTTGTGGGAGCGGTGGGCCGGGACGTGGCCGGTGCAGCAACACCGTAAGGCGGGCGCGACGCCGAGCCAGGTTTCCCTTCCGACGCGGGTGTCGACCCCACTGCAAATGGCGGTCTCGGCCCGAATCCCGCGGCACTCGGGGTCGATGCCTGAGCGGCCGTATCATCAGCGCTTGGCGTCGACGGCGTTTGAGGCGCGTGGGGTGCCGTGGCGCCGTACCGGTTGCCCGGCATGCTCCGTGGGCGCACGAAGGCCCCGCACCCGCGACAGAAACCGACATCGGGTGGAAGCGCTGCTCCACACTGCCAACAGGTCATCATTCGGTCCTCTCGGTAGGAACACCACGCAGCGCAGGTGATCGCTCGGTCCCAGCGTAATGTGTCGTTCGGACTGGTTGGAACCTTGACCGAAGCTCCGGACCTGGCGTCGGAAGTCCCTGTGTTGCAAGTGGTGGTTCTGGCTCCGTCCCGGGCCAAGCGGTCTAGAATGCGCCTTGGAATCGGCTCGAGAGCGGTTGGCAGCGTCGATACCAGCAGGATGCGGTCTTCATAGGCGGAGGGCCGCTTCGCTTTGCGCTCGTAGCTCAATTGGACAGAGCATCTGACTACGGATCAGAAGGTTGGGGATTCGAGTTCCTCCGAGCGCGCTGACCAGGGATTATGTAAGGTGAGAGAATCTAATTCGGGTGGCACAGCGCAGGCTAAGCGTCTAATATGTACCCTCATGAAGGGCCGTTAGTGGCCCCGACCAGGAGGGTCGGGCAATGAGTAAGGCGCTTGACATCGAAGGGCTGGACACGATCGAAGCCGTGCTACCGGACTTCTCACTCTCGCTGCGAGCACGCAACCGCTCGCCTCGCACGATCCAGAGCTACTGCGAGGCCGCGAAGCTGCTCGACACCTACTTGACCGAACGTGGCATGCCGCGGAACCTTCGGAACATCGGTCGCGAACACGTCGAGGCATTCATTGACGACCAGTTGACTCGGCGCAGTCACGCGTCGGCAGCTGTCCGCTTTCGCTCGCTTCAGCAATTCTTCCGCTGGGCGAAGCAAGACGGACAGATCACCGCGTCGCCGATGGCGAACATGTCGCCGCCGTCCGTCACCGCTCCCCCGGTCCCGATCGTGAAGGACGATCACTTCAGGCTCTTGC
>Ga0181521_10006965_pt1 | contig 12033 bp, 12 predicted proteins | sample PEATcosm2014_Bin_32_FD_119764 | JGI IMG/M metagenome (GOLD analysis project Ga0181521, IMG submission 119764) | Peatland microbial communities from MTU Mesocosm Facility, Houghton, MI, USA - PEATcosm2014_Bin02_60_metaG | ecosystem: Environmental > Terrestrial > Soil > Wetlands > Peat | place... | reverse complement strand
GTTCGCCACCCCCGTTGTCTATCCGCTGAGTGCCGTACCTGCACGTTTTCGCGCTCTGTATCTTCTGAACCCGATGGCCGGTGTCGTAGAGAACTTCCGCCGGACGATAATTGAAGGCAAGACGCCCGATTATGACTCCTTCTGGCCAGGTGCGATGGTGACGATGATCCTGCTTCCAGTGGCATACATATTCTTCAAGAACCGCGAAGGCACTATGGCGGACGTCATTTGATGAGCGGGGCGGATTTCGACCTCGAGTTTCGCGAGGTTTCAAAGATCTATCGGATTCACCAGGAGCATCACCGTAAGGCGCGAGGCGGGGTCCTTGCGCGAACATGGAGGAAGGCGTTCGGGGAAAACACCGAGTTTGTCGCTCTGGACAACCTCAGTTTTCAGGTACCCCGTGGCGAGACCCTGGGCATCATCGGACATAACGGAGCGGGGAAGAGCACGATTCTGAAGCTGCTATCCCGGGTAACGACACCTACTAAAGGTGAAATCCGGATTCGTGGAAGGATTGCTTCACTGCTGGAGGTCGGTTCGGGATTTCATCCCGAGCTTACCGGCCGCGAAAACGTGTACCTGAGCGGCTCCATACTCGGCATGAGGCGGGCTGAAATCGCCAAGAAGCTGGACTCGATTATCGATTTCGCCGAGGTAAGGCAATTCATCGACGTTCCGGTCAAGCGCTACTCGTCGGGAATGTTCGTACGGCTGGGCTTCTCCATTGCCGCGCATCTCGAGGCGGACATTCTACTGCTGGATGAAGTACTGGCGGTGGGCGATGCGTCGTTTCAGGACCGGTGCCTGAATCGAATCGAACAGCTGCGGAAAGCAGGTATTACGATCGTCTTTATCTCGCACGACCTGAACGCGGTTCAGCGGCTTTGCGAGCGCGTGCTGCTGATGAAGAAGGGACGCGTCATCTTCGATGGCAGCGCGCAGGACGCGATAGGCGCATATATTCGGGCCGGGCGATTTCATCATTCGGCGAAGCACCTCTCAGGCAACGTGATTCCCGCCCGGATAGCGAATGTCGAGTTGATCGACCACATTGGTTGTTCCGCTTCCACCTTTCGTACGGGAGGGGAACTGAACATCCGGGTAGACCTCTCGGTGCAAGCCTCGCTTTCGAGCGCCTCGGTGAGGGTTTTTGTCCGCGACGCATCACGCCAGATCATTTGTGAGTTTTCGACTGCCTCTGCGCGCAGAATGCAGCTCGAACCGGGCGAGCATGCGCTCGAATTCAACTGTCCGGATTTGCCGCTGGCACCCGGCGCCTACTATCTCGATGTTGAAATCGAGGATCTCGATTCATCAGAGAATGGGGATTGCCAGCGCGAGTGCGCATCGCTTTTCGTTAAAGGTGACACCGCGTTGGTCGGCCTCGTACAAGCACGGCATACTTGGCGCCTGATGGCGACTGGCGGGGACGCATCGCATCCATCAGAGGACTTGGCGCCGGAGGGCGTCGGGCGATCCCGCGCTGGCGATGGGAACTGAGTGCATGGCACCAAGCGGCGAACCAATGGTTTCCGTTGTAACAGCTGTTCGTAATGCTGCGCGGTTCTTGCCGGCCGCGATCGAGAGTATTCTCTGGCAGACATTTACCGATTTCGAATTTCTCCTCGTGGAAGATGGCTCAACCGATGAGACTTTTCAGATTATGGAAAGTTATCGAGCTCGGGATCCAAGAATCCGTACCTGGCATCTGGAATCAGACGGAATCGGCGCCAGCCTGAATTTCGGATGCGCCATGGCCCGCGGCAAGTATATTGCTCGCATGGACGGCGATGACATTTCTTTGCCTGATCGGTTTCAAAAACAGGTGTCCTTTCTCGACAAAAACCCTTCAGTTGTCGTCGTCGGTGGCGGGGTGGAAAATATTGGCGAAGACGACCGGCCATACGACCCAGTCGACCTTCCGCCTGCAACCGATGCAGAGATCAGAGCGGTACTTCGGACCCGAAACTGCCTTGCGCACAGCACCATCATGATGAGGCGTGACGTTTTTAACCGGACGACGGGATACCGATTCATACCCGGCGCAGAAGATTATGACCTCTGGCTCCGAATGAGCGACTTCGGACAACTTGCCAACCTGCCCGAGATCCTGGTCAAATATCGGGTCCACGGGAGTCAGGCATCGACCCAGCGCCTTGAGGAGTTGGTATTGTGGGTTCTCGCCGCAGGAGCAGCGGCCCGAATGAGGCGCGCGACAGGGATCGATCCAATAGATAAAACCACTTCGATCACCCGCGAATTGCTTAGCGTCCTTGGCGTCAGCGACAAAGTGGCCGAGGAAGCGATTCGCGATCAGTATCTGGGGCAGGCCGATGCACATTCCCGAATGGGCGCGCACGAAACGGCGCTGCAAATTCTTCAGAGCGCTGGTGCATCAGCGGCTATTCAGGATAAAGAGACACTGGCACGAATCCACATGACGATCGCCAAGTCGCACTTCAAGCGAGGGGACAGCGTCCGTGGTATCTCCGCAATTGTCCGCGCTCTCGTCTTTCAGCCAGAATTTCCTGTTCGCTGGCTGGGCCGGCACCTTGGCAGAGGGCGTTGACGACGCGCACCTGAGGAATGCTGGTCGAGCCGATTATTGAGCATTCTCAAATAATATGGCGGGCAATCCTGACTGTCCGGCTGGCTGGCGAGCCGACTGAAAGGCGGCTGCAGCCAGGATTGTTTCTCATGCGCGGCGACCGCGCATAGATAGTAATGAAAACCGACACGCTCCTGGACATGCGCCTACCAGGCGCGTTCTCCTGGTACCGAACAACGCGGCTGGTAGCCGCATGTCCAAGAGTGTGTTTTCGAGGGTGCCCGCCCCACAAACCAAACTCATCGAATCATGCGTTCGTACAGCTTCTGAACCCGATCCAGATAGGCATCCTTGCTGAAGCGCTCGTTCACATCCTGAAATGCCTGCGCAGCCATGCTGCGCGCCTGTTCGGGATTCGCGATCATCCCCTCAATACATTGCGCCAGCGAGAGCGGGTCCGCATGATCGTGCATGAAGCCATTCCGGCCATGTTGTATGATCTCCGGTACGCCTCCGACCCGGGTACCGATCACCGGCGTCGACTGAACCATCGATTCAATAATTGCCAGGCCCAGAGCTTCCGTATGAGTGCAAAGGACCGAAATGTCGAGGGCGGCGATAATGCGCTCGACATCCGTCCGGTGTCCCGTAAAAAAAAAGCGATCCGCGACTCCGAACTCCGCGAGCCACTGCAGCACCTTGTCGTAGTGCTCTCGGTGGTCGGCGACCGAATGATCTCCGACAAATACAAAACGAAGATCCGGATACTTCGGGAGTAACAACGCCGCCGCCTGAATGAAGGTACGCTGATCCTTGTGATGGCCGACTCTGGCCACCATGCCGACGATCTTTTCCCGCTCTCCGATGCCGAACTCCGCGCGGAAGCGCAGCCCGGCCTCTTTGCGGTCTTCGGGTTTGATCTCGACACTGTCGTACACAACGGTTCCGCGATGCTCGGCGCCCGCGCGATAGCCGAACTGATCCGACGCCGCCTGGGAGACGAACGCGAAGTGGTTTACCAGCCTCAGGAACAGTTGATCGCGCCGAACGATGGGATTCCATACGACACGCACGTGACAGAGAAGCGGGATCCTCGCCATTCTGCAGGCAAACACCACCGAATAGGCGCTCTGGACGTCCGAGCAGTGAACCAGGCTGATGCCGCGCCGCCGGAAATCCCGCGAGAGGTCCCAGGACGCTTTCAGATAACTTTTCCGGTAAAAGCTGTGCGGAACATCGAGGTATGTGCTCACCGGGATATGGCAGTCCAGGAAAAACCGGCGGAGGCTGTCATCGGCATGCGGCAAACAATATGCAGTGCTCTCGAATCCGCGATCGCGCATTCCGCGGGCCAGAAACAGAGTCGCCCGTTCCGCACCGCCGACCGGGCTGTTGTAGTGCAGGATGTGGGCGATTCGATGCCCGGCCCCGGCCTTCGATCCATTCTTTACGGTCATGCCGGGGTTAGTCGCGTCTCCGGATCACAAATTCCATTTGAGTTCCCGCAAGGCGGTTCATAAGAGGCAGCGGAAGCAACCTTAAAGGCAGTTGAAGCAGAGTCAATTTCAGATCGCCCGGCGAAGATGGCGGGCCGTCATGGGACCGGCGAAATCCTGCGACCTCAAATCCCGCTTTATTGAACATGGCGCGCGCGGTTGCAGGCGTGAACTCCCAGACATGATGCGGGATACGGCAATTGAACCAGATCCAGTCGCGGTGCAGCACGCGTGAAATAAAACGAAGATACCGCGATTCCAGCGACTCGATGTCGGGAAAAGTAATGAGCATGAACCCGCCGGGCCTGAGATACTGCCGCGCCAGCTTCAGATACCCAAGCGGATATTCCGTGTGCTCGAGGACATCCGTCATCGAGATGAGATCGTAGGCGCCTGGCCCGGCGCCACTATCCTCGAGAGCGCACGTTTGTATGCGGATACCATAATGCTCCTGCCCCCAGCGCGCGCTCTCCGGATTGTATTCCAGGCCCTCGGCTTCAAATCCGGCCTCCTTGAGCATGGCCGGGAACAATCCCGTTGCGGTTCCGATATCGAGTGTCCGGCCCGTCCTGAGGAACTGCAGCAGCCAGTCCCGATAACGGCCAAACTTGACACCGAACTGCTGCTCGCTCCCTCCCGGAGTGCGGAGCGTTTCGTGGTAGTCCCCCTGGTAGAACTCGGCAATCTCCGTCGCCGAAGGCGCCGGCATGCAGAAGTGCTGGCCGCACGCCCGGCAGCGCGCGAGCGAGTAGTCCTTGTCCTGAAACGCACGGGTAAGCAATATTCCGATGTCGGTTGCATGACACATCGGACAAAGGCCGGTTACCGTTGTCATCCGTTCTTTTTTTCTCTGACGACCGCCGGCTTCAGATAAGCCCCGTACACGAATCCCGCCAGATCCCACCACTGGAGTTCCGCGCCGAACCTCCGCGAGGACCGGAGGCTTCCCACAAGCCCCGGGAGAGCCCGGATTGCGGAGCCGATCAGATAACGCGGGATGCGCCCGACATATACGACGTTCTGTCTTCGCCAGGACTCCATGGTCGCCAGCGATTCCGCGCGGCGCAGAGACCAATATCGAAAGTATCGCCGGCTTACGCGCTCGGGCGGAACGATGTGATGGACCACCAGTTGAGGAACGAAAAGACCCTTGACGCCGCTGGTTACAAGCCGATCGTACATCTCGTGATCCTCGCAGGCTCCGTGGTCGTTTCCGACAGGACCAAGGGCCTCGGAATAGCCACCAATCCGCTCCAGCACCGACCGCCGGATAATGGCGTTTCCACCGCGCAGGAAGAAATTCCCGCCGTCGAAGGGTACCGGTGAGCCCGGGAGCAGGGAAGGATCGTCGGATCCCAGCACCCCCTCCCGTCCGGTGGGCAGCCAGTCGGGCCGCTGGGCGCGCCATAACGGGAGGTAAGGGCCTCCAATGTAGTCGATCTGCGGATCCGCAAGCGATTCCATCGCCACGCTGAACCAGTTCTCGTCAAGGTGCTCATCGTCGTCAATCATTCCGATGAACTCGTGGTCGGATGCACTAATTCCGGAGTTTAGTGCGGTCGATTTACCCTGCCGTTTTTCAAACAGGTACCTTACGCGCTCCGGGTTTTGCTCGACGAACGGGCGGACGGCCTCCGCGGTATCGTCCCTGGAGTTGTTATCGATCACCGTGACACGCCAGGTGAGCGAATCCGGCTTAACGGCCCGGAGGACGCTGTCCAGACACTCTCTTATCAGGCTGCTCCGATTGAACGTCGGGATGAGCAGGTCGATCGAAAAATTCCCGGTGTTATTCATCGCCTTCAGCGCATTTTCTCAGATAGTGTGGGGCAGCGAATCCTCGCTGCAGCCGCCTTTCAGGCGGCTTATCAAAAAAAGTAGCCGACTGAAAGGCGGCTGCGGGCAGGATTGCCCGCCCCACAGTAATTGCGAAACTGCTCCAGCGCCGACTACACCCTTGCCGATGACGCGGCCAAGGCCCCTGGTGAGCTGCGTTTTCATTCTTTCTCCAGCATAGCGAATCCAGACAGTTCATCAGGCAGAACAGGGTTTGCCGCCTCTCGGGCGGCTTCTGGTCGCGTTGCTCGACGCCGACGATGCCCGGCGCAGGCTCCCGGCCTTCTTAAGCAGGCCGGCGGCCAAAGGCCCAGACCGCTATTGGAAACCTTGGATCGTTCTTCAAGTTTCCCCATAACGGGTTGAAGCCAGCCCAGTTGTCGTCGGGCGAAAGGTTCGCAATCACGCACTCCCGGTTACCCCAACCGCCGCTGGAAATCACTGAAAATCCAACCTCAGTGAGCATCTCAGCCAGTCCCTGCTCAGTCCAACGGGATACGTCGATCGGACATCCGTGATACTTCAGGAGGAAGGGCGTCGTGATCAGTACTACGCCCCCGGGATTGAGCATCGAGCAGATGTTACGCAGAGCGTCACGGGGTCTCAATACATGCTCAAAAACCTGTTCGGCGGTAATGATATCGTATTTCTCCTCCGTCACCTGCGAGCAGATATCGAATTCCGGGTAGCACAGGGAACGATAGCGGGCGAATCCGAACTGCTCCCAGTCCCGCCCGCTGATTTCCAGAACAGACTGTTGCCCCGGAGCCAGACTGGCCATGAACTTTCTGGTCTCATCGTCCATTACAATTCGAGCCCAGTCCCGCTGCCGGCGTCCAATGCACTCGTTAGCATACTTCCGCCAGCGATCCGGGAAGACATGTCTGATCAATCGGCGGACCGAATTCAGCACGCTGGCACCATCCTCAAGGCTTTTGACCGAGAACACGGGACTTGAACGATCGACCCACAATCCCCGGAATCGACCGCAGCAGAGCTCCGAGCGTTGGACCCCGCCGGGCCTCTTCCAATTGCCCGGAGCAGCGGGTGAAAAGCTCGGGATGGACGACATCCGGAGGCCCGCCGGAGTTCAGATGAGCATACGCTTCATACCGGCTCTCGCTGACGTACATTATGATGTTCTGGCGATACCAGACCTCAACTCTCCGGTCCTTCCAGATCCTGGGGCGAATGCAGTCAACAGCGCGATAACCGCGCGCCGCGAAGAGATCCAGCCAGTATCCCTGCCACTGCTCGTTGATATGATTGGTTCCGCCCTGGCCCGGCACCGCCGCCGAGAACAACACAACCGGGGCCAGAGATACCAGGTCGGCCACGAATCCAGCCGCTCTTTCCTTCGTCAGGTGCTCCGCGACTTCAAGTGAGACGGCGAGATCGAAAGTTCCTTCGAGATCGAGCGGGCGCTCGAGATCTCTGGCAACGAAGTGTGCCCGGTCAATCATGAGCTTACCCGGATCAACGTAGCTGCCGTCGACTGCCACGACCTTCCGGACGCCCTGGCGAAGAAATTCCGCTGCGAACTTGCCTGCGCCGCAACCAACATCCACAACACTTTGCGCCGCTACGACCGACAGGATTTCCCCAACGATTATGGCCGCGGACTCTACTCCGAGCGCATTTATGCGGTAAAATTCTTCGTCATAAACGGCCCCGGACGCAGTGGTCAGAGTGTAGCTCCAGGAAGCATCATTTTCTCACTCAGCTTAACATGCAAAACCGCCGCAATCCCGGCGAACAATCGGGCCGGGCGTGGGTCGATGGCGTCGAAATCAGCCGCCATGCCGCAGCTGTTGCCAAGGAAGCGCTCCGGGTTCGGTCAAATCTCCCGATTGATTCACGCGGCGCACGCCATCAGGGCTGAAACAGGGTGATGCGGCTGCCCTGGCGTTCGAAATGAAAGGGCATCTGGCGGAGATTCGACAGCGCCTGGCGAACCGCGGGCTGACGGTATGGAGGCACGAAAAAGATCAGGAAGCCTCCCGCACCCGCGCCGAGCAATTTGCCGCCGAGCGCGCCCTGGCTGCGGGCGCTCTCGTACCACTCATCGATCTCCGGACTGCTGATACCATCGGCAAGCTGCTTCTTCAGCATCCAGTTTTCGTGCAGTATTTCACCGAAGGATTCGAGACGGTTCCGCTGGAGTTCGTCGCGAAGCTGGCCGGCAAGCCGGACCATGGTCTTCACGACCTCCTGCTTGCGACCGTCGTTCTCCATAGCGGCTGTCTGGCTGTCGAGGATGACGCTGGCACGGCGCGTAATTCCCGTGTAAAACATCATGATCCAGTTTTCGAGTTCGGCCAGGACCTCGCGGCCGCAGATAATCGGCGTGACGGTAACCGTATCGTCCGGATGGAAGCGGATAAAGTTGAAGCCGCCGTACGCCGCCGCATATTGATCCTGTTTGCCGATACGCTCGCCGCAGCGGTCGATCTCCAGCCGGCAGCATTCATCGCCCAGCGCCTCCGCGGCAACGTATTCGCTCCGATAAGCGTGCAACGCGTGCAGAAGGCCGACGCCAAACGAGCTCGACGAGCCCATACCCGAACCTTTCGAAGGTATATCGGCGATCGATGTGATCTCGATTCCGCCGGGGATATCCAGCATCCGGAGCGCCTCGCGGACCAGATTGTGCTGGATCTCGGCAACCGTGTGAACCTCTTCGGTCCTCGAATAGCTCACGCGAATGGAATCGTCGAATCTTTTATTGACGCCGATATACACGAATTTATCGATCGCGGTGCTGACCACGGCTCCCCCGTGTTTGCGGTAAAAGGCAGGAAGGTCGCTCCCGCCGCCGACAAAGCTCATCCGAAGCGGGGTCTGGCTGATGATCATCGGGCCTGCTGCCCTGCTGCCAGGAAATCGGCGGCGTCCGCCAGGGTGGGAAAACGGTAATCCGGACGGCAATCCCCGACGTCGCCGGCCCCTGCGTGCCCGGTTTGCAGCAGGATGGAGCGGATACCGGCGTTCGCGGCGGTCTGCACGTCCGTGACGCTGTCTCCGATCATCCACGAATGCGCGAGGTCCAGATTCATGTCGCGACAGGCGTCGGCGATCAGCCCGGGCGCTGGTTTGCGGCAGGAGCAGTCGATTTTCAATTCCGGTCTCTCACCGGCAAAACCCTTGTGAGGATGGTGCGGACAATAGTAGATCGCATCGACAAAAGCCCCGGCCCGGCCCAGTTCCGTTTCCATTTTGTTGTGTATATCGCGCAAGTCCCGCTCGCTGCAATCGCCACGCGCAATCACGGGCTGGTTTGTAACCACGACGACCGTGAATTCCGAGCGATTCAGCCTGCGAATGGCCGCGGCGACTCCGGGCAGCAGCCGAAATTCTCCCGGATGCTTCACGCGGTTGACTTCTTCGTTGATGGTGCCGTCGCGGTCGAGGAAAACGGCCCGCGCCGGCGTGGCCATCGACCCGCGTTCGATTCTGCCCGAATCGTAGTCCGCGATGACGCGATCGAGGCGCTGCGGAGTACCGGCGTCCTTGATGTACTCGCGGCTTCGGTACGCGCAGACTCGCTGGCCCGTCTGTACCATTGCCGGCAGCAGATCCCTGGCGAAATCGAGGGGCGGAGCCAGATTCCGCCACGGAGCCAGCGCGCTCTTTTCGACGACATAGAGCGCAGCGTTGACGAGATTCGGATAGTGCCGCGATTCGGGGTGAGGGTACGGATGAAAGGCGGTTACCCGGCAGTCTTCGTCAACTTCCACAAGGTCGGAATCGTGGGGATGATCGTTGGGATGAACAAAGATCGAAACACCGGCGCCTGCGGCGGCGTGGCGATCCCGGAATCGCGCCAGATCGACATTGAGCATGGTGTCGCCATAAAGAACAGCGAATCGGTCTTCCAGCGATTCAAACGCAGCGAGTACGGCTCCGGCCGAACCAAGCGGCTCGTGCTCCACTTCATAACGGATGCGTACGCCGAAGCGTGCGCCATCGTCAAAGTAGCTGCGAATGGCGTCCGCGCCATAGCCCAGCAACAGAACCACGTCCTCGAAGCCGTGGGAGCGCAGTAACCGGATCTGGTGTTCGAGCAGGGGCCGGCCGGAGACATCGGCCATCGGTTTGGGCAAACCGCCGAGCCGGTCGCGCAAGCGGGTGCCCTTCCCGCCCGCCAGAATTACGGCCTGCATACTTCGGCGTAGATTTCGTTCACGGCGCGTTCGACGGCCTGTTCCGAGGTCATTGATGGCTTCCACCCGAAGGCGGTAAGCTTTGCCGTGGAATAGCTGTACCTGGGAACGTCCCCCGCCCATCCTTTCCGGCCGCCGGTATAGCGGATCGGCGTGCCGGGGGCGGCCCTCGCGATCACCTTCTCCGCGATGAAACGAACGGTTGCGCCCGCTTCATCCCCCGCGATGTTGAAATAATTCAGCCGCTCACGGGACTTTTCCGCAATGAATAACATGCCGTCGAGAAGCTCGCCGACGTGAATGTAAGGCTTCTCCTGGTTTCCGTCACCGAGAACTTCCAGTTCCGCGCGCGATGCCCGCAGCTTGCGCAGAAGGTCATAGATGATGCCGTGGGTCGCCCGGTTTCCGACGACGTTGGGGAACCGGAATATGTACGCGCGTTTGAGAAACGTTTCCAGGGCCGCGCTGACGATCCCCTCCGACGCGAGCTTCATGGCGCCGTAGTTGGATATCGGGAACAGCGGACCGAGGTTCTCGTGTATCGGCACGGGATGGTCGCCGTATATCGCCGACGAAGAGGCGAAAGCCAGGTCCGGAATGTTCAGCTCGCGTATCATCGCGAGAGTTTCAAATGTCGTGAGAAAGGTATCGCGGAGATCGATGCGGGGATCGGCAAGGCCAGCCCCGATGTCGGAGTTCGCCGCCATGTGCCAGACAGCGGAAACGGGTTCGGCGTCATGGGCGGCGCGGAAGGCTGTCCGGGCGCTCGCGGCGTCGGAGATATCCGCTTCAATCAGTGTGAAAGAGGGATGGGGCAAAGCTTCCGCCAGATTGCCGCGCACGCCCCGCACAAAGCTGTCGATACCGGTAACGCGGCAACCATTGGCGAGAAAGCGATCCGCCAGGTGGCTCCCTATAAAGCCGGCAACGCCGGTCACAATGATGTGGGCCATATATCGGTGCGATCACCGGAAGACGAGACGGAGCACGCTCTACGGGATGAGCTCCGGGCCGGCATTATCCATGAAGTAATACGCCATGATGTGGCAAGCAATCATGTGGCCGTCTTCGATACGGCCCATATGCGGCTCCGCGACGCGAATCTGCACTTTCGCCAAGGGGCCGAGCTTCCCGCCGTCCCGCCCGGTCAAAGCAATGGTATTGCAGCCGATGGAATTTGCATACTCAAGAGCGCAAATCACATTGGGGGAGTTTCCCGAACCACTGATGGCCATGACCAGATCTCCGGGCGCCGCAAAATTCTTGAGTTGCTCGACAAAGACGCATTCATAATTCACGTCGTTTGAGTAAGCGCTGATGGTGGGATGCGGATCGGTAAGAGCCAGGATGCGGAACCTGCGGGTGCGCTGATAACTTGCCCCCTTCACCATGTCACAGGCAAAGTGCGAAGCTGTGGAAGCGCTGCCGCCGTTTCCGCAAACGAAAATGGTTCTGCCCTCGTCGCGTGCCGCGGCCAGCGCCGAAATGGCCTGCGAGACCGCCTCATGGTCGATCGTATCGACAGCCTCTTTCAATTTCCGGACGTAAGAAGAAGTAAATGAAGTAACTTCAGCTGCAGCCAGAACAGAGGCGGACATGGTGTCCCGGGTATCGAGCATCACGCTCTTGATTATATCAGCAGAAATTGAGTCGCATCAGACGCACTAACGCGGCGTTCCCCTTCCTGAAAGCCGGTAGAATCGACAGCGACTGAAAGTCGCCTGAAGGCGTGGCAGTTTTTTGTGGGGCAGGCGGTTTCGCCTGCCCTGGGCTTCTAAGAACGGACAGGCAAAACTGCCTGTCCCACATTGCCTCTCGTCGCACGCGGAGTCTGGCGGCGCGATTGAAAGACACCTGAAAGCCGACCGCCCGAAAGGACTAAACAGGTCATCAGGCAAAATAGAAGTATCCATGTACCCGAGCGCGCCGCGATGATCGAGAACGGCAAGAACCCGGCAGTGAGCGTAATCGTTCCCGCCTACGGGGT
>Ga0181521_10006961_pt1 | contig 12037 bp, 5 predicted proteins | sample PEATcosm2014_Bin_32_FD_119764 | JGI IMG/M metagenome (GOLD analysis project Ga0181521, IMG submission 119764) | Peatland microbial communities from MTU Mesocosm Facility, Houghton, MI, USA - PEATcosm2014_Bin02_60_metaG | ecosystem: Environmental > Terrestrial > Soil > Wetlands > Peat | place... | reverse complement strand
GCTGGCGTCGTAGACATATCCGGCGACGGCGGAGGTGGCCGTGGTGATGCGGTTGTTGGCCGGGTTATAGTTCGCATAGTTCGAGTACAACCCGTTGGAGAAGGTCTGCGCGGTGCGGTTGCCGTAGGAGTCGTAGCTCCAAGCGGCCGTCTGGCCCTGGAATGCGGTGTGGGCTTTTCCGCCCCTCTCACCAATCAGTCCCGATGGAGCCGAAAACGCAAATCAGTTAACTCGAAACGCCCCTTCGCGCTCACCCGGTTCAACCGATGGAATGCCGCTGAAACCAGCGATCCCCACCTCAATATTAAGCTAGCCGCCCCGGAAGGCGACGTGCGGGATATAACGAAATAGTGGTTATTCTTCGTGGTAGCTGTAAATTTTCCAAGAACCGTTGATCTTCTTCAAAATGTAGGTAAAGACCAGACTTCCACGCGCGAAGTTCATGGTGGTTTCTGCCGTTCCATACCATCCATCACTTTGATCCTTAATTTCACTATGAGTTATCTCAACACTCTTGAGATCACCCATTCTAAGGGTTAGGCCATCATGAACCTTAATAAAGTTTTGGAAGTCCACCGATGTTTGGAATTCCTTGGACGTGAAGTCATATGCCAGTTTGTATTGCTTAATAATCAGCGCATCACAGAAGCCATGCAACACTTTATTCGCTTCATGAAGCTCCCAAAACAGTGTCGGCATAATCACCATCGTAGAGATGACGACCAGGATCAGTAAAGCTGTTAGAACTTTCCGTCGTGCTGTCCACTTCGATTTGGTTACCGTTTCTTCACTCATACTAGTCTCCAATCAATTTGGTAAAAGTGCAAACATAAAATTAAACTCATTAAAATGGAAACTGCAGATTTGAATTTGCTTTAGGACCTGTTGTCGCTTCAGGATTTTGAAAATTCATACCATATTTATTTTGAATATACTCGCCCAAGTTTGATAATGACTGGCCCATGTCATCCATTGCTCGTCCAAGTTGGCTGAAATTGATATTCACACCTCCTCCTAATCCATAGGTAAATGACCCCCCAATCTTCCAATCAGTGACCTTATCTGCACTGGTTCCTGGTCCTACCGAAGTGTGTAGACCGTTCTGATCCATGCTCGCGGAAGCAGACGTTGATGCCGGACCAAGTGCAACCTTACCACTCGCGCTGGCGCTGACGCTTGCACCGTCCGTTGTTGAAACTTGTGCCCTAGCATTGGCAGAAACAGAAGCTTTTGCTGGGCCACCTGAAGCAGAGGCCGAAGCACCAACGCCCGTCGAAATCGTACTATCCATATTGCCGCCGCCAAGTCCCGATTTTCCTTCCACACCCACTACAGTTGCATGGTATTCAGCATTTGCGACACCCCACTGAACGGACCCCTGTGTTCCCAAGCTCGCTGAAATCTGCACTTCAACTACGTTGAGAAAGCTTTGCGCACAGTGCCAAAGGCTGTCACAGGCATGTCCGTCACGATCGATATGTATTAACGGGTTATTCCGCACATATACATACAAATTCAAACTCTGCGGGTCATCCATCTTGGCATATGGCACAGGCACAACTTTCGCGCTCCAGTCGGGCGTGGTAAACCTTCCAAACGCTGAAGAGTAATACCTTGCCAGGAAGTAGTCATTTCCAGATTCAGCATCTCTCTCTTTCTGCGTGAAGTGGTGTTCGGTGGCGTCGTCGGCGGTGGAGGGCGGGTTGGTTGGGAGGATGGGAGTCAGAGCGTCGCCGAAGGGCAAACTGATCCAGCTCATCTCGATCTGGCCGGAGATGTTGGCTTGCACGCGCTTGGTGCCGAGGGGGTCGGCCAGCTCGTAGTGCAGGCCGAGCGTATCATAGGTCGCCGTGAGCCGCGCGGCGGAAAAGACGTTGGAGTGCTTCCATATCTCCGTCGCCGGAGTCGGCATTCCCTGCTCGCTCAGCTCCGTCACTTGATCGCCGCCCTGGTCCACAAGATACCTCGCACTCAGTGTAAACCCTGAACTCAGCGGCGTAGCGCAGAAGGGGCTGCTGGCAAGGTTGGCGCTGATGATCGTGTATTGGGCAAGCGGCGTACTCAGCGTGCCTTTGCCGATGCGCGCTCCCTCGGCGTCGTAGACGTATTGCGTGATGGGCAGGCCGGGGATAGCCAGGCTTTGTACCGCGCATAACTGCCCTTCCGCGTCGTACCAATAGCGGTTATTGCCGTCGTTGAGCGTGTTGCCGCTGGCATCGTGGTACATATTTATTTACAAATCGCACACTTTCAATTCCCAGAACGAAAAAAATGGATCACCGCTCATTATAGGATGTCAGATATTGGACACACGGCCATTTATTCGCCGTTTGACACCTGTATCCAGATTATTTTGCCTTTACTAAATCCAAATTCAGTCCCTCTCGAATCATTTGCACAACCTTCATTTTCAGAAACTGAGCAGCTATACACGATGCGAAGATCACCTACGTAAACTCTACTCAAGTCCAATTCCCGTGGGTTAGCAATAACGTCCCTTGCCCAACTTGTATTTATTGGCATTTGAAATGAAGGCTTGCCATACTTTTCCAGCACCTCTTTCACAGTGCTCCCAATACCAATTCCTTCTGGCGTTTTCCACTTGGCTGGATCAATGGTGGACTGGTGTATTGCAATTCCCCTGCAATTAGGAAATGAACTCAGAAGAATCTCAGATACACGATCTGATCCATCGTCTATTGGCCGTGTGTAGAGATATGTTCCATGTTCCTTATCTTCGAAACAATAGATGTTCTTTCGAGTTGACTGTAAACTAAACTGTGCAAGCAAAGACTTCATCAAAACATCCTGATACAAAACATAGGGTCCTAATGATTTTGGTCCTCGATAGGGACCGACTTGAATTTGGACCGAATTTTTCATTTGGCCCAAACTGATCGCTTGTAGCTCCAAACTCAATAGAACGACGAAAAGAAAGATTCTTGTTTTCATTACAGGTCATTCCCTCGTTTTGTCATATGGAATCACAGGGCTCTCAGTAGCATCGGAGCGTGACTCGTTAATGGATCGGACCATCATGATAACGTCTCTATTCATACCACGTGTACAACCATATGTCGGAATCCATTTCCCCTGAACGGGCCCCTGCGGATCTGGAGAACCTGTTCCGCCTCCATGGACGTTTCTTCCAGAATGATCATCACCAGGATGAGCATTCGCTGTATCACCAGTGTTGATATATGCTTCCCTTGGACCCTGCGCATCTGTATTCCCTGCTGGGTTATTACCTGCTTGGCCAATATTGGGGGTTGAAAAAGGTTCTCCCGCACCGGGTGAAGCTTTAGAATCAACTTCGGTGCGCGTTTCGATCTGGACAATTTTAGTTTGTCCATAGACATTTGTTGACACAAATGTCGTTGTGTTATTGCTCATACTAGTATGCAAATTAGCAGTGGGCGCAACGGGTGGTGGCGGAGGGGGTAGTGGTGGGGGTAGTGGTGGGGGATCACCAATACAAATTAATTTTCCAAAAATAGTGATGCATCCATGTCCATCCGAATCAATCCGCGTCATCGGATTATTGCCGACATATGCATAGAGATTCAAACTCTGCGGGTCGCTCAGTTTGGCGTACGGCACTGGCACGACCTTCGCACTCCAGTCTGGCGTGGTGAAGCGGCCGATTGCGGAGTTGTAGTACCGTGCGAAGAAGTAGTCGTTGTTGGACTCGCTGTCGCGTTCCTTCTGCGTGAAGTGGTGTTCGGTGGCGTCGTCGGCGGTAGAGGGCGGGTTGGGCGGGGCGATGGGAGTCAGCGCATCGCCGAAGGGCAAACTGACCCAGCTCATCTCGATCTGGCCGGAGATGTTGGCTTGCACGCGCTTGGTGCCCAGCGGGTCGGCCAGCTCGTAGTGCAGGCCGAGCGTGTCATAGGTCGCCGTGAGCCGCGCGGCAGAAAAGACGTTGGAGTGCTTCCATATCTCCGTCGCCGGAGCCGGCATTCCCTGCTCGCTCAGCTCCGTCATTTGATCGCCGCCCTGGTCCACCAGATACCTCGCAGATAGTGTAAACCCTGAACTCAGCGGCGTAGCGCAGAGAGAGGTGGAATTCGGCGGCGCGGCGCTCAGCGTTCCCTTGCCGATGCGCGCTCCCTCGGCGTCGTAGATGTAGGCGGTGTAGGGCGCGATGGGATAGCCATATGCATTGATCGGCGCGACCGCGCACAGTTGCCCCTCGGCGTCGTACCAATATTCGTGATTGCCGTCGTAGAGCGTGTTGCCGCTGGCGTCGTAGACGTATCCGGCGACGGCGGAGGTGGCCGTGGTGATGCGGTTGTTGGCCGGGTTATAGTTCGCATAGTTCGAGTACAACCCGTTGGAGAAGGTCTGCGCGGTGCGGTTGCCGTAGGAGTCATAACTCCAGGCAGCCGTCTGGTTCTGGAAGGCGGTGGGCGTGGGCGCGCTGGCCCCCGCTGCCGCTGTCGTCAGCCGGTCCACCATGTCGTAGGTAAAGTTCCAGTTACCCATTACCGAATCCGAGTGCGCCAGGATGTTGCCGTTGGGCGCGTAGCCGCCGCTGGGAATCTGGTAGGAGTAAATTGTACCAGAACCCGATTGCGCAGCCGCCCCGCCGGTCATCGCCGGGGATACCGCGGTGAACGAGGCGTTGGGGAAGAGCGTGGGGTAGTTGAGCGTCATCGAGTCGGTGATGACCACCGAGACCGTGTAGTTTGTGCCCACGCCGGTTGCCGTGCTGGCCAAGTTGATGTTGCCGCCGCTAGCCGTGGCGGTCATGATAGAGCCCGCCGCCGAGTTGATGGCCGAGGCCAGGCGCGCCGCCACGGTGCTCGTTGTGTCGCCCTGACCCCAGCTGACCGCCGCAGTGGTGATGCTGCTGGCGAGCGAGCCGCCGCTGATGGTGACCGTGGCCGTCCCGGCATCGTAGACGGTTCCGGCATTGTGGCCGCCGGTCAGCGTCGCGTTGGGATCGGAGATGGTGTAGCCGCCGCCGTTGGAGATGGTGATGGGATAGTTGCTGGCTGTGCCTGTGGCCTTGGCGGTGAGGGTGAGGAAACTCGACCCGCTGGTATAGGCAACGGTCACCGGTGAGCCGGAGGCCGCGAAACCCGAGGCTATGGCTGCGGCGATGGCGGCGTCGGTGGTGCCCGAGCCGTAGCTGGCGGTGGCCGTTAAGCCGTCAACGGTGACGTTGAGCGTGCCGGTGGCAGGCACTGAATTGCAGGTCTGGTAGCAGGTGTACTGGTTGCATGTGGTGGTACAGACGATCTGTACACCGTCACTCCCGGAAACGCTGAGAACGCCCGAGCCGGGGGTGGCCGTGGCCGTCAGCGGGCCGGCCTCGACGCCGGTGAGCGTAATCTCACCCGCGCTGGGAGTGGCGGGAGTGACGACTTCGCCGCTGTCCGTTTCATTCACGATGCGGCCGCGATTGTCATACTGGCGGGCGATTTTGATGGCCTGAGTGGTTAATCCGTTGGGGATGCCGAGCTGCGCCCCGGTCAGGTGGCTGAAGGGATCGTAGCTGGTAGGCAGCAGCAGGGTGGGCGCGAAGGAGTAAGTTGCAGTGGGGAAGACAGAGGTGGAAGGCTGATCCTGGACGCCGACGTAGTTGATGTGGTCGGCAATGTCGTAGCTGGTTTTCCAGGTGAGGGAGGGGGCGGTGATCGACGTGGTGTTCTGCGTGGCCGTCTGGGTTGCGCCGACGGTGCTGGCGAAGATGCCATTGTTGGATTGCACGGGGTTGCCGAGCAGGTTGTAGGAGTAAACGAAGTTGCCGGTGGTCGCGGAGCAGGTAGAGCCGGTGAGGCACTGCTGATCGAGGAGCAGGCGGCCCATGGCATCGTAGCTGGAGTGATAGCGGACGGCGATGGCGCTGGAAGGAACGGCAGAGCAACCGCTTACCGACTGCAGCTGCTGCCACTCGGCGATCAGCCGGCCTACGGTGTTCTTGGACTGTGTGGTTCCGTACAGGTAGCATGAGGTCAGGTCGGAGACGGCCGTGCCTCCGACGGAGCCCGAATAGGACTTGCTGGTCAATCGGCTCATGCTGTCGTAGAGGTAGTTGGTCTGCACGCCGCGGGCGTCGGTCCGCGTGCAGGGTACGCCAGCGCTCGGAGAACAGGCGTTCGATGAACTTGAATAGGCGTAGCCGTCTGTACCAGTCACGTAAACCCCGGTATTCGTTGCCGGACATACGGCGAATGAGTTCTCCGGATTCGATGCGCAGAGCAGTCGCGAAAGTGCATCGTAATTGAAGGTTCGTGACTGCCCGTGCTGATTCACGCTGAGCATATTACCGAGCGGGTCGTAGGTGTACGTGGTCAAGGAGCCGTTGGCCTGGAAGTTGGTATAGGTGGTCGGCGTGCCGAAGCCCGATATGTACGTCCCGCAAGCGCTTGCGGTAACGCCAGTCTGTGACGACAGACCCACCTCACAGACATTGGTCAGCCGGCCCAGGCCATCGACCTGCTGGATATGCTGCACACTTGTCGTGCCGTTTGGGGGGTCCGTCGTCTCCGTCGTGTTGCCAATATATGCAATGGTGCTGACGGCGCCGTCGGGCAATGTTGTTTGTATCTTTCTGCCCAGCCCGTCATAGGCAAAATAGGTCAACCCATACGTTGGGTCGGAGGTTGAGCAAAACGGATTGCTGGTTGAGTAGACCCGGCTCATCGAGTCGTAGGTCGTCTGCACCTGGATGAATCCGTCGCCGCATTGGGTTGTAGGGACGGCGGTCGCTGTTTGGATCACCCGGCCCAGGCCGTCGTAGGTCTTTGTGACGGATGTGGTGGTTCCTCCAGAATCCACCAGGTGCTGCTCCTGGACAGAAAAAGCCTCAGGAGTATCCGTATACGTGTAGATTGTCTGACCGCTTGTCTTTGTGCCTCCTGCGCTTTGGAATGTACCATCTGTTGTAGGGGGCAACACAATGGAAGCAATCCTGTTCAATGAACCCTCATAAGTATAGGTCGTTGTCTGGCCATTCACGTCTGTATGCGTGGCTATCGCACCGATCGGCGCCCAGTAGGTGAACTGCTCCGTGGTGCCATCGGGATGCGTGATCTTCGTCAGATAGCCGTTGTAGGAGTCGGTTTGGCCGGCAGGCCCGGTCCAGGTATACCCAGTCGGGGCATGAGCGCTCGTGCCATAGCCCTCGATCTTTTGCAGCAGCTGGCCCGTCCCATCGTAGGAATATTGAGTTTGCCATGAAGAGGCGCAACTTGCAGTCCACGGGTTGGTCGATGTGTTGACCGAAATGCCGGATATGCACTTGCTTTCATTCAGCAGGTTCCCGTTGCTGTCGTAGCTGTAGCTGACCAGCGAATACGCCTTATTGCTGCCGTCCGTGACCAGCACCTGGGATGGCTTATTGACGATATGCGCTGTCAGAAACGCCGGGTTGCTTGTTGCATAAGCATAGCTGGTGAACGTCTTGCGCAGAAAACTTGGGTTCGTGGGCATCGGGCATGGTAATCCCGTGCAAGTGTTGAAGTCGGACTCGTCCTTCTCGACGACGTTGGTATACCCGTCATAGGCATACTGCACGTACTGCTGCTGCCCCGTCGTTGTCGTCGGACCGTCGTAGAGCGTGGTTGCAACCTGGTAAGGAAGTCCTGTGTCAGGGCCGCTCAAATTATATGTTGTCGCCACGGACTTCATGGGCGTTCCTCCGCTGCTCGAATATTCCAGGCGGCTTGTCTCCTTCCAGCTAGGCGCCTCTCCCTGGGTAAATATCGACAAGCCGGAGTATAGAATCGCAGTGCCGGTATAGGCAGTGGTACTTCCATCGGGAGCGGTCACCGTCGAGGTGAGCCCGGTCGTGGAGGAGTAGGAGGGAAAGTTGTATTGCCAGCAGTTTTCGGCTCCGGAGCCCGTGGAGGTGCAAACTTCAGACACTACAATGGTCGAGCGAAGCTCGAACTGCCCGTAACCGCCGCCGTCGCCCCGAATTGTCCAGACAAACCGCACGTAGCCGCCGGTTGGGAATGTGATTTTGGAGATGGTCCCGTAGGTCGGATCATATGTGAAGAGATACTGGGTCGAGTCCGGCAGCGTGATCGAGTTCACGACAGAAAGAGTGCTTCCACCGTAAGCACCACTATATGGCGGTTGATAGACGCCGTAGTTTGTCGGGCAATTAACCGATGTGAGGCAATAACTCTGGCTGCTCACAATCTCGTCTGTTGAATTAGGTCCAATAGCTCCTCCAACGGGATGGGGCATCGTGAACGAACCGAGAGTGGCCGTCCCAACATTCACGGTATAAGGCTCGCTGCTTCCCGTTGCTCCGGTTGTCGTCACATTGTAGTTTCCCACCGGAATCATGCCGGGAGCGCCAATCGGAAGAGTGGTTGAGAATGCGTACCGCCCAAGGCTGTCTGTGGCAACATATTCATTGAGGGTTGTATTGAACCCAAGTGTAGCCATGTTGCCATTTGAATCTTCTTCCTGCGTGGCGCCAGTGCTGGTCCGTGAGACCTGCATGCCGTCCGGATGTATTACGTTTATCGATGGGGAAGCGTTCGGCGTCACTGCGGTAACCAGAGCGGAACCATCGGTTGTGGAGGAGTTCGATGACATTTGGGTATATGCCGTCGTGCATTGCGGTAGCGAAGGAGAAGGAAAGGCGGTTGTATTCTGACTCAGATTTGTTGTGAGCAGATTCATATCATGCGCCGCGCCGCTCGTATCGGTGTAGATAAATGGTCCGTTGATCGTGCAACCCTGGTAGGCGCCGCTGTAAACGATAGCGCCGCTGGGAAGCACATACATATACTGGGCAGTTGGAATTAAGGATGTGTTGTCATAGAAGAATGGCCCAGAAGTCGTCCATGGGCCTACCGGGCCCGAGCCTGGAAGGACAGCGTTTAGGTTTCCTGTAGCCCAAACAAAAGACTCGATGTATTGGTCTAACCCTACTGCACCTTGAAAAAATTCGGCTGCTGCACTAAAATTGATATTACTGCCAAGAGGTTGCAATGTCACCGTAGAGGCGGAGTTGTAGTGGAGCGAGAATGGAATCTTGGGGCCACGGCCTCCGGAAGGCGTCGTCGTGAAGGGAATCGTGATGCTGACTGACCCGGTCAGAGGATCGACTTGCCATATCTGGTCGAGCTTCTCCGGATCGGGCGCTCCCGCGGGATGATTGTCGTCCGCAAAGACGCCTGGAGTTGCCTGCGCGGCCGCCTGCCGCACACAAACGAGAATCGCTAACACAACGCCTATTCCAGCAAGTAGTCCCTTCGCCTTCATTTTCCGCTCCATTCGTTCACTCGAGCTGTCCTGACTTCATCCTCACACAAGAGATTCGTAACGCTGATTGGGGGTACTTAAAGTTGGGAAAACATATAACATAAAGTACTAATGCCCTGTCAACATATTTTTCAGTAATCATGCCGTGATCTTTAACACGTTATTACTCGTTTTGTAATGTTCATATTATTGAGTGTTGAGAAATACTCTGTGAAAATCTCGTTATCAATTACGTGGCCGTCTTGTAGGCGGCCGGTTGTGGCGCCGTAACCGTGCTCTGGTGGCTTTTACACTGCTGACCGGCGCACGAGACAGCGCCATTGCTTCGATGAAATTGAAACATATCGATCTTATTGAAAACTGCGTTCACCAGGACGCACGGAAAGTGAAGACAAAATTCAGCAAGACCTTCACGACGTTCTTTCTCCCCGTGGGCGAGGAAAGCAGGGAGATCGTAGCGGAATGGGTGCGCTATCTGCGGGAAGTGAAGCTATGGGGCAATGACGATCCGCTGTTCCCGGCGACGCGGATCGCGCTGGGGACGACACGCCAGTTTGAAGCAGCAGGCTTGGAACGAAGCCACTGGAGCACGGCCACGCCGATTCGGGCAATCTTCCGGGAAGCGTTTGAGCGGGCAGGCTTGCCGTACTTTCATCCGCACAGTTTGCGCAAGACGCTGGCCCGGCTGGGAGAGCAGGTCTGCCAATCGCCGGAGGAGTTCAAGGCATGGAGTCAGAACCTGGGACATGAAAAGGTGCTCACAGCGTTCACCAGCTACGGCTTAGTCGCATGTGATCGACAAGGCGAGATCCTGAGAGGCTTGACAGCACCGCGACATGCCGCACAGCCAGGCGCGAATGAAATTGCGGAACCTCCGTAGAGTATGCTCTCTGGTTCCTTTCATAGCTGAATCCCCACTAGTTTGTCCGGAAAGTTAAAGGCAGTTCGGATTCTCTCTATAAACTATTGATTATAAAGACTCTATGGCGGAGGGAGAGGGATTCGAACCCCCGGTACCCTTTCAGGCACAACGGTTTTCAAGACCGCCGGTTTCAACCGCTCACCCATCCCTCCGCGGCAGGGAAGCCACCCTGTTTCATCAGTTTACAGCAGTTTCTATCAAATCTGCACCAGAACCAGTTGCACACTCGTTGCACACGACTGTTTCAGGGGCATCCATTGCTGCAAAACTTCATCGAGCACGCTGCTTCATGTCAGGCATCCTTACCGACCATTCACGCAATTGTGGAATCACTATCACGCCCAGATCCTACATCGGACTGACCGCGCGCGAGATCAGCAGCCTGTACTTGTTCTCTCGCTCGGCGCTCGATAGATTGCAATTGTTTTGCGCGCAATATCTCTGGCTGGTCAGGTAATCGTAGATGAGCGAGGGAATGTTGTAGTGATGGATGGTCTTGTGCCGCACCACCTTACCGTCCTCCACCACCACAATACGGTTCATGTGTATACTGTCGTCGATGTTATCGAGGTAACGAAAATCCTTAAAGCTCTTCGTTCCCTCGTCGAATGGCGGCACATGGTCGGATACCAAAATGATCAGGCTCTTGGGATCGAGTTTGATCAGGGCGCGGATATAGCTGGCGATCGCCTGCGTGCGGTACCAGTACTGGTTGGCGGCCCGCAGCAACTGCTGGTCGTCATGCGGCGCTTTCACCGACAAAACCAGCGGTCGCCGCTCGGTGTCTATATCGTGGGGCGCATGGCCGTAGATTGTAAGCACATAATTGAAGATCGGCTGCCCGGGATGTTCCCGCAGCGTTCGGGCGACAAAAGCGAGATTCTGATTGAACAGATCCCCATCGAACAAATACGTTTCGTCTTCCGATGCGTTGGCCACCGTCAGGTAGGTATCGCGATCGCGCGCGTATTCAATCGGATAATAAAGTTTTTCGAACCCGATTCCGGTATAGGCCTTGGTGCTATTGAAATAGTCCGGCTGATACGCGTTGCTGACGTAGGTTGCGTAACCGGCCTGATACAGGATGCCGGGCATGCAACCCGCCGCATGCCCGGTAAAAACATCGAACTCGATATCGGAAAGCGCCTGCAAAGCCGGCACGCCGCATAGCGCCTCGAACTCCGCCTGGGCGGTTCCGCCGCCGAAGACGGGCGAGATGGAAAACCCCTGCTTCTCTCCAACCAACTGCGTGAAATCGGGGTGGCGCGGATCCCTCGAATAAGTGACCGCGCGAAAGAGCGTGGGATCCACCCAGCTCTCCAGTACGACCAGATACACGTTGTGGCGATTCCCGTTCTTGCGGATGAAATCCGCGGTGGCGCGAACCTCCTGGTCATACTCGCCGCGCTCACGGTAATCGTCAGTCTGATCGATCGCAACCCTCCGCAATGCCTCAAAATACAGCGCCATGGTGAGACGGCCGTTGTCGTTCACGCTCTCCGCATCGGAAAATGCCACCACATCCAGACGCGCGAACTGAAGTCCGGAGAGAACCGCCTCCGGGAAGAACTCCACCGCCGCGGTCCCCAGTATCGCCAGCCCTGCTACGGTTAGCACGCGCCAGTATCTTCGGTAGTTGACGAAAGCAAGCAACAGAGCAGGCGGCAGGCCCAGAGCCAGCATCAACCCCGCCTTCTTGGCGAAGGGCAGCACTTTAAGAAGCTCGGGCAGGTTTTGGAGGTCGATGATGCGCAGGACGTCTCCGTACGCAACGAAGAAGACATCGCAGGCGACATAAGCTATCACGAATGGCAGTGCGGCAATGAATGCCGGCAGCTTTCCCGGCCGGAGCGCGAAGTTGAGCACCCAGTAAAGCGCCAGCAG
>Ga0181521_10006959_pt1 | contig 12038 bp, 9 predicted proteins | sample PEATcosm2014_Bin_32_FD_119764 | JGI IMG/M metagenome (GOLD analysis project Ga0181521, IMG submission 119764) | Peatland microbial communities from MTU Mesocosm Facility, Houghton, MI, USA - PEATcosm2014_Bin02_60_metaG | ecosystem: Environmental > Terrestrial > Soil > Wetlands > Peat | place... | reverse complement strand
GGTGGCCGCGCTGGTGGCCGTCGGCATCGTGCCGCACACGTGGAAATTCGCGTGGGCGCCGTTGGTGGATGCAACGCTCTCCCGTAAAAGGTGGTATGTGATTGCGAACGTGGTGAGCGCGATCGGAATTTTGGCAACGGGCATTGTGCCGGTGAAGGCGGCCAGCCTGCCGTTGCTCACGATCGTCATCCTGGTTTCAAATTTTGCCGTGACATTCCTCGGCATGGCGACGGACAGTCTCATGGCCTACTCCACGCCGGCGGAGTTGAAGGGACGTGCAGGCGGCTGGTTCCAGGCGGGCAACCTTGGCGGCGCGGGCATCGGCGGCGGCGTCGGGTTGTGGCTCGCGGAACGTCTGCCGGCGCAATGGATGGCGTGCGCCATCCTGGCGGGCGCGTGCCTCCTGTGCTGCCTCGGCCTTTTCTTTCTGCCCGAGCCGGAGTCAACGATTCGCGAGACGACTCTGCGCAAGACGTTCGTCAATTTGTTCGGGGACGTGTGGAGTGTGGCAAAATCGCGCCGGGGTTTCCTGGCGCTTTTCCTGTGCTTTCTGCCGATTGGTTCAGGGGCCGCCTCCAACCTTTGGGCCGCAGTGGCCGGCGACTGGTGCGCGACGGCCGACACGGTGGCGCTGGTGACCGGAGTGCTCGGCGGGGTTTTATCCGGCGCCGGCTGTCTGCTCGGCGGCTGGATTTGTGATCGCATGGACCGCAAGGCCGGGTATGTGCTCTACGGGGTGATGCAGGCCGCGTGTGCGGTCGGCATGGCGTTCTCGCCGCGCAGCCAGCCGATGTACATCTTCTGGACCTGTTTGTATGCGATGATCACCGGCCTCACCTACGCGGGTTTCACGGCCTTTGTGCTCGAAGCCATCGGCACGGGCGCCGCCGCCACCAAGTACAACGTCTTCGCCTCGCTTTCCAACGCTCCGATTTACTATATGACGCTCATTGACGGCTGGGCTTACACCCGCCGGGGCGCCGCCGGCATGTTGAATACGGAAGCCGCCATCTGCATTCTGGGCATGTTGCTGTTCGTCGCGATGCTGGCTGCGGTGAACAAACTGAAACCTGCCACTGCCAACGCGGGCTGACCCGGAGGCGGGTCAAAGTCATTTCACCACCTGGACGCTGCCGGTGATTTCACGCACATCCTTGATGCCGCGCTGCTGCATGAACTCGCGGAGGCCGGCAATCACCTGCAATGCCGTCTGCGGCTCGTAGAAATTCGCCGTGCCCACCGCCATCGCCGTTGCGCCCGCCATCATGAATTCAATCGCGTCTGCCGCGTTTTGGATGCCGCCCATGCCGATGATGGGAATCTTCACGGCTTTTGCCGCCTCCCAGACCAGTTTGATGGCGATGGGTTTGATGCACGGGCCGGTCAGGCCGCCGGTGACGTTCGCCAGCTTCGGTTTTCGCGTTTCGATGTCTATCGCCATGGCCGGATAACTGTTCGTCACCGCCAGCGCGTCGCTGCCCGCATCTTCCGCCGCCTTGGCGTAAGGCGCGATGCTCACCACGTTCGGACTCATCTTCGTAATCAGCGGCAGCTCCGTCACCTTCCGGCACGCGGCCACCACCCGGCTGAGCAATTTCACATCCGTCCCGAACTGCGCGCCGCCTTCCTTGATGTTCGGGCAGGAGACGTTGAGTTCCAGCGCGCCGACGCCACTCAAAGCATCGAACCGCCGCGCCACCTCGGCGTATTCGTCAACCGTCGTGCCCCAGATGTTGATGATGGTGGGCACCTTCAGTTTTTTGAGGAACGGCCAGTATTTTTTGATGAACCCGTCCACGCCCGGTCCTTGCAAACCGATGGCGTTGAGCATGCCGCTGGCGACCTCAGCCGTGCGCGGCGTGGGATTGCCGCGGACCGGATGCAGCCGGATGCCTTTCACGACGACGGCACCAAGCTGGTTCAGGTCGAGGAGTTGCGAGTATTCGACGCCGTAGCCAAACGTGCCCGAGGCAACCATAACCGGGTTTTGCAGCGTCAGTTTGCCGATTTGGACGGACAAATTCACGAACGCACCTCCAGTCTGCCTGTAGCTGCGACGCCTCGTCGCAGACTGGGTGAAGGCGACGCCTCGTCGCCAGTTGAGCCGTCAAACGCTCCCAAGGTGCGGGGAAATGCGCCGGGGGCGGCGCATCCACACTTCGGTGCCGCGGCGTCACCGCCACGCCCGCGCCAGGTAACTCCGGGGTTGGAAATATTTCGCCAATTCATTTCGCGATATCCCATAAAATTTTGGGCGCATCAAACACCGGCCCTTCGGTGCAGGTGCGCTGGTATTCCCAGTCCCGCAGTGCGGGACCGGTCTTGACCGGAATCACGCACGTCAGGCAGACGCCGACGCCGCAGCACATGTGTTCGTCCATCGAAAGTTCCGCCGGCACTTTGGACTTTTCGGCAATTTCCCCAACCGCTTTCAACATGCCCGTCGGTCCGCAGGCAAACAACTTGCATCGAGCCGTGCTGCGTTTCAATTCGGCCTGCAGCGGTTTTGTCACGAGTCCTTTCTCGCCGTGACTGCCATCTTCCGTCGTCACGCGCACGTCCCAGCCGAGCGCCTGAAATTCCTTTTCGCAGAGGATGTCCACGCGCCGCCGGCCGCCGACGAACACAATGCCTTTCTGCGGCGAACGTTGGGCCAGCAGATACATCGCCGCCATGCCGTAGCCGCCCGCGACGAGCAGCGGAGTTTCGCCGCCGCGCTTCGGGACGGTGAACCCATGGCCCAGCGGTGCAATCACGCTGAGTTCCTCGCCGGTTTGCATCCGCGCGAGAACCTCGGTACCTTTGCCGACGGTTTTGTAGAGGATGGAAAAGGTATCACCCTCGACCTGGAAAATGCTGAATGGCCGTCGCAGCAAGGCATCCTTTAGCGGCAGCATGCGGACGTGGGCAAACTGTCCCGGTTGGATCCGGGGGGCAATCTGCGGCGCGCGCACCACGAGGCGAAAATAAGAATCGGTATCGCGCTCGTTGGAAACGATCTGGACGGTTTGCTCAAGCATTGTCGCGGTTGAGCATGGTCGGCAGCGGCAAACCTGTCAACTTTGCGTGCGAAACCAGATGCACGCAGATGCACGCAGAATTGACGCTGCCCAATTTCCGGGGCACACTCGCGGCACGATCAAATGGCACTGCATCCTAATTTTCCGACATCGCCCTACGCGCCGCTGATTCCGGAGCAACGATGGTTCCCTGCCGACGAGACGATGCGGGCCACAGCTTATGAAAAGCTGTTGCCGCCGCTCGTGGCAAAAGTCCGCAAAGAAGTGTTCGCGTGGCGCAACAGTGGATATGCCGGTGCATCCGCCACATCCCGCGCCCTGCTGCAGCAATGGTTTGAAACCGAACATCTGACTGAAGCCGCCGATGGTTCGCTCTCGACGTTCAATTACTACTTCGCCCAGCGCGAAGCGGTTGAAACCGTCATTTGGCTTTACGAAGTCAAACGAGCACGCGACAAGTTTGACCTGCTTCGCTTCGATGCCTCTGGCGCGGTTTCCTCGGGAATGTTCGATGAAGACTGGCCGCGTTACGTTTTGAAAATGGCGACGGGGGCGGGCAAAACCAAAGTCCTCTCGTTGCTTATCGCGTGGAGTTTCTTCCATAAACTATACGAGTCAGATTCCACGCTTTCTCGGAATTTTCTCGTCATTGCGCCGAACATCATCGTTCTCGACCGGCTCCGCACCGATTTCGATGGCCTGAAAATTTTCTTCAACGACCCAATCCTGCCTGACAACGGTTTCGAGGGGCACAACTGGCGCGACGATTTTCAAGTCACGCTTCACATCCAGGATGACGTTCGCATTGTGCGAAAAACGGGAAATTTTTTCCTCACGAATATCCACCGGGTGTTTCTTGGAAATGTTACCGATCCGTCGCTTGAGGACGAAGACTTGCGCGATTACTTTCTCGCCCCGTTCGGCCCGAAGCCTGTCGGCAAAACCACTGACAGCCAGACCGACCTGGGCGAAATCATCCGCGATGTCGAAGAACTGGCCGTTTTCAACGACGAGGCGCACCACATTCACAACCCAAAAATGGCATGGTTCAAATCCATCCAGGATATTCACCATCGGATGCTGCAAAAGGATCGCAGTCTCGCCTTGCAGGTGGATGTGACCGCTACACCGCGTCACGACAACGGCGCGATATTTGTCCAGACGGTTTGTGATTATCCGCTCGTTGAAGCCATCCATCAAAACGTGGTCAAACATCCCATCCTGCCCGATGCTGCCAGCCGCGCGAAATTGCAGGAAAGAAAAAGCGCCATTTTCACCGAAAAATACGACGACTACCTCAAACTTGGCATCGAAGAATGGAAAAAGACCTTTGCCGAACACAAACCCCTCGGCAAAAAAGCGGTTCTGTTTGTCATGGTGGACGATACGCGCAACTGCGACGAAGTCGGCGTTTACCTCGAAAAAATTTGTCACGACCTGCAAGGCGCGGTGCTCGTCATCCACACCAAGAACAACGGCGAAATTTCGGAAGCCGCTTCCGGCAAAAACAAGGAGGAGTTGGAAAAGCTGCGCAAAGCTTCCAACGAGATTGACAAATGGGAGTCGCCTTACAAAGCCATCGTCTCTGTGCTCATGCTCAAGGAAGGGTGGGACGTGCGCAATGTCACCACCGTCGTCGGTTTGCGTGCCTTCAGTGCGGCCAGCGACATTCTTCCCGAGCAAACCATCGGACGCGGCCTGCGCCGGATGTATTTCGGCACGGACACCCGCGAAACCGTTTCCGTCATGGGCACCCCGGCCTTCATGGATTTTGTCGAATCCATCCAAAGCGAAGGCGTGACTTTTGAGCGCGTTCCGATGGGACAAGGCACGACCCGGCACGAATCCCTAATTGTCGAAGTGGACTCGCAAAATCCCGACAAGGACATTGACCAGCTCGACATTCCGCTGCCCAGGCTCACGCGGCGCTTCAATCGTGATTTCAAAAATCTCGACCAGGTTGACCCGGCCACCTTTGGAAACCAACTACTGCCGCTCAAACCGTTCACGCCGGAGGAAACCCGCGAAATCGTTTTCAAAATGATGCTGGACGCGGAGATTCACCACACCATCACGCTCGACGGTTCCGGGCCGGCCGATTACCGCTCCGTCGTCGCGTTTTTTGCGCGCCAATTGCTGAAGGACCTTCGGCTCGTCGGCGGCTACGACGTGCTTTATGGCAAGGTGAAAACTTTCATGCGGGAATTTCTGTTCAGCCCGTCACCCGTGAATCTCGAAGACCCGGTCGTGCTGCGGAACCTTTCCGAACCGGACGCGGGCAAAATCCTTTACGATTCGTTCAAATTGGCCATCAATGCGCTCACCATTCAGGAAACCGGGACTTCCCGCATCGAAGACCGGATCCGGCTGAAGGAAACACGGCCATTCCGAACCGACTACCGGGCCTATTTGAACGCCAGCAAAAGCATCTTCAATAAAGTAGTGGGCGAGCCAAACTCCGGCGGATTTGAAGTTTCATTCGCGGCGTTCCTTGAAGCCGCGCCCGACGTGACCGCCTTTGCCAAAAATTATCTCGCTGTTGGTTTCAAACTCGATTACGTCAAAGCCAATGGCGACCTCTCCAATTACACGCCGGACTTCATCGTCCGCACCGCCGACCGCATGATCTGGCTGGCGGAAACCAAGGGCCGTGCCGAACTGGATTTGCCGCAAAAGATGGCACGTCTCAAACAGTGGTGCGCCGACGCCACCGCCGCCGAGGCCGCCGAGGGCGGTTCACCAAGCCAGCGTTACGATTTTGTTTTTGTTGACCAGACCGGCTTTGAGAAGCACGCGCCGAAGAATTTTGCCGCGCTCGCCGCGAGTTTCAAGGAATACAAGACCTGAACATGCACCTGATTTACCTAGATGAATCCGGCCAGACCGGCACGAACCTGCGGGACACCGTCCAGCCGGTTTTCGTGCTGGGTGCGTTGGTGGTACCGGAATCCTGCTGGCTCGCATTGGAAAAAGATTTGCAGGCCGCCATAGAAAAATCGTTTCCGACACCCTGTCCGGAAGACTTTGAGATTCACGCCACCGAAATCAGCAATCCGCGCCACGGCTACTTCCGGCAATTTCCGATTGCACATCGTCTGGAGTTCCGCGACCAATGGTTTCGCATTGCCCAAAAGCACTCCTTGAAATTTATCTATCGCGCCATTTCCAAGAAACGGTTCGCCGACTGGAGTTATCACACGTTCGGTTCCGGCGTGGCGATCAATCCTCACGTTGCCGCCTTCCCATTGGTGGCCCGCGTTGTGGATGATTTGCTCAAATCGCTTCACGGGTCGCCGCTCGGCATCTTTATCTCCGACGAAAATCGCGAGGTCGTTCGCGATGTCGAAAAAGCCATCCGTTTCTTTCGCGGCGCGGAAGGTGTTTTGAAATTGGGGCAAATAATTGAAAAAGGATTTTTTATCGAATCAGAGAAAAGCTTGGTCCTGCAATTATGCGACCTGTGCGTCTATAGCGCTCGTCGCAAAGAGGAAAAGAAAGCTGGACTGAAAATAAAAGCCATTGACGAAGGCGGAATCCCATTAATTGAGCCGCTCATACACGTCGGCGACGAGCGGCTTCGTGATGTCAATACGTGGTTGGAACAACAGCAAAAAAAGGGGCGGCCAGGGAAATAATCACGGAGTCGGAACAGGTCCGGCCCGCTCTGGTCGCCATGAACAAGATACCAATACCAAGCGCTTTGTAAAATGGAAAATTTGAACCTTGAATCCTTAATTGACCAGAAAACCATTTCGGAGCAGAAAACGCGCAAAAAACACAATGTTTACAGCACAAATCTTAATTGATGGTTAATTGACTGGAACCCAATCCTGACCATGCCACGTCCCGATTCCGAAAAATACGAACTGACCGACGCTGAGAAACGCGACCTCACCAAACTCATCAAGGAGGGCAAGCCGCTCCCGGAGAAATACCGGTTCATTCTTTTTGAAGACAAGCGTGAAGTGGAACTGGTCTGGAATGGCAAAACGCGCGAAGTCTGCACCACCATTCTTCCTTTCCAGACTCTCGAACACATTGACGAGCCGCGAAAGGAAAAGCGTGACGACGAGGAACTCGGCCTCGACACCGGCGGGCGGCAGGTCAAAGGCTGGACCAACAAACTCATCTGGGGCGACAACAAACTTATCCTGTCCTCGCTCAAATCCGGCGCGCTCCGCCGCCAGATCGAGGACGCCGGCGGACTGAAGCTCATCTACGTTGACCCGCCCTTCGACGTGGGTGCGGACTTCAGCATGGACATCGAGATTGGCGGCGAGACCTTCCACAAGGAGCCGAACCTCCTCGAACAAATCGCCTACCGCGACACTTGGGGGCGCGGCGCGGATTCCTTCATCGCCATGATTTACGAACGCCTCATCCTCATGCGCGATTTGATGCACAGCGAGGGCAGCATCTGAGTTAACTGGTTACTCAACTCAAAAACCCGAAGCCCTGCTCGAACGCATTCTCAAAGCCAGCAGCAACGAAGGCGATTTGGTGGCGGACTTTTTCTGCGGCAGCGGCACCACCGCCGCCGTGGCCGAAAAGCTCGGACGTAAATGGATTGCCACCGACCTCGGCAAGTTTGGTATCCACACCACACGCAAACGGCTCATCCAAGTGCAGCGCGAGTTGAAGGCCGCCGGCAAACCCTTCCGCGCCTTTGAAGTCCTGAACCTTGGCCGTTATGAGCGTCAGGCGTATCTCAACGTCGCCGGGCGGCTCACGGGCAAAAAGAAGGAGCAGGCGCTCGCCCGCAAGGAACAAGAGTTCCGCGATTTAATCCTTAAAGCTTACCGCGCCGAGCCGTTGCCGGACACAGGTTTCTTCCATGGCAAAACCGGCGGGCGTCTTGTTGTCGTTGGTCCGATTAACCTGCCCGTCGGGCGGTTGTTCGTGGAGGAAGTTGTCACGGAATGTCGCAAGCGCGGCGCGACGCGCGTGGACGTGCTGGCTTTCGAGTTTGAAATGGGCCTGTTCCCCGCAGCGCTGGAAGAAGCGAAACAAAAGGGCATTGACCTCGCTCCCAAGACAATTCCACCGGAAGTATTTGATCGGCGCGCCGTGGAAAAAGGACAGGTGCGTTTCCACGACGTGGCGTTTATCGAAGTCACCCCGCGTTTCGACAAGAAGGACAAACTGACTGTCGCGGTGGAGTTGACGGATTTCTCGGTCTATTATTCACAAGGTCTCGCGGACGCCATCGCCGCTGATTTGAAAGAGGGCAAAAGCGAAGTTGTTTGCGAACAAGGCAAGCTCATCAAATTAAGCAAGGACAAGCAGGGAGTCATCAGTCGCGACGTGCTCACGAAAAAATGGACGGATTGGGTGGATTATTGGGCCGTGGATTTCGATTACGAGAGCCGGAAGGAAATCATCAAAGTGGCGAAGAATCTCGGCGTGGAAGGCGCATTGCCCGGCACGGCGAACGTGGGCGAATTTCTCGACTTCGAGGAACGCTGGACTGGCGCATACATTTTCGAGAACGAATGGCAGACTTTCCGCACGCGCCAGTCACGCAATCTGGAGTTGACGACCGCGAGCCATATCTATCCAAAAGCCGGACGCTACATCATCGCCGTGAAGGTGATAGACATTTTCGGCAACGACACCATGACCCTCGTGCCAGTTACGGTGGGTTGACGGGTAAGCTGTTTTGTGAGATGCTCCCGATGCCTGTTCCACTTGGGAGCAGGGCTGAACTTGCCAAGTCAAGGTTTGCGGCGGCGGAAGCCAACGCAATGAATGATAAGGCAAAGAATCTGCCAGTTATCTGGACTGCAAAGTTTAGATGCACGGTGGCGTTCATTTGTTCATTATACAGCATGAAACTTGTCATGCGGCGTCAGCATCGGCATTGCCGTTAGCGGAAGAAAGGCCCGGTTGCCGGGTCGCCAAACTGGGGAGAGGTTTTTTGGATTAGCCGCCTCCTTCTCTCCCCAGTTGAGGCCAAATTGGGGAGTTCAATGAAGAATTTATTTGCCCGCCGTCGTTATCTCCACTTCGACGAACCATTGGCACCCAAGGATGCGAAAGCATTGGCTACGACACCAGCACGCGTTGCGAGCTGGGCTTTCATGCCGATGCTGCATTGGATATCGGAAGATGCGCGCCGCTGTGAGATTGGCTCTGCAAACCAAGCGAAGGGCCGATGACCTCCGGGCACAACATGGCGAGGCTAAACAGCCATTGAAACGGCGCAAATTGAACATCCGTTACAGCTACGTCGGACGACACAATTTCATCTCATACGCCATTCGCGCGGCCAAAAAGATGAATGAGCCGGCGATCCGACAGCAAGTGAAGCAGCATTGGAAGAAGTTGAATGCTGAGGTCGAAAAGGCTCAGGCGAAGATTGGGTCATAGATTCTGCCAAAACGTTCCGCACACCCGTTCACTCCTAATCTGGAAGGAAAAAAGTGGCCTTCGTTTCTACAGGCCGCTTTGCGTTGCAGCGTTCGGCCTGTGATTCTCAAGCATGGCCGGCGTTTTTCACGACGCTGGGTGAATTTCCCATGCTGGGCTGGGGCTGGCCGTTGATGTCGTCTTGGCTCCGGGCGGCGGCGCGTTCGAGGATTTTGCGATACGTGGCGAACGCGAGCAACGGCCAGGCGTTGCGATAGATGTCATATTTCAAGTAGAACACCTTCGGGAAACCGGTGCCGGTGATTTCGTTTTCCGTCCAGGAACCGTCCGCGTTTTGCGTGCGAATCAAATACTCGATGCCGCGTTTGAGCGCGGGATTGTCCGGGTCGTCGAACGCGCACAACCCCATGACGGCCCACGCGGTTTGTGAGGCGGTGCTGGGACCGCGGCCTTTGAAAACCGGATCGTCGTAGGTGTTGCAACGTTCGCCCCAGCCGCCGTCCTCGTGCTGGACGCTTTCGAGCCAGTCGCGCGCCTTGAGCAGCCACGGCTGGTTCAGATCCAGGTTCATCGCCCGCAACCCGCGCAGCACCTGCCACGTGCCATAGATATAATTCACCCCCCAGCGGCCATACCAGGAACCGTCCGCTTCCTGCTGCTCGCGGATGTAATCCAGCGCGTCGCGGATCTGGTGATGGTCCGGGTTCCAGCCTTCGTAACCGAGCAATTCCAGGATGCGCGCGGTGATGTCGGCGCATTCGGGGTCGAGCATGGCATTGTGGTCGGCAAACGGGACCTTTTCCAGGATGTTTTTGGTGCAATCCTTGTCGAACGCCGCCCAGCCGCCGTCCTTGCACTGGAACGTCATCATCCACCTCAAGCCGCGCTGGAAACATTCGTCGCGTTTTTTCGGGTTGTCCGTCGGGATTTTCCGCAGCGCGAGCAGCACCATCACGGTGTCGTCCACGTCGGGGTTCCACTGATTGTTGAACTCGAAGACCCAGCCGCTCGGTTCGATCCCGCCGGGCGGGACCGGGTTTTTGTGAATCCAGTCGCCGCGAAGACGAATTTCTTTTTCCATCAACCATTCGGCGGCTTTCTTCATCATCGGATGGTTTTCCGGAACGCCGGATTCGTGCAGGCAAATCGCGACGATGGCCGTGTCCCAGACCGGCGAGAAGCACGGCACGATGCGCACGCTGTCGGCGGTTTCGTGCTCCAATTTTTTCAACTCGTGCGCGGCGCGGACGACTTGCGGATGGTCGTCCGGATAACCGAGCGCCTTGAGCGCGATGAGCGAATTAAGCATCGCAGGAAAAATCGCCGCCAGCCCATCCGAACCTTCAAAACGTTCGAGCATCCATTGCTCGGCGTTCCGGAGCGCGCGTTTGCGGAAGGGATGAATTTTGTGCTCGGCGAACCATTCCGCGAATTTGTGCAGGCGGTCGAGCCACAGGAAAAAATTACGCAACGAAAGTTTTTCCGGGTCAGGCGCGAGCGCGAGGTCGCGTTCGTGAACGCCTTCGGGATAAAGCTCGTCCAGGTCCACCTCCACCGGGCGGGTGGGTTTGAAATGGTTGATGATGGCCAGGGGCACGAGCATGGCGCGCGACCAGTTGCTCATCTCCCAGAAATTCACGTGAAACCATTTGCCGATGAGAATGACCTCGCACGGAATCGTCGGGACGTATTCCCACGAAAAAAGCCCGAGCAGCGCCAGATACAATTTGGAAAACGTGTTCATCCGCGGCACGCCGCCGAGGTTGAGCGCCATTTCGCGCGCCTTCAGCAGGCGCGGGTCGGTGACGGGCACGCCGGCGAGTTTGAGCGCGAGATAGGCTTTGATGGTGGCATTCACTTCCGACGGGCCGCCGTAATAAATGTTCCAGCCGCCGTCGGACAATTGCATTGAGAAGATGTGATTGACCGCCTTGCGCTGCCATTCGGGATCCACCTTGCCGTTCCAATGATGATAGGCCACCGTATCCGAGACGATCGTGGAATCCACCATCAATTCGCCGATCCAGTAGCCTTCCGGGCGCTGCAAATGGAGCAGATTTTTCTGCGCCCGCAGAATGGCGGTTCCCAAATCTCCGGCAAAATCCGTTGGCAGACGGGTTGCCGAAGACGACTGCGCCGGTTGAACCCTTGAACTGCTTTCAATCACACGCCTACTGTGCGAATTCGCCCCAAAGCTGTAAAGTTTTAAGTGCCAGTCCGGGGAGCGCATCTTGCGGGCGTGTTGCCGAAAGGTTGGAGCGCGGGTTGTCTCAACCCGCAGCCGGTGGCTGGCGGCAGTGGCCGTGGAAATTTCTGCAATTTTGCATCCCGGACGGCTGCGGCTTGGGACAAGCCGCGCTCCGTTTTTAGGTCCGTTCTTTTGGGCAACACGCCCTTGACACTATGACAAGCCGGGTTGCATCGTTTCGGAAGGAACGCCGGATTCATCCGGCAGGACATTTAATCACGCGTGCCCGCTGCCGCATGAATGCGGCGTTCCCATCACAGTGCCCAAGAACGCCCCGGTTCACCCCAATCCTTAGCCAGCTGAACGATGGATGCACTGGAGGGTGAAGTTTTCCGGAGGGGATTTTGAACAAAAGTTGTGGCGGCAGGTCGGTAACACATGCCGGCGTTAACCAAACGTTC
>Ga0181521_10006958_pt1 | contig 12040 bp, 8 predicted proteins | sample PEATcosm2014_Bin_32_FD_119764 | JGI IMG/M metagenome (GOLD analysis project Ga0181521, IMG submission 119764) | Peatland microbial communities from MTU Mesocosm Facility, Houghton, MI, USA - PEATcosm2014_Bin02_60_metaG | ecosystem: Environmental > Terrestrial > Soil > Wetlands > Peat | place... | reverse complement strand
TGCGAGCCGCAAAGTCGTGGATGGCGGGCCGGAGCCTGCCCCCGGGCACTTGACCCGGGGGCCTGCCATGACGGGACGGACGATGCTGCGCCGAATGGTGATTCGTTTATTCCTCGGCAGGCGCTTAGTCGACGCCCAAGACTAACTGCTTCGAGGATCGCTGGGCACGAGCCAACACGTCATGGCGGGCGAAGGCCCCGTAGGCGTTAAGTTAGCTAGCTGGAGGGCACAGCCTGTGCCACTCGTCATGCCGACCACCGGGTCAAGCGCCCGGCGACAGGCTCCGGTCGGCATCCACGACTTTCCTGCGAGCGGCACCGCAAGTCGTGGATGCGTGCCGGAGCCTGCCCCCGGGCGCTTGACCCGGGGGCGCACCATGACGCGGTGTGGCCGGTTCCGACGCCCAAACGCCCTAATTTAACGCCTATGGGGCGAAGGCCCGCCATCCAAGACTGTGGCGCTTGCGGCACAGCAAAGTCGTGGATGGCCGGCCTACGCCGACCATGACGGGGAAACGGATCCGCGTGCCATCAATCGAGTCGTTCATTGTTGGGCGTCGCCTCAGCCTCGCCGCTCACGCGTCTCGACCTCTCCCGCGCGCGGCGCGGGACAGGTTATTCCGCCGCAGCGGCGTACGCCTCCAGCGGCGCACAGGTGCACACCAAATTCCGGTCGCCGTACACGTTGTCCACCCGCTTCACCGGCGGCCAATATTTTCCCCCCGCCACCCACGGCAGCGGAAACGCCGCCTGTGCGCGCGAGTAGCCGTGCGTCCACGTCTCCGCCATCACCTCGGCCGCGGTGTGCGGCGCGTGCTTCAGCGGGTTGTCCGCCCGATCCAGTTTTCCCGCCGCGATCGCCGTGATTTCCGCCCGGATCGCGATCATTGCCTCGCAGAACCGGTCCAGCTCTGCCTTGGACTCGCTTTCCGTCGGCTCGATCATCAGCGTGCCGGCCACCGGCCATGACATGGTCGGCGCGTGGAAGCCGAAATCCGCCAGGCGCTTGGCGATGTCTTCCACCATCACGCCGGCCTCCGCCTGGAAGCCGCGGCAGTCGATGATGCACTCATGTGCCACCATCCCGCCCGGACCGGAATACAGGATCGGATACGCACCGCGCAGGCGTTCCGCCACGTAGTTCGCGTTCAGGATCGCCACCTCGGTTGCCCGCGTCAGTCCCGCCGCGCCCATCATCCGCACGTAAGCGTAAGAAATCGGCAGGATCAGCGCCGAGCCGAACGGCGCCGCCGAAACCGGCCCGAACCCCGTCGCCGGCCCGGCATCCGCGCGCAACGGGTGGTTCGGCAGGAACGCCGCCAGATGCGCCGCGACGCCGATCGGTCCGACGCCCGGCCCGCCGCCACCATGCGGAATGCAGAACGTCTTGTGCAGATTCAGGTGGCACACGTCGGCGCCGATCACAGCCGGCGAGGTCAGCCCGACCTGAGCGTTCAGGTTGGCGCCGTCCATGTAAACCTGCCCGCCCGCCTCGTGCACCACGGCGCAGATGTCGCGGATCGCCGCCTCGAACACGCCATGGGTGGACGGATAGGTCACCATCAGCGCCGCCAGCCGGTCGCGATGCAGCGCCGCCTTGGCACGCAGGTCGGCAAGATCGATGTTTCCGTCCCGGTCGCAGCCGACCACCACGACGCGCAGCCCCGCCATCGTCGCGCTGGCCGGATTGGTGCCGTGCGCGGATGACGGGATCAGGCACACGTCGCGCGCGCCCTCGCCGCGCGATTCGTGCCAGGCACGGATGGTCAGCAGCCCGGCGAACTCGCCCTGCGATCCGGCATTCGGTTGCAACGTGACGGCGGCAAAGCCGGTGATGCGCTGCAACCACTCGGCCAGGCGGTGGATCAGCGTCGCGTAGCCCTCGGTCTGGTTTTCCGGCGCGAACGGATGGATGTCGGCGAAGCCCGGCCAGGAGATCGGCATCATCTCCGCCGTCGCGTTCAGTTTCATCGTGCAGGAACCCAGCGGGATCATGCTGCGGTTCAGCGCGACGTCCTTGTCTTCCAGCCGCTTCAAATACCGCAGCATCGCATGCTCTGCATGGTGCTGGTCGAACACCGCCTGTTCCAGGAAGAACGTGTTGCGCGACAGCTCCGCCGGAATGCTCGGCGCGGCGCCATCCAGTTCGGAACCCAGCACCGCCGCCAGCCGCTCCAGTTCTTCGCGCGTCACGGTCTCGTCCAGCGCGATGCCCACCGCACCGTCGTCCACCCGACGCAGGTTGAACCCCGCCGCCAGACCCCGCCGCATCAGCGCATCCGCGCTCGCCGCGCGGGTCCGCGCTGCCGCGTCGGCGCATTCCACCGCGCCGCATTCCACCACGCCGCATTCGACCACGATCGTGTCGAAGAACGCATCGTGCCGCAGGCGGTGTCCCCCGCGCCGCGCCGCATCGGCCAGCAGCCGGGCGCCCAGATTGACCCGCCGGGCGATGCGCTTCAGCCCCTCCGGCCCGTGCCACACCGCATAGAACCCGGCGATCACCGCCAGCAGCACCTGAGCGGTGCAGATGTTCGACGTCGCCTTCTCACGCCTGATGTGTTGCTCGCGCGTTTGCAACGCCAACCGCAGCGCCGGCGCGCCGCCGGCATCCACCGACACGCCGACCAGCCGCCCCGGCATGTGCCGCTTGAACGCGTCGCGCGTGGCGAAGAATCCGGCATGCGGACCGCCGAAGCCCATCGGCACGCCGAAGCGCTGTGCCGAGCCGACCACCACGTCGGCGCCCATCTCTCCGGGCGGCGTCAGCACCGCCAGCGACAGCAGATCCGCCGCGACGATCGCCAGTGCGTCGGCGTCATGCGCCGCGTCGATCTCCGGCGACAGCGCGCGTAGCGCCCCGGTGGTGCCGGGATATTGCAAGACCACCGCGAAAGGCCGCGCCGCGCCAACGGCGGCAATGTCGCCCGGCGCCACGTCCAGCAGCGTCACGCCGATCGGCTTTGCCCGCGTCGCCAGCACGGCGCGGGTCTGCGGATGCACGTCCGTCGCCACCGCCAGCACGTCGGATTTCGATTTTCCCACCGCATGCGCCATGGCCATCGCTTCCGCCGCCGCGGTCGCCTCGTCCAGCAACGACGCGTTGGCGATCGGCATGCCGGTGAGTTCGCAGATCATTGTCTGGAAATTCAGCAGCGCCTCCAGCCGGCCTTGCGCGATCTCCGACTGGTACGGCGTGTAGGCGGTGTACCAGCCGGGATTCTCCAGTACGTTGCGCTGGATCACCGGCGGCATGCGGGTACCGTGATAGCCCATGCCGATCAGCGACCGGTGCAGCACGTTGCGCTCGGCCAGCGCGCGCAGCTCGGCGATCACGCCAGCCTCGTCCAGCGGCAGCGGCAGGTCGAGCGGGCGCTCGCTGCGGATCGCCGCCGGCACCGTCTTGGCCACCAGATCCTTCAACGTGGCCGCGCCCACCACGTGCAGCATCGCGGCGATGTCCGCCGGTGACGGGCCGATATGCCGCGTGACGAAACCGTCGGCTGCTTCCAGTTCCGCAAGCTCGACCAGGGGGGAGAAACCGGCGTCCATCAGTCGAGCGTCTCCAGGTATTCGTTGTAGGCGTCTTCGTCCAACAGCGCCTCGAACGTGGCGGTGTCGTCGATTTCCAGGCGGAAGAACCAGCCCTCGCCCTCGGCGTCGGAGTTCACCAACGCCGGGTCGTCGATGATTTCCGAGTTGGTCTCCACCACCTTGCCGGTCAGCGGGGCAAAAATGTCGGAGGCGGCCTTCACGCTCTCCACCACGGCGCAGGCCTCGCCGGCGACGACGTCGCGGCTCAGCTCCGGCAGCTCCACGAACACCACATCGCCCAATTGCTCCTGCGCATGGTCGGTGATGCCGACGGTGGCGATGTCGCCGTCGAGCACTACCCACTCGTGTTCCTTGGTGTAGCGTTTGTCCGTGCGCTTGTTTGGCATTGGATGGTTTCCTGTTCAGCGGACATAGCGATGGGCGACGAAAGGCAGCGGTGCCACGGCGGCCGGCAACGCCTTGCCGCGCACCATCACGGACAGGCGGGTGCCCTCGGCGGCGAGGCTGCGGCGCACATAGCCCATGGCGATCGGCACACTCAGCGACGGCGAGAAACCGCCGGAGGTGACGACTCCCGCCTCGGTACCGTCGTCGGCGACGATGTCGGCGAGCGCACGGGCCGGGGCGCGTCCCTCCGGGCGGATGCCGACGCGCAGGCGGGTATAGGTGCCGGCTTCCAACTGGTCGCGGATCACCGCCGCGCCCGGGAAGTCCCACGCCGCGCGGCGCCGCTTGCCGATCACCCAGGTCAGACCGGCTTCGACCGGCGAGGTCAGCTCGTCGATGTCGTTGCCATACAGGCAGAGCCCGGCTTCCAGCCGCAGCGAATCGCGCGCCCCGAGACCGGCCGGCGCCATTTCCGGCTGCGCCAGCAACAGGTCCGCCAAAGCCTCGGCGCGGTCGGCCGGCAGGGAAATCTCGAACCCATCCTCGCCGGTGTAGCCGGAGCGCGCAACCAGGCAGGGGGTGCCGCCGACATCGATCGCGCCGACCCCCATGAACGGCAGCTTCGCCGCGTCCGATGCCAGCCGCCCCAGCACGGTCGCCGCCGCCGGTCCTTGCAGCGCCAGCAGCGCGCGGTCTTGCATGACCGCGAGTTGCACGCCGGCCGGCAGGCTGGCGGCCAGATGGGAAAAATCGGCGTCCTTGCGGCTGGCGTTGACAACGAGAAACAGCCTGTCGCCGCCCAGGTTGGCCACCATCAGGTCGTCGAGGATGCCGCCGGCCTCGTTGGTGAACAGGCTGTAGCGTTGCCGCCCGGGTTGCAGCCCGAGCATATCGCCCGGCACCAGCCGCTCCAGCGCCGCCGCGGCGCTGGCGCCGGTCAGCATCGCCTGGCCCATATGCGATACGTCGAACAGCGCGGCCTGCGCGCGGCAATGCAAATGCTCGGCCATCACCCCGCCGCGGCAACGCGCCGCCAGGTCGCCGGCGAGGTCGTACTGCACCGGCATGGCGTAGCCGGCGAACTCCACCATGCGGGCGCCGAGCCGCCGGTGCCATGCATCCAGCGGAGTGCGCTTCAGCGGCTTGGGCGTGGGGTCGTCCGGCAGGGCGTTCTCGATCACGGTCCACTCCGAAGGCAGGTCATCCGGTCGGCGTTATGCCAACGCGGCTGACCCCCCTCTGTCGCGGAACCTGAGAGATTCGGGGCCTCGCGGCCCCTTACTCCGTCGGTGCGGCCCGCATGCACGCGCGCGCCGTCTTTCCAGAGATCCCGAATCCCGCCGCGGTCCCTGTTGCCTGAGCGTTTCCGGGGGCCGGTTGCGCCTTCGGCGGCGGCACGCGTGCCGCTCTCTCCCGCGCCGGGTGGCTGGGACGGCCGCACCATGCCGGAAAGCGCGGCGCGGCACAATCGAAGTGTTGGGCCGCTGGGCGGGACCGCCAGCAGACCCGCCGCACCGTGGGCGGCCTCACCGTTTGATTAACCTCTTCCCGACAAAGTGGAGCTTGCAATAGATATCGACGGGTGATATATCAATGGCGCGGCGATGGACCGCCTGCTGGGCTACGATCGGCGACGGTACTGGCTCAGCAACGGCTGGTGCCTGAGGTTCCGGGTGAAACAATGTCCGATCACCGACGCCAGGCCGTATGGCATCCGCTACGCGTTCACCCTGCACGACGTGGACATGACGCGGTTGCTGGGGTTCGACAACGCGCACGGCATTCCACGCCGGCAAGTCTACGACCACCGCCATCGCTTTCGGCGTGTGGCGGACCTGGTGCCGTACCGGTTTGTCGGCACCGACGAACTGATCTGCGACGTCTTCGACGAAGTCGAACGCGCGTGCCGCCTGGAAGGCGTGCCCTTCGCATTCGACTCGGAAGCGACCGAACGAGACGAGGAGTTGGACCATGACGATGAAATCGCTGCGTGACCTGCGCGAGGAAATGCGATCGGTTGCTCGCGGCGAACGCGAGGTGCCGCCGCTGCCCGCCGCCGCCATGCTTTCCACACTGTCTTCCCCTGGTAATCTCGAACTGCTGCGCATCATCAACCAAGAACGCCCGGCCAGCGTGTCGCAGCTTGTCGCACGCACCGGCCGCGCCCAGCCCAACGTGTCGCGCTCGCTGCAACTGCTCGCGCGGCACGGCCTGATCCGGCTGGAGCGCGAGGGCAAGGAAGTGCGCCCGGTCGCGCTGGCGCGGTCGATCGACGTCGATCTGGCGGCCGGGACCTACACCGCCATCGGCGAGGCTCGACAGGGTGGAAAGCCGCCGCGCGCGCGGGCCGCGAACGCCACTGCCGAGCATTGACGGCCTGAGTGAGGGCACTCGTGGACCAGATACAAGATACCAATACCGCCGCCGTCCCCGACAGCCACGGCCTCAACCTGTATCGCGCCGACCCGCTGCTCGGCCGGCTGGCGGCGCTGTATCTTCCCACCGATCTCGCGCAGCACCTGACGCCGTATCTCGACCGCCTGGGCGCGCTGGCCGGCGGCCGGCTTGACGATCTCGCCGGCCAGGCCGACCGCAACCCGCCGATCCTGCACCAGCGCCGGCGCTCCGGCGAAGACGGCGACTGGATCGAGAAGCACCCCGCCTACCGCGCGATGGAGCAACTGGCGTTCGGCGACCACGGCCTGGCGGCGCTGTCGCATCGTGGCGGCGTGCTGGGCTGGCCCGACCCCATGCCCCCGGCCGCCAAATACCTGCTCACCTACCTGTTCGTGCAGGCCGAGTTCGGCCTGATGTGCCCGGTCAGCATGACCGACAGCCTGACCCGCTCGCTGCGCAAGTTCGGCGACCCGGCGCTGGTGGCACGCTACCTGCCGGCGCTGACCAGCCAGGACCTCGATGCCCTGTCCCAGGGCGCCATGTTCATGACAGAGCAAGCGGCGGGGTCGGATGTGGGGGCGACCGCGGTGCGTGCGACGGCGGCGCCCGACGGCACCTGGCAACTGTTCGGCGACAAGTGGTTCTGTTCCAACGCCGACGCCGGCCTGGCGATGGTGTTGGCGCGGCCGGACGATGCGCCGCCGGGCACCAGGGGGCTGAGCCTGTTCCTGCTGCCTCGGGTGCTGCCGGACGGGCGGCGCAACGCCTATCGGATCATCCGGCTGAAGGACAAGCTGGGCACCCGCTCGATGGCCAGCGGCGAGATCCGGCTGGAGGGCGCGACCGCCTGGCTGGTCGGCGAACCCGGCGCCGGCTTCCGCCAGATGGCCGACATGATCAACAACTCGCGGCTGTCGAATGGCGTTCGCGCCGCGGGGCTGATGCGCCGCGCCGTGACCGAGGCGCTGTTCGTCGCGCATCGCCGCGTGGCGTTCGGCCGGCGGCTGGTGGCGCTGCCGCTGATGCGGCGGCAGTTGCTGAAGATGCTGGTGCGGGCGGAACAGGCACGCAGCATGATGTTGCAGACCGCCGAGGCACTGCGCCGGTCGGACGCCGGCGAGCCGGGGGCCTATGCGCTGCTGCGCATCCTGACGCCGCTGATCAAGTTCCGCGCCTGCCGCGATGCCCGCGTGGTGGCGGGCGACGCGATGGAGGTACGCGGCGGCTGCGGCTATATCGAGGAATGGCCCGACCCGCGCATCCTGCGCGACGCGCATCTGGGGTCGATCTGGGAAGGTACCAGCAACATCGTGGCGCTGGATGTGCGGCGCGCGGCGCGGCGGGAGAACGCCCTTACCGCCCTGCGCACGCATGTGACGGCGCTGCTGGACGACGCGCCGCCGCTGGCCGATGCCCGGTCGGCGCTAGACCGAGCCTGCGCGCTGGCCGACGCGGCGCAGGGCGCCGGCGGCGAGGTGCTGGCGCGGCAGGCCGCATCCGCGCTGTATCACGTGACTTCGGCGGCGGCGATGGCCTGGGAGGCCGGCCGGTTGGACGACCCGCACCGACTGGCCCTGGCGCGCATGGCGCTGGTGCATCGCGTGCTGCCGCGCGACCCGTTGCACGCGGATGCGGCCGAGGATGGCGCGCTGGACGCATTGCTCTACGATCCGGGAGGTTGAGCAAGGTTGCAAAAGCGGTGCGCGGCGCTATCATGCAAGATAGCAACTTTGGAACTCTCATGCCGACGCTTCTCGTTCGCGATCTCGATGCAGAGCTGGTGCAACTACTGAAGCAACGGGCCGCAAGCCATCAGCGCTCAGCCCAGGCCGAGCATCGCTCCATCCTGGAAGCTGTCCTGCGCCCAAAAGGCGAAAGCTTCGCAGTGCGGGCACGTCGCCTTGCGGACGAAACGCGCGGCCGGCGTAGCATTGACAGCGCAGATCTGATCCGCGCCGACCGTGATCGCGACCACGCGGCGTAGGACGCCGCGCGCCGCGGTGGTCGACGCCTCTGTCGCGGTGAAGTGGGTGTTTGCCGAGGACCATACCGAAGCCGCTCTGCGCCTGCTGAATCAGGCCGAGGCCCTGCTTGCACCGGTACACTGGCTGGCCGAGGCAGCCAATGCGTTGTGGGCAAAGTCTGTGCGGGGCGACCTGAGCGAACCGGAGGTGCACGAGCGCGTCGCCTTTCTGGTCGGGGCGCCGATCGCAACGACATCGCTCGACCAGTTGGCCTCCGCGGCGATGACGATCGCATTGCGCATACGGATAACCATGTACGACGCGCTCTATCTCGCGCTTGCGGAGCAACGCAGCACGCCGCTTGTCACGGCCGACCGGCGGCTGTTCGAGACTGCGTCGCACGATAAAGGATTGCGTGGCGTCGTCCGCTGGGTAGGCGACCTCTGATCCGCCGCCACAAATCGGCACCGGTATTGACCGGGCGTCGTGCGACGGCGCACCCGCTCCCGGCATCGGCGGACAGACGCGCCGCCCTGGAAGGGTGACGCTGTGCTTTGGGTCATGCTCTGGCTGATCGGGCTGGCAGGCTGGGTCCTTGGCGTCGTCGGCTTTGTCCAGGCTCGCACTGCTCTGACCGAGGTCGCCAGGCTGCGCCGTGAAGTGGCGCGCAGCCTCCCATCGCCGGTCAGTGCGACCGCGCCGCCGGTTGCGGCAGCCGGCTCGGCGGTTTCGCCCCCGCCGGCGGAGCAATCGCCGGCATCGGAGCCGGCTGGCCCTCCCCGGCGACCCGACGCGCCTCGGCCAGTGCCAGCCGCCGCGCCTGAGCCCGGGCGGCCCGAAGCGCCTCGGCCAAGCCAACCCGAAACGCCCTGGCCCGGGCCGCCGGACCAGCTTCCGCCCGCGCCCCGGCCGACGCCACAGGGGGTCGACCTCGAAGCGCTGCTGACGATGCGCTGGGGCGTCTGGCTCGGTGCCGTGGCGTTGGTCATGGCCGGCGTTTTCCTCGTCCGCTACGCAGCAGAGCAAGGATTGCTCGGGCCGGCACCAAGATGCGCTCTGGCCGGATTGCTCGGGTTGGCGCTGATCGTCGGCGCCGAGTGGTTGCGCCGGTGGGAAAATGTGCCGTCCGGCATTGCCGACCAGGCGGCGCCGGCCCTGGCGGCCGGCGGCGTGGCGGTACTGTTCGGCGCGGCCTACGGCGCCGGCGTGCTGTATGCGCTGGTGCCGCCGCTGGTCGGCTTTGCCCTGCTGGCGGCGGCGTCGCTCGCCGGACTCGCGCTGTCGCTGCGGCACGGCCAGGTGGTCGCCGCGGTCGGCATCGTCGGTGCCTTCGTGACCCCCGCCCTGGTGCAGACCGACCATCCGTCGCTGCCCGGCCTGTTCTGCTACCTGCTGTGCGTCACCGCCGTGGCCCTGGCGGTGGTGCGCTACACCGCCTGGATCTGGCTCGGCTGGGCCGGCACCATCGCCGGCGCGGTCTGGGTGGTGCTGGCGATCGTCGGCGGCGTCGGCGACGAAGCCTGGGCACCCGCCCTGTTCGTCCCCGCCGCCGCCGCGCTGAACCTCGCCCTGCTCCCCGCGGAGGCGTTGGACCGTGACGTAGGCCGCCGCCTGGCCTGGGTGCCCGTCGCCGCGCTCGGCGCCACCGGCCTGCTGCTGGCGACGCTGGACCAGGAGTGGGCGACGCGGGCCGGCGTGCTGCTGCTGACACCGGTGACCATCGCCAAGGCCGCCCGCGAACCGCGCCTGCGCATGCTGCCGTTCGTCGCCGCCGCGCTGTTCCTGCTGCTGCTGGCCGGCTGGTCGGTCGAGCTGCGCGAGTTGCCCGATTTCACCCCGCCGCCCGACCGCTGGACGCCATCCGTGGTGCGAGCGCTCACGGAAACCGCCGCCTTCATGGCGGGCTGCTTCGCCGCCAGCGGCCTGTGGTTCGAGCGCCGGACAGCGCGGCCGTTGGCGTGGTCGAGCCTGACGGCGTCGGTGCCGGTGCTGGCATTGCTCGTCTGCTACGCGCGGGTCGCCGCGTTCAACCCGCGCCTGGACTGGGCGGCGTTCGCCCTGCTGCTGGCCGCCGGCCTGACCGGCACCACCGCTGCGGCGTTGCGCCGGCAAGGCCCTTGGGCGGCGACGCGGAGTGACGGACGGACGCTTGCCGGCGCGCATGCCGCCGGCGCGGTCGCCGCGCTCGCGCTGGGCTGCGCCATGATGTTGCGCGAACACTGGCTGACCGTGGCGCTGTCGCTGTTCCTGCCGATGCTGGCGTGGGTGGCGGCGAAGGTCGAGCTGCCGCCGCTGCGCCAGGTGGCGCTCGCCGTGGCGGCGGTCGTGCTGAGCCGGCTGCTGCTGAATTGGTACGTACTCGGCTATGCCTTCGGTGGCTTGCCGGTGGTGGATGGATTGCTGCTGGCGTACGGCGTGCCGGCAGCGGCGTTTGCCCTCGCCGCGGCGATGTTCGGCCGGCGCGGTGACGATCTGACGGTCGGCGTGCTGGAGGCAGGCAGCGTGGCCTTCGTCACGGTGCTGGTGGCGCTGGAGATCCGCTATGCCGCCGTCCCGCACCCCGGCGGCATGCCGGCCTTGCGCTTCCCCGAGGCAGCGCAGCATGTCGCGTCGCTGGCGGTGCTCGCGATCGCGACAATGCGCATCGCCACGCGGCTCAATCGTCCGGTGCTGCACTGGGGCTGGCGCATCCAGGGCGCCCTGGCCATGGCCGGCGGCACGCTGCTGATCCTGGGCAACCCGATCGTCACCGGGGAGCCGGTCGGCCACACCCCGGTGCTCGACTGGTTGCTGCCGGCGTATCTGCTGCCCGCTTGCCTCGCCGCGCTCGCACTGCGCCAGCCGGCGACCGCGCAGCCAAGCTGGCTCCGCCGGTTGCTGGCGGGCTATGCGCTGCTGGCTGGGTTCGCCTGGATCACCCTGGAGGTGCGCCACCTGTTCCACCCCGCCGCGATGCGGATGCCGGCCGTTCCGGTGACCGATGCCGAGCTGTGGGCCTGGTCCGGAGCGTGGCTGGCCTATGGCGCGGCGCTGATGGCGGCGGGGATCAGGATCGGCGCCAAGCCGCTGCGGCTGGCTGCGCTGGCGATCATCGGGCTGACCGCGGCCAAGGTATTCCTGGTGGATATGTCCGGATTGGTCGGGTTGTGGCGGGTGGTGTCGTTTCTCGGACTGGGTCTGACCCTGATCAGCCTCGGGGCGGTGTATCGCCGCTTCGTGGCGACGGGGGAGGCGGGCGGATAATGTTCGACCGCCGGCCATGACCCCGGGGCGACAGCACGCACTGCCGGACGGTCAAGCTTTCGGCGGCGAGATAGTGAGTCGTACCAACCGCCCGTGAGCCTGACACACTGCGGTGTGCACCACCTCCCCGTGTGTCGTGGCCGGCGAAGGCCCGCCACCCACGACTTTGCTGTGTGGAACAAAGGAAAGCCGTGGTTGGCCAGCCGGAGCCTGTCCTCGGGCGGCCCTTTGGGCCGACCCGGGGGCCGGCCACGACACACGGGGAGGCCGGGCGCCCCGATGGAGAGTCAATCTTTCGAGCGCCTGGTATCAGTTCGAATATCCGCAGTCGACCCATCGCGGTCCTTGCCAACGATCGGCGCGCAGTCCCGAGGCGGCCGGGTGCCGCGCGCCAGGGCCGTCTCGCTTCTGTCTCAGAATCCCGATGCGTGCGACGGCGTGCGCTGTTTCCTTGCCGGTGCGGTCAGGCGGCCTTGTCCAGCGTCTCGCCGCCGA
>Ga0181521_10006956_pt1 | contig 12042 bp, 9 predicted proteins | sample PEATcosm2014_Bin_32_FD_119764 | JGI IMG/M metagenome (GOLD analysis project Ga0181521, IMG submission 119764) | Peatland microbial communities from MTU Mesocosm Facility, Houghton, MI, USA - PEATcosm2014_Bin02_60_metaG | ecosystem: Environmental > Terrestrial > Soil > Wetlands > Peat | place... | reverse complement strand
CTTGAGCTCCCTCAGACGCTCGGTCAGCATGAAACCAGGCATCAGAGCATTCACCGTCACCAGGTCGCGCGCCACCTCGCGGCTGAGCGCATTGACGAGACCGTGGAGGCCCGCGCGCAGCGAGTTCGACAGCATCAGGTTCGCGACCGGCTCCTTGGCGGCGATCGAGGTCACGACTATCACGCGTCCCCAGCGCCGTGCCTGCATGCCAGGGAGCGCCGCGCGTATCGCCCCGACGCTGCTCATCCACAGCGACTCGAAGGCGGAGTGCCAGGCCGCATCGGAGAAACTGAGGAAGGATCCCGGCGGAGGTCCGCCGGTATTGACGACTAGAACGTCGATCGCGCCAAGTCGCTCCTCTGCGTCACGAACGAGCCCGCCGGCGGCGCCCGGTAGCGCGAGATCGCAGACAATGCCCTCGGCGCCGATCTGGCGTGCGGCGGCGGTGACGCGGCCGGCGTCGCGGGAACAGATCGCGACGCGCATGCCCTCGCCGACGAATGCGCTCGCGATCGCCTTGCCGAGCCCGCGCGAAGCGCCCATCACGAGCGCCCGGCGCCCTTTCAATCCGAGGTCCATCGATCTGTCCCCTCGCAGGTCGTGCCGCGGGCCGGCCACCGGCAGGTGCGGTCCGCGCTGCGCGGCTGCAAGTGGGCGGCCGGCGGCACGAGCTAGCGGCGCAGGTAGGCGTCAGTCCCCGTGAGCCAGTCCTGGCGCGGCGGGCAGAAGACGTCGACGTCGAGCGTGTCCTCGAGCGCGAGCGCCCGGTGCGGCACGTTCGAGGGGATCACAAGGACTTCGCCCGCCCGCACCGTCACCTCGCGCTCGTCGTTGTTGCCGAGCCAGAGGCGCAGAGTTCCCTCAAGAACGTATGTCAGCTGCTCATTTTCGTGCGAGTGGCGCGGCACGTCGTCGCCTTTCTTGAGATAGACATGGGCGATCATCGACTTGTCGCCCGAGATCACGCGCCGCGTAATCGTTCCCTTCAGCGACTCCGCCGGTATCTGGTCCCAGCGGTAGTGCGTCACACGGTCGATGGCTGAGGTGCCCATGCGCTACTTCTCCTCGTATCGATCAATGCGCGGAGCCGGGGCGGCTCGCGTCACACGAACTGCGGGTCGACGGCGACATCTAGGGCGGTCACGAGCCGGTTGGTTTCGTTCGCAAGCCCAACAATCGCGAGCAGCTCCGAGTACTGCTGCTCGGTCATACCCTGCTTGCGCGCCGCCGCGCCGTGGGAGGCGATGCAGTAGCGGCAGCCGTTCGAGGCGCTGACCGCCACGTACAGCAGCTCCTTGGTCAGTGGATCGAGTGCGCCCGGTCCCATAACCTCCTTGATGTTGGCCCAGATGCGCCTGAGAGTCGGTGGATCGTGGGCGAGCACCTTCCAGAAATTGTTGACCCAGTCGGCCTTGCGCGTCGCCATGATGTCGGCATAGACGGCTCGCACCTCGGGCGATGCGTCCTGGTACTCAATCGGCTGGCGCGTCGCGGTCATGGCAATCCTCGTGGTCCGTCGCGCGCGGCTGATGCCGGCCGCGACTGCGCGCGTACCGGCGGCGAGAGGCCGGCTTTCGGCGAACGCGATCGACGGGCGCCGGCACGGTCATAAAACCGCTTCGTGGCCCGTTCGGGTTGACCGCAGTACGCAAAAGCATGTTAGAAAGAGGCTGATGAACTGTCAAATACACATCGTTAACATGCAGTGACGCGACAGATCAACTTTCGGCGAAGCGCGGGTTAAAAGAGGCCTGGAGCGACGGTGAGTACTGCATTTCGCAGCGCAGCAAGAGCAGATAACGTTTCCGCTGCCGGTCGTGGAGCGAATCTCGGCGAGCGGGCATATCAGCGGATCCGCGAGGACATTCTTTTCTACCAGCTGCCGCCGGGAACGCGCGTGTCCGAAGCGGCGTTGACCAAGCGCTTCGACCTGCGCCAGGCGGCGGTCCGCTCCGCGCTCGCGCGCCTCACCCAGGAAGGACTCGTCGAAAAGACGGACGAGCGCAGCGCGCGCGTTGCCTCGCTCACACTCAAGGATGTGCGCGAGATCTACGGCGTCCGGCTGCTGCTCGAGCCACCCGCGGCCGAGTTTGCAGCGGGCGCGGGCGTTGAGCCGCGCGACCTCGACCGGCTCAGGGGCATTTCCCAGACCCGTTATGAGGTCGCGAGCCACGTGGAACTCGTCGGATTTTTGAGGGCGAACAGGGAATTCAACGTGATCATTGCCTCCTATTGTGGCAACGCACGCCTTGCTTCCGTGATTGCGTACCTGCAGGACCTGACCCTGCGCGTCCTGTACGTCGGAATCCGCAGCCTCAACGTGTCGGACTGGTTCCAGACGACGCACCTGCAGATCGTCGACGCCATCGCCGACCGTGACGGTGCGCGGGCGGCCTCGCTGTGGAGTACCGACCTGCGCTATGGCGAGCGCCTCATCTCCGATGCCCTGATGCGGCTGCCGGAGCTGAGCGAAGTGAACCTGACCGGCGCGCTGCTCACACGGCGGCAGCTACCGGGAAGCCGCCGGCGGCGCCGGCCGGCGATCGTATGAATCGCATCGCGATCGGCGCTCGCGCGCCAGCCGTGGAGCCATTCGGCTGCGTGCCCCACTGTCTTACTCTCTGAACCTCGGGGATTGACGTCATGAACCATCCGCTCAAGACCTCGTCCGTTGTCCTTGCGCTCGGCCTCCTTACCGCGGCGGCCACAGCGTCCGGCCAGTCGGCCAGCTCCAACGATGCGTCGCAGACCATAAATAAAAGTGACGCCCTCGAGCAGGTGGTCGTCACCGCGCAGAGGTACAGGTCGACCATCCAGGACACACCAATCAGCATTTCGGCGCTGAGCGGCGACCAGCTGGTGGCCTCCGGCATTTCGACCGTCTCCGATGTCGCACACGACATCCCGGGCCTGTCGATGCGCTCGGCGGGGCCAGGGCTCACCGAGTTCGAGGCACGCGGCCTCGCCTCGACAGGCGGCGCCGCGCCCACGGTCGGCTTCTATCTGGACGAAGTGCCGCTCTCGCCGCCCGCGCTGTCGCAGTCCGGCAAGATCGTGATAGATCCCGATCTCTACGACGTCGACCGCGTCGAGGTACTGCGCGGACCGCAGGGTACCCTCTATGGCTCTGGGTCCATGGGCGGCACGATCAAGATCGTCACCAACCAGCCCAAGATCGGCGTGTTCGAGGGCAGCGCGCAGGGAACCGCCTCCTACACCGACGGCGGCAATGCCAACGGCGGCGGAAACCTGATGCTCAACCTGCCGCTCGGCGACGTGCTCGCCGTACGCATTGTCGGCAGCGACAGCTACCGAAGTGGCTGGATCGATCGCGTCGTGCTGAACCCGTTCCCGCCAGAGAACGGGACGACCCGCGGCGACGTGCTCACGGCGCCGGTGCAGAGCGTCGCAAGCGACGTCAACACTGAACGTCTGTATGGCGGACGGGTCAGCGTGCTCTACAAACCGAACGAGGATTGGTCGGTCATCGCGACCGCCCTGTACCAGAACCTGGAGATGGGCGGTTACGACCTGATCGACAGCCCGCCGGGCCTGCCGTACCTCGCGCACTACGAAGCGTTTAACACGCCCGAACCGATCACCGACAAGGTGCACATTTACAGCCTCACGATTACCGGAAACCTCGGCTTTGGCGAGCTCACAAGCGCGACCTCGTACTGGGACCGGATGACGGTTCAGACGCAGGATGGGGCTGAGTCAATCGCTGCGACGCTCGGGACACCGCTCGTCCCGGTGGGGTACTCTGAGGCCGACCCATCGCACCAGTTCAGCCAGGAGATCCGGCTGAGCTCGCTCGGCAACGGAGCCGCGCACTGGACTGTCGGCGCGTTCTACAGCGACATGACATCGCAGTGGAACGAGTACGGCGCCAACCCGGCCAATACGGCCGCGCCGGGCGGCATCTACTTTGAGTCGTACAATCCCTACAACATCAAGCAGTCGGCAATTTTCGGCGACGGTTCGTACAAATTAACCGATACGCTGACGCTGGCGGCAGGTGTTCGCTGGTACAGCTATGACAGCACGATCGACGTCTCGGAGTGGGGCTCGGTGACCCCGAACCCGACGCAGCCCGCCTCCCCGTCCGTGACCAAGGCCTCGGCCACGGGCTTCAACCCGCGCGTCAACCTGTCGTACGAGCCGAATCCGAGTCTCAACACCTACATTACGGCGGCTAAGGGGTTCCGCCCAGGTGGCGCCAACATCCTGATCCCGCCGCCGAACCAGCCGCCCAATTGTGTTGCGGGATCACCCGAGACGTTCGGGCCCGATTCCGTCTGGAACTATGAGATCGGCGAGAAGGCCAAGCTGTTTGACAACCGAGTATCGATCAACGCCGACGTCTACTATATCAAGTGGACCGGCATTCAGCAGAGCGTGCCGCTCGCATGCGGCTACGTGTACAACACGAACGCCGGCGATGGCCGCTCGTACGGCCCCGAAATCGAAGTGACGGCTAGGCTTACGGACGCATGGACTGTGGCGGCAAACGGCGCGGTCACGAACGCCGAGATCACGAGCCCCACTTTTGCGTATGCGACTTCGATCTACGGTACCAACGGCCAGCTCTACTGCCCAAGCGGGAACTGCACAATTCCGATCCTAAACGTGCCGCATCAGACTGCCGGTCTGTCGCTCGTGTACTCGAGTGACATCGGCAATGGCTATCGCCTGACCGCGCGCGCGAGCGATACCTACACGGGATACGCGACGGACGAGGCTTTCTATTTCGGGGTACACCTGCCGCCCTACGCCATTGCGGCAGCGCGCGTCACGCTCGCGCACGGGGCGTGGTCGGCGCATCTGTTCGTCGACAATCTGACCAACAAGATCGCGCTAATGACCGCGAACAACACACAGTTCCAGTTCAACATCCCGCAGTTAACTCGCTATACGGTCAATCAGCCGCGGACGATCGGTACCCAGCTCAACTACAAGTTCTGACGACAGGACCCACGGCCGATCAGGCTCAGGGGCCGGCAAGACCGGGTCTCGTTCCGCGCAGTCACACGGCGCGGACCGGGCCATGCCGGCAGTGCGCGCGTTTTGAATGGGGGAAGGCCGGCACCGCTGCTCCCGAGATGAGGTTGGCGTAACAACCATGCATGACGAGGATCCGGGTGCAGTTGTCCTCTACGGCGCTCGCGGACAGGTGCGCGATCCGTGCCGGTGCGGGCCTTCGTTATGGACCGATCGTGGCCGCCGTCGCATTTCGTCGCCACGATCGTTCCAGCGCCCGACGTCAGCGCTGAGCAAGCACCGAGGGGCGGCGTCAGCAAGGACCCTCTGAAATTCGTCGGCTTGTCAGCGTCACGCCGTCGACTGCGTTAATGTCAGGTCGTGCACGTGGCGCGCCGGGGATCGGCGTCGCCGGAGGTGGTGGGTATGCGCGTTCCTGGATTCCCGGCAGTGCCGGTGGCGTTTGGGATGGTTGCATTCCTTGCGGGGTGCACTGGGCTTCGGGTCACCTCCGACACCAACCCGGAGCTCAGCGTCTCGGTATGCGGAACGTATGCGTGGGCGGGCGAGCTCCGGGGCACTGGCGATGGGGCACCAAGAATCGCTAACCCATTGACGGAGAGCCGCTTGCGTGCGGCGATCGCCGCCAATCTCCAGGCCAAAGGCGTGCAGCCTGCAGCCGGCGGTACCGAGGCGAATTGCCTTGTCGGTTACGGCATCGGGCGGCGCACGATCGTCGAAGGTGGTTACCCCTATGGCTGGGGTTGGGGCTGGGGTTGGGGCTGGGGCTGGCCGGGACCCTGGGGCTGGGACGGGCCGTACATCTACCAGCGCGGGCTCATTGCTGTAAATCTGTACCAAACCAGAGGCCGCCAACCGTTGTGGCACGCGGTGGTAGAGCAGGACTTGACGGGCCTCACCGGACGCGATGCGGAGGCCAAGGTGAACGAGGCCGTAGCGGCATTGTTCTCAAAGTACCCTCACTGAACCGACGGTCACGTTCCGCCGATTGGCGTCGGTTGGGTGAAGCGCGCGCGGATTTCGCAGGCAAAGCGTCGGGTCGCCTCCCGCCGGGTTCCGGGGCCGTGCCATCTGGAACCCATGAGAGTGCCGGGGCGTGACTGGGCCCGGACGAACTTGGGCACTCCCGTGGAACGACGCCTCGACCCAACCCCATGGGCCCTGAGAATACGGCCGTCTGCCAGGCATTCGATGGCTGGCCCGCGCAACGGTTTAGGCACGGTCACGGACGAGACCAGGATGTCCTCGCCGCGCGGTCCAGAAACACCGTAAAATCAGAGTGTTCGCGACGATCTCCGCTGACCGTACCGGGTTTCCCGAGAGCGTCCCGGCGCCTCAGCCCCACCGGGTGAACCGGAATCAGAGAACACCCGCCTGATGACCGCTGGGGCTCGATCGTTATCGTCGGTGACAGGGCATGCCCCCGATAGAGACGCGGTTCGCGCCGGGTTATTTCATTTCGCCACAACGTTCCGGTCCATCGATCAGTCCATTGGTCCGATAGGTGTCTGTCCGTTGCCCCCCGGAGCGTCGGTACTCGACCTGCGTGATCGTTCGGACTACCCGCGAGCGAATGGCTGAACTGGTTGACGCGAGATGGCCAAAACTTACGTTCACCGGCTGAATTCGTTGCTCAATCGGGTGCCTGAACGGTCGTCGGACGACGCATCGGCGCTGACCTCGCGCTCGGGCGTGCTGCTGATCCTGTCGGCTATCTTCGGCAATGCTCCGCCCGGCTGGTGAACGATTCGACCTGTAAGCACCGGGGATCACGCATGTCGACCAGCGCAGTCGCGACGACCGTCAACGACCTCATTGGGAGGCTCCACGCCAAGGCCCAGGATGTGTGTCGGACACAGTGTGGGGCGCATCTGCCTCTACAACCCCGCTGTGCCTCGTCCTACGACACGCTGTTCACCGTATTCCGCCGATGGCATTGGCAGGCCGGCGGCGATTGATCCATGCCCGCGTTCGCGTGGCGCGCCCGGGATTCCTGGCGCCTCCGCCCGATACGGCGCATCCCCCTCCGCCGCCCGGTGCACTGCCCGAGCCCACGATATATCTATGCACGCCGTTGAACCGCTACAATCCCCGAGCGCACCGACCGCGCATCTGCATCGGAGTCCACCATGCGTAGATCAATAATCGCTGGCCTCATCGCGATCGTGGCGATACCCGCTTTTGCGGCCGGATTTGGGTTGAAGCCGGGACTGTGGGAAACGCGGGTCATCAAGCACGTCATGGACGGGAAGGATATGTCGTCCCAAATTGCCGGCGCGAGTGCACAGATGCAGCAGGCAATGGCGAACATGCCGCCTGAGCAACGCGCGCGGATGGAAGCCATGATGAAGCAGCACGGCGGGCCGGCGATTGCCAGCGACGGTTCAATGCGTATGTGCATCAGTCCCGAGATGGCCAGTCGCGACAAGCCGATCGTCGACCGGGAAGGGCACTGTCAACCTGCGGTGGTCAACCGCAGCGGCAATCACACAACCTTCGAGATCAACTGTAACTCGAACGGCATGATGATGACCGGCAAGGGCGAATCGACGTCGACGGGTGATCTGATTAAGACCCAGATTGACACCACCATGCGCCAAGCAAACGGCGAGACGCATGTCATGCACAACGAGACTGAGATGAAATTCCTTGGCTCGGACTGCGGGGACGTGAAGCCGATCCCCGTGCCGAAATCATCTCCGTAGGAGAGCATTCCGGCCTGGGTGCCGAGCGGCATGGCCGCAGCACGGCCGTCGTGCTACTAACATGCGCTCCTCAGGGCTGGGCTCTGCGCGCCAGCGCATCGATCTTCTGCTCGGCCCGTGTTGCTCCGACGCAGCACTGACGGCCGCTGCGCCCAAAACTGCCGGCGCAGCAGGCGGATTCGACCGTGCTTCGAGGCCGGCACCTTCGTCGCACTGCCCGTTCACCGTCGCTGCACGACGGTCCGACTTGTTGCCCTCCGTCAAGTCTGGCCGTCGGCCGTGCAATCACCCGAACAGCACGCTGGTGGCACCGCACTTGTGCCTGCGCACGGCCGCGTGACGCGACGCCATCGGTTCGGTGTCGAACATAGCGTGGCACAAGGCCTCATCTGCAGTACCCGGCGAGCTCAGCTGGCGGTGTCGCAAGTCCCCAGAACAGTGCGTCGAATCCGACCCCAATCCCAATATCCGGATGCCAGCCGAAGTTTCGGTCCCACCGAACGACCGGCCCGGCGTACGCGAATAGCCAACCGCCGTGGACCGGGCGCTTGAAGAGCACACTGCCCTCGTAGAGGGTGGCTCGGGACACACGATCTCCAGACACCGCCGCCCGGGCAACCACACCACATGCGAGGTCGTGGCCGTCGGCAAGTTTGTCGTAGTTTCGCTGCTGGATGACGGCGCGCGCATAACCAGCGATGAATGTCTGGGACCAGCCGGTCGCCGCAGCATTTCGCACCCAATCAGCAAAGCTCGCCGAGCGCGCGACCCAGGGGCCGTCCCAGCGATCGACAGCGACGCCGCCACTGACGCCGAGACCCAATCCGCTTTCCACGTACGGCTTCGCAAATGAGTAAACGCGCAATGCGCCGACGTGGAACTCGTCCGTCCACTTAAGAGCCGCGAAGACGGACGGCCATACCTTCATGCGCGCGCCAATATCAAATTCAGTATTTTTGAGGGGAGCCCATCTCAGCCCGGCGGCGATCGGATTTCGCTCTAGCGCGGGGTCGCCCGGGGTTTCCTGGACATCGTCACTGGTGATGAATACCTTCAGACGGCGCTCTAGATTCGGGATGTTGAGGGTGGCCTCTGAATCGAGGCCCCCCTCTGTCCCGATTCCATTCCGCCGGTGAAGCAAGTCGCCGTCATAGCCGATTCGCAGCGGTGACACGGGCGCGACGAGCGGCGTAATACCGTTTTCCATGAACGCCGTATCAAGCCGAGCGATAAGATACTGCAGCCGGCGGTACAGCCAGTCATGGCCCTTGTCGAGAGTGTCACCGAACGAGTGGGATGCGGCGGAGACGGCCGAGCGCAGTTGCTCCACCGTCCCTGTCGACGGGCGCACATGCTCCGGATCCTCCGCCTCCGCGCGGGGGCACACCGCGGCCAAACCAAGTACAAACGGTAGGATTGCGGTTTGGAGTTTCATCACGCAGTCACGCCGCTGCGCCGCTACGGAGTCGCGCGCGCTTGCCACAGTTCCGTCGGTAGCCTACCGGCCGTCGGCAACCTCATGCTTCTCCTCATCGGCACCAAGCGGCCACTTGGATGCTGTCGTCAGAGCGAGTCCACAGAAATCTGAAGCCATTGCAGACGGTTGCTGGCGGCCACAAGCGCTTCCGGAACGAGTCGGCCGCCTTGCGCCCCAGGGGCGATCTCGCCCGTCCTGCACATGTTACGAACCGGGGTGACAATCGGCCAACCACGGTGTAATGAACGGGCCGCCAGCGTAGCCTCGCCGTGCAGCCTGTGCGGGGAGAGTGACGGTTTCAGCGCTGCGTTGCGTCACGAGGTCTGCGGGAGATCCAACGCCGGCCGGATCCGAGGAAGCAGGCGAGACCCGCGAACGAATTTCGGTGCAAGCTCCCCAACGTCGCTCCATATCTCGATACTGCTTCTTTGAGCCTCGATTGGTGAGGTCGCACGGGTACCCTCGGGCTTCGAGATTTTGGGCACGCAAGGGACGATGCGCCATCCGAAGATTCCGTGACTTACCAGATTCTGAGCATCCTCGGCTCATCGAATGGATAGCTTTTGCGTGCCTCTCGTGCGGGAACACGCCGTTGTGTACCCTTAACGCGCAGAAACATCCCCCTCTTGACATGATTCTGCACGGACCGAACGAGCGGAGATTTCGCCCACGAGTGACCGGCCATCATTCCATCGTTCGAGGTTCTCCGCGAAACGCGCGGCATAGCGCTGCGGCCAGTCGTTCACGCTGTCAGCGGCGTGCGGCGTGATCAAGACGTTCGAGAAGGACCACAGGCGACTGCAGCTGGGCAGCGGTTCGCAGGCGAAGACATCGAGGTAGGCGCCTCCTAGATGTCCTACTTCGAGTGCCTCGATAAGGGCGGTCTCGTCGACGACTGCGCCGCGCGAGGTGTTGACGAGGAGGGACCCTGGCTTCATCGCGCTCAGCCATCGTCGATCGATCATCCGCACGGTCTCCTGCGTCAATCGCACGTGTAGGGATATGACGTCCGCACGCCCGATGACATCACTCAATGCACTAGGCGGGTAGATCTCGTCGACTGATGAGTCAGAGGCAGGCGGGGACCGCTTGATCGCCAGTACCCGCATTCCAAATGCCTTCGCAATCCGAGCGACGACGCTTCCAATGGACCCGAGACCGACCACGAGCAGCGTCTGCTCGTGGAGCGGACGAAATGAACGCGGCCGCCACTCATGCCGTCGCTGCTGATCAGCGTAGAGCAGCACGCGGCCGTTCAACGCGAGGATTCCCGCAAACACAGTTTCCGCCGGAAAGGGTGCAAGAACACCGACGCCCGTAGTCACCCGAATGTCCTCACGCGGCCAAGGAAGCAGGTAGTCGTAGCCTGAACCGCCGACGTGAAACCATCGTACCGACGGGTGGAGCATTGCGCGCCGAAGTACCTCGCCAGAGAAGTGCACGTGCTCGACTGAAAATACCGCCTGGGGATCGCTGTCGGTCAATGCCGCTGCGATGTCATCCTCACGTGTTGCAAAGGCGAAACGGATGTCAGGAAAGCGTCGGTTGAGCATTTCCTTGCAGTCTTCCGGTGTGTCGTGGACGACGAGCACCGAACGTATCGTTTTCGCCCTCATCTCGCCGCCCGCAGAGAGATCTGCCAACAAGCTCCGAACTCCTTCGGGAAATCGTAACGTACCGAGACGTGGGCCACCGCTTTGCGGGCAGAAACTCGTAAGGGTGCCGGGATCGAGCGCGAACTTCACGTCACGCCGTCGCCGAATCCAGACCATGCCCCAGAGTGATCGCTTTGAAATCAAGAGGTTAGTTGCGGATCAGCGACAGGTCGGGTCTGCGTGTGTGAGTCGATTTTCTCCGTCTGTACGATACCGAACAATATCGCGCATCGATCCTGCATACAGTGCCGACAAAGTGCAGCCTGTCGGACGGTGGCCTCGTAAAACGCAACAACCACCCCAGCGCCGAATGGCCGTGCACCTTTTTTGCAGGCATGTTAAGGAGCCCGCTCAATGGCACACGTTCCGATGGCGCAGACCCCGATGGCACAGGTACCAAGGCACTCGGCATACGAGCGCCACCTGCGCGCGGCGGCTGAGCACTGCGCGGCTGCGCACCACGCCCATCAGGCGGCGCTTCTTCATGATCGTGGCGAGGTGGCGGACGCGAAGAAGCACGCAGTTGTGGCGCACCAGCATAGCTTGACGGCCCACAGACTCACCACGGCGGCCTACGGACATTCCTTCAAGTAGCGATCGCGCCATCGGTGATGCGTAAGAGATGAGCAGCGCCGCCGTATGCGCTGGCCCGGCCGGATAGCGCAGCGCTGATATTGGGGTAGACACCATTGAGTCGGGAGTCGGACGCCGCGGCAAGACGGCGAACAGTTCGGGTATAGGATCAATTGACGTTGTCGGTCAACTGCGTCGCGTCTTCATCTGGCGCTTGCTCGCCCCCATGCCTCGCTACGACAGCCTCGTGGAATACATCAGATCGGGCAGAGGCCGGTCGTTTGCCGGTGCCTCGCATGGAATCACGCGAGCCGTAACCCGATTCCGATGTCTGCTGACTCGACGAACTGTGGCTTCTGGTCGACGACCCGTTGGAAACCTGAGCCAAGGCGCCCCATATCTCTTGCGTGACGCCGTACTCCGCTACCACCCACGAACAATATTCCCGCCTGTCGAGCGTCTATGCTCGTATGGACCATGCCATAGCGCTCCGCGAAATGACGACGGAGGACAACGCACGAATTTCGGCCGTCGTGGCTGCCCAAGGGCCCCGGCTCCGGGCGTTCGTCCGCCGACAAATCGCCGACCTGGGTGAAGTCGACGATATTGTTCAAGAGGTGTTCCTCGAACT
>Ga0181521_10006954_pt1 | contig 12044 bp, 10 predicted proteins | sample PEATcosm2014_Bin_32_FD_119764 | JGI IMG/M metagenome (GOLD analysis project Ga0181521, IMG submission 119764) | Peatland microbial communities from MTU Mesocosm Facility, Houghton, MI, USA - PEATcosm2014_Bin02_60_metaG | ecosystem: Environmental > Terrestrial > Soil > Wetlands > Peat | place... | reverse complement strand
TGCTGGGCGGGGGTGGGGAGCAGCCGGTACCGGGACATGCGAACACACTATCGAATACCGCCGACAATTCCGGGGAGGTGAAGCGGCGTTTCCTCCCCGGCCTGAAGGCCGGGGTCTCCACGCTGCGCTTCTGATGACCGGGCCGGGATCGAGGACGCGATGAGCACACCCGCGCTGCCGGGGCTTTTCGGCACGGTGGAGCCCGTCCTCAACCACTACGGTTATCTCGCGGTCGCCTTTTTCGTCGCCGTTGAGGACTTCGGCATCCCGCTGCCCGGCGAGACCATATTGATCGCCGCCGCACTGTTCGCCGGCGCGGGCCGGCTGAACGTCTTCGTGGTCTTCGTGGTCGCCACGCTCGCCGCGATCGTCGGCGACAACATCGGCTTCGTCATCGGGCATTTCGGCGGGCGGACGCTCGCGCTGCGATTCGGCAAGTACGTGTTCCTGACCGAAGAACGCCTGGACAAGGCGCAGGAATTCTTCGAGCGTCACGGCGGCAAGATCATCGTGGTGGCCCGGTTCGTCGAGGGTCTCCGCCAGGCCAACGGCATCGTAGCCGGCATCAGCGGCATGCACTGGCGGCGCTTCGTCGTGTTCAACGCGCTCGGCGCCGTGCTCTGGGTCGGCCTATGGGTCAGCCTGGGGTACCTGGCCGGCAACCACATCACGACCCTCTACAACCAGATCACCGGCTACTCCCTGTACGTGCTGATCGCGCTGGCGGTCGCGGTGGTCGCGTTCATCGCCTGGCGGCTGTCGCGCCGGCGCGCTCGCCGTCAGGCGCGGGCCGCGGAGACGGGATCAAAGGCTGGGGCGGGACCGAAAGCGGGGACGGGACCGAAAGCGGGGACCGGACCAAAAGCAGAGACCGGACCAAAAGCAGAGACCGGACCAAAAGCAGAGACCGGACCAAAAGCGGGGGCACGGGCCGGGCCAGAGGCGAATTCCCGCGCCGCGGGTCAGGCCGCACCGCCCGAGTCTGGCGAGGCGCCCGAGTCTGGCGAGGCACCCGAGCACGCTGAGACGCGCGGGGGCTTCGATACCCCTGAGGCCGGTGAGGAACGTGAGACTGCTGAGGCCGCCGGGCACGGTGAGGCCAGTGAGACGGCTGAAGCTAATAGCACTCCTGAGCCCGTTGATGCCGCTGCTGAGCGCGACCGGCGGAACGGCTAGCCGGGCGGGGACACGGCGTAGCGTTCCAGGCCGGCGAGGGTGCTCTCACCGGCCTGGAGGACCCAGAAACCGGCCTTCGGCAGGGACGGGTCGGGGGGCGGTTTGGCGCCCAGGTATTGGCTCGCGGCGCGGAGGAGGTCGGGGATGTTCTCCCGGTGCGCGCAGACCAGCGCCGGTGCCCCATCGGCCAGCAGGCGCGCCATAGCGGAGAACAGATCACCCATGTCCGTTCGGCCCAATGGAAAGTCACCGGCGCCGTCGGGCATGCCGAACGCGGGCTCAACCTCGACCGGCGCGCCGAGGTGCGCCGCGTACGGCGCGACCGTCGCGGTGCAGCGCAGCGCGGGTGAGCTGACCACGCGGACTGGCTCGAAGCAGGCCAGCAGGGGCACCAGGGCCAGCGCGTCCGCCTCCCCCTGGGCGTCGAGAGGCCGGAGCAGGTCGTCGCCGTCCCAGTCGTGTTTGCGGCCCGCGGAGGCGTGCCGCAGCACCACGAATGGCACCGTGCGGTGCGGCCACTTCGCGAAGTCGCGCAGCACGATGACGTCGTCGGGGTAGGAAAGCCGCTGGTAGGCGTCCGGGAGGGTGAGCCATTCGATTCCGTCCACCTCATGGTTCGGGACGAACGACGCGTTTGTGTAGCCCCTCGGTACCGGCTCCGCGGCCGCCCAGTAGTGCACGTGCTTGGGCCGCCCCCCGGCCAGATAGCTCACCGAACGCAGGCGCCCACCGAGGACGGGGCGGATGCCGGTCTCCTCGACGACTTCACGGACGGCGGTCTGCGGAAGCTGCTCCCCCGGGTCACGCTTGCCTTTGGCCAGCGACCAGTCGTCGCGCCTCGGGCGGTGGATAAGCAGCACCTCCGGGCCGTCCGGGCCGTGCCGCCACACGATGGCGCCCGCGGCTTCGATAACGCCAGAGTCGGCAGGCTCCCTGGACCCCCCGGTCTCCCCCGGCCGCCGGGGCTCCCCCGGCCCCCCTAGCTCCGCAGGCTCCCGCGGGTCCGCGGGCCCGGCCATCGGTTCAGCCATCGGCGGACCGCACGCGGCGGTCCCCGATCAGCAGGAACTGGAGGTCGCGCAGCGGCTCGCCGCCCCGCCCGCGGTTGTGGCGGGCCCAGACCCCGTCGGCGTCCAGCCACCACGACGCGATGCTGTCGTCCATGCCCAGGTCGAGGAGCCGCCGCAGTTCCCGCGCGTGCCCCTGGTCGGTGACCCGCACGATCGTCTCCACCCGGCGATCCAGGTTCCGGTGCATGAGGTCGGGGCTGCCGAGCCAGACCTCGCCGGTCGAGCCCGGATCGGCTTCGTCCTTCTCGCCGCCGCCGAACGAATAGACCCGCGAGTGCTCCAGGAACCGGCCCAGGATGCTGCGCACGCGGATCGTCTCCGACAAGCCAGGGACGCCGGGGCGGAGCGCGCATATCCCGCGCACCCACAGATCGATCGGCACCCCGGCCTGCGACGCCCGGTACAGCGCGTCGACGACCACCTCGTCGATGAGCGCGTTGCACTTGAACTGAATCCTGGCCGACTTGCCGGCCCGCTTGCGGTCCGCCTGGTGCGCGATCCGGCCGACCAGCCCCGCCCGGAGGGATTCGGGGGCGACCAGGAGCTGCCGGTAGGAATCCTGACGGCTATACCCGGTGAGGTGGTTGAACAGGTCGGTGACGTCCTCGCTGACGGTCGGGTCCGCGGTCAGTAGGCCGAAGTCCTCATACAGCCGGGCGGTCGCGGGGTTGTAGTTGCCGGTGCCGAGGTGGCAGTAGCGCAGCAGCGTCCCGTCGGCTTCCTCCCGCACGATGAGCAGCACCTTGCAGTGCGTCTTCAGGCCGACGAAGCCGTAGACGACGTGGCAGCCCGCTTCCTCCAGCTTCCTGGCCCAGGCGATGTTGGCCCGCTCGTCGCCGCGGGCCTTGATCTCGACGACCACGACCACCTGCTTGCCGAGCTCGGCCGCCTCGATCAGGGCGTCCACGATTGGGGAGTCGCCGCTGGTCCGGTACAGCGTCTGCTTGATGGCCAGCACGCTGGGATCTTCGGCCGCGGCCTCGATGAGGCGCTCGACGCTGGTCGTGAACGAGTCATACGGGTGGTGCACCAGGACGTCGCGCTCGCGGAGGGCCGCGAAGATGTCGGTATCCTTCGGGATCGCCGACGAGGAGGGGACGAAGGGCGGGTACCGCAGCTCGCCGATGTCCAGGTCCGCGATGGCAGTCAGGCCGGACAGGTCCAGCGGACCCGGCACCCGGTAGACCGCGCGCCGGTCCACGCTGAGCTCGGTGACCAGGCGGTCCAGCACGTCGCTGGACATCGAGTCCTCCACCTCGAGCCGGACGGCGGGGTCGAAGCGCCGCCGGAGCAGCTCGCGCTCCAGCGCCTGCAACAGGTCCTCGGTGAGGTCTTCGTCCATTTCCAGGTCCCGGACGCGGGTGACCCGGAAGGCGTGATGCTCGATGATCTCCAGGCCGGCGAACAGCTGCGTCAGGTGGGCGGCGATCACGTCCTCGATGGGCACGAACCGCTGCGGGGAGACGGCGAGGAACCGGGGCAGCAACGCCGGCACCTTCACCCGCGCGAACATCGTCGTGCCGGTGCGCGGGTCGGCCACTATGACGGCCAGGTTGAGGGACAGGCCGGAGATGAACGGGAACGGGTGCGCCGGGTCGACCACGAGCGGTGTCAGCACGGGGTAGATCCGCTCGCGGAACAGCTCGCGCAGGTTGTCCCGTTCGGCGGAGGAGAGCTCCTTCCAGCGGAGGACCTCGATGCCCTCGGCGGTGAGCGCGGGCAGAATCCGTTCGGTGAAGCACGCCGCGTGCCGCGCGGTCAGCCGGCCCGCGAGATCCAGGGTCCGGCTCAGCACCTGGCCGGGCAGCTGGACGCTGACGCCCTCGACCGGGAGCCCGGCGGCCATCCGTCGCATCAGGCCAGCCACCCGGACCATGAAGAATTCGTCCAGGTTGCCGGCGAAGATGGCCAGGAACCGCACCCGCTCCAGGAGCGGAACGCTCTCGTCCTCGGCCAGTTCCAGCACGCGCTGGTTGAAGCGGAGCCAGCTCTCCTCGCGGTCGAGGTACCGGTTCGGCGGCAGCGGCGGCAGGTCCTCGGGTACGGCCAGGTCCACGGGTGCGGCCAGGTCCACGTCCTCGGGTACGGCCAGGTCCACGGGTACGGCCAGGTCCACGTCCTCGGGTACGGCCAGGTCCACGGGTACGGCCAGGTCCACGTCCTCGGGTACGGCCTGGTCCACGGGTACGGCCAGGTCCACGTCCTCGGGTGCGGCCACGTCCTCGGAAGGGGGCTCCGTGCCGTTCGCGGGGGCCGCACCGTTCCGGTGGGCGGGGGCGATTCTCCCGTGGACAGGGGCGATGCCCTCCGGGGCGGTGTCAACGCCTCCGGGACTGGTGTCAACGCCTCCGTGGAGACGCGGCTCGCCGTCGCTCATACTCCCATTGTCACAGGCATGCGACCCACCGAGAACCCCCGCCGGGCTTACCCCACGTGTCCATGGAATGGGGCGCCCGGTCTCCGGTCGGCGCGGGACTTGCGCTCCGTTACTGAGGTGCCTCGATCTGCTCACGTGCCCCACGGACGGAGCTGACAGCGGTGACGCGCTTGATTACCTTAAGTAGTAATCGTCCTCGTCCGGTTACCGCGACAGCACGCCGCTGCCAGGGCAACGCCAATTGCCTATCATGCTGGTGTGGTTTCAGGTGAGCATGACTCAGATGACATCCCCGGGGCGCCGCCTGCCGGTGGCTCCCCGCAAGCCCAAGCGCCGCGGATCGGCGCCTTCGTGCTGCCGAGACCCGATAACGGAGCGGTCGCGGTGGAGCCGCCGGGACAAGGATCTGGCTACTGGGCGGGCGGGCCGTCCACCGTGTTCGCCGACGGAGAGATCTTCCTCGCCTACCGGCTACGGCGGCCGCTCGGCCATGGCCGTGGGTATGCGGTGGCGGTGGCCCGTTCGGCTGACGGAGAGCACTTCGAGCTGCTGACCACGATCCACAAGGAGGACATGGCCGCCGATTCCCTGGAGCGCCCCTCCCTGGTGCGGACCCCCGAGGGGACCTGGCGGCTATACCTGAGCTGCGCGACGCAGGGCACGAAGCACTGGCGGGTCAAGGTCATCGAGGCCGCCCACCCGGCCCAGTTCGACTCCCACCGCAGTCAGGTGGTGCTGCCAGGCGACTCCAAAAAGGGCGTCAAGGACCCGGTGATCGTCCGCCGCGACGGCGAATGGCACATGTGGGTCACCTGCCATCCGCTGGACGACCCCGCCGAGGCTGACCAGATGGCCACCGAATACGCCACCAGCCCGGACGGGCTGACCTGGACGTGGAACGGTGTGGCGCTTAACGGGCGGCCGGGGCACTGGGATTCGCGAGGCGCCCGGGTCACCTCGGTCTGCTTCTCGGGCGACACCATCGTGGCCTACTACGACGGCCGGGCGACTGCGGCCGAGAACTACGAGGAACAGACCGGTGTCGCGACGGGCACCGAGCCATCCTTGCTCGCCGCACTGGGTACCGGGCCCCTGGCCTGGTCGCCGTATCACGGGGGCGGCCTGCGCTACCTGGACATTCTGCCCCTGCCGGATGGCCGCAAGCGGCTCTACTACGAGATGACCCGGCCCGACGGCGCGCACGAGCTGCGCACCGAGGTGCAGTTAAGCCGGCCGGGGCTGCCGGGCCCACTGATGCGGCCCAGCGGGGCGGGTCAGCGGGGGCGGGTCAGCTCGTCTGGACCGGGCGGCCGTTTCTCGCCTGCGACTGTCCCTCCGGGCGCGCGCCGACCATCCCGCCCGACCGGTCGCGCGGCGCCCGCCAGTCGCTGAAGTCCGCATCCAGGACACGTGCGAGCAGCTCCAGGTCGGCCTCGAACCGTGGGATGAGCTCCTGGCGCTGCTGCCAGCTGAGCGGCTGCCGTTCTCGGTGCTGGCGCTGCAGGAATCGCTCGAGCCTGCCCGTGACGGCGTCCGGTGTGGACCCCGGCAGGAACCGGCCGACGGCCGAGCCAGCGCGCAGGGCCTGAGCGACCGCGCGGTGCGCCAGCGTCGCCTCGGGATGAGCCGTGACGTTCTGCCGGGGAACTTCGGTGACGACCCCCTGGTCCACACCAAGGAAATCGAAGATGCCGTCCAGGGTCGCGGTCGGCTTGTCCACGAGCTGGCGGTAGCGGATCACGTACACCTGCTCGCGGGGGAACAGCGAAAAGATGTGCTCGAGTTGCTCCCCGTACCGGCCGAGTCCCGTGTAATGCCAGAACGACGCCCAGCCGGCCGCGATACGCCGTTCCTCATCCCCGCAGGCCTGAACGAAATCCCCGACGGGCTCGAGCCCGGCGGACCACAGGTGCGTCCAGTTCGAGTGGGCACGCTCCACCGGATCCCGGATGATCGCGATAAGCCTGACGTGCGGGATCAGGTCGCGGATGCGGCGCATGGCGTCGCGGTCGTACATGTACAGGGGGGTCGACTCGCCGCGTAGTGTTCCCGCCGGGGCCGCGTCGAACAGGGCCTCATAGTCGTCCCGTTTCCAGACGTGCTCCCGGTAGGTCAGCGCGTCGCCCGGTCCGCCCCGCGTCGGCGGCGGTCCGTCGCTGAGAAAGAACTTCGGCTCTTTGATCGGTGACAAATAGAGAGCGGGATGGCCGGCCAGCGCCGCGTGCAGCGCTGTCGTACCCGCCTTCGGCGCGCCAATCACCAGGAAGTCCGGAAGTGCCACGGGGGGCCTCCTCACGAGGCAAGACTCCGTCAGGACACGGTTGTGACTTATGTTGTGACTTATGTCGACTAAGTCACTAGGCTATCCGCGCGAACCTACCACCCCCTACGGACCCTCGGATCCAGCGCAGGGACGCGAGCCCGCGTCGCCGTGTCAGGACACCAGTCCGGTAGCGTGGCGCCATGGCAGATGGGGGCGAACCCGGCGGTCCGCCGGCAGGCCCGGCCCTTCCGGGGGACACTATGCGCCAGTTCACGGCGGCGATCTCCGGCAAGAGTTCCGGTGACCTTCAAGGCGTGCTGCGCGAGCTGATGGCCGCCGCGGCGCCTGACATAGACCCGTTCGCGCGGGCAGCGCCGCCGTCACGCCGGCGCCCGCGCCGGCCTGACATTGTCACCTATCGCGTCCGGGTTGACCTGAAGGGGGCCAGACCTCCGCTATGGCGCCGGCTGGAGTTGTCATCAGACCTGCTGCTCGACGAGGTACACCAGGTCATCCAGGAGGCGTTCGGCTGGACCGACAGTCACCTGCACCAGTTCGGCTCCGGCCCGGACCTCTACAGCCCGGAGACCCAACTCTACCTGTGCCCGTTCCAGGTGGACGAAGGCGAGACCGGCATCCCCGAGGAACAGGTGCGCCTCGACGAGGTGCTGGCCGATGCGGGTGACAAGCTCTACTACAGCTATGACTTCGGCGATGACTGGCAGCATGTCATCAAGCTCGAAGCCGTCAGCGCCCGGGAGACCGTCAGCGCCCGGCCGGATCCGGCGCCGCGAGCGGTCTGCACCGACGGCCGGCGTGACGGCCCGGCCGAGGACTGCGGCGGTGTATACGCCCACGAGCTGATAACAGCGGCCACCGACCCGGTGAACCCTGACCATGCGGACGCGGTGGCCGAGTTCGACCGCATCTTCGGAGGCGAGATCGATCCCGGAGCCATCGGTAGAACCCGCTTTGACATCGGCAAGATCAACGCAGCGCTCGCCGCCGCGTTTCCTGCCACCGCGTCGTCCGGACCCGGACCCGGCGGGGCGGCGGCAGGCGCTCTTCCCGAGCCGCTCGGCGAGCTTGTCTCTGCCGTCCGGGACTCAGCCAGCCGCCGGGAACTGCGGCGTTTGCTCGACGCTGCCCGCCTGGACGAGCCGGTGCTCGTCGACGCCGGGACCGCGGTCAGGATGGTCCGCCCGTACTCCTGGCTGCTGGACCGAGTCGGCGCCAAAGGCATCAAGCTGACCGGAGCCGGATACCTCCCGCCAGCCCACGTCGAGGCCGCCACGGCCGCCCTGGGTCTGGGCGAGGAGTGGATTGGCAAGGGCAACCGTGAGGTGCAGACGCTGCCCGTCCTGCACCTGCGTGAATCGGCAACGAAGATGGGCCTGCTGCGCAAGCAGCACGGAATGCTCCTGGCCACCTCCCGCGGCCGCAGGTTGCGCGGCGATCCGGCCGGGCTCTGGTGGCACCTGGCGGAACGGATGCCACCCAGGTCAGCTGACCGCTGCGAGACGCAGGCCGGGCTTCTCCTGCTCGCGGTGATCGCCGCGGGCGTTTCCGATGACCTGGATGCGGTCGTCGCGCGACTGCTCGGCGCGATCGGCTGGATCAGCCGCGACGGCAGACGACTCACCGGCTCAGCGGCGGCCGCCGCCGCCTGGGACACCAGGACCGTGCTCCGACGGTTCGGCAGCTTCGGCTCCGACCGGCACAGTTTCGGGTCAGGAAAGCCGACTCCGGACGGAATCGCCTTCGCCCGCGCCGCCCTGCGCACCTGGCCAAGCTGACCGTCGGCGGGCGGTCGCTGAGATGCCTTATCGCCACAACCCCAGGCAACCGCGCCATCAGGATGGGGCTGCTCAGCGAGGGCGGTAATGGTACGGCGTATTTGGGCGAACGCTTCTTTGTCGTCGCTGCGGATGCGGGCCAGAGTACGGAGCGCCGTCTCCCAGAAGACGACGGTCAGGCTCACTCGATGGTCTCTGCATCGATCCGGTCAAGGGTGGCATCGAGAGCGTCGAGACTGACCCCGCTGCGCCCAGCGGCCTTCCCGGCGAAGTGCGCGGCCAGCGCCGCGCGATCCTCCAGATCCGCAAGGTCATCGATATTGATGAGCGCGACGACGGGCTTACCGTGCTCCTCCATGGTCCTCCATGGTCCGGAGTAGCGGTACGAGCTCCCGGCCGCACGCCGCCATCGGTAATCATGATCTGGACATGGGTTCATCGGTCGTGGCCAGGGATCGGCTCAGCTAGCGCCGCCCGCGAGGCAGGCGCCGGGAAGGGGTCGGCAAAGTACTGGGTCTCGTGCGTGACCAGATCGCCGGTGAGCTCCATGACGCTCACCGAGTACGTGGGCACGCCGTCGTAGGTGATCACGCACTCGTTCACCCACAGGTCGCCGCCGCCCCGGATTCGCAGGACAGTGAAGTGGCGTTCAGCCGGGTGCCCGCCGCGCTGGGCCTGGATCTTTGAACGACCCCGGAAGCGCTCCCCGGACTGCGGGTAGTCCAGGATCGCATCCTCGGCGTAGATCGCGTGCTCGGTGTCGATATCCCCGCGCTCGGAGGCCTCCCAGTGCTGCTCAAGCCGGGCCCGGGTGCTGGCGTCACGATCCATTGCGCTGTTCACCTACGCCAGGCTAACAGGGATCTTACTGCCGCCCGGATCAGATGATGCCTGATCGGGGTTCGGCCGCTGCTTGGTCCTGCCAGGCTGGAGTTTCGTTACTCTGGGTGCCGGTCTGGTGCTTGTGGGTACAACGGCCTTGTTGTTACGCAGTTGACAGTGGCACCATGCAGGTTGGGCAGTCGATGCGGTGAGAGGTAGTCATCCGATGCGTCCTGACATCAGACCTGGCGGCATCTTCCCTGATTACGCTCTCCCGGACCACACCGGCACGGTGCATGCGCTCAGCGAGCTTCAGGGCCGCGATCCGCTGATCCTCACCCTGGCGCGGGGCAACTACTGCCCCAAGGAGCACCAGCAGCACCTCGAGCTGGCCGCCAACTACCCGAAGATCGCGGTGGCCTACACCCAGATCGCCACGATCGCCACCGACGACCATCACACCCTGCAAGAGTTCCGGGCGTCGGTGGGCGCCCAGTGGACCTTCCTGTCCGATCCCGGCCGGACTGTCCAGCAGGACCTCGACATCGCCGAGTACACCGACCCCGAGCACAACCCGATGATCCCGCACACGCTGGTGCTCAAGCCGGGGCTGGTCATTCACAGTGTCTATAACGGCTACTGGTTCTGGGGCCGCCCGTCGTTCTACAACCTGTGGAATGACCTGCGCGCCGCCACGAGCGAGATCCGCCCGGACTGGGATCTGAGCACCCCGGGGCTCCGCGAAGCCTGGGACGCGCACGACTACTCGCACTTTCACGGCTGGGACCGGCGGTCCCCCGAGTCGACGCCGACATCGTATGAGTGACAGAGCGGCGATCGTCGCTCTGTCACTTCGTGGCCCAGGTGAGTCGTCAGGCCGGGGACCAGACAAGCCGCATCGCCGCTCTTTTGTGCTGCCCGCGGCGCGGTGGCCGCGGCGATGACCCGAGTGGGCCAGGTGACGCACGCTCACCCGGCTTGCCTTGCGGCGCCGGGCTGAGCCGCGGCGAGATATGCAAGGGTGGGCCACCTGGTGGCCGGCAAAGATCGCGGAAGGGGCGAAGGCTGTGAATACACCGGTATGCGAGATGCTCGGAATTGAACAACCGATCGTCCAGGCCCCCATGGCCGCCGTTCCCCGGCTGGCCGCGGCGGTCTCGAATGCCGGCGCGCTCGGCATGGTGACGCTCACGTGGTCCGCTGACGCCGGAGCCGTCGTTCGTGAGACGGCGGCGCTGACCGCGCGGCCGTTCGGCGGCAACCTCGTTCTCACCTCAGATCACCACCGCCGCCTTGACCAGGCCCTCGAGGCCGGCTTGCGGATCGTCTCGTTTATGTGGGGGGATCCCAGCGGCTACATCGAGCCTGTGCACGCCGCCGGGGGAATCGTCATGCAGACGATCGGCAGTGCCGAGGAGGCACGGCGGGCCGTCGCGTGCGGCGTGGACGTGGTCGTCGCGCAAGGCTGGGAGGCCGGCGGGCACGTGTGGGGTACCGTCGCGACACTGCCGTTGGTGCCCGCCGTGGTAGACGCGGTGACGCCGGTGCCGGTGATTGCGGCGGGCGGGATCAGTGACGCTCGCGGCGTCGCCGCGGTGCTCGCCCTGGGAGCCCAGGCCGCGTGGCTGGGCACGCGGTTCCTGCTGGCCGAGGAGATGCCGATCCACGAGGACTACCGGCGCCGGCTGATAGCCGCAGCCGAGACCGATCCGCAGTGGTACCCCAACCTGTACGACGTCGGGTGGCCCGGTGCTCCGCACCGCGCGCTGCGCAACTCAACGGCCAAGGCGTGGGAGGCCGCGGGCCGCCCCCCAGACGGGCAGCGGCCAGGAGAAGGCGATGTGATCGCGCACTTCGGCTCCGGCGAAGCAATCGTTCGTTACGAGCCAGCGCCGCCGATGACCGGGACCACCGGGGAGATCGAAGCGCTCTCGATGTGGGCCGGACAGAGCGTCGCACTCGCGAGACAGCCACAGTCAGCGGCGGACATCGTGACCGAGCTCACCTCACACCTGTAACCCCGGCCGGAGGCGCTCGCACCGCGGCCGCCAGCGCTTTTGTTCTCGGCCAGCCCATGCCAAAGGAGATGCCGACATCCCGCCGCTGCTCATCCAGGTCGGCACGGCCGACCTGCTGCTCAGTGATTCCCAGCGCCTGGCCACCAAAGCAGCCCACGCCGGGGTCGACGTCACCCTGGAGATCGGCGAGGGCCTGCCCCACGTCTACCCGATCCTGCTCGGGACCCCCGAGGCAGCCGAGGCCACCGGGCAAATCGGGAAGTTCCTGCGGGCCCGGGTTCGCTCACCAGACAGCCCATAGACAGCAGGCTTCCCGGCGCCCGGTCCGTCCCTCAGCCGCATACGCAGACGTATGCATTCGCCTAGTCAGGTTTTGCCCGACCGCGCTGCTCTCCCGCCGCGGACCGGATCCCGCTGCGGACCGGATCCCGCTGCGGACCGGATCCCGCTGCGGACCGGATCCCGCTGCGGACCGGATCCCGCTGCGGACCGGATCCCGCTACGGACCGGATCCCGCTACGG
>Ga0181521_10006953_pt1 | contig 12045 bp, 10 predicted proteins | sample PEATcosm2014_Bin_32_FD_119764 | JGI IMG/M metagenome (GOLD analysis project Ga0181521, IMG submission 119764) | Peatland microbial communities from MTU Mesocosm Facility, Houghton, MI, USA - PEATcosm2014_Bin02_60_metaG | ecosystem: Environmental > Terrestrial > Soil > Wetlands > Peat | place... | reverse complement strand
GTGAGTGGCAAAAGGCGAAACGTCTTGATCGGGCGTTCAGCCAGGAGACCCGTCTCGTGTTCACGCGACGTAAAGACGAACCGCTGCTTGTACCTCAGAAACGCTTCTAAGTTCGTTCTAAATCTGGCGGCGGCGCCACCTTCGACTTCGTTTACTCCATCCAGGAGAACCTCGATCATGTGCTCCTCCTCCTGGAACCACGTTCGGACGGCGCGTTCCGATTCATCGTTGGTTTCGCCCAGGCGCTGTCCCGATCCTGTCAGAACCTCGTTGACCCTGCTGGCCACGAGTTGTTCGATACTCCCACCCTGGTATTCCGACAGTTTCAGGTAAACCGGAATATAGGACCCATTCCCGGCGCAAAAGTCCGCCGCTAATTCCCGTTCGCGGCTGCGCAGCGCCTTTGTCTTCCCCAGCCCGCCTTCGCCCAGCAACACCAAGTGTTCGTGTTCCGCAAGCGCTGTTTCGAACGGAGCGATGTCAGCCGGAGAATGCTTTGCCATCGAGGCGAACTCCGCATGGACACTTCGCTTAAGAAGGAACTCATCGCGCAGATCCCGCGTGACGCGTTCGCAATACTCCAGAAGGAGGCTGTCGGACGGGGCGGGGATCGCTGCCGCCCTGGTCGGAAGGCCCGTCTGAGAAATCGTATCGAACGCCCGCTCGATGGCGCTCCGAAGCTCTCCAATCTGGTCATTCGCGCGAAGCTGTTCGAACAACTCCGCGAGTGGACGGAACGACTTCTTGGCGACCCAGCTTTGCCTGAAATATTCGAGGAATCGTTCGGTGGCTTCGTTCGCTTGCTTCGTTCCAATGTGCCTAACGCTGGCGGCATCATGAAGTTTTGCGAGGTCCGGATGGTCCAACATGTACGGATTCAGCGCATGCTCAAGAACGACCTTTTGAAGCTCTTTTTCGTCGACCAGCGCGCCGAAACCGCTATTCGCGGCAATCGTTTTGTCTCGAGCATCGTTCCAAGCGATTCGGAGGTCTATTCGGGTTTGACGGGCGGAACTCCACTTCCCATAGGCCGCGGACGGAGCCTTGCCGGCAAGCGATGTTCCCACGCTCTCGAGGGCTTTGGCGATAGCCGCTACTTCCAAGAACGGCACCGGTGCTCCTTTCGGCCTTCGCCGTGATCTATGTCAGGAGTGCTTTTAATACTATTTCTATCATGCCCGATGCAGTCTCATTTGGCTCCTCGTCTGGCGCGAGACAAAAAGGCGGTCTCCACATGGCGCGCTTCGCTCTCCAAGGGCCGATTAACATTAACAATCGGCCTGCAGGTTGGCAACCTGCCCCACAGTCCACAAGAACTGGTAATGGCAAAACAGAAAATGGTTAGTGCGGGTGGGAGTGGGTGTGAGGCTCCGCGGCGGGGATCACGCAGCCGTTCTCCGCAACGGCGCAGCCCACGTGCTCGAACTGCACGGTGGAGTGGCGGATGTGAAAGTCGTGGGCCAGCATGTCATTGATGCGCGCCAGAATGCAGTTGCTGGCGGACGGGGGCACGTCTTCGATGAGCACGTGACAGCTCAGCGCGTGGATGCTCGATCCCAGGCTCCAGATGTGCAGATCGTGCACGTCCAGCACGCCTTCGACCTGGCGCATGGACGCGGTTACCGATTGCAGTTCCAGGCCGCGTGGCAGGCCTTCCAGCAGGATATTGAGCGACTCTTTGATGATGTCCCAGGCGGTCCACACGATCAGCGCGCCGATGAGGATCGAGAGGATGGGGTCCACCCGGATCCAGCCGGTGTAGCGAATGATCAGCGCGCCCAGGATGATGGCGAAGGACCCCAGCAGGTCGCCCAGCATGTGCACGAAGGCGCTGCGGATATTGATGTCGCTTTGGCGCGCCGCGCGCAGTCCCCACATGATGCCGCCGTTGAGCGCCAGGCCGGCGGCGGCGACCAGCATCATCACGTTTTCGCCCACGGGCACCGGGTGCCACAGTCGCTGCCAGCCTTCGTAGAAGATCCAGGCGGCCAGCGCCACCAGCGTCAGGGCGTTGACGAAAGCCGTGAGCACGCCGGCGCGGTGATAGCCGTAGGTCTTGACTTCATCGGCCGGCCTGGATTGCAGATAGACGCCGAACCAGGCGAGCAACAGGGCCAGACCATCGGTGAAGTTGTGGCCGGCGTCGGAAAGCAGCGCGAGACTGTGGGCGTGGATGCCGGCGAACACCTCCACTCCCACGAAGGCGAAAGTCGCCACCTGAGACCACCAGAGGATACGGCCGGTCCCGGCCCCGTGAGAGTGCGAATGTGAATGTGAGTGCAAACAGCCTCCATCAACGATTTTACCCCGAGCTGGTCGAAAACCCAGGCAACCTGTCGGTAGTACTGCCAGGCGGCCTGAGCGGCCGCCGCAGGCCAGGGGCCTGTCTACTAAGACCGTCACTCTCAGCAGCAAGTGAACAGTGTGGGAACTAAATCTTCATTCCGAGGATTTTGCGCGCGCCCAGTTTGGCCATGCCCCAACGCCCGAACCGGTCTTCAAACAGTTTCAGGTAAAGGGCCTTGGTGTCGTCGGGTGGCTCTTTGGGCTGATCCACGGACTCCAGCCGCAGGGCTCCGCTGGGACAGGTAGTGAGGCACAGCGCGCAGCCGATACAGCGCGACCGGTCCACCACGGCCTTGCCCTCCGGGCTGGTGATGGCGTCCATCTGGCAGCGCATCTCGCACATACCGCAAGACTCGCAGGCTTCGGCGTCGGCCACGGCGTAGAAGTTGGAGCTGAAGAAATCCGCCGGCCGGGGGAGCCGTTTGGCGGAGCGCAGCACGCCGCAGCAGCAGCCGCAACAGCAGCACACGAACATCGGCGCCTTGGTATTCTCCGGCTGCAACACCAGGCCATCGCGGTCCGCCTGGTCGAGCAGGTCGAGCATTTGCTCGCGGGTAACCGCCTGCCCGGTGCCCGACTCCGCGGCCCACCGCGCGGCCGGCCCGATCATAAGGCAATTGTCGCGCAGTTTGGTTTGGAGGCAGGGTTCGTCCAAAAGATCGTGGCCGTGGCGGCAGATGCAGCGCAAGGCGCCGAAGGGCCCGGGGGACGCCTCGATATAGGCGCGGATGCGATCGTAGGTGGTGACTCCGCGCTCGACCGCAATCTGCTTATTCACCGGCACAATGCGCAGTTGCGTTGTCTTACCGGTATGAAACGCGCGGCCGAAGGCCTCGTCGAAATACTGGCGGCTGTCGCGCACGAATTCGGGGGTGAGGGTTTCCAGTTGGCGCTCGTACATCCCGACGGCGAAGATCAGCTTGGCGAAGCGCATCTCGCCAGCCACCGGAAACGACAGGACGATGCCTTTGTCCGCCATGTGCTCCAGCTTGCGGCGCAGTTCTGCGAGGGTGATGCGCGATCCGAAACGGCGATGAATGGTGGCGAGGGACTCGGGTATGGCGCTCAGTTCGAGAGCGACGTCGGCTTCCTCGGGCGTAAACAGCCGTTGGAGAATGCGGATCTCGACGCCCGACGGCGTGGGCGGGAATGCGACGGGCATGCGGTCGAGGTGTTGCTGCAAGCGCCGATACAGAGTTTCAGGTGCGATTGCCGGCATCTGCTACCGATTCTACACCCTGCGTTTGGCCCGCGCCCGCCGCGCGGGGAGACCGCTCCCTTGGCGAAACCGCTCCCTTACGGTCGCGGCTCGGTAACAGGCGCGAGGTTACTGAGCCGCGATCGTCAGGGAGCGGTATCCCCACGCCGCGGACGCGTCCACTTGGCGCTAAGATGACCGAAGAGATGTTCGGCTTAACTGTGAAGGCAACTACGATTTTGCTGTTGGCGCTGGCGCTGGTGTGCGCGGCGGCCGATTATCCGGAAGCGCAGATCTCGAACGGCGTGCTTCATGTAAAGCTGCTGCTGCCGGACGCGCAGAACGGCTACTACCGCGGCACGCGGTTTGACTGGTCGGGCGCCATTTCGAGCCTGCAATTCAAGGGTCACGAATACTTCGGCAAGTGGTTCGAGCGCTACGACCCGAAGATTCACGATGCCATCATGGGGCCGGTGGAGGAGTTCCTCAGTAACGGCATGGGCCTGGGCTACGAAGAAGCCAAACCCGGCGAGAGCTTCGTGAAGATCGGGGTGGGCGCGATCCGCAAACCCGAGGAGCCCGCCTTCCGCCAGTTCGAAACGTACGACATCGCCGACCACGGAAAATGGACCATTCACAAGCGCGCCGATTCCGTGGAGTTCACGCAGGAACTCTCCGACACCCGCGGATACGCCTACATCTACAAGAAGACCGTTCGGCTGGCGCGGGGCAAGCCGGCGATGGTGCTGGAACACAGCCTGCGGAATACCGGCAAGAAGGCGATCGCGACCAGCGTCTACGAGCACAATTTCTACATGCTGGACCACCAGCCCGCAGGCCCCGACTACACCGTGCGGTTCCCGTTCGAGGTGCATCCGCAGGCCGATCTGCGCGGGATGGCGGAAGTGCGCGGCAAGGATTTCACCTACCTGAAAGAGTTGCAGGCTGGTGAGTCGGTGTTCACCGCCATGGACGGCTTCGGTGACACGCCGCGCGATTACGATATCCGGGTGGAGAACCGGAAGGCGGGAATCGGCGTGCGGCAGACTTCCGACCGGCCCATGTCGAGGCTGGTCTTCTGGTCCATCCGCACCACCGTCTGCCCGGAGGCCTTCATCGATCTGCGCGCGGAGCCGGGGCAGGAAGTGAAGTGGAGAATCAACTATGAGTTTTACACCCTTCCGCGGTGAAACGTGCCGCAGGGATTTCGGCAAGATGGCACTCGGGGGCGCGCTGGGGGCGCTCGTCGCGTCGCACGCATCCAAGGCCGCGGTGCATGCGAATGCCCCCGGCATCAAGCTGTGCGCCCAATCGGACGCCACGCCGAGCGACGACCAGTTGCTGTTTCTGAAACAGATCGGCGCTGAATATGTCAGCGTCCAAGCGCCTCCGGGAATGCGGACGGCCGAAGGTTTCCTGGCTATCAAGAAGCGCTACGCCGACGCCGGCATCACGGTATGGAACATCGGCAACAGCAGCGTACACAACATGCCGGAAGTGACGCTGAACCTGCCGGGGCGCGACCAGAAGATCGAGGAGTATAAGCAGTACATCCGCAACCTGGGCCAGGCTGGGATCTACTATACGACCTATGCGCACATGGGCAACGGCATCTGGTCGAGCGGGCGCGCCATGGTGCGCGGCGCAACGGCGCGCGAGTTCGATATGGCGAGCCCCGACAGGCGCGGCGTGTGGGACGGGAAAACGTGGGCGGAGCCGCTGTCGCACGGGCGCGAGTTCACCAAAGAAGAGATCTGGGAGAACTTCACCTACTTCATCAAACAGGTGGCGCCGGTGGCGGAGGAGAACAGTGTGCGCATCGGCATCCACCCGGACGATCCGCCGGTGCCGGTGCTGGCGGGCGTGCCGCGCTGCATCTTCGGCAACTTCGAGGGCTACCGGCGCGCGCTCGAGATTGCGGGTAGCCCGAACGTGGGGATCTGCCTGTGCTGCGGGACGTGGCTGGAAGGCGGCAAGGCGTTGACCGGGAAGGACCCGGAAGAGATGATCCGCTATTTCGGCGCCGGCAAGATCTGGAAGATCCATTTCCGCAACGTGAGCGCGCCGCTGCCGCACTTCGTCGAGACCTTCATGGACGACGGCTATTACGACATGTTCAAGATCATGAAAGCGCTGGCGGACGTGAAGTTCGACGGCATCGTGATATTGGATCACTCGCCTGGGATGGTCGGCGGGGGCTACACGCAGACGGCGTACGCGTTCGCGTATATGCGGGCACTGCTGAATCGGGCGAATGGCTAGATCGCACCGTGGGGCGGCCAATCATGGCCGCAGCCGCCTTTCAGGCGGCTCCTGCTTTCACGGCCGTCCGAAACGAGCCGGTTCAGTGGTATGGTAGTTGGTATGGCCACTCAAAAGATCACCGTCACCCTTGGCGACGATCAGGTTAAGGAAATCCGCGCTCTGGTAGCAGCACGGCAAGCGGCGAATGTTTCCGCTTTCGTGCAGCACGCCGTGGGTGTTGCCCTGCACGATGCGGCAGGGTGGAAAGAGATGCTGGACGACGCACTGCGGTAAACGGGGGGTCCCTTAACCAAAAACGAACGCGCATGGGCTGACGCGATTCTCTCCACGCCGGACCGGAAGAGGAGCCCGAAGAAAGGGAAGGCCGCGTGAGCGGCGTCACCTTCGATGCTGGTGGTCTGATTGCATTGGACCGGAACGATCGGCGAGTGCTTGCGTTGGTCGCGCGCGCCGCGGAGCGCGGGATGCGGATCACGATCCCGGCGACGGCGCTGGCGCAGGCCATTCGTAACCCTGCCCGCCAGGCGCGGCTCTCGCGGCTCATTCGACAAGCCGGTACGGACCTCATTGCGCTCGACGGACCGGATGCCACCGCTGTCGGCCTGCTGTTAGCGCGAACCGCGACCGCCAACGTCGTCGATGCCCACGTGGTTGTTTGTGCGCGCCGGGCTGGACAGGTCGTCGTCACCAGCGATGCAGGCGATCTCAGTCGAATCGCTCCCGACCTGCAGATGCTGGTCGTATAGCCCGTGTTTTAAGGCTTGCAAAAGTGCGTCGCGGCGGAAGCGCGTATTTTCTCCGACCGCGCGAGTCCCTTGCGAATGTGCCACCCTGGACCGGCGTTCGGTGATCGCGCCACTGGCTCGGCTCTTCGAACGCTACGCAAGCTGACAAACGCGTATGGCGAAATGCGCGAATATTCGCGGCGCACAATTGGCGAGGTGTGCCTCCGTCACGAAAATTGAGGGTTCGACACCACCCAGGGCAGCCGCTAGCAAATGCTGATCGTGGCTAGGCCACCTGCATCGCTTGGTCGCGGTGTCATGGTGTTGGCGTGACAGGCTGTTGCGCGCCACGAGGACTGAATGTTGAGAATCGAGTACACCAAACAGGAGTTCAATCGCGTCGTTTCGGAAAACTCGAATCAAGCGCTGATACTCGCCCAGCAATTTCTGGTTGTAACGCAGGCGGCGATTGCCCGCAACCACCTGCTCGATCACGCGCAGCCGACGATCGAACACGTTGCCGCGTCGCCTGGCCGCTAGATTCCCATTTGCGAAGGCCACCACAGAGGCGTCGAGAACGTAGTCAGGCATTTCGCTTGCCTACGGCCCTCAGCAACGCTACGCGATCGTCAAGCGCCTGGCTCATGAAGCCGGGCGGTAGGTTTTCGAACTGAAACGAATCGCTGATCTCAAGCTGCCGCACCCCAGCATCCTTGCGGTCTGACGATGTTAGCAGGACCGCCACGTCATTGACGGTTAACGGCGCGCTGACCTCGCGGCCCGCGAGCAGTCGGCTGGGGATTGGATTCGGTCCCTCGGCAAGCCGCCGACGGAGCCGGAGAAGCAAGTATTCGCTATGCGTCTCAACGACCGTGATAACGCCCTGGCTGGCAAGGTAGATGAAGAAATCAGCGAGCCCGGCCTGAGCGTCGGGATGGAGGTGGATCTCCGGCTGTTGCACGAAATAGATCCCGCCTCGGCGCATGAGAAGTCCCTGAACTAGCACCGGCAGGACCTGGGAGATTCCAAAGCCTACGTCTGTGAGATTCGCTTTAGTACCGCGGCTGGCGCCCTTGACGTCCACCTCAAAAAGATTCAAGCGCTTGGCTATGTCGCTGACGTCGAGCGATTGCGCGAGCCCTAGTTGCTTGACCCAGAACGACACGGCCTTATGCAGCGGTCTCCGATCCGGAGGTCGCAACAACGTCTCAGTAATCAGGAGGTCTACTGCTTGCTCACCAGTTGGCCCGCTCCGGCTGGCGCTGAAACCCCCAAAAGCGTACCGCCGAGTCGGAGGCGTTCGAAATGGCCCAATGAGGTCGCTCCAAAGCACTGAGTCGCTCAGGTAACGAATTACCGATTGGTAAGCGGCAAGGAACCCCAGAATCTTGTGCTTAGTTCTCGGACCGCTGTGCTTGTACGACGCCGATCGGATGTCGACCACCGGGAAAAAGCTCCTCACCGCTGTTCGGAGAGCTAGGGACTGGCTTGGCAGTGATGACGTATAGACACGCCAATGTTGGCGACGTTCCAGACCAACTGTCCTGACGAACGATGCCGAGCCCAACGCAGAGACCTCTATTTGAAATCGGCTGAGACTGGGCCCGAAGCGTTTATCAGCCGAAAAGACGAAGGACGCTTCCACGGTCCCACTTTTCGGAAGCAGCTTCGGATCTATCCAGCGACTGAAGTACGTCCGTTGGATAGTTTGGGGGCGTGGAAGCGCGAGATCGACCAGTTGAGTGCGCCTGTCAGAAGCGTCCCCTCTCAGGTCTGATAGCGACATAGAAAATGAGAACACCATCTCCAACGATTCATCGTGGTTATGAACCACGTCGGCATAGTTGCCAAGATCGCAGTACGGCCCCGAAAGAGCCAGGGGTGCTGGTGGCGCGCCCATTGCCTGCTGCTCCAGGCTCTGCTTCAACAGAAGGATTGAGGAGATGACGGAAGACTTGCCGCTGCTATTTCGTCCGACGAGGCAGGTAAGCGGTGCGAGTTTGAACCATCCGGAATCGCGAAATAGCCGGAAGTTCTCAAGCCGTAGCCGCAAGGACGGACGACTGCCGGTTAGTGCGCTCGTTGTGCTCGGTGGGACCATCTTTCGCTCTCCCTTCGGGCCGACCGGACGTGACCTTTGGCTCCCAATCACGCCCGCCCAGGGTCATCATTCCAGGCTAGCACGCCGCGGTGCAGTCTCCCGCATGTCGGCGTGAAGTGCTTGCCTGTGGAAGGGCGGCCTCGGGTATCAAACTGTCAGCATGTGGAGCGTTGCATGCGCCCGCGGCCGTTGCTTTGTCCGAGATGCATCGCTCAGCGCGAGCCTATGCCACCGGGTCAACTCTATCTGGCCGCCAAGGAGCGCACACGCCAAGCCGTGGCAATACGGGAACCGTCACACTAAGCACTCAACTTCTGATTCTTTCGCACAAAGGATACGACACGGTGCCCCGAGCGGCGCTGGCGCTTTCTCGCGGCCGACAGGATCGCCTTGACGTCAAAAGCGTGCTTGGCGGCCTCTGTCTCGCGGGCGCGCCGGACTTCATCGACAATGGGATCCCTTGACATGACCTATTCCCCTAAAAGCTCCTCGGGCGTGCAGATGACCGGACATTCGCATCCGTATTCCTGGCAAATGGAAGCGAGTGCCTTGGCCGTCGCGGCATTGGCGATGTGCACGCAATTCCAGGTTACCAGGAAATCCATACCGTGCACCGCCGCAGTCGCGATGTGCGCAGCGTCGGTCGCCGCTTTACGGGGGATCTTACCGGATGTTAGAATACCGGACGTTAATTCCGCAACCTCAGGCGTGATGTCCAGCAGCGGGAGGGATTGCAATACTCTCAACCGCTCCCGAGCCGCCATGGGGTCTCCTGCACCCGCCTCATCGAGGACAAGCTGCGAGATGTAGATCTGGAAATCACCCCGCCGCCTCTCCCACCAGTCCCGCGTGATCTGCTGGTGGCCGGCAATGATCAAATCCCGGCTCGGCCGTGAGGTCAGGTAGCTCGGAACGGTGGTTTCCAGATACAAACGAGGCTTCATCTCTCGATATTAACCAGACGGAGTCAGCGATGGCCGCGCGTCTCCCTTGGGTTCAGAATTCCGTGGCGAGGTCGACCTTATTTCAGCGCCTAGAAAAGGTGCTCCGCGTCGGACCCTCGCTCCGCCTCCGGAGAGGCGGCCTGAGAGGCCGCTGCAGGCCGGGGGCCTGCCCCACGGCGCCGGTACGCCTCCGCGTGCACGATCCTGGCGGCCTCGATCAACTCCGCGTACGGCGTGTCGGTCACGCTCACCAGGCCGATGTTGTAGTTTTCCCCGTCGCCGGGGCGGCCGGTGAGCGGTTCGTCGGCGTACTTGAAATAGTGGCAGCCGACCATCAGCGGGTGATCCACCACGCTGCGGATGTACTCCTGGTACATGCGGGCGCGGTCCGCCTGGTCTTCCGCCGGCACCAGACCGGTGTGGAACATGCCGCGATCGAGCGCTCCCATGTGGAACTCGCCGATCAGCACCGGCTTGTCGATGCCGTCGAGCATGGTCCACTCGGACGGCGCCACCTTCGGCCGGTAGATATTGAAGCTCACCACGTCGCAGAGTTCGCCGCAGGCTTCCACGGATTCGCGCGTGTGCCAGGCGAAGCGCGGCCCCAGGTACAGATGGTTCGGATCGTACTTCTTCAGGATGCCGGCCACGGTCCGGAAATACTGGCGCGCAAATTCCCTGCTGAAGACGCGGAGGTCTTCCTGCATGCCTGCGCCGAGTTCGCCCGAGGGCTGGAGCGGGTTATCGAGCAACGCCTGCCAGGAATCGAGCGCCGTGCCCCATGCCTGGTTCAACTTCGCAATGTCGCCGTACTTCGCCTTCAGGCTGGCGACGAAGGCCCCCTTGGCCGGAGAGCCGGCCTTCAGCGCCAGCGTGCCCAGCGCCAGGCCGTAGCGCGACCGATCGTCCTTCATGGAGCCCCAGGACATCTCGTTATCGATGAAGTAGCCCAGGCACCACGGGTCGTCGCGGTGCGCGAGCGCCTGCTCGCGGGTGCCCCGATCGAGAGCCGCGGCGTAGCGTGGATCGAAAGGATCGGCCATGCGTTTCCAGTAGTCGTTGCCGCTGGCCACTTCGGCGAACTGCGATTTCCGGTCGCCCGTGACGGCGGGCCAGGGATCGATGGTCACGGTGTACGGCAGCTTCTTCGCGGCATAAAGCCGCGTGTCGGACCAGTTGCCGATGGTGTTCATGCCCCACGCGGGCAGCCGTGCGAGCGTCGCCGCCTGCCACGCCGCATACCAGTCTTTGCCGTATTTGCGCTCCAGGTTGGCGGCGTAGAAGTTGAACGACCGGCCCATGTTGTACCTGATCTTCAGCCCCAGCGCTTCCCAGTCGCGGTTTTCGCTGTAGTGGCTGGCGAGCGGATCGTCTTGGGCCGGCAGCCACTGGAACATCTGCTCGCGGCCCTGGGTGATGGTGTCGCCTTCCGTCGTGTTGATCGAGTCCGCGCCGAAGGAGAGGAACAGATGGCCGCCGGGCGTCACCAGCCACCACTTGCCGTCGCGCTTGGTGGCGCGGAAGAAGCCGCTGGCGGGCAGGTCAGGCCCGGCGCTCCAGCCGCCGTACTCGTCACGCTCCGGCAGCCGGGGATTCGCGGCGATAGCAGTTTCCTCGGCCGCCCGCCGCTTGGCAAACTCGGTTGGGCTCTTGATCTTGCCGGGCCAGTCGGCGCGCGCGAACTGCCCCAGCGGATCGACGATCTTGTCGTAGGTGACGCCGGGGATGAGTTTCACATCGTCGATGTGGAGCTGGTCTGCGGTCGCTCCGCCCGGAGGCCCCAAGGCAATCGACACAACATGGCTCGAGTCGATCTTGTGGTGGTCCGAAGACGCCAACCGGTACCCTGGAATCGCGGGTTCGCCGCGCATGCCCATCTCCAGCGGATCGGGCGAATCGAGCGGAACAGCCACCGCCGCGTCGCCGCGCGCGCGGAGCTTAAAGGACGCCTCCGACACCGCACCGGCGGCGTCCCGCACAGCGACATGAAGCACGACAGGGCCGTCGGCAGCGCTCGCGATGTGGAACGCGATCGCGCCGAACGGGCGGCAATCGAGCGTCTTCGCGCGCGAGGGCATGGTCGACCTCGGGGCTTTGCCGGGGACCAGGAACAGGACTCGCGCGGCACTCTCACCAGTCATCTGACGGATGAATCTGACTTCGTCTTCCCGGTATGGTTTGCCATCGGGATAGAAGATTTCGTGGAACCAGATTGGGGGCTCACGGTCCGTATACGGTTTTTGCCACGAATCCCAGGGCAGGTTCGTTTGGGTCTTGCCGGCGACGAAGCCCCAATTGATAGCGGCCACCTTGTAGCGCTTAGCGACCGGCAGGATTCCCTGGAAGGTACTGCCGTTGCCGCGCGCCATGTATTCGGTACACAACACGGGACGGCGGTAGCGGCGCAGCCATCGGACGCGCCGCGTGAACTCCTTGGGACCGTCGTAGTTGTGAAACGAAATCACG
>Ga0181521_10006948_pt1 | contig 12052 bp, 11 predicted proteins | sample PEATcosm2014_Bin_32_FD_119764 | JGI IMG/M metagenome (GOLD analysis project Ga0181521, IMG submission 119764) | Peatland microbial communities from MTU Mesocosm Facility, Houghton, MI, USA - PEATcosm2014_Bin02_60_metaG | ecosystem: Environmental > Terrestrial > Soil > Wetlands > Peat | place... | reverse complement strand
TGCTGCCGCCAAAGACATCCGCGAGACGTTCGCGCGCATGGCGATGAACGACGAGGAAACCGTCGCGCTGATTGTTGGCGGTCACACGTTCGGCAAAACCCATGGCGCCGGCGACGCATCAAATGTGGGCCCCGAACCTGAGGCCGCCCGCATCGAGGAACAAGGTCTCGGCTGGAAGAGCAAATTTGGCACAGGCAAAGGGGATGATACGATCACCAGCGGCCTGGAAGTCATCTGGTCCCCGACACCAACGAAGTGGAGCAACAACTTCCTCCGAAACCTGTTCGGATACGAATGGGAACTAACGAAGAGCCCAGCCGGTGCGCACCAGTGGAAACCGAAGGGTGACGCAGGCGCCGGTACTGTGCCGGATGCGCACGACCCGTCAAAGCGTCACGCCCCATCCATGCTGACCACGGACCTCGCTTTGCGGTTCGACCCTGTCTACGAAAAGATTTCACGACGCTTCATGGAAAATCCGGATCAATTAGCAGACGCGTTCGCCCGGGCGTGGTTCAAGCTGACGCACCGCGACATGGGCCCGCGCACGCGCTATCTCGGACCGGAGGTTCCAACGGAAGAGCTCATCTGGCAAGACCCCATCCCTGCCGTCAATCACAAACTGATTGATGCAAAGGACATCGCCTCCCTCAAGGGCAAGATCCTGGCTTCTGGCCTGTCAGTGTCGGAGCTGATCTCGACCGCCTGGGCGTCAGCGTCGACCTTTCGTGGCTCCGACAAGCGCGGTGGTGCCAACGGTGCCCGCATTCGTCTGGCGCCGCAGAAGGATTGGGAAGTCAACCAGCCTGCCCAGCTGGCGAAGGTGCTCAAAACCTTGGAGGGCATCCAGAACGCGTTCAACAGCGTGCAGTCCGGCGGCAAGAAGGTATCACTGGCTGACCTGATCGTTCTGGCCGGTTGCGCCGGCGTCGAGCAGGCTGCGAAGAGTGCTGGTCACGAGGTTACGGTTCCCTTCACGCCGGGACGCATGGACGCCTCGCAGGAGCAAACCGATGCAGCCTCCTTCGCCGTGCTTGAGCCAATCGCGGATGGGTTCCGCAACTACCTCAAGACCAAATTCTCTGTATCGGCCGAAGAACTGCTGGTCGATAGGGCGCAATTGCTGACGCTGACGGCGCCTGAGATGACGGTTCTCATCGGCGGCCTGCGAGTCTTGAATACCAATTTCGGACAGTCCCAGCACGGCGTCTTCACCAAGCGCCCCGGGACGCTGACGAACGACTTCTTCGTAAACCTGATCGACATGAGCACGACCTGGAATGCAAGCTCGGAAGGCAAAGACGTGTTCGAAGGTCGGGATCGCGCAACGGGCAAACTCAAGTGGACGGGCACCCGAGTCGACCTCATCTTCGGTTCGAACTCCCAACTCCGGGCCTTGGCGGAAGTCTACGCATGCGAGGACTCCAGGGAGAAGTTCGTGCACGACTTTGCAGCGGTGTGGAACAAGGTAATGAACCTAGACCGGTTCGACCTCGCCCGATCGTAGCATAAACGTCTTCGACTTCGAACTCCCAGTCTTCGCATAGAGAACCCGCATCGAACCCGCGATATTGGTGTGTTCGTATCCCATTGGCCCCACGACTTGTTCGAGTTTAGGCAGAACAAGCCATGGAACCAAGAACTGAGGCGCGGCCTGATTGGGCAGATAGATTCCTTTAGCGGACAGGGTTCTCTAAACACATAGATGGTTAGTTTGCATACTCTGGAATTAGAAGGGGTTGATTCAGGTTACAATGGTAAGCCTGTACTCCACGGCATCAGCTTTACCGCAACTGAATCATCAGTATATGTGGTGCTGGGGCCGAACGGTGCTGGAAAGACAACACTGTTCAGAACAATTGCCGGAATACTTGAGCCGATATCAGGAAAGATCATGCTTGACGGCAGGGAGATAGAATCATCAAAGGAGCTCAGAAGCAGCATAAATTATCTGTCGCATTTCAACGCGCTTCCTGAGGAGATGACCGTATACAATGCGCTCAAGTTCTACTCAGACATGGAGGGCGGAGATCCTGACGAGGTGATAGACCTACTGGATCTCAAGGAGCTCATTGGCAAGAGGGTGTCAGACCTTTCGCAGGGACAGAAGAAGCGAGTTTCGATTGCGAAGGTGTTCCTCAGGGAGCGTGACCTATACTTATTGGATGAGCCGACTGCAAATCTCGATCCCGCGCTTTCGAAGGAGATAAGGGACATCATACTAAGGCTGAGCAAAGACAAGCTTGTGCTCTATTCGTCGCACAATCTGTATGAGGCAAGCGACATAGGCACAAATCTCATACTCATTAAGCAGGGTAAACTCGCGATGTTCGACAAGATTGCGAACATAAGATCAAGCAACTACAGAGTCGGCATAAAGGCGTCGAGCGACATCTCGAAGATCGTTGACGCGAAGAAAGGTGAGGGAAGCTACTACATACTCACAGTATCAACTCCCGAGGAAGCAGGGCTGGCGCTCCAGAAAATAGTGAAGAGTGGAATACTGGTAACAGAGATGAGAGAACTGGACAATCCGCTGCAGGAACTGTTCGGAAAGGATGGCAAGAACTAGCATGCCAACAAAAGAGACAGGAATCATGAACAGCCCAACGATGGCCACTGCAAGAAGGGCACTTGGCATCACAAAGACCTACATTGTCATGGCGATTTTCTTTTCAGTGATGGCAATTGCAGTATGGGGCAATGTCATGTACGTCGGTACTAGCACAGGGACGCCAGCGCTAGCCGTGCCACTTGATATGATTCCGTTGCTGATGCTTGCCACTCCAGTAGTACTACTCTTTGTTTACGACAAGAATAACGGTGTGCTGGAGTACGTGTTCTCGCTGGGCATGACGCAACGCGACATATACATGCGATACCTCAAGGCAGCGCTACTGGTTACATTTGTATTCTCTATAATATTCGCGCCAGCAGTTTTGGCATACACCTATGCATTTTGGGGTGGTGCAGGTGCAGTTGCAACAATTCTTCCGATCCCACTGGTCGCAATTCCTTTCGCATTGTCCGCAGTCGCGTTCATGGTCACCGCTATGATGGCATTCAGCTCGTTGCAGAAAACCAGGGCAGGAAGCAATCAACCACTTGGCCTGATTGTAGGATGGCTCATCACGCTTCCGGCTTATCTGGTACCTTTCATATTCTCGTTCGAAGCCGCAATATATGCAGACCTTGCAATTGCAACAATAATAGCCGTTGTCGTGTTCATTTTCCTCATGTCATCAGAGAAATTGATAAGAAGAGAAAAATTTCTACCATAAAAGTTGCTACTGGCGGACAACTGAAAAGTGTCTAATTAGGAATGCAGCTCGAACCCACGATATACATTAACCCCACGACAATGTACCTGATGTTGTTTTATACATCGAAGCTCCTGTCACTCATGGATTCACAAGAATGAGGATGCCCCGGCTTTCTGCGGTTACCTGCATCGTAGCGATCAGTCTCTATTCTGCATTTACCATCGACGGGTTCATCGCATCGAACGCGCCGCCAACTGTCGTGTTTACTCTCGGAACTGCCGACCGAGACGTAACTTACTGCTACTCGCAAACGATGGACCTATATATCCAGAGTGTGGCGGTTACGCGTCCTCTTCCCATTGCAATCTTTGTCCACGGAGGTGGGCTAACTTCCGGCGACAAGTCGGACATCAACCCAGTCTTCCTCAACGCGCTTGCTTCGGCAGGATATGCTGTCGCGAGCGTGAATTATCGCCTTGCTCCACAATACAAGTTTCCGGCGCAAATTGAGGACTTGAAGTGCGCAATCACATACATTCGCGACAACGCGCAGAGATATGGTATGAACTGAGATGTTCGCATTCGGTACCAGTTCTGGAGGAGAGCTTGTCGCACTCGCAGCCCTGACAGGTCCACATTCGGCATGGGACGTCGGACCCTACCTAAACGAGTCGAGTAGCTTAACTGCAGCAGTAGACATGTTCGGCCCCGCTAACCTGACCAGTTTTGCCTCTTACTCAGAACCTCAGAAAGTCTTCGGCGACGATCAGAACAACTTAGTGCTGGCCAGTCCAACGCACTTCGTCACTGCGAACTCCCCGCCCATTCTGATTATTCAGGGTGTCAACGACACGCAGGTGCCCGAGTCGCAGTCAGTTCAACTCTATGACGAGCTTACCGCAGCCGGGGACCAAACCCAACTCATCTTGGTCCAGAACATGGGGCATATGTTCGTGCAGGCGGGTTCGGAGCCAATCACCCCGAGTCTTGCGCAGATTGCACAAGATATGGTGAGCTTCTTCGAAAGATACAGAGTGGGTGGTTGAATGAGAGCAATATCATCGACTAATTCCCCACCTGGTGTGAAAACTGCATCAAAGGCTTGGGGTCTGGTAGTCGCGGGTTATTCAACGGCGGCGGTGGCGTTGGTCGCGTTCCTCACGATCAATGGTGCATCTGGGACTCCCATGGCGGCTACAATTGGCACGGCCAGCTTGCTTGCAATCGGGCTCCTACTCCCGACGGCAGGAATGCTTCAATTGAGAAGGACCCTCGGCCCAAGTACGAGAGCCGCAAGATACGGCTATGCTATGCAAGCGTTTGGATTGCTCGGCCTCTTGATTGGGGTTGTGATCGTTGTGGTCGTGTCTTCTCTCTCAGGCCACCTCGTCGGTGCTGTCTTCGTTGTAGCAGCGGGTGTGTCAGCGATTGCAGGTGCGGTTCTCCTGCGGGAGCACTACATCAGCGCCATCGCGTCGAACACTAGAGGTGTCGCGTACCTGATACTTGGAACCGCGCTGATATTCTCAGGTGCGGGACTAATCGTGGCATCGAACGTAGCGCTTGAGTACTTGATTTCTGATATGCAAAATACAATCTATGTGGATGTAGGTGCGACGGTTTCAGCCTGCGGGTGCGTTCTCGCAGCATATTCATTCTTCGTTCTTCATAATCACGGCTAATCATGATTGAGACTTCCAGCCCCCGTGGTCGATAATAAGAAATGGCGGTGGCAGCATCCCCGTTGAATTGGTATTCTTCGCACCGGCGGTTTCTTCAGAATCTCCTAAACCCTGTGATCCCATCAGCGCCTGGGCGCTCGCCTTACGACTGCTCTCTTCCGAGCCTCATCGGGTTCGACGATGAAGAAGTAAACCCTTCTCTTCAGAAAGGTCCCATCTTACGCTGGCCCGGTGGGGCAGAATCTCATTGTTGACCCTGAAGGCCTACCGAAGTCCAGAGTTACCTCTCCCTCGGGTTAACGGGTCCCCGCGTGTAGCCGATTTCGGGTCACAGGGAACGGCTGGCTCCCCGATCCTCCTACCACCGCCAAGCAAACAGGGCTGAAGTCGTCATATAAACCGTCCCAACCCCCCAAACTTTCCCACACACAACTCAAACCAAAACAAAACGAACCGCTCGCTGTAAGACAGTCGGCAGGGGGGTGTTTGACACCCTCACTTCATCGAGACCAAACCGCCGCGGACACCCCCAGGTAAACGGCGTCGCGCTTCCGAAGTACCCCTGTTCCGACAAACCGCCAAAACCTCTGGGCCATAGAAAACTATGCCCCCCACCCACCACCCGTAGCACGCGCACCAGTTTCCACCCGGTAGAAACATGTTTCAACCGCGTTACGCAGCGATCGCGCCAAGCATCAAACACGCCTCACAAAGCTCATGCGGAGTCGGGTCCCCGCATCTCTCACACTCCTGCAACTCAGCCAGAGGAGTTTCCGCCGCAAGCAACGTGCGCAGTTTTTCAGCAGACTTTTGAAGCGTAAACTTGCTACCTGGGTGATTCAAATCCATCTGGTTCAGAAAACTGCGAATATCATTCCTCAAAGCCTCATGCCCGTGTGGACAGGCGATGCTCTGAAACTCGGTCCCAGTCAAGTATGCGTAGAGGACGATCTCTTTCTCAGGTATCTCGGCAAGGGGTTTGATACGGGGTAGAAACTTGCCCCTGGGGTCCCGGAGAACCGGGCCTGAGCGGACGATTCTTACCGGGTCGCCGTGCAACATGTTCAGGAGGATTGTCTGAACCTCATCGTCTAAGTTGTGGGCGGTCGCGATCTTAGTTGCCTCAACCATAGTCGCCGCCTTGTTAATCGCCTTCCTTCGAAACACGCCGCAATATGAGCAAGGAGTCTGGCCCAACTTCATCCCAGCGATCTCGTCAGTGGTAGTGCCGAAGAGTTCGCGGTAGGAAACAACCACTTGCCTCACGCCAAGTCTATCGCAAGCCTTACGCGCTAGGTCCAGTGCCTCATCCCTGTACCCATCGATTCCTTCGTCGACGCTTACCGCGGTTACCGTTGTTCGCGGGAATCTTCCTTCAAGTTTCATGAGAAGGTTCAACAGCGTGAGGCTGTCTTTTCCGCCAGAAACGGCGACGGCAACGTGGTCGTTGTACTCCAGCATCTTATGCCTGATCACGGTCTTGCGGAACCTTTCCTCGATCGCTTCGCGAAAGCATCCCGAACAATACGCGACCCCCTCGTGTTCCCTCACATACACCGCCTGCTCTGAGCAGTAAGAGCAAGCGCAAGGCGCCAATTCTGTTAAAACCTCACGAAGCCGAATCTAAGGAACGAGAGCCCAACATTCAACAACAAGATACCATACGCGGCGACGTTCGCGATCGTCCGAATTTCCTTAGTCCTCTTAACGCCGAAAAGTGTCAGGGCTGAGTCTAAGAATTTATCGCCGTCGAACGGGGCCATCGGTAGCATGTTGATGAGGGCCACACTCGTCAGAACAATCGAGGACCAGTACTCTGCGTGCGCGAGAACATTCGGAAAATCAGGTGAGAGAAACGCAACCTTCGGGTTGTATACAATAAGGTCGGTCAAACCCCCAATTCCAATCAGAGCGTGACTTGAATTTGTCGGATCAACAGCCGTTTTGACCGGAAACGTCCCACGCTTAGTTCCTAACAAAATCTCCTGCCCAGGCCTGACCGCTCTCATGAATGTCATTATGTCTGCTATACTGGAAATTCTCGTACCATTGATAGCTGTCACTACATCTCCCGCTTGCACGCCCGATGAATACGCAGGCAGGTTAGTAGGTACGGAACCTACTGAGACTCCGGAGGAGGAGACGTTGTAGAATGGTGCCATTGTCGCTGGGAAGTTGCTGAGGAGGACGATGCACAGCACTCCAAGCACTAGGTTCGTATATGAACCCGCAGCGAATACGCGAAGTTTGGTAACTTCTCCCGCTTGGTTCAACTTCTCCTCGTCGGGTTCAACAAAGCCCCCCAGCAACACATGGCCAAAGAAAGCGCCTGTAGACTTTAAGGGGACTTTTCCCGCCAAGCTCGCGATCCCGTGCGAGAGTTCATGAGTTATGACGACGATCGAAAGAGCGAAGACTAGGTATGGGAAAGTTTCGAAGCTAACAAACAGCCCTGGAACGGGAACAATCGGCTGAACGGAGACCGCTTGTTGCGACTTGAAAAATAGGTTAACGACATTCATTGCGAGGTAATAGAAGATGAATGCCATTGACCCGACGCCGGTCACAATGCCCAGGTTCCAGATCGTGCGCCAAAACGTAGGCCGCCAAGCTGAAATTCGTGCGATCCAATTATTCAGCCGCGAAGTTCGATAGAGAAGGTAGAAGGGTGGGCCAGAGATTCCGAACCTCTCCGCCCGAAAAGCCCACCATGCTACGCATATGATTGCCCAGACTGCGAGGTAAATGGCGAGAATAATGAAGACCGATGCCAATCTGGGTCTTCGGCAGTGAAATTAGGGTGTTCAACTAAAACCTTTCTAGAAGAAAAGATGAGTCGCCTCGTTGTGTTCTCGACTTGCGGGAGTAGAAGAGAACCCGTTCGAATCGCGCGAGACCTCGTAAACCAACGGCTCGCAGCATACTTCCTGTGACATTGAAAAGACGAATTTCAGAAGTTAACCAGTATGAAGTTCCCGAAATAGTATCATTGAAGATCAACAATGGCTTACTACCCTATCCGCAATGGATTGACAATGAGACGCAGGTAACACGAGACGGCATCATGAGGCATCCGCGTAGAAATCGGGGAATGCTTAATAGTTCGACTAAATCATCCGCGATTTCGAAGCGGGAAAAATACGATGACCCCAGAGGAAGAAGACAAGGTCGTCGAAGCACTCGAAGAACTACGAATCAACTATAACCTTAGACAGTGGCGAGTCTGCTCCTTGATTTGTGAATCGCTGGCAGACAAATTCAAATCAGCCGCTAACCGCGAAAAGTAGCTGTTTTCCGTAAGAGAATCTCGACTCTAAGGCTCCCACTTAGGTTATTCACTGTTAAACCTTCTTAGTTTTGGGGCAAAATTCGCAGGGCCATCTTCTACACTGGTCAGGGCACTGCCTCTGACTGAATCTCGCTTAATTGCTTAGAGCTCTTTGAGTTTTCGATGAAACTCGATCAGAGCCTTGGTCTTCTCTTCAGCTTCGTTCAGAGTGAAGATTTTCATTCCTCGGTCAAAGCGATCGTACAATAGTATCTTTTCTTTAATCAACGGCTCCACGATGCGTGCGACAGTGGAGGGAGATTGGCCGAGGAAGTTAGCTAAGGTAGCTTGGTTGAAGACCCGCTGCATGCCTGAGTTGTCTAGGAAGTACTCGAGTAGTTTTACTTGGGCTTTCGATTGAAAGATGTCGCTTAGTTTAGACAGCAGAGTCACCTACTTGTGGGAAATCCGAGTTCCGATCTCTTCGTTTCGCAGTGCTTGTGCCACGTTCGACGTTTTTCTTCCGTCTACTATTACGGTCGAGAGTTTGGAGCGTTCGATTATGCGTAGGGCGAGGGGGTCCATAAGGTCGTATGCGCCCGCCATCATGCCGGTTTTTGAGAGGATTTCGGTAAGCTGTGTTACAGAGACCTTCTCCAACCTCACTGCATGCTTATCTTTGCCAGGGTCGCTGGTGTACACTCCATCGACGTCGGTGGCGTTGACGAAGAGTTCAGCGCCTACGGTTTCCGCGGCTATGGCGGCGACCGCGTTTGTTGAGTGACCGGGTGTCAGTCCTCCCATCGCCACGATCTTTCCCGATGCGAAGTAATGCTTCAACTCGTCTATGTTGACCGGAATCTCTGGGAGAGCATACTCTCCTAAGCCGTCAACAAGTAGCCGTGCATTCAATCTGCTTACGAGGATTCCGAGTTGGTCGCACATGGATTCGGAAACGCCCATACCTCGGGCCGCCTTGATGTAGCTGCGTGCGGTCTCGCCGCCGCCCGTAACAACTACGAGATGGTGCTCCCCCACTAACTCCTTGAGTAGCTTGACGTATTCTGCGACTAGAGGCTTATCCAACCCAGCGGGGAAGGCAAAACCGCCCAGTTTGATGACCGCTTTCATCGACTTTTCCTTACCAGTAACTGCGCTTAAGGGTGTTATTTGATTTCTCGGGCCCCGACCGGTTAACCAACGTATATAAAATCCGTAACGTAACGGATGCCCAGTGCAATTTCCAATGTCAACTACCGCCGACTCAGTCTCGCGTTTTCGCCTGAAAAGGACATTGGAAATGCTCGCATCCAAGGAAGGGCGCGGCACCGAACTGATCAGTCTTTACGTGCCCCCAGGGCGGAGGATTCACGAGGTGATGGCAAACCTGCGGGAAGAGTACGGGACGGCATCCAACATCAAGTCACGCACTACTCGAAAGAACGTTCAGGATGCAATTGATAGGGTAAGTCAACGGCTGAAATTATTCAAGGAGCCACCTAAGAATGGCCTTGTGATCTTCTGCGGGGCGATTCCAAGGGATGGGCCAGGAACCGAGAAGATGGAAACCTACGTCTTAGAGCCCCCCGAACCCATAAACGTCTACTTCTACCGTTGCGACGCGAAATTCCACACCGAACCTCTGTTGGCGATGGTTACAGAGCGCGACGCCTTCGGTGTCATAGTCATTGACTCGCAAGAGGCCACAGTAGGAATCGTGAGAGGCCAGAGAATGGAGATCCTACAAGAATTCACTTCCGGCATACCCGGGAAACACAGGGCTGGAGGCCAATCAGCAAGGCGGTTCGAACGAATCAGAGAGCAAGCAATGAACGACTATTTCAGGCGAGTAGCCGCACACTCCTACGAATCATTCGCCAAAGTGCAGGGCTTGAAAGGAATAATTCTTGGAGGGCCAGGACCGACGAAATATGACTTCGAAGAAGGCGACTACCTGAACTACATGCTAAAAGAGAAGATTCTGGCGACGGTCGACACGTCCTACACTGGTGAGCAAGGCGTCGAAGAAATAATCTCTAAGAGCCAAGAAACTCTCAAAGGCGTCCGCTACTTGGAAGAAAAACGACTAGTGCAAAAGTTCCTCTACGAAATCGGGCACGAGACAGGCCTTGGCGTCTACGGAGAAACGCAGGTCCGAAAATTCCTGAATTCGGGCGTAGTCGACTTGCTCCTCGTATCCGAGAAAATGAACCTCCTACACGTCTTCACTAAGTGCAAGAACTGCGGGAACTCGGATGACTCACTAGTCCCACAAGCAAACCTGATCAAGTTCGAACAGGACCTCATGTCGACACCCTGCAAGAAATGTAACGCAACAGCTCTCTACATTGAAAACTCCGTGGATCTTGTCGACGAGTTGATCGAGATCGCTGAGAGGCAGAATGCGAAGATCGCAATAATATCTACTGAGACGGATGAAGGAGTTATGCTGAAGGACTCCTTTGGCGGAATCGCAGCAATCCTACGGTACAAGGCGTCGTAAAGGACGCTTCGAGTGCGGAAACCGGAGTGGCGCTATACCTACTACACTCGTCTGCCGCGACGGCCGCCCGGCCTACGGGTACCATCATGGGGGACTGGAGTCACGTCCTCGATTCTGCCAATTCTGAATCCGGCGCGAGCGAGCATTCTGATTGCTGCTTGAGCTCCTGGGCCAGGTGTTCTGGCTTTATGCCCTCCAGGGGCCCTAACCCGAATGTGAAGCGAGGTTATGCCTCTATCCTTCGCCACCCTAGCGGCTGCGGCAGCGGCTTGCATCGCAGCATATGGAGAACCCTGAAGTCGATCCGCCTTAACATGCTGACCACCGGCGCTGCGCGAAATTGTTTCGGCACCGCTGAGGTCCGTGATGTGAACGAGGGTATTGTTGAAGGATGAATAGATGTTTGCGATTCCCCAACGTTGAGCTACCTTCTTCTCTGACAATTGCATACACTCGCGAACGTGTGAAACAGGCCACAGCGAATTCGCCGTATTTAACCTTCTTCAAACATCAATTACGCGAAAGTAATTTGCATACCAACTTCCGATCAGTGCAGCTCGTGACTTAATGAACGGCGTCCACGTTAGGCGAGCGACTAGAAACGACCTTGAATCCATATGCCAAATTGAGGACGCTTCGTTCTCCGAACCTTACCCCAGAGCGTTAATGGTTCGGCTACTGCGTGATCACCCGACGGGTTTCTTCGTAGCGGAGATAGGTTCAGGGCAGGTGGTGGGTTACTGCATTTGCTCTAGGGAGCGAAAACTTGCGCATTTACTCTCTATCGGAGTTCTTCAAGAGTACCGAAGAAGGAAAATTGCCACTTCCCTAATCCAGGTTTTACTCGTCCAGCTAAGCTCAAGAATTCGGGAGCTGTGGTTGGAGGTAAACACAGCCAACGATGAAGCTGTAAAGTTCTATGAAGGATTAGGTTTCAACAGAGTCATGATCATCGAGAATTACTACTCCGACGGCTCGCATGCCTTGAGAATGCGCCTAGTCTTAGACGAGGCGGCCAAAGAAGATGTCGCACCCACGCGGAAGAAGATTGCATGAAGTGTCGTTTCTGCCTTCTCGACGTGAGTGAAGGAGAATGGGAAGAGAGATCATGCGTTCGGTTTTGGGGTGTGGACGAGCTAATTCGTTGGGTTGAATCTCACTTTGGGTTAGACAGTCGGAGGGCCCGCGACTTCTGGGAGGGTCATGATCTTGATTGTGCTCGGTCTTCGGGTCAATTCTGCTATCCGGTCCCCGACCACGACCTTCACTCCGCGCTCGTCAGCCAAGTCAAGGAGCCTCTGAGTAACTACGCCGTCAAAGACGATAGTTTCCACGC
>Ga0181521_10006945_pt1 | contig 12059 bp, 7 predicted proteins | sample PEATcosm2014_Bin_32_FD_119764 | JGI IMG/M metagenome (GOLD analysis project Ga0181521, IMG submission 119764) | Peatland microbial communities from MTU Mesocosm Facility, Houghton, MI, USA - PEATcosm2014_Bin02_60_metaG | ecosystem: Environmental > Terrestrial > Soil > Wetlands > Peat | place... | reverse complement strand
CGTATCCTTGCCTTGGAGGACTGTATCGAGTGAAGTCATTTCCTTGCTCCTTTGCCGAGAAGTTTGGAAAAGGCCCGTTCTCATGCAACGGGTCTCGCTTGTGCAGTCCTCCATAGTATCTTTTGAGAAAGTCGAGTGACTCGTAAGGGTCGGGTGCCGGCGGTCGAGCGTGATTCCGGGCGGCCGTCGCTCATAATCGGAAAGCGCCGGGCGGGGTGATATATTCCTTTCGTCATCGGGAAGAAGCCGCGCTCCTAACGGTGGGGCTGCGTCAACACGATGGCGTCGGGCTTTTGTCTAAAGCGCCGTGGCGCAGCCGGCCAGTCAAGCTGGCAATGCCGTTTACACGGCGTGTCATCGGGGCCGGGGTCGCGCTGTGTTGCCGGTTCAAGCATTCGACCCGGGAGCCTTTCTCGTGATCCTCCCCACATTGCCCTCTTCCTGCCGATGCGGCTGCTACATGTTGCCGCACTTAGCGTCGCCTGGGGGGTGACGCTATGACAGGCCCCTTGATGCTAATGGCGGCTACGCTGCTCGTGATTCTCGTCGCGTCGGAGCTTTTTACCAATGCACTCGAACACCTGGGCGAGAAGCTTGGCATCTCGGAGGGCGTGACGGGATCGCTTTTCGCAGCCGTTGGCACGGCTCTTCCGGAGACGATGATTCCGCTGCTTGCCCTGGTCGGAGGAACAGTCAATATTGAGGTGAATGAGGAAATCGGCGTTGGTGCCATTCTCGGGGCGCCGCTGATGTTGTCGACGCTGTCGACGGCATTGATGGCTTTGGCCGTCGTCCGCTTGCGCGGACTGTTGGGCCGAATGACGCCCGAGCGCAGCGGACAGGTTCGGGATCTGAATTTCTTCCTGTTTGCGTTCGCGCTCGCCGGGCTTGCGATGGTAGTGCCTGTCGACGCGCGTGCGCTACGGCGCGCGCTTAGCCTCGTGCTCGTGCTGATCTATAGCGCATACATTTGGAGGACGCTGCAGGCCTCAAACCGACTCGTCGAACAGGGTCACGGCACGGCAGCGGTCAAACAATTGTTCTTCGCGCGATTGGGCTTGCCTACGACTTGGACGATGATTTGGCTGCAAATCGGGCTCGGGCTACTGCTTCTCGTCGCAGGAGCCAAGGGTTTCATCCAAGGCGTCGAGAGCGCGGCCCCGATACTTGGCGTCTCTGCGCTGCTCCTATCGTTGATCGTCATCCCAATCGCAACCGAGTTGCCGGAAAAGGTTAATAGCATCCTTTGGATCCGCCGGCGCAAAGACACGCTAGCTTTCGGAAATATTACCGGCGCGATGGTATTCCAGGGCACGCTGCTGCCCGCGATTGGCATCATGCTGACGCCCTGGCAGCCGCGGATCGAGGTACTAATGGGGGTACTAGTTACGTTGCTGGCAGCCGGATGGCTCCGGGTGAGCGCTGGCGCGCGGGGTTTTCCGGTCTGGGCACTGCTGCTGAACGGTGTTCTTTACGCGGGCTACCTGGTGGTGACGCTGCGGGTCTGAGTGGTCCATATTGTCGCCCTGATCGCTCGCGCGTCCGCTGGCGGCAAACCGAAACGTATCGTTCGGGTCGGCCACTGCCTTTGGAACGGCCAAGCTCCATCGGTCAGCTTCCATCGTGTCACCGGTCATTGGCGCCGCGAACGACTGCAGTGAGATGCGTTGCAGCCGGTGACGATATGATTGGCCCGGGGCTATGGCAGGCAGCACGCGGTATCGAGGTGTGACGCGGTGGCAGTAGGTACGGGATGTCTGTTGCCCAAGGTAAGATTCAACTTCGGGTTCAACGCGTACGGGGAGGAACATGATCCGCAGGTCGATGCTTGCCGCGCTGTTTCTCTTGCTTGGGCATCTCGCACAGGCCGAAGACCAGCCAACGATTGACACTATGCGCGGCCAGTTGCTGTACTCGACCCACTGCAAAGCCTGCCACAGCGAGCAGATGCATTGGCGGGAAAAGAAGCTCGTCAAGGACTGGGCAAGTCTGCTTTCGGAAGTACGCCGATGGCAGGGGGTCGCAATGCTTCGTTGGAACAAGGAAGACATCGAGGCAGTTTCTGAATACCTCAATACTGTTTACTACCACTTCCCCACACCCGGCTGACCGCATCCCTAGAAGGATGCGGAGGCGATGCTGCTCCTTCGCAAGCAGGTCTGAAAGTGCGCGACACACGTGTATTGCTATCCGTTGCGAAGGTCTGATTTTCAAAAGGTGCGACCGTCTGCTTTTCATGACCGCGAGAGACTGCAAGGGGTCGATGGACATGGAGCGTCGTTCTTGGCTGTGGCCGCTTTCGGACTGTCTGCGGTCGTTGCTGTATCGAGTGACCGGAATGTGCTGCATTGCTGCTGGTGACGATATGATTTGGGCAGGATTGCGACCGACGCAGTTCGGCCAACAGCGGGTATTCAGCGGGCGCACGGGATTTGCTCCAAAGCGGACACTTGCACCCGCAGGGAACTAGTGAACTACTTATTGCACGAATGGCGTCTCGTCATGATTGACCATGCTTAGCTTCAGTGGCCGTCGCCGAAATTCCCCGGCTCGAGCAGGAGGGAAAGGCGTATGGCCCATATCGCACCCGGCGTAACCCAGCAGTTCCATAAAATCCTGATCGACATTTGAAAACTCGTCGAATACTCGCCGAGTCAATGCCTTCCGGTAGCTTCCGATACTGTACTTGTTAATGGTCGAAGAATCCTTTTCAAGAACCGCTTCGCCAAGCTGCCCAGGATCTCCTGGGATCTGCAACTTCAGCTGAATCGACCAGATCAGGCTTTCCCGCACCAGGTCGTCGCCACCACCGCGTGCTCCTATGAGTTCCTCATACGATAGGGGGATGACATTCGGAAAATCCAACCAGGCGAGGAACTTTCCAACCCGATCACGAATCGATCCGAGCAGCCATGGGTCAAAAAGCAATCGCTTCAACCGCTCGTCAAAGGAGACCTCGGAAAGGTAACCCTGGAGAGTACCCTTACCGTCCTCGTTATATGAATTGGCTTCCGAGACGAGAATATCTAGCGGATTGCGATAGATAAACAAGGTCGGTGTACGCGGAAAGGGGTGCGCACGATTGCCAAAGGGATTGCGCCTGGCGCCGTCTATGAAGAAATCGGGCGCTGAGGTGTGCAAGTTGGAGTATTCCAGACAGTACCAGTGCGCTGGCTTTGCAGCTCCTGTGAGCTCTATGCCATCCCGGTACCCTATTCTTCGCGCCAATTGATACAGAAGATGGGCTCCCGCATTGGGAATCGCGACCAGAAACAGGGGGGACTCGGCATAAAAGCGCTTGGTCTTTGGAGCTATCAACCAGCCACCTTGCCAATCAAGAAATTGGAGCAGCAACGCCGGCAGGTCCTTTTCCTCCTGTGCAAACAAGGCGTAAATGGTCGGAGTCTCTTCCCGTTTTGCACGCAGCGTCAACTCCGCCGGAATTTCGGCCAGCGCGACCACTTCAATCTCAGGAGGCAATTTGGCGCGAAGGATATCGTGTAGCCGAACGGATTCAACGCTAGCGGGAGCTATCCGAACCGTTCGAGCCCCATTTTGGACAGCGTTCCATATTGCGTCGATGTATGCATCAGGATTGGGTTCGACGAACGCAAGACTTCTTGTGGGAATAGCAGTCATGGAATCCTCAATCCGGAATGAACCAAAGATATGAGAACCCCATCGTAACTCTCTTGGCCGTAACAACGCCGGGAAGACCGAATGCCCAAGGTATCTTTCCACTGTATCTGCACAAATGACAAACCAGGCCGACGAAATTATGTAACGAGTGTCGGCTTTCGCGGGTTGGGATTGACCGCTGTTGGCAGAGACGACTGTCCGCTCGGGGTCGCGTTGGAAAAATCGCGTCCGGTTACAGGACGACTGCGTGTTGTCTGCTGTGCAGCCGGTTGCGACAACTCGCGGGACGCTTTAGGATGCATAGCGACATGGAGATGACGTACCGCGGTCGCGACCCCAATCGACCTTGCCGGCCACAACCGGGCGTTCAATTGAGCCCCGTAGTTCACCCGAAAACGGTGCTCGGCGTAGCTATCGCGATGTCGCAATGCTACTCACGTCGCCCGAAAGCCCCCGGTTTTGAACACTCCCTCGCACAATTTCAGGAGCCGCTCGAGTTCAACAAGCTGCTCCGCGCTCGAATGTGGTCGCGACACACGTGTGGACATGGAGCCCTCTCTCCAGCGGCGACCGAATGTCCAGTATAGTCGCGTGACTCGGTGAGTCTCCGCGCGGCGAGGCCGCGCGCCGCGGATGTCCCAATCCTACAGAGGAAAACGACATGGTCGTCGTCCCGTCGGATCGCGTGCTCTCCGCGTCCGCGCTCTGCGAATCCATCCGGCGGCACGCGCGATACTCGCTGGGGCAGCCGTGGGAGAGCCTCACTACGCGCCAGATCTTCGAGTGTGTCAGCCTGGCCGTGCGCGATGTCATGGTCGACCGGCTGCTCGAGAGCGAGCGACGCTACCGGCGGACGGACGCCAAGTGCCTCTACTACCTCTCGATCGAGTATCTCCCCGGGCGATCTCTCGCCAATAACCTGATCAATCTAGGTCTGTACGACCTTTGTCGAGAGACGCTCGGGCAAATGGGCGTCGATCTGCAAGTTGTGGAGGCGAGTGAATGCGACGCCGCCCTAGGCAATGGCGGGCTCGGGCGGCTGGCGGCCTGCTTTCTCGACTCCTTGGCGACGCTTGGCATGCCGGGATACGCCTACGGCATCAACTACGAGTATGGGCTGTTCCGACAGGAAATCGACCACGGCGAACAGAACGAGAAGCCGGACAACTGGCTTGCCGTCCGGTCTCCCTGGCAGATCGAGCGGCCAGAAGAGGCCTGCCTGGTTCCTCTCTATGGCCGGATCGAGCATGGCGTGGATCGGGCGGGCAATTACAACCCGATGTGGCTGGACTGGCGGCTCCTGGTCGGCATTGCCTACGATTTCCTTGTCGTCGGCTACGGGGGTCGGACCGTGAACCGACTGCGACTTTTCTCCGCCCGGTCGTCGCATGAGTTCGATATGCAGATCTTTCGCGAGGGCGATTACCTGAGGGCGGTGGAACAAAAGATCGCCTCGGAAACGATTTCGAAAGTCCTGTACCCGTCCGACGCCGTTCCCCCAGGTCAGGAACTGCGCCTCATCCAGGAGTATTTTCTCGTCGCCTGCACCCTGCGCGACATCATCCGGCGCTACGAGCGGGATCACGCGACCTTCGACGCGTTCCCGGCGAAAGTCGCCATTCACCTGAACGATACCCATCCCGCTCTGGCGGTGGCCGAGTTGATGCGCTTCCTCATCGATGAGCGCGACCTGCCGTGGGACACGGCTTGGCAGATCACACAGGCGAGCACGGGCTACACGAACCATACCTTGCTGCCGGAGGCCCTCGAGAAGTGGCCGGTCTCCCTGATGGAGCACGTCATACCGCGGCACCTGCAGATCATCTACGAAATCAATCGCCGCCTCCTGGAGCACGTGGCCTCCGTGTGGCCGGGCGACCAGGAGTGCCTGCGGCGGATGTCGCTCATCGAGGAAGGGGCGTCGAAGCAGGTGCGCATGGCCCACCTGGCCATTGTGGGCAGCCATTCCGTCAACGGGGTATCCGCCCTTCACAGCAGTCTCGTGCGGACGACACTAGCTCCGGATTTTTACCGGCTCTGGCCGGAGCGCTTCAACAACAAGACGAACGGCGTTACGCCTCGCCGCTGGCTGGCGCAGGCCAATCCCCTGCTGACGCGGCTGATCACCAGGACGATCGGCGATGGGTGGATCACGGACCTCGATAGGCTCCGCGACCTGGAGCGCTGGGCGAGCGATGGCGCATTCCGGGAAGAATTCATGGCCATCAAGCGCTCCAACAAGGAGCGACTGGCCCGCGTGATCGCGGAGACGACCGGAGTGGGCGTCGACCCGGATTCGCTCTTCGACGTTCACGTCAAGCGTATACACGAGTACAAGCGGCAATTGCTCAATGTCATGCACATCGTGCACGAGTATCTGTGCCTGATCGAAGACGGCATACCGCCGACCGTGCCAAGGACCCACGTCTTTGCGGGAAAGGCGGCGCCGGGTTACTGGGCCGCCAGACAGATTATCAAGACGATCTGCAGTATCGGATCGGTAATCAACAACGATCCGCGGGTGGACGGGCAGCTCAAGGTCGTGTTCATTCCGGACTATCGGGTCTCCCTGGCAGAACAGATCATCCCGGGCGCGGACCTGAGTGAGCAGATCTCTACAGCCGGCACCGAGGCGTCGGGAACGGGAAACATGAAGCTTGCCATGAACGGCGCGCTGACGATCGGCACGCTCGATGGCGCGAACGTCGAGCTCCTCGGCGAGGTGGGAGCAGAAAATATCTTCATCTTCGGCCTCACCGTGGATGACATTCACAAGTTGCGCGCGGGCGGCAGTTATCGTCCGCGGGACCTGTGCACGCACATTCCTCATCTGAAGCGGATCTTCGATGTGTTCGACTCCAACTTGTTGTGTCCGGACGAGGTGGGACTGCTTCGCTGGATCAACGAGTCCATCCTCGATCGCGGCGACGTCTATTTCCAGGTGGCCGATCTCCCGGCGTATCTCGAAGTGCAGCACAGGGTTTCGGAAGAATTCAGCCGGCCCGCCGCGTGGGCCGCGAAGGCGATCCTGAACGTCGCCCGGATCGGCCGATTCTCCAGCGATCGCACGGTCACGGAGTACGCTCGGGACATCTGGCAGATCGACCGGGTCGAGGGCTGAGCGGTGGCCGATGTCATCCCCAGAATATTGCTCTCGATCGCGGCCACTGTCGTGCTCGTCTTGGTCAACGGAGTCTTTGTCGCCGCTGAGTTCGCCATCGTGCGCGTGCGCCGGACGCGACTGGAGGAGCTGACCGGCGAGGGGAAGGAATCGGCCAAGCGTGCGATCCTCCTCGTCGATGGCGCGACCGAATACCTCGCGGTGACGCAGATCGGCATCACCGCGGCCAGCCTTGGCGTCGGCTGGTTCGGCCAGGACTCGTTCGCCAGGCTGTTCATCCTGCTCCTTCCTGGAGGCTACGTCCCGACTGCAACGGTCCACGTTGCGGCGGCCATGCTCGCATTCTTGCTCATCACCACGATGCACGTCGTTGTGGGAGAGCTCGTGCCAAAATATCTCGCCATCCGGCGGGCCGAGCATCTCCTGCTCGCCCTCGCGCGCCCGCTTCAGTTCCTCCACGTCGTCTTGCGACCCCTCCACTGGTTCTTCGAGACGCTCTCGACCTGGACGCTGCGCTGCTTCGGTCACGGGGAGGTCCCCAAGACACCGCTCACGGAAGAGGAGCTGAAGCTGGTCCTCACGGACTCGCATGAGGAGGGTGTCCTCACTGAAGGCGAAGCGCGGATCATGCTGCGGGCCTTCGAGTTCGCCGACAAGGATGCGGAGGAGATCCTGATCGCCCCCGAGCACGTCGATTTCATCTCGCTGTCACGCACCTTCGAGGAGAACCTCGCCGTATTGCGCCGGCACATGCACGCGCGACTCCCGCTCTGCCGCACCGGGCTCGACTCCGTGGTCGGGGTCATCGGCATGAAGGACGCGTGGGCACTTCTCCTGCGCGAGAAGTCCAACGCCGTCTTCGAGCAGGCCGCCCGGCCCCCAATCAAGATCCCCGTCGATCTCCCCCAGGACGGCATTCTGCGACTCCTACAGGAGGGCCACGGCCAGATGGGCATCGTGCGCGATCGAGGCGATCAGAAGACGCTAGGCATCGTCACCCTGGAAGACGTCCTGGAATCGCTGGTGGGCGACGTGCGGGAAGCGCCCCGTCGCGGTAACCACCCATGCTAGCCGACATCTCGCACCGAAGAGGCACCGGATACTGGGCGGCCATCCTGGGTATCGCCGTCGTGACGGCCTTCTTCGCGCCGTTTCAAACCGCGCTCAATACCACGACCGTCGCGCTGGCGTATCTGCTCGTCGTCCTCTTCGTGGCGACTGTCTGGGGCAGCAGGCCCGCTACGGCTGCGTCGGTGCTCGGCATGCTCTGCTTTAACTTTTTCTTCCTGCCGCCTATCTACTCCTTCACCATTGCGGATCCACAGAATTGGGTCGCACTCACCGCCTTTCTGATTACCGCCATCACCGCCGGCCAGCTGTCGGAGCGGGCCAAACGGCGCGCTGCAGAGGCGGAAGCCGGGCGAACAGCCGCGATGAAGTCGGCAGAAGAGATACGCGATCTCTACAACCACGCGCCCTGCGGCTATCACTCCCTTGACAAGGAAGGCGTATTCGTGCGGATCAATGACACCGAGCTCGGATGGTTGGGATATGCGCGAGAGGATGTGATCGGGAAGGTAAAGTTCTCGGATCTCCTGGCGCCGAGGAGCCTGAGCACCTTCGAGGCCGAGTTCCCGCGACTGAAGGCGCAAGGTAGCGTACGCGATCTCGAGTTCGACCTGGTCCGCAAGGACGGTGGCATCCTACCCGTGCTCCTCAGCGCGACGGCCATCACCGACCCCGGCGGAAACTACCTCAGGAGCCGCTCGATGGTCTACGACATGACCGAGCGCAGACGGGCAGAGGAGACCTTGCGGCTGGCGAGCGCCTACGATCGGAGTCTGATCGAGGCCGCCCTGGACCCGCTAGTGGCAATCGGCCCGGACGGGCGGCTCACGGACGTGAATGCGGCCACGGAGACGGCGACCGGCTATCCTCGCGGAGCGCTGATCGGCACGGACTTTTCGGACTACTTTACCGATCCGGAGAAGGCCCGAGCGGGCTACCGGCAGGTGTTTGACGAAGGCTTCGTGCGCGACTACGCGCTCGAGCTTCGCCACCGCGATGGACACCTCGCGTCGGTCCTGTACAACGCCTCGGTCTACCGAGACAGCGAAGGACGGGCAATCGGAGTCTTCGCCGCGGCGCGTGACATCACCGAGCGGAAACGGGCGGAGGATGAAATTCGCCGGCTGGCTCGCCTGCAGGCGGAAGCCGCCGAGCTGGGGCAAGACGCCCTACGCGGCGGTCCACTGCTGGAGGTGCTGAACGGCGCGGTCACGCGGGTGGCCCGGGCTCTCGGCGTCGATTACTGTAGCGTCGCGGAGATGCTCCCGGGAGGCGACGAATTCCTCCTGCGAGCAGGCGTCGGTTGGAAGGAAGGGGTCGTGGGGCGAGCGACGGTGCAGAGCAGCGGCTCCCAGCCCGGATTCACCGTCCTCAGTGACCGCCCGGTGACCGTCGAGAACGCGGCGACGGAAACACGCTTCGCCCCGCTGCCGCGGCTGCTCGGCGAAGAGGTCACGAGCGCGATGAGCGTGGTCATCTCAACCGCGGAAGGCCCGTACGGTGCCCTGGGCGCCCATAGCCGGCGTCGGAGGGTATTCGCTCCAGACGAGGTCAACTTCCTCCGGGCGGTCGCCAACGTGCTCGGCATGGCCATCGAGCGCCGGCGCGCGGAGGAACGGCTCCGTCGCGTCAATCGCGCGCATCGTGCCCTCAGCACGTGCAATCAGGCCCTCGTCCGCGCCACCGACGAGTCCGCGCTGCTCCGGCAGATATGCCGGATCATCATCGAGGAAGCAGGGTACCGACTCTGCTGGGTCGGCTATGCGGAACAGGATGCCGCCCGGACTGTGCGGCCCATCGCGCAAGCTGGGTTCGACGAGGGGTACCTGGACGTGTTGAACATCACCTGGGCTGACTCCGATCGCGGCCGCGGGCCGACTGGGACCTGCATCCGGACGGGCCGGATCCAGATCGCGAAGAACATCGCCACGGACCCGAGACTGGCGCCGTGGCGCGCGGACGCGCTCCAACACGGATATGCCTCCAGCATCGCCATTCCCCTCGTTGCCGAGGGCAATGCCTTCGGCGCGTTGACGATCTACTCCTCGGAAATCGAGGCATTCGGGGACGAGGAAGTGAGGCTCTTGACCGAGCTGGCCGGCGATCTGGGATATGGCATCGTGTCCCTGCGCACGCAGGCCGAGCGCAAGAGGGACGAGGCGGAAGAGCTGGCCCGTGAGCGTGAGGTCGCGATCGGCTTCAAGATCCAGCAGATGCTGCTGCTCGATGAACCGCCCCGGGACATCCCCGGACTGCGTGTGGCCGCGCTCTGCATCCCCTCGCACCGGATCGCGGGCGACTTCTACGAGTTCTTCACCCACCAGGACGAGAGCCTCGACATCATTGTCGCGGACGTGATGGGCAAGGGAATCCCTGCCGCGCTGCTGGGCGCGGCAACAAAGAGCCATTTCATGCAGGCGCTGTGCCACTTGGTTGCGCTGTCCCCGGCCGGTGCACTTCCGGAGCCCCGGGAAGTCGTGACCCTGGCCCATGCCGGCATGGGGCGACATCTGATCGAGCTGGAGAGTTTCGTCACGCTGTGTTACGCCCGCGTGGACTTGATTCGCCGCCGCCTTGATCTCGTTGATTGTGGGCACACGGGTGTCATCCACGTGCGGGCCAGGACCGATCTTTGCCAGATAGTCCACGGGGACAATCTGCCGCTCGGGATCCGCGAAGGCGAAATTTACGATCAGATCACCATCCCGTTCGAGGCCGGAGACGTTTTCTTCTTCTTCTCGGACGGGATCACGGAAGCGTTCAATACCGCGGGAGAGCTGTTCGGCACCGACCGTCTGATGGCCTGTGTCCGGAGGAACGGGAATCACGCGCCCGACGCGCTGCTGGGTGCAATCCGTGCCGCCGTCGTGGCATTTACCGGCTCGGACCAGTTGACCGACGACCTCACGTGTGTGGCCATCGAGGTAGGAGAGCGAAGCCGTCCACTTGTGCAAGCGGAGCTGGAGATCCGCAGCGATCTCAAGAATCTGAGGCGCGCCCGCGAATTCGTGCGCACCTTCTGCTTTACGCTTCCCGGGTCACCACTCGACGAGGACCGCGTGGCCGAGCTGGAGTTGGCCGTAAACGAGGCGGCCAGCAACGTCATGAAGCACGCCTACCATGGGCGCGCCGATCAGCGGATTCATCTTGAGGCCGAAGCGTTTCCGGACCATGTCGCGGTTCGACTGCATCATCTCGGAGATCCCTTAGATCCCTTAGATCCCTCGGCGGTACACCAGCCCTCCTTCGATGGTTACCATGAGTCCGGATTCGGAATCTATCTCCTCACGAAGAGCGTCGACGAGGTTCGCTACTATCGCGACGAGCGCGGTGGAAATTGCATCGCCCTCGTCAAAATGCGCAAATCCTGAGGTGGAGGACGACACGATGGCAATCGCATTCGACAGGACAGGCGACGTGACCGTCGCGGTGGTACCAATGGAAGAGCTCGACGCGAGCAATTCGGCGGATTTCAAGCGCGAGGTCGCCCCGTTGCTGGAGGCCACGACCAAGCTCGTGTTGGACCTGAGCCGGCTGCGCTTCGTGGACAGCTCCGGACTGGGCGCCTTCATCTCGTGCCTACGCAAGCTCAATGCCAAGGGCGGCGAGGTGAAGCTCTGCGGCATGTCGAAACAGGTGCGCGCGGTGTTCCAACTGGTACGCATGCACCGGATCTTCGACATCCACGTCACGAAGGAGGAAGCCGTGGACGCGTTCTCGCCGTGAGCGAGACCGGGGAAGTGACCTGCTTGGTGATTGCCGGACCAACCGATTCCTCGGTTGATGGCAGCCCTCTCCCAGGAGAGATCGGGTCCGAAGAAACCCGGCAGGTTACCCACACGACCGCCCTTTTGATGGTCGACTCGATCGTACCTTCGTAGGGTTGTAGCGGCCGCTCCAATAACAAGCTTTGCATTTTTTGCAATTTTTTTGTCTTCGCTCCAAAGAAAATTCGAAAGATTTGACATCGATTTTTTTACGATCACTGCGTCGCAATAGAGGCACGAGGCTTGCCCATGGATGTCGTCCGTCTTCCTGCAATCGGCCCGTTCCTCGCGCGGAAGGTTGGTCCTGCGTCTGGTCATGGCTGGCCGGGCGGAAAGAAGAAGCCCATGCGTAGCACCATCGCTGATCTGCTTTTGCCCAAAGACATCCTGCTCGACATCATTGTTGCAAGCAAGAGCGAGCTTATTGACGAAATCGGCCAGCATATGGAATGGGTGCATGGCAT
>Ga0181521_10006942_pt1 | contig 12063 bp, 13 predicted proteins | sample PEATcosm2014_Bin_32_FD_119764 | JGI IMG/M metagenome (GOLD analysis project Ga0181521, IMG submission 119764) | Peatland microbial communities from MTU Mesocosm Facility, Houghton, MI, USA - PEATcosm2014_Bin02_60_metaG | ecosystem: Environmental > Terrestrial > Soil > Wetlands > Peat | place... | reverse complement strand
TGGACAGCGTCGGCACCCCGAAGGTGTTGATTTCGCGGCTCAATAGCCCGGCCTGCACGTGCCCCTGCTAACGCTTCGCCACGCCCTCGCGGGTCGTCGACGCATAGCTCGGGGTCACCGTGGATCGCTAGCCCCTCGGCGTAGAGCTCTTCCATCTCCTCCTCCATGCCGGTTTATCCCGGCGCTTTCCCAAGATCACTCGTAGTGCAACGGTCTGTTGGGTTGGAATGTCATGGGCAGGATGGCAAGAACGCCAAGATCACGCTGGTTGCAAGATCGGCAACTGGAGTCGTTGCGGACGTCAGGTGTGCCATCGAGACGGCGGCCAATGGGGATCGACTCATCGACGGTGACTACCAGGCCGCGATCGGCTAGCTCAACCTCCGCGCCGTCCATATCAAGGCCGGGGCTGGCCGCTCCGCTCCGACGCTGGGGTGCCGCACCCTCCTAGCCCGCGGTTCACGGCGCCTCCCCCTGAGCGACCGCGAATGACCGCCGGTTCCCCGCCCGGTCAAAGACACGGAAATGGCACGACAGGAGGGATGACGCCCGCTCTGCCGCATGCGCTCCTGGCCACGCCTGCACTATTGTTCATCGCGGAGCCGCGGCGCTCCCGGCGGAGGCGTCCTGTCGCCGCACTCGCCAACTCACTGTGCCGCTTCAAAAGATCGCTAGGGTCGATCTGGTGAGCTGGGCGGAGTGTTCGCTCGACGAGAATCTCGGCTCCCATCAGGCAAGCCAAGGTTGGAAGTAGCCGAATAGCGCGAACTCGCTGCAACTAGACAGTCGGGACTGCGCACGAAGCTCGACTGCCGCTGCATTCCCCGATCTGGACATCTCCCGACGGCCGCCGTTGGGCCTGAGATCGGCGCCAGGGCCATCCGGGCGGCTGGCGAATCTCCGCTGTAGCTATCAGACAGCGTTGTGATGCAGGTATCTAGTCGGTAGTGCTGTAATATCTGCAGCACTACGACTGCGAGGAGGTAATGCTGATGGCTTATGACGTTCCGCCGGTCGCGAACGGGGCGCGGACCGATCATCCGGTTCCGGATCTGCCGTTCGTCGATGATGGGCATATCCCGGTCGAGGATCCCCTGGGCATCGAGGCGATCGGCCGTCATCCCGGTACCGGCACGTGGGGTCGCGAGGATCCTGCCCGTGATGGCGGCTGGGTTGCCTTCACCACTGATCCCGGGCGGCATGACCTGGCCTGGTGCGTGCGCTGGCACCCGGTGCACGGCCGGTCGGTGCTGCTGGTCCGGGACGAGGACGCCGCGAGCATGCATAGCCTCCTCGGGGCGTCGGCGCTGTTGTTCCGGGCCGGCGGGTACTGGTGGGACGGGGAGGCCTGGTACCGGCCGGCCCAGGTCTGGGATGTCGCGGGCGAGCAGTTTTACCGGCGGCCGGTCCCGGCGGCTGTGTCGGTCACGGCCGCTGACTTGCTCGAGGGGGACGGTGATCCCCGCAAGGGGGTCGTGCTCGACATCGCGGATGTCGGGCCAGGGAGGCCGCCAGCAGGCCGGTGGCTGGACGATCTGGCGCTGTGGGCTGCGGGCCGTCCGGCCGATAAGCCATTGTCAGCGTCGGTGGTGAGCCTGTCGGCGCCTGAGCTGTCCGGCGACCAGCTGGTGGGAGCGGCCGAGCTGGCCCGGATCGGGGGAGTGGCCGCCTCCACCTTGCGCGCTTACATCGCCCGCGGTGAGAGCGCAGTACCCCCGCCGCAGGCCACTATCAGCGGCCGGAGCGCGTGGGCCCGGCCGGTCGCCCAGGAGTGGGCCGAGCAGCGCCGCCGCTCCGCTGACGGCCTCACCACCGCGGTAGGCGAGGCCGGGCGCGCGGGGCCGGGAACGATGGCCCCGGGGGTCGCGGAGGTGTGGCGCCGGTATGCCGGGGCGTTCTTCTCGGCGCTGTGGGACAACCCGGCGCACCGCAAGCGGTGGGCGATCCGCTGGCGGACCCCGGCTGCCGTGCGCGAGGTGGCCGACGACCTCGGCTGGCAGGTCGCCGCCGGACTGGGCGGCCTGGTGCCCGCCGAGGACCTGTCCATCACGATCCAGCACGCCGTGCTCGATGAATTTGCCGAAGGCCAGCGGCTGGATCAGGCCACCAGCGGTGAAGCCGTCTTCTATGGCATTACCCCCTCGGTGACACGCATGCTGGACTGGCTCATCCGCCACCACCCCGCTAGTGCCGGGCCGGCCCTCGGCCACATCGTTGGTGAGGCCGACCGGCGCTTCGGGATCTCCAGGCGGATCAGCGAGGAGTCATTGCGGACTGCTCTGGCCCTCGACAGCAAGCTCGACGCCGACCGCCGGCAGGAGTTCCTCGACCGGGCTCTCGCCCCGCAGCCAGAGGAGGAGTCCCGGTGAGCAGGCGCAACAGCCCGGAAAGCAAGGCCCGCCGTCGCGCCCTGCGCCAGCAACACCAGCAGCAGCAAGAACGGCGGCGGCGAGAAGCAGTCCCGGAGACGGCCGAGCCTCCCGACCGGCAGCCGCACGTGCTCGAAGTGGCGCTCTCCCGGGTGCACATTCCAGAGGACGAGCTGGGTGAGGAATGCCTCACCTGGTCCGCAGAATGGGGCCTGCAAGATGACCCGGTCGGGATCAGCGACACCAGCGACGACCTGCAACAGCTCATCGACAACCTGATCGAGGACGCCCGCAGCCGCTGGGCTGACCACCACAACCTGGCCATTAAATGGGAATTTGATGGCAACGCGCCGCCTGGCAAGACTGTGCACGACATCGCGACTGCGGCGAACGTATCCCTGCCAGCAGAAGTCACATCGCTGAGCAGCGACCCGGCTCGGCGCCACGAGGGCAGTTGAATGAATCAGCTCTCGGCCTCATTCCCACGATGCCCTGACGGCAGGCGCTGAAATGGCAACCAAGTCTGAACAGGCGGCCTCTTCGTCCCGAACAGGGCACACAGGGGTACGAGTAGCCTGCTCGGACGTGTCCGCGCAGGTCAGCGAAATCGGCTCCGCTCGGGCGACCGCGCCTGAGCGCGCTTGACAGGAGCTGGCCGCTCCCATCCCGCTCCCAGAATCGGACAGCGAGGAGTCGCTGCTGCACTGGCGACCGTCTACGGCCGAAGTGGAGTCAAATCGAGCTAAGACGCCCGCTCAAGGCAGAGAGCGTCGCACGCTTTCGAGGACTGCGCAGCGTCATCCACCACTGGCCGGGACTGTACCTGACCTGGGCGGAACGGCGGCCCGCGTTCGCCGGTGAACGGCTCTGGACGGGGGTGAATGAGACCAAAACTGAGACCAGGCCTGGCACCTCGCCCGACCGTGCCGGGTTGCGGGCAAGCGATGGCCGGTGAGCGTCGAGGCGATCTCCTGGGCCCTCAACTTGGCCCCAGTCCCGGCCGACCGTGGCGGACAGCCCTCGAGTGCGTGCAAGTTCGTGCTCGTTGGCCTGGCCAACCACGCGGGGCCGGACGGCACAGGCGCGTTCCCCTCGGTGGCCACCCTAGTCCGCTACACCGGCCTAGCCGAGCGAACCGTGCGCACTTGCCTGGACCGACTGCAGACCACGGGCGTCATCTCGCCGTGTGACCCGGACATCATCGCGGCCCGGATCAAGCGAGCCGACCGCCGCCCCCAAGGCTGGGATCTGAACCTGAGCCTCGTCCGCGACGACCTGGACGAGGCCGCCATCGCCGTGCTGGAGCACCAGTTCCCCGGACTCGGCCGCAGGCTCGCAGCAGCCGCGCGGCCAGGTACTAGCGACCAGGCTGACGGGGTGCAGCGATTGCACCCCGCAGCCAGCGGCGGCGGGGTTGTGGAGAACGGGGCTGACGGGGTGCAGCAGTTGCAGCCCGTACCGGGAACGAGGTGCAGTCAGCGCGCGAACGGGGTGCAACCGGCGCAGCCACGGGGTGCAGCGGTCGCACCCAAACCGTACAGGGAAGCACCCATTGAACCCGCCGCCCTCGCGCCCGCGCGCGTGCCTGAGGCGGTGCCCGTGGCCGCGGCGGCGGGTGGCTGGGCGGCCGGCCGACGAGTTCTTCACCGCTCTGGGTGCTGGCTGGCGGCTGACGGCCACCCAGCGGGCCAGGCTCGCCGCTGCCGTCACTGCGGCGGTGGATGCGGGCTGGACACCGCGGGCGCTGGCGGCCTTCGCCGGGGCGAACACGATCGGCGTGCGGAACCCGTACGCCGTGCTCGCGGTGCGGCTGTCACCCGCCGAGCTGCCCCCGCCGCAGACCGAGCGACCATCCCGGCCGCCGTGGTGCGGCGAATGCGACCAGGCCACCCGGATGCTCGCCTTCGACGGCGACGCGCCACGCCCCTGTCCTCGCTGCAAACCGAAAGCTTGCACGATCCAGAGCCGCAACAACCGGGCGGTCCTCATCCCCTGCCTCGTACCTGACCCCAGCGTCGCTGTCATGGTGATCGCGTGCGATGGGCACTCCGAACCGGCGCGAAAGCGGCACGTTCACAAGGATTCCCAATTCGGCACACCGAGTGGTCGTCACGGAAAGTGACTGGGTCCGCAGGGCGCTGCGACGTGAGCCGCGGCAGAACACCGACTATGCGCGCAATCTACCCGTCGCTCCTGGAGTTCGGCTGCGTCGTTTATGTGCTCCCGCCATTTAGACACCTCGCTCGTATCGAGGGGGTCACGGGTTGTCGTTGATAGCTGGCTCGTCGAGACCGAGGTCGACCAGCAGGGCGGGATCGAGGAGCCGCAACGCCTGCCGGAGGTCAGGCGTGCTTGTGACGAGGCCCGACAGGTAGGCCCTGACCGCCGCGTCAATGATCGCCTGGAGGCTGCCGTGCCCGGTGAACTGTCGGGCCATCTCGAGCTGACGCCGCGTCGCGTTGGTGGCGCGATAACCAGTCGGGTTCGCCTGCTCCACGCGCGACGGACGACCGCGCTTGCGCCGGACATCTGCCCCCCGCGTGTCAGGCATAGCGACCCCTCCGGTCGTCGGACCTCCGCTAGACTAGTTTAAGAAATAATGTTTCATACCCACCTGGCAGGCTCCACGTCACCAAGGAGGATCATGACCCTCATACTCCAGGCGGCGCGCCAGGAAGCGCCGGTCTTGCCGTTTCCGGAGCCCACCATGCCGTCGTGCGAGACTGTCGAGATCGGCGGTCGGCCTATCGCCGTGACTCCGGTGTTCGACACCTATTGGCGATTCGCAGCGGCCCGCCAACACATCTATGAGGCTCGGCAGGCTGGCCGACCGGGGCCATGGACGGCCGACCCGATCTTGCGGCAGCATCGCTTCACGAACTGCTACCGAGCCGCTGACCGGGTCAGCCAGTTCCTGATCAGGGAGGTCGCCTACCGCGGCCCGCAGGATCCGGAAGACATCGTCTTCCGGATCCTGCTCTTCAAGCTCTTCAACAAGGTGTCAACCTGGCGCCTGGTGGAACGGCACTTCGGCGAAATCTCGTGGCGGGATGCAGATCTTGTGGCCTTCGATGGGGTCCTGACCAAGGCGTTCGCTAGGGGAGAACGCCTGTACTCCGCTGCCTACGTCGTGCCGCCACCCCAGCTCGGCGGCGAGCGGAAGCATTCGAATCACCTTCGACTGCTGCGGCTCATGATGGAGGACAGAGTCCACGAAAGGCTGGCATCGTCGCAGACGATGGCCGACGCGTTCGAGGTACTGCGGAGCTATCCCGCGATGGGGGATTTTCTCGCCTACCAGTTCCTCATCGACATCAACTACAGCGAGGTGTTGGACTTCGACGAGAGCGAGTTCGTCGTTCCCGGCCCGGGCGCCCGCGACGGCATCCGCAAGTGCTTCGGCCCGGCTGCGTCTGGCCTTGAAGCCGAGGTAATCCGCTATATGGTCGACAGCCAGGAAGAACACTTTGACCGGCTAGGCCTGGCCTTCAATGGGCTCCGCGGGCGTCGGCTCCAACTGATCGACTGCCAGAACCTGTTCTGTGAGGTCGACAAGTACGCCCGCGTTGCTCATCCAGACGTGCGCGGCATCTCTGGTCGCACGAGGATCAAGCAAAAGTATGCGCCCGACGCCTCGCCCTTAACTGCTTGGTTCCCCCCGAAGTGGAACCTCAACGGGGCGTTCCGGCCGACCGCCCTCTAGGACGCGTTCATCGTTGGGTGCTGCTCGACCGTGTACGGCGTGAGCGTTCGCGTATGCAGGTCAGCGATGAGGACGCCGCTGCGATGCTCAACCAAGAACCGGAAAGCGTTGTACCCAGCCAAGATGGCGTGCTGCCAATCGGCAACGCTGCGGTTGCGCACCTCGAGATGAGCGGTTGCCCGCATACAGGACTTCAGCAGGTCACGAGGAACTCGGGTGGTGGTCGCAAAGTACGAGTGATCGGCAGCCTCAGCGAAGACGGAGGCCGTTAGCCCTTCCTCGATGACGATGGCCCGAGCCCCGTCCTCGACGCGATCCAGCCGCTCGTCGCTCTTCCGCTTCACTTTCGGATCAAGAATCGCCCGTATGACCGGGGACCAGCCCAGGACGGCCATATGCGCGAGATGCAGGGCATCGTGGTAGCGGTAGAAGTCGTCGATGTCGCTGTTGTCGTCGACCGGATCCCCCATGCGACGAAAGGCCATCTCGCCGTTCAGTACGGTGAGAGTCACGACGCCGACCTGGCGGTCCGCCCGCGCCTCAGCGCGCTCGTCGAAGCGCACCACCAAGCGCCGTGGCAGTTGCTCACGAGCTTCGCGATCATCGTCGTACAGTGCGTGCGGCCGCGGCGGCTCGGCTGCCATGAACTCGCCGGCGGCCTTATCGAGGTTAGCTTGCGCGATGTCCCCGAGGCTCAAGCCAACCCGCCCGGCCAGAGCCGCCACGTACCACAGCGCGTCGCCCAACTCCTCGCGCACCGAGTCTTCGAAGGCGCGGTAGCCAAGGGCGTCGCGATTGCGTTTTTTCCACTCGGTCGCCAGCTCACCAACCTCTCCGACGATGCCTAGCAGCGGTAGGACAAGATCAGCGGCTGTCCCATCCTTCGGAAGGATGTCGGTAGCCAAGGCTCGCCGTTGGTATTCATCAATGGACAGTTCAGTCATGCTCACACCGACACTCTCGCTGCTTGTGCGCCGAAGTCAATGAGGTAGCCGACAAGCAGCAATCCATAGCCACCGGCAGCCCAATACTCGCCCCATGAATTACGGATAAGGAAGACGCGGCCGTGAGTCGGATCGGTCCACGCGCCAACGATGAGCACCGCGTGGTAGCCAGCTGCTGGCGCGGTGATAGGCGGGACTGGGATGAAGCCGTCCGGTTCGGGGTATTGGAAGCCGGTACTGACCTCAACGACCAGCGTCACTGGGTGGCCAGCGGCCAGCTCATCCTCGATTGCATCCTCAACGCCGTCATGAGCGATGTTCACCGGAACGAGGTCCGCGCGCGTCCACGGGGGACTGTCGGCTGCTGCCGGGGGTGGCTCCGTATCGAAACCAAGGGCGTGGTTGTACGGCCAGAGGTGTGCCTCGCAGTGGCCGGTGTGCGACAACGCCTGACCAGCGGATTGGAGAGTGGTGCCCTTCTCGTCAGCGAGATGCCACCCCCGCAGACGCCACCAGATGGGTTCGACGGCGGCCCCGAACCCCGGCCGCTCCGCCTCGTGCGCCGCGGCCATGGTGCACGCAACGCACGTGGGGCGTGGTCCCTGATTCATGACGTTGCTAGCGATTTGTGATGTCAGATCGACAGCAGGGCGGGACGCGGCCTGGGCGCGCCGCCTCGCCAGTCGCTCGGCGGCGGTAGTCACGCGGCGTCGACCTCAAACTCTTCGCGGTCATCAGGGTCCCCTGGTAGCCGCTGGTCGAGGTCGCTCTTAAGGCGTCGAGCGCGGAAGGCGGTGGTTGGCGTTGGCTGAATCCTGAGCCTCAGCTCATAGGTTAGGAGTGGTTCGTCCCGTGGGTCGTAAGCGTGCGCATAGTAGAGCTGGAGGTTCCACTCACCGGGGACTGCAGCGCGTATGACGATAGTGCGCACGCAGTTGCCGCCGATCCGAGGTTCGGCAGTGTCCATATGATCGTCCACTTGGCTGCTCCGACCGCGCGCCCGTGCAGTGCGTCGCCGTCGGCGTTGGGCCGGGGTCTCTCGTTCGCCGCGAGCTTCGAACGTGTCTTCTACAATGCCGGCCGGTGGTTCGGTGCGCCGAAGGTCCGAGTCGCCGGGATCGAAATCGGGCGCTCGGTGCGGTTCGAGCGCAGCTCGCGCGTCCAGGGTGGGCCGGGATATCAGGTTGTTCGTCTCGCCCAGGTACCGATTTGGCGTTTCCGGCGACGCTGCCGGAGCTACGGGGCGCTGGAGAGGGCGGGCCGGGCCGCTATTGCGACGGGCCAACTCCTCGGCAGTCATCCAACGCCACCCGGCCAGTCGTTGCTCGTCAAAGCCCACGATGACCTCGTCATGCTCCTCCACGACGAGCCTGACGACCTCTTCGTCGCTCGTCGCGTCCCACACGTCCGCCAGGCCGTCCGATGGCCGGTGGCCGGCCGACGCGCGTTGCATCGCGGACATCCGGCCTAGGTTGAGAATCTGTGTCAAGGCGGTGCTGTCGATTAGCCGCGCCATGTATAGCCGGCGTGCCGACGCTTCGTAGCTGACGTCCAGATCGCGGCTCAGTCGGTACACGTGCTCTGGATGAATGCCGCCTAGCCGAAGATCGTAGGCGGCAATGGCCTGGTTGAGGAGCGGCGGCGGCATGAGGAAGTAGCCAGCAAACAGCTGCGCCTCACGTTCCATCTCGCTCGATGGCCGCCCGAGGACCTCCGTTTCCCTGTCCATCCGCAGCTCGTGCCCGTGAAGGATCCAGTGCCCGATCTCGTGAGCCGCTGTGTAACGCTGAATCGCTGGGCTTCGCTCAGATGTGATCAGCACACCGCCGTCCCCTTGCGGGATAACGGCACCCAACAGGTTGTCGAGCTTGGTGATGTTCAGGGCGAGGCCGAGCTGATCGATGGCGGCGAATGGATCAATGATGGCGCTTTGGTCGATCGCCAAGGCGTCGAGCGTCTCAGCCGCCGCGACGAGGGCGTCGGCGCGGCGTGACGCGCTCACGTTGGCTCCTCGGGTGGTCGCGGTCGTGGACGGGCGGCCGTCCCGCCGTCTGTCCGACGCTGCGCTGCCAAGAACTCCGCGAAGCGCAAAACCTGCTCCTTATCCGCGTTGCTCAGGTTCGCGGTCGCCCGATGCAGGGCACTGCCGGCCGCCACGTCGGGGCCTTCCTCGCCAAGGAGCCAGGCGACGTCGCGCTGGTAGAGGCGAGCAAGCCGGCGTAGTTCTAGGCCAGTGATCTTGCGCGTGCCCTTCTCGACGGCGGCGAGCGTCGGTCGGCTCATACCGAGGGCCTCGGCAACCTCGGCTTGGGTCAAGCCTGTCGCCAGGCGCGCGTCGCGCAGTCGTGCACCCATCACGCGATGTTCGTTTGGCTGATTGTTCGGCGGGCTCATGCGCGTTCGTCCGTTGCCACGACGAATGCCAGAGCGAGGCCACTTTCATGGCTGAGGCTCAGTGACCACTCGGTGAGATTAAGACTCGTCGCGTAATAGGCGGCCTCGCCGCTCAGCCGTAGCCGGGGCGCTTCGCCCTGTGTGCTTACGACCTCGATGTCCAAGTGTTCGATGTCGGGAAAGCCTGTGCCAAGTGCCTTCATAACGGCCTCCTTGGCCCCCCATCGAGCCGCCAGGCGCTCGGCGCTGCCAGCACAATACGCCTGCTCGGCCTCTGTCCAGGTTTGATCGAGGAAGGCCCGCCCGCCGGATGCTGCCAGTTGGCGAACACGATCGATGTCGACAAGGTCGACGCCGGTCCGCAGCACGACTTCAGATCACCTCCTGGTCGTCCTTGAGCTGGGCGCGCACCTCGGCGATGAGTTCCTTCAGGACCGTGTGGCTGAATGAGCCGACTTCCGCGTTGGCGACGGTCGCGTGGATCATCAATTCTCCTGGTTCGTAGCCGGTCTGCTGGGAGAGGAAGTGCAGAAGCCGTGTCAAGCCAACGAGATTCCCGTAGGCCTTGTGCACCAAGTGCCAGTGCCGGTACACCGCCATCAGACTCAAACGGTTGCCGACCACGCTGAGATCAACATGTACGAGGCAAGGGAAAGCCATCTGTCGTTCATCGTCGCTCTTGTACATCTGTAGGCCAACGGCCTCGATCGTTGCCGACTCGATCTCTGCAACACCTTCGAGCGCGAAGTCGGCGGCGTTTGTGGCTGAATGCCCGAGACTGCGGTGCGAGCGGAGCTGCTGAACTCGCCGCTTCAGCTGGTTGTAGCCGTCGCTCGTCTTGCCCGGCCACGAAACCAGGCGGCCGAAGTACGTACCTCGCTCGTTGCCGTTGAAGCCGCACAACTCTGGCAGCATGTCGCGGTAAGAGGAGTACAGGTCGTCAGCCGCGGCATCGAGTAGCTGGATCTCCGCTGGCTTGAGGTTTGGGAGGTAATCCAGCCCGGGCGGTGCGTAGAGATTGGCAGGAAAGACAGTGTTGGCGACGGTGTCGACCGTGTGGTCTCCGCGCGGTTGAAGTAGGGCATCATTCGCTGCAACTACCTCCGGCAGCGGTGCCGCGGGATCGGTGATCGACAGCACGGCGTGAAGCAGTCTGCCGTCCCGCGTTGCTTCGGCAGCCTCAAGCACGCCGATCCAGGCGGATTCAAGTGAGTCGAACGGGGGAAAGGCGATCACGCCGCCGCCACCCCCCGACGCAGGCGGGTTATCAGCCCGGCGACCGAACGCACGCTCACGAAGTCCCGCGGATCGCAGTTGCCGCGCAGTCGAGTCCAGCCCCACGGCCCGAGCACTCGCGCGACGATCCGACAGACGAAGACGGCGCTCATGCTGTCGATGGCAACGCTGCCGTCCCTGGACAGCTCGCCAGTTTCCAGTTCGGCTATGGTGCGTTGCGTTGACGCGGCCAGGATGGCGAGGACTTGGCGTTCGACCTGGGTGACGCTTCCCGACTGCAGCACTGTGCGGTCTGCAGCCCGGACAGCTGCCGCGATGGCCGATTCGTCTGGTGAGTTGGGAGCAGCTGCATCGGGTTGGTGTCGAGGTATGGGCTGCACGGCCCGATGGCGGCCGGAGGCCGTGCCAAACAGAGCCGCACGCCGGGCCAGCCGCTCAGCTTCGTTTACCTCAGTCATGAACCCAGTGTCAGGATTGCTGACACGAATGTCAAATCCCACGACACGGACGCTTGCTGGTGGACGGCACAAGTGCTGTCCTGCACCTCCGTCCGGACTGCCTACACCCCCGCCTGGAAACGAGATCGTGGCTCGACCGAGGTCGAGCTGGTCAGGCCGGACGAGGGTGACTCATTGGACCTCCCCAGGGATGAAGGTCTGCGTGACCGCGTGTTCGAGGATCTGGCCGACCTGATTCACGACGACTTCAATCGTTGCCGTCGTGTGTGCGAGGGCGTATCCGGCCGCAGCCCGCGAGTACGCAACGGTGAAGGTGCTCCGTCCGATCAAGGAGTTCTTCGTGGCTTCCTGTCGGATGGCGTATAGGAACAAGTTCACAATCACGGCTGGGCTGGGCCGACGTGGAAGCGCGCCGCGCATCCGGCGGTCGAGAGTGTGACGCATCTCGTCCGAGAGCGGCACACCCGCCGATGTACGGCAGCATGCTGGCCCACCGACGAACTCCGACAGGCAATCGCCTGACGTGGCCTCCCGGTTGGTGATCGCGCCGACCACCGGCACCAGGTTGTTCTCTGGCGTCTCCACCCAACCGGTAATCGTTGCGGTCAGTTGATGGTTCCGGAACCACACCCGCTCGAATCGCTTGGTGAACGCTATGGTGAGCTCACAACTAAGCTCCGGGAGTGGCAAGGATCCGTAGGAAGACCCCCTGTCTTACCGGAGCTTTGCCCTCCTCCTGCGGCAAAACGCCATGTCAGGACATCTCCTCACCAGCCGACATCAAACACGCTAACGATCTTGAAACGGTTATGCTCCACTGCGCTGGGCGAGCCGATCGGGCGTAGCTATTCACCAAGCGTCAGCGGTATGAGGTGATCTGGCCTGCGGTCAGGTTGGTTCGAGGCCGGGCGGCAGCCAGGCGCGGCCGTTGAACAGATCGCGGAGGGCGTCGAGTTTGC
>Ga0181521_10006941_pt1 | contig 12069 bp, 23 predicted proteins | sample PEATcosm2014_Bin_32_FD_119764 | JGI IMG/M metagenome (GOLD analysis project Ga0181521, IMG submission 119764) | Peatland microbial communities from MTU Mesocosm Facility, Houghton, MI, USA - PEATcosm2014_Bin02_60_metaG | ecosystem: Environmental > Terrestrial > Soil > Wetlands > Peat | place... | reverse complement strand
CGTTCAGCCTGCGTCAGGACCTGGCCACCTTTCGCCGGTTGCAGCAGGAACTTAAGACGGATCGTGCGTTCAGGTCATTCCACGAAGGGGATTCCGTTTCCCTCCCCGAATTCTACCACCGTTGCTATGAGGAGAAGCTTGGCCGCTACGCTTCATTGGTGTCCCGCACGGAACGGATACCCGAGATGGAGAAGCCTGTCGCCCATCCGCCGCCAGCCATGTCACTTGCCACTTAATTCACCATTGCTTGCATCAGAAGCTTGTCAGAAGCTGCGCGATGGTGCGACGCACTGAACCCCGTCTGCAAGCCGAAACCGCCGCCTCCTTCATCAAAGACAGAAAACGCTGACGGCGTCTTGTTTGCGCTGGCCGACCCGATTGAAGCGCGGCTGACAGCGGCGCAGCGGCAGGCCCGGCCCGCCGAAGCATGGCGAAGCGTCGGCGGTCAGGCCCGCGATGTTGCGGTCTCGCTGCGCGAGGCGCTGGAGAAAGTCGGACGGGAGCAACGCACCCTCGGTGGTGATCGTCTCAAAAAGTTGGTCGCGGCGGGGCATGGTGTCAGGCGAGTTCGCGGTGTATGCGGATCGCTTTGGCAAGTTCAAGAAACTCTTCAATGGTTTGGTCGTTCTTGGCGTCATTGACACGCCAGGAGCAGAGACGAAACACGGCACTTCCGTTGTCCGAAAAATCGTGGTCAACCGTGGGTAAATTCCAGAACGTCTTCTTGTACTCACCACGCTTCGCTGCTGCTTCAGCATTGTCCCATTGGCTGATGCGATGCCAGTCCAACGGCTGGCCGGTGTAGTAGTCGCACCCTCCCGCCTCGACAACGGCCCGGTAAATGGCTTCCTTGAAACCAGCCACACTGACGCCCGTGATCTGGCGTTTCTTGTCGCGCCGGACGTGAGCTTGGGCCTTCCGATGCAGCCATCGGACGAACGCAGCCTCATCAACTCGTTGGTCGCGTAAGCAGTCGGGTAGTATGTACTTGGCCGGCATGATCAATCCTTTCGGAACAGTCGAATGGAATACTTGCGGTCGTCGAACTCGAAGGGTTTGGCGGTCCGTAGGCGTCCGTATCCAACGCAAAAGGAAGCTGATCCATTGTGTTTAATAAACACAGAAGGTCTTCAAAATAATAGGCAATCTTCTGATTCACCTGAGATGCCCACCGAACTTTATGAACGCGCCGAATCTCTTTTATCAGATGTGAAACGGTGGTGTATTCGTCCTGAACAACGTTTTTGGCTTCATCAAACGGTTTATCCTCTATGCTCGCAAGCAATTCAGAGAGAGAAGAAAAGCGGGGTTCGTTCGCGTTCATTTCTCGTCAATAACTGAATTAACCAGCCATTGCCGTCAACGCCAACTTGTTCACAACAAACAGTTGACGGTCTGTTGTGGTCGTTGTTGGGGCCTCCCGGTCGCCATGGCGAGCCTCGAAGTCGAGGCTTGAAATCAGGGCTTATCGGCGCATAGTCGCAGTGGCGGCGCGTTTGGAGTATTGGGCGCAGAAGTTCAAACGAGTCCTTCGCGGTTACGCGTCAAAACGATGTGATGCCAGTGCCAGTGCGCAGGTTTCGGTCTGGAGAACCAATGAAAGATAAGGACAAACTGGTAGCGCTAATCCGTCTTCGGGATTTGCTGTATTTTGGAGTGCGGCCCACGGTGCGCGAGTGCGGATTTTCGGCAGAAATCATTCAAGAGCTGTTCAAAGAACAGCTGATACAGTTGGGAGACAAAAAGTTTGGCGACGATCCCGACCGATATGTCATTGAAGAAATCTTACCAGCCGGGCATTTTTTTATCTCACAGCAGCACGCGCTCCGCGACCGACGCAACCTGTAGCAACTCAATCTGCCCATACGCTTCACACTATGGAACTGCCGGACGAAAGGGGAACCTATATCCTGATTGCCTCGGTTTTGCAAATGAAGCGCCTGAAGATAGGGCGCTTGGGAACCTACGATCTCATTCCTGGCTTTTACGCCTATGTGGGGAGTGCATTTGGTCCCGGTGGCCTCCGGGCGCGGATACATCATCACCTGGAATCAGTGGCCGAACCGCATTGGCACATCGATTACCTGCTTGGCTATGCTGAGCCAGTCGAGGTCTGGTATGCCCTTTCGGGTCGGAAACTGGAGCAGGACCTCGCCGAACTGCTGGAACAGGCGTCCGGGTTTCGTACGCCGATCCACCGCTTTGGCTCATCGGATTACCGGCGCAGCCGGACCAGCCACTTGTTTTATTCCAAACGCCGACCTTCCTTCCGCTGGTTCCAACAACAGGTGAGTGGGAGGTTCGGTGCCGATGTGGCCGTCGCGCAGTATCGAATTGGACCGGAGCAGCCTGCGAGCGATCAAGTCAGCCCATAAAATGAACTGGCTGACCATTGATAGTGCTTTTCTCAGGATCGATGCGAACCGAACAGATCAGCCTGCCCGGTGCTGTGGTGGCGGCAAGTGCCCGCCGCAAATCGCCCGCCGAAACCAAAACTGTAGGACCACCAACCAGGATGAATCGTGCCTGTTGGAATCGGTCGTCTATGATCCACGGCCTCAAAACAGATGTCCGCCACGTGCCCTTCTTGCGAACAGCCACTCTGCGGGTCCAGGTACCAGCTTGAGTCTTAAAAGTGCTCATGGCGCACGATGCCTAACCTGAAGCAGTGTATCCGTCGTGCCGTCGCGGGCAAGGTTGGATTTTTGAATTGGCTTCTGTGGCGTCCACGCGAGGCTAAGGATTGACGGCGAGCTTGGGTTAATTCAACTTGTTTTGTCAGACCACTTCGCAAATTTTATGACAAACCAACAGGCAAACGATATCATCAAGGCCCAAGCCAAGCTGCTCATACAACCCCGAAAGCATATCCCATGACAACACGACAATTCGTCTTATTCCTTTCCAGTCTGATAATGCCCATGCTATATCAACGGATGAAGTTCGCCCTTAACCAGCTCTCATTCCACCGGACGCCGCTCCGCGAAAAGATCGGCCTCAACATCCATCACGGCCATTGGGGATTCCTACTGGCTTTTATCTCAATGAACCTCCTGGTCTTCGGCGTCTATAATATCTTCTCGATTGGCCTGGCGGGTTTCGGCTGGGGATTGATGCTCGATGAGATCATCCCTATGCTCAAGATGCCGTCACCGGGTCGGACACTGGAACTCGCGATCTACGATAGATCCAGGAGTGCTACTATCATTTTGATGGGCGTTGTGGCACTCCTTGCGCTTGTCTTCTTCCTTATCCGGCGTTAATACCAGAGAGATTCTCTTCAAAGCAGCACGACATATCCAGTCGGCTGTTTTTTCCGTAAAGTTATTACCTGCAATTGGGAGGGAAGGTCGTTCTGGGTGGCGCGCTGCTGGCCTGGAGGCACGTCCTTAACTTCCGCTATTTTAATGAGGGTTGCCATCGTGCTGCAGTCGGTTTGGTGGTTGGTGAACGGCTTTGGGCGGGTGGCCCTGGTCTGGCATTATTCATGGTGATGCGCGTCACAGGCCTGATTGGTCGGCGCGTCGGCGACGGCGGCGGTCGGCTGCACCAGTCCTGCTTTGATCAGGTAGGCTTCCACTTCGTCCCCGCTGACATCGGCCAGTATGTGCCCGTTGATTTCGACACAGGGGGAAAGGCTCTGCCCGCTCTTCTCAACCATCTCCGCGTAGAGCGACGGGTTGTTGATGATATCGCGATCTTCGTAGGGCAGATTGTGTTTTCGCAATATGGCGCGCACGCCCTGGCTCCAGCCACAGGTAGGTTTCAAGTAGGCAGTGATTGTCAGTGATTTCATAGATGTCTTGTGTTTTGCTTTGTTTTTCTGGTTGCGGTCTGTCGTAACTTTTCGGTTTTCTTCCCCCGATAAACCGCCCCCACAAACGCGTCGGCTCGGAATCCGCCCGGCCCTTCCCACGGTTGAAGCCCAAAGCGCTTATCCGCGACGAAGTCGCCATACCACACCACTTCATTCCATTTTAAACGCCGAAGACGTTTCGGAACGCTGGCTCTCGCGGGTGCTATTGGTTCGCCCGTTCGCTGCGTTGGTTTGGCTCGACAGTTCATTGTCCTGGTTTGATCACACTCAGCCTTCACCGTTATTCCCAATCGCTTCGACCGGGCATCCCTCCATCGCCTCCCGACATCGGGCTTCCTCATCCGGCGTCGTCGGCTGCTTAAAGACATAGGAGTAACCTCCATCGTCATTGCGCTTAAAATTGGCTGGGGCAGTCTCCCGGCACAGATCGCAGTCGATGCACTGGTTGTCCACGTAGAACTTGCCCGGCACGCTTTCCGAGTATCGATTCGCAACGTCTGCCATAAGCTTTGTCCGATATTTCGCGTTCGCTTCGTCTCGCACGCTCGCACGGTTCTACGCCGTGCTCCGCGCCTCGTCAGGCCGCGCCAAGTTTCTAAAGCAAATGCTTTAGAAAAAATACACGTTGTGGCTGGCCTTGGCAAGGGGTTTGTTGTAGGGTGCGTTCATGACCAAGCGCAGCACCGCGCGCACGAAAATAAGACGGGTTGGCACACGTGAAACCATGCTGACGCTCCTGAAGCAGCGCGGGCCAAGCGACTCGGAGGCTCTGGCGTCTGAACTGGGCATCTCGGCTATGGGGGTGCGCCAGCATCTCTACGCGTTGCGCCAGCAAAAGCTGGTTGGTTACTATGAAGAACCGCGGCCTGTCGGTCGGCCTGCCAAGCTCTGGTTTCCGACCCCGGCTGCCAACCGCTTCTTCCCCGATGCCCACGCCAGCCTGACCGTGAGTCTCTTAAACGCCACGGGTGAGACCTTTGGCGAAGAGGGCGTGCAGCGCCTGGTCACGCGATGCGCGAAACGTCAGATTGGCACCTACCGCTCGCGCATCCCTGCGCGCGCCTCTCTCCCAGCGCGCTTGGAAGCGCTGGTTGCAATCCGCAACGAAGAAGGATTCATGGCTGAAGTGCAGCGCCAGCGTGACGGCTCGTTCCTGCTGATCGAGAACCACTGCCCGATTTCCGCAGCCGCCAGCGTGTGCCCCAAGCTATGCGATGCGGAAATGGAAGTCTTCCGCGCCATTCTTGGCGAGGGCATCGCCATCGAGAGAGCGGAGCACGCGGTGGCCGGCGCCCGGCGTTGCGTTTACCGCATTTGGAAAGGCGAGAGTTGAAGACAGCCGCTCGGACCAAGTCATGCGCGGTAGGGTTTCTTTCGGGCTTTTAGCGCTCTGCGCCAAGAACGCAGTTACGAATCGCAGGAATCCGTTGAAGCGCACGAACGCGAAAGCAGGCCGCGCCTCGGCATCGGCACGAACTGCAAGATCGAAAACGCCATCATTGATAAAAACTCGCGCATCGGAAACAACGTGACGATTTCGCCCGCCGGCAAACCGGAGAAGCTCGACCACGCACTTTATTACATCCGCGACGGCATCGTCATCATCCCCAAAAACGCTCTCATCCCGCACGGGACGGTGCAAAAAGAAATTCAGGCAAAAAGAAACTCTTTTTGGAGGTTGTGGACACGTCAGAGCGGGGTATAATACGCTCGATTTTGACCAAGCTTCTCTGGGCAGCTTTCCAGACTGCCCTTTCTTGTTCGGCTGAATTCAACGTTTACCATGATGACTCCGCGAAAAGCGAACCCTCGGGCGGAATACCGCCCGCGCGAAATCCAGCGCGTGAACAATTCCATCAGCCTCGCGGAAAAGTTTCCGAAGCTGAAGTCATTGATGGTCGATCTGGCCTATTTTGACACGGATGGCCTCACGAAAAGCGGCGAGGTGAGGTACAAGGTGAATATCCGCGATGCCAAGTCGGTATTTTCCTTCGTTTGCCCGAGTGGCAAGTGTGTGGGCGGCGGCTTTGATCTGAGCGGAGCAGTGGCACAGGCAGTGACCGGGCGGCGCAAGATGGCGGAGGGCGAAATTCGGTGCCCAGGTTTCCGCACCACAGCCAAAGAGGACAAAGTGCCTTGCCACAAGCTGCTGCGCTACAAGTTAACTCTTGGATATGTCTGAAGTTAAACTCAGAAGAGGAGAGCCGGTCGAGAAGGCCCTGCGCCGGCTCAAGAAGCAACTGGACCGCGAACAAACCTTGGTGCAGTTCCGCCGGCATCGGCGCTTCGAAAAGCCCAGCGCCAGGAAACGCCGGAAGCAGAAGGCGGCCCGGTTCTCGGCAATGTTGAAGGCGCGGTATGCCGACTTGTGAGATTCAGGTCGCGTGACCCACAGTTTCGGATGCGATGCGAAGATATTCCAAATGGTGCTTGCTATTTGGTCGGGACGGTCGATCTTAGCTCTGTCTCTCTGAGATAGCTTTTCGCTCCCAGCATATGGTGAATCTTCAGTTGAACATCGTTCAGTGGTGATTTGAAACCCGAACGCCGGGAACAGTTTGGGAGAGAGCAGCAGGTCTGAATGATACAGTCCTTATGAGCACAAAATTATACGTGGGAAATCTTTCCTTTGACGTCACCGAAAATGACCTTCGGGACATGCTCTCAAAACACGGCCCAGTGAACGAGATCAAGGTCATCATGGATAAAATGACCGGGCGCGCTCGGGGCTTCGCCTTCGCCACCATGAACACCGAGGAAGGGGCCAAGGCCGCCATCCTGGCCTTGAATGGCAAGGAATGGAAAGGCCGCGCGCTCACGGTCAACGAAGCCCGCCCGCGCGAGGAACGTTCCGGTGGCGGGCGCGGTTACGGTACTGGAAGCCGTCCCAATCGCTATTAGTCAGTCGGGGGGTGATCGCTGCAACGCGACGCGGTCAAACCGAGGCCGCTTTCCTATACTCATACATGGCAACGGTGAGTGTGGACGCAACCGGACGAAAACGGCGGCTCACTCAATCGGCACGCCCAAGGCTTTGGCCGCCGCCTGTATCACCTGCTCTTTTACGGTGCGCTCACGGTCGGACTTCTCCAGGCGCGCCCCAGCAGCATGTTTCAAGAATGACTCTGCGCTGCTCAAAAGGCGTTCTATGTTTTCACGAAAACCCGGCGGGAAGGTTGCCGGACTGAAAACCAGCGTTCCGTCCTTGGCGAAGGTTGGCTGATAAAGACCCAGTTGCTCGTCAGTCTCCAACATCTGCCGGAACTTCTCATAGACTTGCCCGGTCATTTTCGGGTCTGTGGTCACGGCAATGCTGTTTTCACCACAGAGTTCTCGGTTGATGGATTTGATTTTCATGTGGTGATGATGGTTTAATGACACGATTAGCTGCCACATTTTCAAATCTGTCAAACCGAATCGGAACCCCGTCAACAATCTGATGCACCATGACCAACCAACGGGGAACTCGGTTATATGCAACCACTCCATATGGAACACATACTGCTCCTCCTCTCACTTTGTCCTGTTCAAATTTCCCGACCACGCCGGCCATACCCACGGCATTGGAAATTAAACCAGCGAATCCCATTGCAGCCACAGACACTCGGCGCGCAAATCAAGAAGCACCGCCTTGAATTGCACTGGCTACAAACAGACGTTGCCGAAAAGATCGGAATTTCTTCCGCATCGGTCAGCAATTGGGAGCGCGGCATTAACTCCCCATCGCGCAGAATGACAAAGAAGATTCGGGAATTTCTTGGCTACACACCCCCCGTACTGGTTCCAAGAAAACGAAGCCTCGGTTCATACTGTTGAAAGTGCGGAATTTCTGAAACCTCCCCCGAACGTTGCCTGTTTGAGAAGATTTGTAGGTAAGACGATGGGCACATTCCACTTCTAGCGCCGTTCGTTCCCCGTTGAACGGCTGAATCTGTAAAAGACTGTTGCCGCATCGACGGCCGGTGCAATTCCAAAACTTATGCGGTTGTCCAGTGCTGACGATGTGTTGGACCAAGGTCCAATATCCACGCGTTCCCGCTTCGGCTAAGGTTCACAGGCAACTTCGCAAAGCCGCCTGCCGGTTCCGAATCTTGCACTGACCTGTGACCAGCAACAAGCTGCTTATTGCCATTGTGGATGACGATGAATCGGGGTGTCGCGCCTTGGAAGGACTGGTGCGCTCGCTGGGCATGGCTGCGGAAACCTATACCAGCAGCGAAGATTTCGTAAATCGAATCGAGTCGCTTCCTTCCTTTCGACTGGATTGCGTGATTTTGGACGTTCAGATGCCCGGCATGAACGGCATCGAGGTACAGCGGCGCATCCGCCACATCCACAAAGATATTCCGGTCATTTTCATCACGGCCCATGACGATCACAATGCCCGGGAACGGGCGCTCGCAGGCGGCGCAGCCGCCTTCCTGCGAAAGCCATGCAATGACGCCCTGATCATCCGAACCCTGGATGCCGCGTTGGGACGCCGCGGGTCAGATGAGAAAGCCGGCGGATTGGATGGCGGCGAATCAAAGTGACTATGCCGCACCAGTTGGGACCAGTCTCTGGACTAACTCATGGAGTGGTACAGAAAAGCGAACCCGGTCAATCTCCTTCGTGGCCTTGTGCGGCCAATCTCTGTTGGCGGCCTAACGGATCATCTTGACCGCCGCAAACCACTTGGGCGCATTCGGGGCGGGATCGCCCAGCGGCGTCAGCTTGCCCACGGCCATCAAAAGCCAATACGGGTCTGGCCGCTGTGTTTTTTCTGAAAAGTTGAAAACAAAAACATACCCCTCCGGTTTACGCCGGACGGGTGAAATGATTTTGTCGCCAGTCCTAATTTATCTTCACTTCGCAGGCAATGGAGAACACTGACGCGCCTGAGTTTCCTGCTGGCCACGGCAAGCCGGCCGCATGCAGGATTTCTGGAATTACAACGGGCGCAACCGGAACAATCCCGCCTTTGCGGAAACAACACTCAACGGCATCCACTTGAAGCTGTTTCCGGCCAGACAGTTCACCGACCAGCAGAATATGCGCGGCTCCATCGGAGGCGGGCTGGAAATACAGACCGGCTCACCGCCGGACGGGATGCGCATGACATTGGTGAAAGTGACCGATGACCAGGGCCATGAGATGCAACCGATGCAATGGGGCTGGGGCGGCAACGATTTCCGCTTCGGCCTGCGGGAACTCGGCAACGCCAAGTCGCTCAATCTCACGCTGGCACTTCACCGCAGCCGCTTCGTTGAATTCATGGCCAAGCCGACCAGGCCGTGAACGCGCTCGTGGAGGACTTTCTGGAATACCTGCGACACGAGCGCGGACAGGCGGAGCAATTATTTCGCATACGAGCAACATATATGAAGCACTCAAGGACGAACTGGTGACCAAACAGGAAGGACTGCGCCGGGATGCGGGATGTTTTTGTTACTGCCGGTGCCGAAGCAGTTTGGATCGAGACCAAACTGCTGCAAAATCAAGATTTTTCAGCATTCATCGATTCTTCATTGAAGTAATGGCGCCTTCGGCACCCGACACCGCGCCCAAACAGTCGGCAAGCGGCTTGAGGAAACCGTCTGAAAAGTGCCAGCAGGAGTGCCAGCAAACCTCATTTGGTGAGGGTTAAATTGAGTTAAAGAAAATCCAGAGGAGTTATCCTTGACATAAAACATAACAGTCTTATAGTCAACGCATCAGCGATGCCATAGGCATTTGATTCTGAGGAGCTTGTGCGTTGCGGGGTTGTGCAATCCCGGCCATTGGCTCCAACCAGTACGTCAGCAAGCAGCCACAATCTACTAATTATCCTGTCACCAAGCGGTTGACAAGTTGTTTGAGGACGCACTTGTGTAGGGGGTAAGGTGGACAATGGTGCCGCTTTGACCTCACAATCCCGCATCGTCGTCCCGCGCGTGTCTCAAGGGCTTAATCAAAATTAAATGCATGATACGAAAAGAGCATCTGCTGCATTCGGGGTTAAAAGTGAATGATTCCGCGTTGGATGGCTACTGCAACGGCTTCAGTCCTGTCAGTGACACGGAGCTTGGCTAAAATATTTTTCAGATACCATTTGGTTGTGTTTTCAGTGATGTTCAGGACGTCAGCAATTTGTTTATTAGCCAGGCCTTTAACAAGTTCGTTGAGGACTTGCATCTCGCGGGGTGTCAGTTCCTCAAACAAACGTCGTGACGCAAGGCGCTTGGCCACTTCTTCGGGAATCCAACGCTGTCCGGACGCCACGGCACGGATGGCGGGTATGAGCTTTTCTTCTGTGGAGTCTTTTAGCACATAACCGGCAGCTCCAGCTTCCAATGCGTTATGAATATCCTCGTCTCCATCAAGGGCTGTAAGCATCAAAATGCGCGCAGCATGGTTTTGCTTGCGAATTTCAATAGTGGCTTCAATGCCATTTTTGACCGGCATGCGCAAGTCCATCAAAGCAAGGTCGGGATTTGATTTTGTGAACAGAGCAATTGCCTGGGCGCCATCGGTGGCTTCCGCGACAATTTCCATGTCCGGTTCGGTATTGACCATGGCGATCAAACCCATGCGAACAAGGTAGTGGTCATCAGCAATCAGAATCCGAATCGGTGATGCTTTCTTCGTGATCTGCTTGTTCATTGACTGATTTTGGCATGTGTGTCTGCTCGATTGAAAACTCAACACGAATGACGGCCCCGTTCCCAGGGGCACTTTTAATTAACATGTTTCCGCCCAAACGTTTGGCTCGTTCCGACATACCCAGTAAACCGAAATGGCCGTCGTTTGGGCCAAGGCAGTTCTCCGGCGCAAAACCCTTCCCGTTATCCTCAATCTCCAGAATGACGTTTTGAGCGCCAAACTCCAATCCAATCTTCACCCGATTTGCGCCGGAATGTTTGACCGTGTTGGTAACGGCCTCTTGACCGATCCGCAAAAGATTCTCTTCAATGATTTCAGGCAAAGGACGAACATTGCCTTTGGTTTCCACTTCGACGCGGATACCTGCGCTGCCGGCAATTTGATTTCCACTGATCAATAGCGCTCTGGACAAATCAAATTCTTCGAGCTCTCTGCTCCGTAGATCCCAGATGGACCTGCGCAAATCCACCCGGCTCATTCGCACCATGTTCCGGACGAGCCCAAGATGGTAGCTGGCAGTCTCCGGATGCTGCTGAAATAACTTTGCGACAGTATTTAACTGTAGAGTGACGCCTGTCAGCGTTTGTTCAAGGGTGTCATGGAGTTCTTTTGCCAATCGAGTACGTTCAGTCAGAATGGCCTTGGATTGCACTTCAGCTTCTTTTCTAGCGGTGATTTGGAATTCCAGTTGTCGGGTTCGTTCTTTGACCCGCCACTCAAGCATATCGTGCGCCTTTTGTAATGCTATTTGGTCCAATTCCCGTTCATGGATCAAGTTCCTCAGAGCGGAATTTCTCTTTGAGACCATAATGATCCAGCTTGCAGCAAGCACTATGACGACACCTGCAATGCCAAGAATGATTAACAAATGTTGCGGTGTCAGCCAGCTCGGCTCTGTGATTATGCTGACGTCATCTGCGGTCGGGAGCAGGATTTGAAAGGTTTTAATTGTTCCATCCGCTTCACTTTGAAGAAAACAAATGCCGCCAAACTTGATGATGCTGCCAATGGGTATTGACGCCAGTACTGGATCTCGTTTGACCGTTTCTGCTTCGGCCGTAAACAGCAGGTTGGTGGTTTGAAGCACCAAAGTCGTTTTTACAATATTAGAATCACCGGCTGGAGAGGGAACCTCTTCCGCCACGCGGTCCAGCAGTTTGCCTTTAAGGGTGATGAAGTCCGCATGGTGCAACCCCTCCAATAATTCCGCTATCGGCACGTTCTTCGGCGACACTTTGATACGCGGTTCCCCTGTCCTTCGGAAAATCGAGTCTTCCAACACTGGGAGAAAATTTTCGACCCCGGGAAACCCAACCGCTTCAATCACATCGCCTGGAGGTAACGATAGAATCTGGCTGCTTTTGATTTGTAATCCGCCCGTGGCGTCTCTTATAAATATATCCTCGCCTTTCCTTTGATAGGTAACAATCCCTTTAACATGGACCCGATAACCAAGAGAACGACCTCCTTGGTATTGTCCAATGTTGTTAATGGGAGTCAATGCCTCTCTAACAGGCTGCTGCAAAACCGGGTGATTTCTGCCTGAACTGTTTTTTGGTCATGGTTAAATCTATTACTGGTTGTTGTGGAGCGCGGATTTTTGCTCGGTGGCTGGCTCGCTCGGCTGCTTT
>Ga0181521_10006938_pt1 | contig 12072 bp, 11 predicted proteins | sample PEATcosm2014_Bin_32_FD_119764 | JGI IMG/M metagenome (GOLD analysis project Ga0181521, IMG submission 119764) | Peatland microbial communities from MTU Mesocosm Facility, Houghton, MI, USA - PEATcosm2014_Bin02_60_metaG | ecosystem: Environmental > Terrestrial > Soil > Wetlands > Peat | place... | reverse complement strand
CAGCCCGCCGCCGAGACGCAGCCCGCCGCCGAGACGCAGCCTGCCGCCGAGACGCAGCCCGCCGCCGAGGAGTTCGATAGTGAGATCGCCAATATCTATAGCGAAGAGGCGACAGAGCTGCTCGAAGCGGCCGAAATGTCCCTGACCGCCTGGAATCGCGATCGCAAGGACAAGGATCGAGTCGCCGAACTGCAGCGTCAATTGCACACCCTGAAAGGCGGCGCGCGAATGGCAGGCATCACTGCCATGGGCGATTTGAGTCATGAACTCGAGAGCTTGGTCATTCAGATCGACGGCGGCGCAGTGGTCGGCGACGATCACGCGCACGCGGTCCTGCAAGCCAGCCTCGATGAGCTCGCGCGCATGCGCGACTTGGTGAGCACCGGTGAGTTGCCGGTCCCGGCAACCGCGTTGCTGGGGCAAATTCGCAACTTGAGCTCGGGAAGGGCGTCTACGGCGACGGTCGGGGCGGCGGCTGCTCAGACGACGCCGCCAATCGCAGCGGCCGCGGCAACTGCAGCGGCACAAATCTCAGCGCCTACCGCAACGGCGGCGCGCGCCACGCCGCGCGTCGTTCCGACTGCCGCCGAGGAATCGGCGCCGGCCGCGCTCTCCGAGGATTCGGCATCCAATCTCGAAGTGAGCAGTGCGTCCATATTGCCGGGACGCGAGAACCTGCCGGCAGAGCGGGTGGAAATGGCACGAGTCGATGCGGACCTGCTCGACACCATGCTCAACAATGCCGGCGAAGTGAGTATTTTCCGCGCGCGGCTCGACCAGCAAGTCAACTCCATCGACTTCAACCTGGCGGAATTGGCGCGCACCGTTACCCGTCTCAAGGAACAGTTGCGCGGCCTCGAAATGGAGACGGAAGCGCAAGTATTGAATCGGCATCAGGATGAAGACCCGCGCCGCAACGACTTCGACCCGCTCGAGCTGGACCGCTATTCCGCCCTGCAGCAGTACTCGCGCGCGCTGGCCGAAACCTCGGGAGACGTGGCGAGCATTCAAGGTTTGCTCGAGACCTTGACGCGTGAGGCGCAGAATCTGTTGACTCAGCAGGCTCGCATCATCACCGAATTGCAGAACAGCCTGATGCGTACGCGCATGGTGCCGTTCCAGCGCCATGTGCAACGCCTGACGCGTCTCGTGCGGCAAGCCGCGAACGACACGGGCAAACGGGCGGAACTCGTCGTTCAGGGCGCTGCCGCGGAGCTCGACCGCCAGATGCTGGAGCGCATGGTGGCGCCGCTGGAGCACATGTTGCGCAATGCGGTAGTGCACGGCATAGAGACGCCGGAGCGACGCTCTGCACTGGGCAAGCCGGACGTGGGCCGAATATCGGTCAGTTTGACCCGTGACGGCGCGGAAGTCGTGATCGTCGTCACCGATGACGGCAGCGGCATCAATGTGAAATTGATCCGCGAAAAGGCGGTGGCGCTCGGCCTCACCGACCGCCAGGCGAAACTGACCGATGAGGAAGCGATGCAGCTCATTTTGGAGCCGGGTTTCAGCACGGCCGGGCGCGTGACGCAGGCGGCGGGCCGCGGTGTCGGCATGGACGTGGTCGCGACGGAGGTCAAAAAGCTCGGCGGCGGCCTATTCATCGAATCGACCGCGGGCAAGGGCTCGCGCTTCACGATTCGTCTGCCGTTCACCCTTGCCATCAGCCAGGCGCTGATCGTGCGCGTCGCGGAGGAAATCTATGCCTTGCCGTTGGCCACCGTGGAAGGCGTGGTACGCCTGCCACGCAACATCGTGGCGCGGCACCTGGGCAAGGATTCGCCGCTTTTCGAGTACGGCGGCCAAAAGTACCGCTTCCAACAGCTCGGGTCCTTCGTCGGCCTGGGCGCCACGCGGTTGCCCGACATGGACGTGTCGATGTCCGTCGTGCTGATCCGAGCGGGCGAGCATTCCACCGCATTGGTGACGGATGAATTGGTCGGCAGCCGAGAAATCGTCGTTAAATCGTTGGGGCCGCAGATTTCGGGGATTCGCGGCATTGCCGGCGCCACGATTTTGGGCGACGGGCGAATCGTCGTCATTCTCGACATGGGCTCGCTGGTACGCTCCGAGTGGCGTGCACGCCCCGCCGAAACCACGGTACTGGACCAGCGCGACCGGCGCACCTGTGCCCTGGTGGTGGACGATTCGATCACGGTGCGAAGAGTGACGCAGCGTCTTCTCGAGCGCAACGGCATGCGTGTCTTGACGGCGAAGGACGGCGTGGATGCCGTCTCGCTGCTGCAGGAAAATCTGCCCGACATCATCTTGCTCGACATCGAAATGCCGCGCATGGATGGCTACGAGGTGGCTGCCCACGTGCGCAATGACCCGCGTCTGAAGCATATACCGATCGTCATGATCACTTCGAGAGTCAGCGAAAAGCATCGGGCGCGCGCAATCGAACTCGGCGTGGACGACTATCTGGGCAAGCCTTATCAGGAAAGCCAGTTGCTCGACGCCATCGAGCCGCTCGTGAACCGCCGCAGCGCCGTCGCGCGATAAGGGACCCATGTCTGAGTTGCGCGATGAACTCTATAGCCTGTTGGTGCCGCTGGAAGGAGAACGGCTGCTCGTACCGCGCGCCTGCGTCGCGGAGGTCATCAGCTATCAAGCGCCGGCTGAAATGACCAACGCGCCGCCATGGTACGTGGGGCTGGTGAGTTGGGCCGGACGCAGCGTGCCGGTTGTGTCCTTCGAAGGCGCGTTTGGCCAGGCGCTGCCGAGCGTTTCGAGCCGCACCCGAATCGTGATATTCCACGGCTCGAGCGGCAAGCTGCAAGCCGGATATTTCGGCATGCTGACGCAAGGGTTTCCGCAACTCGTACGGGTCAACGCCGATGTGGTTCGACCGGACCCGTCGCGCAGCTTTTCGGAAAGGGCCCCGGTCATTTGTCAGGTGCGCATGGTCAACGAGACGCCGCTCATTCCGGATTTGCAGCGGCTCGAACAAATGATTGCCGAGGAAACTTCGGTCATGATTTGATACCCAGGCTCCTAGGCTTGCAGATCGCCAAAACGGCTCTGCAACCAGGTGACGGCCGCAATGGCCGCGGTCTCGGTCCGTAAGACGCGGGGTCCGAGCCTGACGGCACCGAATCCGGATATCCGAAATGCCTCGAGTTCATCAGCGGCGAAGCCGCCTTCCGGCCCTATCGCAATTTCCACCGCCGCGCCGACCTCTGGCGCGGCGCCGCACGACCTGAATTCCGGTTCGAGGAGCAACCGTGTACCGGTCGCCGGCGCATCTCCCAGGTAGTGGATCAATGGGCGCGGAATCTCGATGATCGGCAGTCGATTGCGGCCGCATTGCTCGCAGGCACTGACGGCGACCGCCCGCCAATGCAGCGCTTTCGATTCCGCCTGGGCGGGATCGAGGCGCACCACGCTGCGCTGGCTCAAGACAGGGACGATGCGCGCAACGCCGAGTTCCGTCGCTTTTTGTACGATGAAATCCATCCGATCGCCGCGCGGCGTGCATTGCACGAGCGTGACGGCGAGCGGCGACTCGCGATCGACCGCCCGGCCGTCGGCCACCGCCACGGTCACCCGTGACCCGCGCACGCTCTCGACGGTACCGGCGAACTCGCGACCATCGCCGGAAAATAGGACGAGCTCATCGCCGCTGCGCGCGCGCAGCACTTTGGCAAGATGAGCGGCGGTGGCGGCGGGCAGATCGACCACGCTGCCGGGGCTCAAGGCGGCGTCCACGTAGATTCGGGTCAGCCGCACTTGGGCTCCCAGAGCTCGGCGTTCATATGTGCCAGATTGTCGCATATGCTAGCGGCAGGATTATTCGATGAGGAGGCGGATTTGCAGGTCGACCTCGAGAGCGGACTGATGCGCGGGGTGCGGCAAATTGCGTCCCCGAATTGCGACTCGAGGCCCCCGGGAGTCGAGGCCGACCTGATTGTGGTCCATGGCATCAGCTTGCCCCCCGGCGAATTCGGCGGCCCTTGGATCGACCGGTTGTTTACCAACGCCTTGCCGCCCGACGCGCACCCTTACTTTGCGGAGATCGCCTCGCTGCGCGTCTCCGCGCACCTCAGCATACGGCGCGATGGCACGATAACGCAGTACGTGAAGTTTACGGAGCGCGCGTGGCATGCGGGACAATCCAGTTACGACGGCCGCGAGGCCTGTAACGACTTTTCGATCGGAGTGGAGCTCGAAGGCACCGATACGCTTGCCTACGACGCCCTGCAGTATCACGCGTTGGCCCAATCCGTTGCGGCGCTGTGTGCCGCGTATCCGCGGTTGGCGCCCGCCCGTTTGGTCGGCCACAGCGACATCGCACCGGGACGCAAGACCGATCCAGGTCCGGCATTCGATTGGCCGCATGCGCGCCGCCTGATCGTCGCCGCCTGCGCCACAGCGCATCGAACGTAGTATCGAACGCGGCGAAACCGCTGCGGCGAAACCCCTACGCGGCGAGAACACCGCTTCGCAGCGAACCCCCTACGCGGCGAACATGAACCCCTAACCAGGCCCCCGTTTTAGGCGAATGGTGAGGCGCGTCACCTTTCACGCCAGCAGATTCGGCCGGAAAATCCGACAACCCTCGTAGGCGGCAAACACGCCAAACACTGCGCCACGCGCAGGGCGAGGGCCCGGGATCTTTGCGTGCGTCGCGCGCGCGCAGGATCGGCCAACGCCGCGTCATGGCAAAGGACGCAATGGACACAGTTGAAAGCAATGCAAATATGCCAACCACCGTCCTCATCGTCGATGACGATCCGGGCGCACAGCGGGTGCTTGCGGCGGCATTGGAATTTGCCGGGTTTCGCGTAACCTGCGCGGCGGATGCAGCCGGCGCGTTGGGTCTGTTGCGCTCGCAGCCGATCGACTGTGTGGTCCTCGACGTGGTCATGCCCGGCATGAGCGGCTTTGAAGCGTGCAATGCTCTGCGCGCGCTGCCGGAATGCCGTCAGGTGCCGATCTTGATGCTGACCAGTCTCGATGACATGGAGTCCGTCAATCGCGCCTACAACGCGGGCGCGACCGATTTCTCATCCAAGGACGTCAATCCCCTGCTGTTGGCGCAGCGCGTGAAATTCCTGGTGCGCGCTAAACAGACCCAGGACCAACTGCGCAGGAGCGAGGCGCGCGTGCGCTACCTGGCGCACTACGATCCGCTCACCGCGCTGCCCAACCGGCAGCGTCTCCTGCAAATCCTCGAGAAGCACGTGGCGTGGGCGGTGCCGCGGCACCGCGGCATCGCGGTATTGATGTTGGACGTGGACAACTTCTCCCGCATCAACGACACGCAAGGCCCGGCAGTGGGCGACGTGCTCCTGCAGGAAGTGGCCACTCGCTTGCAGTACTGCTTGCGGGACAGCCAGCGGGGATTGCCACCGTCGAACGACGCCGTAGAGACCCATGACATCAAGGATTGGGTCGCACGCACCGGCGGCGACGAATTCGCGCTGGCCCTCCCCGGCGTATCGACGGTCGATAGCGCGCAAATGGTGGCGCAACGAGTGCAACTGGCTTTGGCGACTCCGTTCGTCTTCGCCCAGCAAGCGATGCCGTTGTCGGCGTCCATCGGCATCAGTATTTTTCCGCTCGATGCCGCAAGCGCCGAAGCATTGATCAACAATGCCGATGCAGCGATGCATCATGGCAAGAAGGCGGGTCAGGGAAGGACGGAATTCTTCAAAAAATCCATCAGCACGCGCGCCGCCAAGCGATTATCGCTGGAGGCGGATTTGAGCAAGGCGCTGGAGCGCCAAGAGTTCACGTTGAACTATCAGCCGCGCCTGGCGCTCAAGGATATGCGCGTCGAGGCCGTCGAGGCGCTGTTGCGCTGGGCGCATCCGCAGCGCGGTTTCGTGCCGCCGCACGAATTCATCCCGTTGGCGGAGCAAAGCGGCTTGATAACGGAAATCGGCGATTGGGTGATGCGGGAGGCCTGCGCGCAAGTACGCCGTTGGCGCGACGCCGATGCGCCGAACTGGAAAGTCGCCGTGAACGTGTCGGGAGTGCAGTTTCGCGACGGCAGCTTGGTACGCCGCGTCGAGAACGCGATCGATTCTGCCGGGATCGACTCGCACATGATCGAGCTTGAGTTCACCGAGGGCGCCCTGATCGAATATTCAAGCGTGGTCAGCAAAGCGGTCAAATCATTGAAGGAACTCGGAGTGGCCACGGCGTTGGACGACTTTGGAACCGGCTACAGTTCCATGTCCTACCTGCGGCATTTCCCGATCGATACGCTCAAGATCGACCGGGTGTTCGTGCGCGATATCGCGTCGAAAAACGCCGGCAACGCACCCTTGGTGGACGCGATCATCGCAATGGCGAAAAGCCTCGGGCTCGCGACTGTCGCCGAAGGCGTGGAAACTGAGGCGCAGTGGCAGTACCTCAGAAATTGCGACGCCAACCAAGTTCAGGGATTCCTGTTCTGCCGACCGCTGACGATTGCAGCTTTGGAGCGTTGGCATGCCGATTGGTTGCACTCGAATGAACTGCGCGCCACCGGTGTAGCCTAGGAACCTGTCTGAGTAATCCGCGTGAGCCGCGTTGGCTGGGAGAGTGAGCGGATGCAAGGCGCGCGGCGCAGCTCAATTTCTCGTTCGCCGCCAGATCACTTCGCTGCCCTGCTCATGACGCGCCAGCACTCGCGCCAGCACGAACAAGAGATCCGATAGGCGATTCAAGTATTTCAGGGCGTCCGGCGCGACCTCCTCGGTGCGCGCCAGTGACCAGCAGCGACGCTCCGCGCGGCGACACACGGCGCGTGCAACGTGGCAGGCGGCAGCGGCCGGTCCGCCGCCCGGTAAAATGAACTCCTTGAGTGGCGGCAGGGCTCCGTTGAAGCCATCGAGTTCGACTTCAAGCCGTTCCACATGGCCCGCTGTGATCATACGATGTCCGGGGATGCACAATTCCCCGCCGAGGTCGAAGAGATCGTGCTGAACGTCCGTGAGGCAGCTCTTCACCGGCGCCGGCAGTGCGGCGACGGCCAATACCACGCCGACGGCACTGTTGGTCTCGTCGACGGTACCGAAGGCCTCGACCCGTAGGCTGTCCTTCGATACGCGCGAGCCGTCTCCGAGGCCGGTGCTGCCGTCATCGCCGGTGCGGGTATATATCTTGCTCAACCGATGTCCCATGACGCGAGAGCTCCTCGAGGGCTTCGACGGTAGCATAACGTTTGCTAAGGTGTGGGCAACGGGAAATCGGAGTCAATCTATGAACCCTTCGCCGGAACTCAAGGCCGCGCTCGACGCGGCGGAGCAAGCCGCCCACATTGCGCGCTCGCTGTATCAGCACAACCTCGAAGTGCGCTTCAAGGCTGACAAGTCGCCGGTTACCGAGGTGGACGTGCGCTGCGAACTGGCGATTCGCGAAATTCTCGAATCGCGCTTTCCGGGCTACGGCTTCTTCGGTGAAGAGACCGGATCGCGCGATCGGGACGCCGAGAGCCTGTGGCTGGTCGATCCGATCGACGGTACCAAGGCGTTCGTGCGCGAATACCCGATGTTTTCCACGCAAATCGCCCTGATGCGCGGCGGTGAAATCGTCCTCGGGGTGTCGAGCGCGCCGGTATACGGGGAACTCGCCTATGCCGAGCGTGGCTGCGGCGCGTATCTCAATGGCAAGGCACTCGCCGTCAGTCAGGTGTCGACACTGGAGTCAACGGCGCTGTCCTCGGGCAACTTGAAATCGCTGGCCACCGGACCGCAATGGAAACGCTATGGTGAGCTCGTGTCGCAGGTAAACCGCATCCGAGGGTACGGCGATTTCTTGCATTATCATTTGCTGGCGGCCGGCAAAATTGATGCAGTGATCGAAACGGATGTGAATATCCTCGACATCGCTGCGTGCGTTGCGATTGTCACCGAGGCCGGAGGCCGTTTTACGGACCTGGGCGGAGCAGCCATCACGCTCCGATCAAACTCGGTGCTCGCCACCAATGGCCGCATGCACCCCGCGGTGCTGGAGGCGCTCGGTTAAATCGGCATCGCGCCGCTGCGGCTGCCGGCTAATCGGCAGGCTGCGGCCAGCGTCTTTCCAACGCCGTGGCGGGCCCAATGACGACTTCGTCCAGGCTGGCCGCGTGCCTGTGGGCCTCGCAGGAATGCGGGTGTGCGGCATCAGTCGGCGGGTTCGACCCTCAGCTCATCGACTTCCCCGTCGCGGGCGGCATAGGACACGCACATCGGCTTGCAGCACACCGGGCAGTCCTCGATGTACGACTGCTCGGGCACCGATAGATCCAGGGTCAGGTTGATGGTTTCCCAGCAATGAGGGCAGGTGACATCGTGGCCTTGAATCAGGCTCATCGACACCCCTCCGTCAAGGCTGCAAGCGAGTCACGGACCAGGTCGTCGCGGCGTCGACGTCTTGCTTGAGCTCGCGCATTCTGGTCCAGCGTGCGCGGTCGTGGATGCGGAAATCGCCCTCCACCCACAGCTCCAAGGCGTCCACGTGCAGCCGATAACCGCCCCAATGGGGCGGGCGGGGCACCTCTACGGTGATATCACCGGGTTCTGCGCTGCCCGGGCCGTCATACGGAATCCCAAAACGATGCGCAGCCGCAGCGACGCTCACGCCCAGTACGGCGCGCGACTGCACCGGCTCGCTTTGCTGACTGGCCCAGGCCCCGATGCGGCTTTGCCAGGGACGGCAGCTGAAATAGGCGTCGTTCTCGAAGTCCCCGAGCGGCTCGACCCGGCCTTCGGCGCGCACCTGCCGGTGGCGGTGATCCCAGTGAAAAACCACTGCGGCGAGCGGATTCGCCTTGAGTTCACGACCCTTGCGCGATTGGTAATTCGTGTAGAAAAGGATGCAGCCCGCGTGTGCGGCGATCTCCTTGCACAGCACCACGCGCGCCGACGGCTGACCGCTACCGTCCACCGTGGCCAGGACCATGGCGTCGGGATTGGGCTGTGCGGCATCGATCCTTGCCTGGGCCAGCCATTGTGCCGCAAGTTCCAGCGGATTTGCGGGCAGAGGATCAGGCAACGTTTCCGTCCCTAAAGGCTTTATGCTTGAGTTCATATGACAATGGTAGCCGTGCCGTCGCACTTGCGGTAGCCGGGCACGGCCAGTAAAAGGGTTGCCGACATGAGAATGGGACTGACCTGCCGATGAATTTGGACGAATTGCGCGCCGCCCTGTCCGAACTTGACGGCCAGCTATTGGATTTGGTCGCGCGACGAACGGCCCTCAGCCAACAGGTGGAGGCCGTGAAGCGCGCCACCGGGCGCGCCACTCGCGACTTTGCTCGAGAGCGCGAGGTGATTCTCCGCGGCCGTACCACCGCCGAGCGGCTCGGTATCCCTCCCGATCTTGCGGAATCGCTGCTGCGGCAACTCATCCAATCGTCGCTGGCCACGCAGGAGCAAGCACGTGTTGCGGCGCAGGGACACGGCACCGGTAAGCGTGCCTTGGTCATAGGCGGTCACGGTAAGATGGGAGGTTGGTTCGCGGAATTTCTGGGCTCGCAGGGTTTTCGTGTTGCCATCGCCGATCCGGCGGGCGCTCTTGCAGGGTTCGACTACTTGGCCGACTGGCAGGACCACCCCCTGGATTGCGACCTCATCGTGCTGGCAACACCCTTGAGTGCCACGGCGGAATTGCTGAAAAAGCTGGCGCAGCGCGCGCCGCCGGGCTTGATCTTCGATTTGGGTTCGCTCAAGACGCCGCTGCGTGCCGGCCTCGACGCGCTGGTGAAGGCGGGTTGCCGGGTTACCTCTTTGCACCCCATGTTCGGACCGGATACCGAGTTGCTCTCCGGCCGGCATGTGATTTTCATCGACCTAGGGCACCAGGCCGCGTTGCAGGAGGCCCAGGATCTATTCGCGCCGACCATGGCGGAACGGGTCGTCATGGGTCTGGACGAGCATGATCGGCTGATTGCCTACGTACTCGGACTGTCGCATGCCCTCAATATTGCGTTCTTTACCGCTCTAGCCGAGAGCGGTGAAGCCGCACCGCGGCTGGCACGGCTCTCGAGCACCACGTTCGACTCGCAGATGGAGGTCGCGAGTCGAGTGGCCGCAGAAAGTGCGGAATTGTATTTTGAGATCCAGAGCTTGAACGACTACGGCGAAGAGTCGTTGCTTGCCTTACAGAACGCGGTGGAGCGCATCGTGACGGCCGTGAAGACGAAGAATGCCGGCGCGTTTACCGCGCTCATGAATCGCGGGCGAGCCTACTTCGACGTGCGGGCACGATCGCGCGTGGGCTGAAGCACCGCCCTCGGAGCGCAACAGCATGGATGACATTGTTCAGGAGAACGAAGCGCTCAAGAAGCGTCTTGCAGAGTTGACCGCCGAGGCGGCCAACAACGAAACCATCCTAAAACGCACGCAGGCGCGTGAGTTGACCTTATTGCGGGCCGATAGCTTGGCGCAATTGCTGCGCGCCATGGTCGGCGGATTGCGCGAATCCTACGCGCTCGATGCCGTCAGCGTCGTTCTGCTCGATCCGCAGCACGAGATTCGTCACTTGCTGGTGGCCGGCGGCGATCGACCGGAAGAGTTCAAGCAAATATTCTTCGTCGATTCGCTGATCAGCTTGGCGCCGCAGCTCGCTGTATTGCACAAGCCGTGGCTCGGTCCGTTCGTCGGCGCGGACCATCATCTGCTATTTCCCGGCATCCAGAATCTCAAGAGCGCGGCTCTGGTGCCGCTGCCCCGCAAGGATCTCGCCACCGGGGCATTGTGCTTCGGCAGCCGCGACCCGACGCGCTTCACGCGCCATCATGGAACGGACTTTCTGGCCCACTTGGGCGCGGTAGCCGCCGTCTGCATAGAAAATGCAGTCAACCGGACACGGCTGCTGCGGGCCGGAATCACCGATTTCCTGACCGGATGGCACAACCGCCGCTATTTGCAGCAACGTTTGAAAGAGGAGTTGGCGCGCGCGCAACGTCGCGGCGGAACCATCGCCTGCTTGATGATCGATATCGATCGCTTCAAAGGCATCAATGACGGCTACGGCCATCTCGCCGGCGATAACGCCTTGAAGGAGATTGCACACCGGGTGGAGGCGCAAATTCGCAGCATGGATACCGCGGCGCGTTTCGGCGGCGATGAGTTGGCCATATTGCTGCCGGATGCCAGTGCCGCCGAGGCGGCCAAACTGGCCGAGCGCATTCGCGAGGTCATTGCCATGATGCCGTTTGCGCTCACGGCGCAGGTCGAGCGCACATTGACGGTGTCGGTGGGCGTCGCGTCCGTGTCTCCCGGACGGCATGAAACGGACTTGAAGGCCGTTGCCGATCGGCTGCTCGCGGATGCCGACGCGGCGCTGTATAGGGCCAAGGCGCTGGGTCGCAATCGTGTGCAATTGGGTGCCGGCTGAAGACGACCACGTACCACGGCCTGCGCCGCGCGCCTGGCAGCCGCTCACTCTGCCTCAACACGACACGCGGATTACTCAGACAGGCTCCTGATATGGAACAATTGGCCCCATGTCCGTTAAGCAAGCCAACGACACCATCGACAGGGACGGTTTCCGCGCAAATGTGGGAATCGTCTTGATGCGCGGCTCCGGGGAGTTGTTCTTGGGCGGGCGCGTCGGCGGCCGAGGATGGCAATTCCCGCAGGGCGGCGTCAACCGCGGCGAGCGGGTCGAGGATGCGCTATTTCGCGAATTGAAGGAAGAAATCGGCCTCGGACACGCGGATGTCGAGGTGTTGGGCTCGACTCGTGGATGGCTGCGTTATCGACTGCCGCGCCAATACGTGCGCGATCGCTGTATCGGTCAGAAGCAGAGATGGTTTCTCTTGAGATTCAAGGCGGACGAGGCCAAATTGCGCTTCGATAGCACCGATCAGCCGGAGTTCGATCGCTGGCGGTGGGTTGATTATTGGGCGCCGGTGCGCGAGGTCGTGTATTTCAAGCGACGAGTGTATGTGCGCGCGCTCCACGATCTCGGCAATCTGATTTTCCCGAATGGCCTGCCGCCGTATCCCGACTGGTGGCCGGACGTCGATGCGACGACAGAGAAAACGGCGGCTCCTAGGGCTTGACCACGGCCAGTATGACGATGCCGATCAACAGCAGTGTGGGCACCTCATTGAAGCCGCGATACCACCTGGCCGCGCGAGCGTTG
>Ga0181521_10006934_pt1 | contig 12075 bp, 9 predicted proteins | sample PEATcosm2014_Bin_32_FD_119764 | JGI IMG/M metagenome (GOLD analysis project Ga0181521, IMG submission 119764) | Peatland microbial communities from MTU Mesocosm Facility, Houghton, MI, USA - PEATcosm2014_Bin02_60_metaG | ecosystem: Environmental > Terrestrial > Soil > Wetlands > Peat | place... | reverse complement strand
GTAGTCCCTGCCATTCCCACCTGGGGAAACGTGCCGGTGCGGGCATCCACAGAGATTAAGGGTTGTGTCGTGCCAACGCCGATGAGGCCGTTGGCCTGGTACATGACTGAATTGCTCAGATCCGTCGCGTTGGTAAACACGCCGATGTAGTTGGCGCTCCCCGCGGTCTGGAGAGGCTTCGGCGACTTGACCCCGGCGACTGCACTCGTAGTGACCGGAGCAAGGGTGGATGGCGTGCCAGGCACCGTGGCCGTTGGCGACAGCATATATGAGGAAGCCGGCAGGCCACCCAGGGTCTCCGCATCGACGGCCTTCAGTGCGTACGGAACGCTGGCCAGCAGCACGCGAGGTTGCTCCATCTCACCAGACCGCTGGAATTGCACCCCCAGCCAGCGCGGCTCACCCGCCGTGAACAACTCCAGCGGCATGCCGTCGTTCAGTGTCAATCCCATCAACGCGGTGTACCGGCCCTCCGCGTCCACCGTGACATTCTGGGTTTCCTGCCACAAGGGCGTTCCACCCTGCTCCTCCTTATAGATCGAAAAAGTGACCCCCTCCACCGGCGCTGCCGCCAGCCCGTTGGCCGGGTGGAAGGTGTTGCTGATGCGCACCAAGCGCGGGACGGTGGTGAGCGGCGTGGTGGTGGGACCTTGTTGAGCGGAGATCCCGGACAGGAAGCCGGAAAGAAGGACGACAGACGCGATTGTTCGCATGAGACTCTCCCGATTCTGAAATGGGCGCCTCAGCGAGCAGGCTGAGACGTGCTTAGGACCATATCACAAAGTGCGTAGGGTGCCAATGCCAGGGGCTTTGCCTGGCCCCGGCCGCACCAGCAGTTGGTTGTCCGTTATGCCTGGACGTTAGCCACTCGGGAAGCGGCGAAAGCAATCCGTTTTGTGGACCGCGGTAACGGAAAAACCAGTAGCTTTCGCGAGCACTTGACTTACTGCCCCGCGGTGGCCGTGGTAGGAACCTTACTGGACAACAGGGCCTCCAGCGCTGCTAGCCGCGCCTCCAGTTTCCGGTTCTGTTCCTGCTGCTGGCGAATGATTTCGTCCTGCTGCCGCGCGTGCTGCTTCTGCTCCTGCAACTCCCGGTGCTCCTTCTGCACTTGGTTGAGCAGCATGGCGTTGACCTTGTCGTAGTAGACCGAGTCGATCTGCCCGTCCTGTCCGTAGGCCACCAGCTCCGGCGCTACCCCTTCCACCTCCTCGGCGATCAGCCCGTACTGTTCGGGGCCCTCCTGGCCTTGCGCCTTGTAGCGGAAACGCACCGGCCGAAGGCCCATCACCACGTCGGTGGTGTCGCCCATGTCGCGGATGTCCTGCTTGAAGCGCCGGGATGAGGGCATGGTGCTTAACTGGCCGGCGGAATTGGCGTACACGGTGTTGCCGCCGGTCCCGTTGTTCCAGATGCCGGCGATGTACGCAGCCGTCTGGGTGCCCGGAGTGCCGATGCGGATGATGTTCGCGTCGGTGGACAGCCCGGGGTGGCCGATATCGATGTTGTTGCTGCCAGTCCCCAGATTCTGGCCCGCACCATAGCCAAGACCGATATTTGAGCCGCCCGAGGTCAAATTGTAGAGGGCAAAGGCGCCCAGTCCGGTGTTCTCCGAACTCGTGATCGGATCGTCGCCTGCTAGGTATCCGACGAAGGTGTTGGTCGCGCCCGAGGTCACTAAGTAGCCTGCGCCCTCTCCGACCGCCGTGTTTCCGGACCCGGTGGCGTCCGCAAGCGCGCCAGAACCGAGTGCCACATTGAGTTCGCCGGCCGTATTGCTGATGAGCGCATTGTACCCCACTGCGGTATTATTGGCGCCGGTCGTGTTCTTAACGAGCGCATCGTACCCCACTGCGGTATTAGAGGCGCCGGTCGTGTTCGCATAGAGCACGTCAAAGCCGACCGCAGTATTCCCGGAGCCGGTTGTGTTTAGAGCGAGCGCCGCAGCTCCTACTGCTGTCTCACCATCTGCGGTATTGTAGCCAAGGGCGCTCTGGCCGACGGCGGTATTGTTCACACCCGTCGAGGCGGTAGACATCGTGTAATAGCCCACGGCGGTATTGTTGCTGCCGGTGGTGATGCCGGACAGCGCGTTCAAGCCGACGGCTGTGTTTGCCCCCCCCGACCCCAGGTTGTGAAGAAACAGCATACCGCCCTTGCGCAGGCTGCCCGACAGGTTGAGATCCCCCGCCACGTCCAGCTTCGATCCCGGTGTCATCGTCCCGATCCCCACGTTGCCCGTGCTGGATTGAATCCTCATCTGCTCCACAAATCCGTACGGGTTGTACAGCCCGGCTCCCCCTTTCCCAAATCGCATGTCTTTCGCTGGATCCCAGTAGATGGCCGGGCCATTTGAATCGGAAGCGAAGAACGTCAAATAGTCGGTAGTCCCTGCGATTCCCATCTGGGGAAACGTACCGGTGCGGGCATCCAGAGAGATTAAGGGTTGTGTCGTGCCAACGCCGATGAGGCCGTTGAGCTGGTACATCACCGAATTGCCCAGATCCGTGCTATCGGTGAACACGCCGATGAAGTTGCTGGTCCCCAAGGTGAGAGGCTTCGGCGACTTCGTGGCAGGGACGGCACCCGTAGTAGCCGGAGCAGTGGTGGATGGTGTGCCCGTTGCCGTGGCCGCTGGCGACAGCAGATAGGACGAAGCCGGCTGGCCCCCCAGCGTATCTGCATCCGCAGCTTTCAGCGCATACGGCACACTGGTCAGCAGCACCCGCGGCTGTTCCACTTCCCCTGTCCGCTGGAATTGCACTCCCAGCCAGCGCGGCTCACCCGCGGTGAACAACTCCAGCGGCATCCCGTCGTTCAGCGTCGCGCCCATCAACACGCTATAGCGGCCTTCCGTATCCACGTTGACGTTTTGCGTCTCCTGCCACAGCGGCACTCCGCCTTGCTCCTCCCGATAAATAGACATGGTTACACCCTCCACCGGCTGCAGCGGCAAACCGTTGGCGGGGTGGAAAAACCCGCTGTAACGCACAGTCCGTGGCACGCTCACCTGAGGTTGCACAGACTGGGCATTGAGCGTCGCCAGGGTGGTCCACAGGATCATCCCCGCCAGACGCGCTACACGTACCTTGCTGGTCAGCATTGTCAATCTCCTCACTTGGACAACGTAACCCGGGATTTCCATTTAGGACTCCCGAGTCCGGTTTAGTATACACCCAACCGGCATCCTTGGATTCCGCCAGAGTTGATATTTCTTTCGGGAGCGGCTTTCGGCACCACTAAGTGCACTTTCGCCCTTCCGTGCCTTCCTTCGCCCGCGTCTAATGCTAATTTGACCGAGATAGTCTTAAATCAACCGTCAGTCATGTCTGGTTAGAGTCAGTGGGTTTATCGGGAGAACTCCTACCCACATTCTCCGTCTCGGAATCGCGCGCGATTCGTGGCATATGAATTGAAGTCCTTTACGCGCGAGCAACTCGTAATCCCGAAAGGAAACAGGTCGTCCGATTCACCCGTGACGTGCTTGGCGATCCCGAACGGGCCGAAGAAATCGCGGATGGGCGCCTCCTTCATGCTTGCACCGCCGCCTTGAAGTACATTCTGAGGAGCGCCACGGAAACACCATGCCAGTCTCTTGATGTTCTTGCCGGACCGGTTTGCACTTTCCGGTGCAACCGCGCCGAACAGGCCGGGGAAGCCCGGCGCGCGCTACAATAGCAAATTCCGAGTGATTTTCCGCCGTCCGGTATTCCGCCAGGCGTGCGCATTTCCGGAACACGAGGACACGGCTGTGTGGAACGGTGATTACGGTTTCCTGTTAAGCAATCTCGTTAAGAAAGATTTCAAGATCCGCTATCGGAACATGTCCCTTGGCGTCTTTTGGTCTCTGCTGAATCCGCTGGTGACCATGGCGGCCCTGGTATTCGTCTTCAGCAAGATCTTTCCGAACACCCAGCCGCATTTTCCCGTCTTCATCCTGTGCGGCCTGGTTCCATTCACTTTCTTCACACTTGCCTGGAGCAGCGGCACCGGTTCGCTGCTAGACAACTCCTCCATCATGAAGCGCGTACCGATTCCGCGCGAGATCATTCCGATTTCGACCGTACTGGGCAACTGCACGCACCTCCTGATCCAGATCGCGCTTCTGCTGACGTTCACGTTGGCGTTCGGCTTGGGCGTCAATCGCTATTGGCTGTGGCTCCCCGTGGTGTGGGGCATGGAGGTTGTTTTTGTGTGCGGACTCGCGTTGCTGACTTCGGCGGCCAACGTCTATATCCGGGATACGCGGTATATGGTGGAATCCATCAATACGATCCTGTTCTGGCTGGTGCCGATCTTCTATAGTTTTGCCTCCGTTCCGCAACAATTCCGCGGACTCTATGAGCTGAATCCGATAGCGGCCCTGGCGCTGGCCCTGCGCAACATTTTGCTGAACGGGACGCCCCCGCGCGCCATCCTGATGCTGAAACTCGCGGGCAGTTCCCTGTTCATGCTGGGCCTCGGTCTGGTAGCCTTTCGTAAGATGAAGCAAGGCTTCTACGATTACCTGTAATCCATGGCTTTGATTGAGTTCGAACACGTTTCCAAGTCCTTCGCGCACACTGGAGGCGCCAGGCTTCTGCGCGATCATCTGGGCGATCGCTTGCGGAAGCGGCATCGCAGTGTCTTTTGGGCCCTAAAGGACGTCTCATTCCAGCTCAATCACGGCGAAAGCCTGGCCATTGTGGGCGGCAATGGTGCGGGAAAGAGCACGTTGCTCAGCCTGGTCGCAGGATTGTGCCGGCCCAATGAAGGCCGGGTCGCGGTGAGAGGCCGCGTGGCCGCGCTTCTGGAACTGGGCTCCGGATTCCACCCCGATCTTACGGGAGGGGAGAACGTCCGCCTCAACGCTGCGTTGCTGGGCTTGAGCCGGAAGCGCACGGAGGAGTGCTTTGACACAATCGTGGAGTTTTCCGGAATCGGCGACTTTATCGATGAACCCCTGCGCACATTCTCCAGCGGAATGGTGATGCGGCTGGCCTTTTCCGTGGCCGTTCACGTCGACCCGGACATCCTCATCGTCGATGAAGTGCTGGCGGTCGGGGACCAGAGCTTTCAGGCCAAGTCCTTCGACCGTATCTGCGAATTTAAACGCGCCGGTAAGACCCTTCTCTTTGTCTCACATGTGCCTGAAATGATCCGCGCGCTGTGCGACCGCGCCTTATGGCTGGACCATGGCCAGGCGGTTCAATTGGGCGAGCCCCATGAAGTGCTGCGGGCGTATGCGGGTTCCGCTATCGTGCTATAGGGCCCCTTGCCTTGATGCGGGGATCGTCACTTCCTCAAGATCGGAGCCGGCCAACCCCCAGTCTTCGTGATTGAAGATCATTGGTGCATTGAGCGAGCGCATCTGCGCGGCCCATGTGAGGACGAGCTCGTTGTCAATGAAGGGGAGGCCCTTGACGGCCAGACGCTCGAACAGCTTCGCCTGGCCCTCAGGTGTCCACCCGGAACCGCTGCCGTGCTCGATGTGATAGATACGCATCGGTTCGGCAAGCATCTCTTCGCGAGCTCCGCCGTGGTGAGCGGCGAAGCAGAGGACCGAGTCAAGGTTCATTGAGAACAAGTCAAATTCTGGATAACCCCGCAGGTCGAACCAGTGCTCGCGGGCGAGTAGGGTAAAGTCTCCGCAAGCGTTGGTATGTAGGAGCGCCAATTCGGATGCCGACGCTTCCTTCGAGCCGGAGTTCGCACCGTCAGCCGAAATCACGCGGGGTCCGGAGCCGACGGCGCGAGTGTCACGGCCGCCGCGTCTTGCGTTGCGACGGAAAGCCCTGCCCATCAGGTAGGGCACTCCGCGTCGAATCATGCCGGTGAATCCGCCCCATTCGACATAGCCCAATAACAGTCGTCGCAGGCGCGGCGAAACCGGCACGGTCAACGGCACCAGAGGCCCTCCCGTAGCTAACTTTCGTATGAATAGCTGAAGCGCGCCCCACGCAAGTCTAAGCCGTTCCTTCCGGGGCGTTGGCTTGAGAGTCGCGGAGTATGGCCGACCGGCGAGTGTGGACTTGCCCTGCGGGTCCCAGGCGCACTGGAAGGCCCGCATACTCAACTTTCGTGGATCGCGGCCGGAAATCATTCCGGCGTTGTGAGCACAAAACCATAGCCGGTCAGGCAGCGGGGTCGGAAGCGGGAGGCGCAACCGGCTTCGCCGGTCGACCAGCAGATGGGCCAGGCTGCAGTTATCACCGGTGAGTATTTCGAGGTCGAGCGGCGCGCCTCCGGTCCCCGGTCCGGGCTCAAGGTCGACGAGCAATGCCGCAGCCGGATGGGGGGCGCCTGGCAGAAGCAGTTCGGCCCTCTCTTGTGCCCAGCGGAACGGCTCCTGGTCATGGTACCGCTCCACCGGAAACCAGCCTCGCCCAAAAAAAACACCCACCCCTGGAGGCACTACATCATCAGGGCTCAAAACCCGCGTTCCATCCGGTGAGACGGGAAAGGTGCCCTCGCGACTGTTGATGCGGAGCAGATGCGTCTGACAGTAGGCAAGCTGTTCGTCCAAGGGAGCTCTCGCCGGCACGTCGCTCATCACATCATGCCGGTCGATGCGGTACATACAGTCGGGTTTCAAAACCTGTTTCGCAAGAAAACCAGCCAATTCAGTTGAAAACAAAATGTCAATATTGGTAGCCAGGACAAACCGCCCGCGGGAACGGCGGATTCCCACGTTTTTGCCGATCATTTGATACAGCGGCAGGGCATCGGCGTAAAGATACCGGCGGTGCACCTCGGTTGGCACCTCGATGATCCGCACGGTACACGGGCCAAAGTCGCTCGGCCAGCGCAACGCCTCCACCAGACGCGGCCGATCCGCGGGAGGATTCCACTCGACGATGATCAACTCCGAAGGTATTCTATGCCGCCGGGCCTGCTCGATCCATCCGTCGACAAAGATCTGCATCCTGCCCAGCAGGTTTCCCCCGTGATCATCGTTGCGGGCGGTCACAACCAGCGAGAGGTACGGTTCCTCGGCTATTTCGGCCGCCCTGTCAGGCACAAATGCCATCCAAAAGCCCGTTCCAGAGCGCGGAAGAGCGCCTGCGGCATCCAACGGAAATACCAGACCATCTTGTATTCGTAGCGTACATATTCCGGAATGCTGTACGGGAAGATGTGGTCAACCATCACGTCAGTAACCCGAAATCCATGGTTCTCGAGAAGCCGCCGCCCGTCGCGCCGTGAATAGCTGTAGGTCACGGGGCATCCCGTCTGCGCCTCCGAATATTCGGCAATCAGCTGGTCGAGCTTCCAGAACTGGCCTTTCCCATAGACAAACAGAACCCACAACACCTTCCAGGACCACCGGTTATACACCATAATCCTGATAGTGCCGGCCGGCCCCACATACTTGCGAAGCTGCTCGACGACGCGCTCGGGATGGGGCGTGTGATGGATCACTCCAAACGAGTAGACCAGGTCGTACTGCTCGACGGGCACATAGTCGCTCAGCCGCTCGGCATCCGCCTGGAAGAAGCGAACGTGATCCTCCAGCCCGAAGACATGAGCCCGCTGGCGTGCCACATCGAGCGATTTTTCTGTCAAGTCGACCGCCGTAACTTGCGCGCCGTGCCGCGCAAAATTGATGGTGTCGGTACCGATGCCACATCCGATTTCAAGCACCTTCATGCCCTTCCATCGCTCAAACTCGGCGAAACGCAGAATATGGGGCTCCACAAGATACTTGCGGGCCTCAACCTCATCGAAGTATTCGCGCGTCCCAACGGGTTTGGGCGAATGCCGGATATTGCAGGGACGCGAATTCCAGTAGTCCCGAACCCTTGCGATCGCCGTGTCTCGAAATGACGTGGATAAATCCATGGTTACGATTCCGCTCCGATCCCTGCCGACCAGCCCCTCAGGGCATTATAACCGCAGTTAGGCGCAGCCGACAGCGTGGCCGGTGCGTTCGCGTGCCACATATTGGTCGTGAATCCAGGCGTAAGTCTTTTCAAGGCCGGCTCGCAGCGGGATGCTCGGCTCCCAACCCAGGTAGGAACGGATCAGGGTGTTATCGCTGTTGCGGCCCATTACGCCTTTGGGGGCGTTCAGGTCGTAGCGGCGGCGGAGCTTGACGCCGGCGATGTCTTCCACGATGTCAACCAGTTGGTTCACCGTCACCATTTCGGAAGAGCCTAAGTTGATCGGCTCGACGATTTCAGAATCCATGATGCGTTGGACGCCGTGGATGCAGTCGTCGATATACATGAAGCTGCGCGTGCGCGTCCCGTCGCCCCAGATCATGATTTCGTGGCTGCCGGCGAGTTTGGCCTGGATCACTTTGCGGCAGATGGCGGCGGGGGCTTTTTCGCGGCCGCCGTCCCAGGTGCCGTGCGGGCCGTAGACGTTGTGGAAGCGCGCCACGCGCGTGTAGAGACCATAATCCTCGTGAAAGTGCCGGCACATGCGCTCGCTGAAGAGCTTTTCCCAACCGTAGCCGTCTTCAGCCATGGCCGGGTAAGCATCTTCTTCCTTGAGCCCGGGGTTGGCGGCATCGCGCTGCTTGTCGGCGTTGTAGACGCAGGCGGATGAGGAATAGAAATATCGCTGCACTCCGAATTTCTGCGCCGCCTCGAGCATGTGCGTGTTAATGAGGACCGAGAGCATGCACAGCGCCTTGTTGCTTTCAATGAAGCCCATGCCGCCCATATTGGCGGCGAAGTTGTAGACTTCGCGGGCGCCGCGGGCGGCTCGCTCGCAGCTTTCCTTGAGGTTGAGATCGAGCTGCAGATTCTCGACGTCGGAGAAGGTTTGATACCATTCGTCGAAAGGCTTGATGTCGACGGCGCGAATCGAACCATGCCCCTTCCGGCGAAGGTCCGCGACCATGGCGCCGCCGATAAAACCGCCGGCGCCGGTGACGAGGATCAGATCGTCCTGCATAAGAGAACTATGGTAGCAGGAAAGAAACCAGCTGTTCGCGGAACGACTTCCTGGCTGTCCGGCGGGAGGAGCATGAAGGACTCGGGTTATTCGTCGTCCCTTTATGCTCCGACTGCCACACGCAAGCGCCGGGCGCGTACCACCGTATCGGCAAGCGGGCGTTTGAGCAGCGGCACGCGAAGGATAGCGCCAATCTCACCCGGTATTTTGACCGGCGAGGCGCCCAGGGGATTGCCGAGCCGGTCGTCCGCATCGACTGGACCGGTGTGTTTTGGCGAAAGGGCTGCTTCACTCCGTCCTCTCCCTCAGGCATGATATAACCGACAATGGATTCAAGGAGCGCACCATGTCTGGAACATACAAGGTCACCGAGGTCGTAGGCACCTCGCCCGTCAGTTTTGCCGAAGCCGTTAGAGCTGCGGTCGCCGAAGCGGCACATACCGTTCGTCACATGCTCTGGTTCGAGGTCGTCGAACAGCGCGGCAGCATCAAGGATGACAAGGTGCAGGAATTCCAAGTCACCGTGAAAATCGGCTTCAAGATCGAGCGATAGAAGGCATCTCGATCCGAAAGCGCGGGTTCTACACGCCGGTTGTCGCGGCGCTGGCGGCGGCCCGGTGCGGCGCCCGCGGAGCGAAAATGATCGGTTTCATTTCGCTGGCGCCAGTTCGCGTTCAATTTGCGCCCGCATGTCACTGGAATGTCAATTGCGCCATGTTGCTGGCCTGGCCGTTCACCGTGATGGCGACAACCTGCTGGCCGCGGCCCTTGAGCGCGGCGGGCAACGCGACATTCACCTGGTCCAGACCCGGGTACGTGCCCTGCGCGCCGGCATACAGCACCTGCGAGTCGAGGTAGCCGATCTTCACGCTGACAGTTCCGCCGGCTCCGCCGCGAATACCGGTTCCATAGAGGATCAGGTACGGCGTTGCGGCCAGGTTGATCGGCGTCATCGTGCAGGCGCCGGCGCCCGGGCATTGAAAGGTATTGAAGTAAGTGCCGCCGTTAGTCACTTGTGCCGCGGCGGGGCCCTGGCCGGTGGAGTTAGCCGTATATAAGCCCGGAGCGGTCGCGCCGACAACCGCGGTGCCGCTAAGAGTGCCGGCCGGGTTGGTAAGCGTCAGAGTAGCCACTCCCGATGCCACTCCATTCGGGATTACGCAGTTTACCTGGTTCGGGGAAACCAGGTAGAGCCCAACCGGGAAGACACCGCCGTTGGCGTCTTTGAGTGAGACACTGACACCGCCCAGCGAAGTGGGCAACTGCTGCGACGCCGGCGGCGCCTGCAAAGTTTGCGTCGCCAGGTTGCTGCCGTAGATGCTGGCGACAGCCTCGGGGGCGATGGCATACGTGCCGTAGGCCGAATTCACCGTGATGAGCGCGCCCGCGGGGTGGACCAGGGTCTGCAATGGTTGCGGATAGGGCGACCCGCTGGAAGACAACAGCACCGGCGCGCGCGGCTGCGCGGTGAAATCGAAGCCGTCCGTCATGTCGTTGGCGGTGTTGTCGCGCCCGGTCATGGGCTGCACGCCGAAGCGTTCCTCCACCACCCGCAGCCAGGATTCAAAGGAATAAGTCTTGTGATCCACGTAGCCCTGGCGCGCATACGGGCTGATCACCAGCCCGGGCACGCGAATGCCCAGGCCGTATTGGTCCACCTTGGGCGGATCGACGTGGTCGTAGAATCCGCCCCAGTCGTCCCACGCGATGAAAATGGCGGTGGAGTTCCACTCGGGGGAATTCATGACGGCGTTGACCACGCCGGTGACGTAGCTCATGCCGGTCGAGACGTCGGCGGGAGGGTGTTCGCTGAGGGTGCTGTTGGGAATCACCCAGCTTACCTGCGGTAGCGTGCCGTTCTGTGCGTCGGTGTAGAACTGCGTGGCGTTGGTCAGGCGCCCGAACTGCGTGGGGTCGTTCTTCACCACCGGGAAAGCCGGCAGAGGATTCCAGAAGCTGTAAGTGGTCTCGTCGGCATCCACGTCGGCAACGCCGCCATCGGCCGCGCCGGCGGTTGGCCCCCGGTTCACGTAATACCGCCAGTCGATCTTTCCGCTGGTCAGCAGCTCGGTGATTTCCGCGAAGGCGTAAGAATCGGGCTGCGTTTGCCCGGTTCCGATGTAACCTCCGCTCTGCGCCGCCAGCATGTATAAGTGCGCCGGAAGGCTGTAAGAAGTAATAGATTCGAACAGGCGGTCCTGGAGCACATACAGGTGCGCATAGTTCCAGTAATTGGGTATCTCGCCGGAGTTGTGCCAGCCCATTACATCTCCGGGATTGCCGGACGCCCCTACGATGAAGCCGTCCATTAGCCCGCCATCGATGCAGTTCAACGCGTTGACCCAATTGTGCGCGCCGCCCTGATTGACCAGGGCGGTGTCGTGATACGGCGCCACGCAAGGGCCGCCGTTGGGATTGGGAACGCACACGCCTGGAGGCAGTCCTTCGCTTCCCGGATACGTTCCGAAGTAATGGTCGTAGCTGCGGTTCTCCTGCATGATGAAAACAAAGTGCTGGATTTTTTCGAGGCCCGGCGGAGCGGCGGGCGGAGCGGCGTTCTGTGTGGGCGCCTGGCGCGGAAACACCATGACCGCCAGCGCCACCGGCAGCAGCGCCATGCCGGTTCGGAGGCAGGCTTTGAGGTCCATCATTTTGATTAAACCCGCGCGCCGGCGGCAGAGTTGCTCCGGCCGTGGCAGATTCTTCACAAAGGAGCCATAACCACGGCCGCTCTATGGAATTCGCAATCGGTCGGACACGATCTTCAGGAAGCGCCTGGCCACCTGGCGATAGTCGAACAACTCGACCACGCGTTTTCGGCCCGCTTCGCCCATCCGCCGCCCCAGATCTCTGTCCTGCATCAGTGCCAGCAGGTACCTGGCGATGTCTGGCACGCTGGCGCGGTATTCCACGGTCCGCGGGTTCGGAAACACGATGCGATCGGTATTGTCGATTCCGTGGCCTTCCCCGAATACCGCCTCACCGATCTTCCTCTCCTCCGCCACTTCCGCCAGGAATGCCGTTTCACCGTGGATCATGGTGTCGAGAAATGCCATCGCGCGGATCGCGATCACCGGCTTCCCGCAGGCGTTAGCCTCCACCTGAATCATTCCGAATCCCTCCAGCCGCGACGGCGCGGCATAGATGTCGCAGGCGGCCAGCAAGTAGGGCATGAAATTGTGCGAAACCACG
>Ga0181521_10006931_pt1 | contig 12081 bp, 9 predicted proteins | sample PEATcosm2014_Bin_32_FD_119764 | JGI IMG/M metagenome (GOLD analysis project Ga0181521, IMG submission 119764) | Peatland microbial communities from MTU Mesocosm Facility, Houghton, MI, USA - PEATcosm2014_Bin02_60_metaG | ecosystem: Environmental > Terrestrial > Soil > Wetlands > Peat | place... | reverse complement strand
TCGCTTTGGTGGCGGCGCCCAGGCCGGCCGGGATGAAGTATTCGAGCGCCGGAGCCAGCACCGCGATGGGTAGATAGACCTCGAACATGTCGACAAAGAAACCAAAGTAGGCCGCGCGCACCGCTCTGCGGGCGATGAGTTCGGGAGTCGTCGGTTCTGCGAGATCTGGGTTCAGGTATTGTGTCGTCATTGCCGTACCCCTTGTTTTTATTGGTCCAGTGCTGGCTAATTGGAGGCGCCTGGAGGTGTCTCATCAGTGGGAGCCCAGGCATCGGCCGCAGTGCCCTCCCGCGAGCCTCCTTCATCACGAATCACAGTAATTGACCGGTTCGGTCGCTGGTCGACCGTCAACCGAAAAATATCGAACCGATTGTAGGAACCTACGATGTCATGGATCTGTTTCTGGTCAATCGACAGCGAGATGTCGATCTCGGCCACGACCATACCTTCGCTACCCACGTGGGGTTCGGCGAGCAGTTCGCCCTGCGGACCGAGGATCATGGACGTAGCGGGAGGGGCCGATGCGAGAATCCTGCGCACTTCGGCGTCGCCCCGGGAGACCTCGCTAATCGCTTGCTCGTCCAGCGCACACGAGGCCACCACATTAAACACCTTGCCTTCGAATGCATGCGCGGCCGAGCGGATGCGGATAGCGTCGGTCAGATTGTAGTTCTGGTTCGCCCCCGGACGGCGAACCGGCCACGCCGGCGGATAGGATGCGATGTGTACCTGTTCGCCCTGAGCAAGCAGGGCGAAGCGCGCCAGCGTGTTGGTGTTCTCGCCGCAGATCAACATCCCAAGTTTGGCGAGTTCCGTCTGCTCCACGCGCAAGTTGGACGCGTCGCCGTTCGCCCACGTCAACTTCTCTGCCCACGTCGGCACCAGTTTGCGATGACGGTTCAACAGCGTGCCGTCCGCATCGAACAGCAAGTTGGTGTTCCACATCGTCCCCATACTCACCGTCCCCTTCTCGGATACGCCAACCGAAAGGACGACCCGGTGGCGGCGAGCAATGTCTCCGAGCTGGTCAACTTGCGGGCTTGGCACCTCGATGGCGTTGTCGTACAGGCGTCGGTAGAAGGCATGCTGATCGATCGGTGCGTACACCATGTTCCAGAGTGGAAAGGCGGGAATATAAGACTCCCCGAAGACGATGAGGTCGGCACCGGCTGCTTTGGCTTTGGCGACCCATTGTTCTAGTCTCGAGATCGAAGCATCGCGGTCCAGGAATACGGGCGCCGCTTGAACCGCAGCGGCGTAAAAGCGTCGATAAACGTCACCCCCCATATCGGCTCCCTGCGCGATAAGCGCTGCCAATGATACGACGGATCAGGCTCCGCTCACATCCCGCAAACGAGTTTCGATCATGCTCCCAGCCACGTGGGTTACCAGTGACTGGAACGGACAGCAGATCACGTTTCGCTGGTTATGGAATTGGCCAACAATGCCGCGAAGCGTATGATTTGCATGTTTAAGCTGGTGGCACACTTGGAAAGTTTATCGAGCAACGTTCGCAACGCGAGCGACCCAGGGCCTGCCGGCGCACGGCTGCTCCTGCTGATGGATCATAGTCCAGACTTCATCGAGCTAATCGGAAAGGAGGGGCTGATTCTAGGCGTTTCGAGCGCCGTCACCTCGCTGGCCGGTTACGCTCCGGAAGAGGTGGTTGGACTGCGCTACACGGACCTTGTCCACCCAGAGGATTGTGAGCGCGTGGCCAGCGCCTTCGCGCAGCTTCTCGCTCACGGCGGTGCTGGGCCAATCACGCTACGGTACCGTCGAAAGGATGGCTCTTGGCGCACCATCCAGGCCAGTGGGCGGAATCTTCTTGACGATCCGGCGGCGCGAGCACTTGTCGTGCTCACACACGACATGACTGATCAATTGCACGCAGAGGCGCTGCTGTCAAAAGCGAACGCGGAGCTCCACCGGCTCTCGCAGCAACTGATTTCCGCGCACGAAACGGAGCGCACTCATCTCGCTCGCGAGCTACACGATGATGTCGGCCAAATACTGGTGGGCTTAAGTCTTAGCATGGTAGCGAAGCCGCGATCGGGGGGCGAGGTCGCGTCCCTGAATCAGATCGATGATTGGAGACAGATGGTCCGGGAGGCACTTGACCACCTTCACCGCTTGGTGCTCGATCTGCGACCACCGGCACTAGATCAACTTGGACTGCCCGCCGCGGTGGCCGCACACGTCGATCGCGTTCGGACGAGCGCCGGGAACGACATACGCCTGGATGCCGATGCGAATCTTGGCCGGCTTTCGCCGGACGTGGAGATCACATGCTTTCGCATCATTCAGGAAGCGTTGACGAATGCGGTAAAACACTCTGCCGCAAAACATATTTGGGTCGGCTTGCGTCTGGTCGACTCCGGTCTGTGCGTCACGATCCGCGATGATGGAATGGGATTTGACGTCGCCGCTGCCGGAGACCGGGCTATGCGCGGCGACCGCATCGGTCTCCTGAACATGCGCGAGCGGGCAACGCGTGTTGGGGGAAAACTCGACATCGCGTCTTCGCCCGAGCACGGAACTGAAGTGCGGGCAACACTCCCGATCCAGATAGAGCGATCCGCCGTTTAAGGCAAGCACATCAGTCAACCGACACCAAAGACTAGAATCGATCGGGGCGGAATGGTGATGGATGCGGAGTAGGGCAGATCGTGCATCGGACCGCAATTGACATAGATGGCTCCATTGTTGCCGACGGCAAGAGGGTTGACCCAATTGTCATAGACGTCGCTGTTGAAGAGCTCTGCCCAGCGACCGTTCCGGGGGAAGCCGAGCTGGTAGCCGAAGAAGGCGTTGTCGTTGAGGCTCGCCACGACGACCACGTCAAGGCCCTCGCCGTCGATCCAGCGGTGGAAGGCGATGACACGGTCGTTGTTGTTCGAGTAGTAAGGGTGGATAGATTGACCGCGCAAGGCCGGTTGGCTCCAGCGCAGACGGATGAAGTCCTGGGTAAATCGCAATTGATCGCTCATGGGTTTGTTGCCGGAATCGAGGGCAACCCACTCGAGAAGATTGGCCTCGGCGGTGGGATCGTCACACCATTGCCGGTTTTCCAGAAATTCCTGGCCCATGAAGATCTGCGGAATGCCGGGAGCGGCGAGGAGCAGGCCGGTGGCGAATTTGGAGCGACTGCGAGCGTAAAACGATTGCGCATCGGAGCCATCGGCGAGGACGGGGATGCGAACGTCCCTGCCGACATAAACGACATCATGGTTTTCGACGCAGGGCACGGCATTCCAGGCCTGCGGTAGGCCGGGCGGATAGAGACTGCCGAGAATGGCGTCCATGTTCACGGCGCTGAATCCTCCATATGAGGCCGCTTGGATGGCGCCGCGAATCGCGAGTCGAAGGGCGTCGTGCTGGACGGTGTCGAATCCCGCGCCACCTTCGCTCGCGGGTTGGACGATGGACGGGACCGAGGCAGTGAATTCGCCGGGCCAGTACTCGGCGTTTTGCAACAGACGATCTTTGATGTAGCGGAGGGTGTTGGTCAGGTTCTGGCAAAACGTCCAGCCGGTGGGCTGGTTGGCCTGGAGGAGGAGGCTAATTTCGTCATAGCGAAAGGCATCCACATGATATTCGCTGATAAAGAAGGAGGCGTTATCAATCAGAAATTGACAGACTTCCTGCTTCCAGAGCGCAAAAGACAAGCCGCCGACGACGCTGACATTGGTGAAAAAGAGGCTTTCGTTATTGGTGCTGGGGCTGGGGAGGGCCTCGCGATCCCAAAAGTAGATGCTTTCGTCGTCGCCTTCGAATCCCCCCGCGTGATTGTAGACCACGTCAAACGCCACCGCGATGCCATAGAGATGGCACAGGTCCACCATGGCCTTGAGCTGATTGGGGCCACCGGTGACCTGGTCCGGGGTCAGAGGAGCGCAGCCTCTGGCGGCGAGCAGGCCGTTGATGGTCGTCAGGTAGTTCGCCAGCGCCGTGGGATCATAGACCGTGTAGAGCGAGTCGGGAGAGAACAGGTCGGCGCCATCGTATCCCTCATCGGCCGTTCCCTTGCATTCGGAGATGGGCAGGGGCTGGAGTAGGTTGACGCCGAGGGCGACGAAGTAGGGTATTTTGACGATTACGTCGAGAAACGTTCCGCAATTTGGAAAGGCTCCCGGCGCGAAGACGCCGATGTGGAGTTGGTAGATGATCAGATTGGAGTAGTCGGGCGTGACGAAGCTTTGGTCGTGCCATGGATAGGAATTGGAGGAGCGGACAATGCAGTTGACGCCGAAGGGGAAGGTTGTGCTCGAGGTCAATTCGCGAGCGTACGGATCGCGCTTGTAGCCGACATTTCCGCTCGGCGGACCAACGACGTAATACTTGTAGAGATCGCCGATCATCACGCCCGCCAGAAAGCCCGTCCAGTATCCGGACGTATCCTTGCTAAGTTGAAGAGCGGGATTTGTATTCGTGCTCCAGTTCGCTGCGCCGCCAAACTCGCCGTTGAGATAGACGGATTGAGCTAAAGGAGCCCACACTTTGAAGGTGGCTCCTCCGGGCACCAAGGTGGCTCCCATCGGAGTGCTGGAATTGATATTGCTTTGCGATAAAGCCATATGAATCTCCAATTTGCTGCAAGCGCGCCGGGAAGTTAGCTTCAAAACTGTATGGCTCCGGAGGCCGGTTGGTCATGCAGTTTGCCCCGTCGTATGCAAGCACGGCCATATGGCGAAGCCGATTTGCCGCACGTCAGCTGCATGCTGACGAGCGGCAAAAGCGCCAGAACTCGGCAGCGCTCAGGAAGGTCGCGGCAAGCTCGCAATGTGCTTGAGCAAGTCGGTTCCCTTCAGATTTTTTGTAACCTCGACAAGCCGAGAAGACTGTCCATTTTGCAGCCGGAACACAGACAATACCTGCCGGCCATCCGCAAGCTTCTGAGGTTCTGCGTGCAGGGCGGCGGCGACGTCGCCACGTTTATCATAGATTACATTCATTTTCATTTTAGAATCCTCCGCCTTGCAGAATGAAATCCGCAGCCTGATCATTACCCGCGGAGTTATAGGTAACCGTCACATAGTAGGCGATAGTTCCGTCTTCATTCTCCTGCTTTGTTTGGTCCGTACTCACCAACGCAACGCCACCGTCCTGCGGGCCCGCAAGATTGATCTGCGCTCCTTGGTCCGAACCGCCAGTATCGCTGGAGTTGTACGGTGACCAGATGATCCCCGTCGTCACGGTCTGCCCTGGGTTTATAGTTCCCCACGTACCTGTATTGAAGCCCATATTTCCTCCTAATATTTGCCAAATGCAATAATTGAGACGAATGCATCGCGCGCCGTCTTGTGGGTGTTGACGACAACACCCCCCAATCCGAAGAGCGAGCCTGCTTCGTGCCAGACTCGATCAGATAGTGAACGAAGACGTCGCAACGTTTCACAACTGGAGCCGATTCGCCGGCAGTGCGCTACGCGTTTTCCACAGACAGCGGTACATATCCACGAATTGCAGACGCTCCGCGAAGGTCTAACGTATAAGCGATACGATGCGCCGCATTGATGGGGTGGGGGACCACATCATGATGACTACTATCGTTGCCGATGACAGGTTGGCGCTCCAGAGACTGTACCACTGGGAGAAGACTGCGCCCAATAAGGTGGCACTGACGCAGCCAATGGGCGACGGCACAGTGCGCGACTATACGTGGGCCGAGGTGCTCGAACAATCGCGCCGCATGGCCGCGCACTTGCGGAGCCTGAGCCTACAGCGCGGCGACCGCATCGCCATCTTCTCGAAGAACGCCGCGCACTGGCTGATGAGCGACTTCGCCATCTGGCTCGCGGGCGGCGTGTCGGTTCCGCTGTATCCGACGCTGGCGCCGGGCACGATCCGCCAGATTCTGGAGCACAGCGAATCCAAGTTGCTGTTCGTCGGCAAGCTCGACGGTTGGGAGCGCATGAAGTCGGGCGTGTCCCGCGACCTGCCGTGCATCAGCCATCCGCTTTCGCCGGAAGAGGCGAAGAAGAGCTATCCGCAGTGGGACGACATCGTCGCCAAGACCGCGCCGCTCAAGGGTGAGCCAGTGCGTCCCGGCGACGAGCTCGCGACGATCATCTATACCTCCGGCACCACGGGCACACCGAAGGGAGTGATGCACTGTTTCGCGGCATTTGCCTGGGCAGTGCAGACCGCACTCAAGCGTGTCCCGCTGGACGGCAGCGCACGCATGCTCTCGTACTTGCCGCTGGCACACGTGGTCGAGCGCGCGCTGGTCGAATTCGGACAGCTGGAAACCGGCATGCATGTGTACTTCGCCGAGACCCTGCAGACCTTCACTGCCGACGTGCAGCGTGCCCGGCCGACAGTGTTTTTCTCAGTGCCGCGGCTCTGGGTCAAGTTCCAGCAGGGCGTGCTGGCCCGGATGCCGGCCGACAAGCTCAATCGGCTGCTGAAGCTTCCCATCGTCAAGGGCATCGTGAGCCGGAAAATTCTCGCTGCACTCGGACTGGACCAGTGCATCTTCGCTGTCGGCGGCGCGGCGCCAATGCCTTTGGAACTGCTGCGCTGGTACGCCAAGCTGGGCCTGAACATCGGCGAAGGCTACGGCATGACCGAGAACCTTGCTGCCAGCCATATTACGGTGCCGGGTCAACAGGCGTTCGGCACGGTGGGGCTGACCTACGAGGGCGTGCAGTGCCGGCTGGACCCATCCAACGGCGAGATCCAGGTCAAGAGCCCGGCGACGATGCTCGGCTACTATAAGCAACCCGAGCTGACCAAGCTGGCGTTCACCGATGACGGCTGGTTGCGCACCGGCGACAAGGGCGTCCTCGACGCCGCAGGCAACCTGAAGATCACCGGTCGGGTGAAGGACCTGTTCAAGACCAGCAAGGGCAAGTACATCGCGCCGGCGCCGATCGAGGACAAACTCGTGATGCATACGGCGGTGGAAGCCTGCTGCGTAGCGGGCGCCAACCTCGGACAGCCGATCGGATTGATGATGCTCAACGAAAATGCGCTCAAGAAGATTGCGGACCCCGCCGCCCGCATCGAGCTCGAGAGCTCGCTCGCCGAGCACTTGAACAAGATCAACGCAGCCCTCGACCCACACGAGCGACTGGGTTGCCTCGTCGTGATGACCGAGGCCTGGACCGTCGACAATGACTTGATAACGCCGACGCTAAAGGTCAAGCGCAATCGCATCGAAGATCTTTTCGCCGCGAAATACGAGACTTGGAGCCGCATGGGCAAGGTCGTGGTGTGGCATGAAAAGTGATGCTGGTGGCAGGCGACGTGGCAACGCCGCGGGGGACGCTGGACGCATTCAAAATCCGTGCTCTGGTTAGCAAATTAGCAACGAATCGATACGAGTCTCGTGAATATTGACGTAGGGTACTAGCTGGACGAGCCGGCCGGCTGATTGTGGAGCCCATACCCCATGCTTAATACGCATTTCCAGAGGCTTGCGAAAACTTCCATCCCATTCTTGGTGACGGCCGCCGCGCTCGCGCTTCCAGTTATGCGCTCGCAAGCGCAGCCCGCTGCACCCGTGGACGGCCCAGCCGGATACGAAGTCGCATGCTCGATTCAGGCTGCATCGGGATTCCGAGCCTGCGACGAGCTGCCGTCGGCGGGCTCCTGCGACGCGGAGGCTAACTATGCGTCCCAACCGTCAAGAGAATCCACGGACATCACATTTGTTAATCGCAGCGACAAGCCGGTCAAGGTCTATTGGCTGAACTTTCAGGGGAAACGAATACTGTACCAATCCCTTCCACCGGGCGGTCGGCATACGCAGCAGACATTCGTCGGGCATAACTGGCTCGTCGCGACGTTGACAGAACAGTGCATTGAGATATTCAAAACGACCTCCCAGGCAATCGTCGGCGATGGATCGGTGACCATCGCACCTCCGGCAATTTCAGTGGAGGAGCAACCGCCGCCGCCTCAAGATAACCTCGTTTGGACACCCGGTTACTGGGATTGGAGCGAGGACGTCAGCGATTATTATTGGGTGCCCGGTACTTGGGTTGCCGCACCGATCGTCGACTATCTATGGACTCCGGGCTATTGGTTCAGACAGCACGGAGTGTTCGCTTGGCAGGCGGGATATTGGGGTCCGCATATCGGCTTTTATGGCGGCATCAATTACGGCCATGGCTATTTCGGCCGAGGATTTTCCGGCGGCTCATGGCGCGACGGCCGAATGATGTACAACAGCGCCGTGACCAACGTCGGCAAGTCGGCCAACGCCTACAACCAGCCCGTGGTTAACGACGCATCGGTCACACGGGTGAGCTATAGCGGCGGTGGCGGCGGCACCCGCGCGAAACCGAACGCCGCGGAGCTCGCTGCGGCAACTGAATATCACATTCCACCAACCGCAGCGCAACTTCAGCAGCGTGATACAGCTCACCACGATCCTGCGATGCGCGCCAGCTTGAACAACGGTCACCCGTCGATCGGTGTCACCTCACGGCCCGGCGAGTCTTCGAGTGCTTCGATGCCTCCCGCTCAACATGCCGGAACTCTAAGTGTCATGCACTCCACATCGCCGCCGCAGCCTGCACGAGAGGTGGGTAATGCCGTGTCATACAGGGCTGCGCCCGTGGCATCGACATCCCCGGCCGCTCACACGCAAAACCAGCCACGCGCGCCGCACGTACAGGCGCACGTTGCCGAAGCGCCGACGGAACAACAATCCGCGCCGCAGGAGGTTCAGCAGCCCCATCAGAACTCGTCCCAGACGCGGCCTGTGCCGCACGCAGAGGGACATGCGCCGTGACGATTGGCGCTGGATTTTCAATCGCATCCAGTGCTGAACCAAGCGCACGCTGACGCGCAAAGGCCCATTCACCGTCTTTGCACCAACCGACGAAGCCTTCAAGAGGCTTCCCGCAGGTGCGCTAGTCGTGCTCCACGTCAGCGATGCGGTGATCAAGCGCAAACACTGGCAATTACCGGCGGTCGCCGCCCGATGATCGACTCTCTCTGAGCATTCCGATGCTTTGGAAGGCCCGGTTCGCAATCAGCAAAAAGCAAATTGCAAAAGATGTTCCTGCAACTCGTCAATCGGGTACGCTCGAGACTACCCTGTCGCGACGTCAACGTGCTGGAGGTTGCCGATGCGGACACGAACACTGCTCGTCGTTCTCGTCTTGCTGTTGATCGCGGCTTTCTTGGCCATCAACTGGTCTGTATTTGCCGCGTCCGCCAAAGTCAGTTTTGTATTTACTAGCGTGGACGTGCCAATAGGACTGGTGATGCTTGGGATCCTCACCCTGATTGCACTTACGTTTGGGATCTATAGTGCTGTTTCTTGGAGCGCGATACTGCTCGAGTTTCGCCGACAAGCGAAGGAATTGACTGCACAGCGAACGCTGGCCGATCAGGCAGAGGCCTCGCGCTTTACCGAATTACGTGCCGTGATGCACGATGAATTAGGACATCTGGCGGATCGAATGGCGCAGATGCACGATACCCTCCGCTCTGAGATTCACGACAACGCGAATTCGCTTGCGGCGACCATAGGTGAGCTCGATGATCGAATTCAGAAGCTCCACAGTGGCGATAGATCCTGATGGCTAATCGCTGCGCTTCCGAAACTCACCCGTCTCCGAAACGCGAGAGTACCGAACGTGATGCCCCAATGCCGTCTCGGCAGCCGTGGACAACGCGTTCGGTCAGTGTCCCCGCTCACTGCATCGTTTAGCTCTCTCGGAGCGCGCTCGCCTAATGGAAATTGTGCCAATCGAAAGCTATCGAAGCGGGTCCGGTCAAGACTGCCGAAGAAAGTTCATTGTCATCGTCATCGACGTAGTAGTCATTGTACATGGTTAATTGAAGGTAGCTGGCCGTCTCGGCGGCAAGCCATGTTCCATCGAAGTTTTGGACATACGCATCGTTCATGTATGCGTGGTGGTAATTGGACAGTAGCGCGAAATAGTCACTCGGATACGTAACGGGCCGTTCCATGATCCATTCCGCCGACGTGAGCGTGTGATTTGTGCCGTTGAGCGTAGTGCTCGTGAAAACCAGCTCACTCGAAACACTGTCAAAAATATAGTACCAGACATACGCGCCGTTAGGATCCACGTCGGTGTTGGCATCGCCGATCCAAACCCATACGGTCATGGGGTCTCCCGCGTTCACGGACATGACCTCTTGAGCTTGTAGCTGGGTTGGATACAGTTCGGTCCAGGCATAATAGTGGGCGTAGTCAGAAAGGAGGGTAGAGATAACATCCTGTTCCGTGCCAGCCTGCTCGACGTCACCCGATGGCGGATAGCCGTCGAGCCCAACCCAGTAGCCGGAATAAGTGTGCGTCTTAATGCCTGCGCCACCTACGACCTCCGGCACATTCCACGTGGCCTGTATACCTTCATAGTAGCCGCTCTGTGTTGGGCCCGCGACAAAGCCACTCCAATGAGTATTCCAATCAGCCGTCGGGCCCTCCTGGACGCCGGATTGATGGTGTGAAATCTCAGTGTGGGCTACCGCATGCGAGGGCAACACCGTGATGGGCCGCGACACGGCCTTGAGCCACTTCATGTAGTTGTCGGGTAAATCGGCGGCATCGGGACGCGGGGGATAGCCGCGGGCGAGCAGCTCTTCGCGGGACAATGATTGTGCCTCGCTCTCCGTCAGGGCGGGCAACACCTTCGAGCCGCTGGGCGGCGGCATGACCGTCTGCGGCGCCGGCATATCCGGGGTCGGCGCATCACTTGCGCGCACATGCAGCAGATAGGTCGTGACTTTGCCATCGGATGTGCAATCGATTTGCATGTGATCACCCTCGACGGCTTCCTGTCGCGGGGTGACGTGAAATTTGAAGTATCCATCGCCATTTGCGTAAATCCTTAACGAGTGTGCTGCGTCGGTGACGCCGACCGTATGCAGGTCACAGGCCGCATCCGGTAGCGTTTTCATGACGATTGGAGTCGCTACGCGGGGTGGGACGGTATATCCCTCCTCGGGCGCAGTTTCCGTGGCTGGCAGGTCTTGCGCGAACGCGGGAATTGCAGCAACGCACAGCGCCATTCCAGCCAGAATGAGGAGGCCGGAGTGGCTATTGTTCGGCACGTCTCTTTTCGAGACTTCGTTAAACCAAGGGTTGTCGCTGGGGGTGTTCATGGTCACAATCTCCTTGAAAGTTGAATTGCGGTCGTCATCGGGCCGTGAGCGATCGTTGAGCGCACGAAATGCTCCCGTTCCCTCTAAATGTGCAAAGCGCACGCGAATCCCCTCATCGAGGAACTTAAACGTTTAATTAAGGGAACTGTACTAACGGCATTGCCGCTATTAGCTTCGAGCGTGGCCCATATGCATTTCCACGCCTATTCCCTCGCATTTTCGCAGCGGTGAAGCTGCCGTTCGCGACAGGCAGGAGGGGGTCTCGATCAGAGACATAGCAGCTTGGTCGCCGGCAATTCGGGGGGAACCGCAGCTCCCGGCCACTTTGAGACGGTCGGGGTCCGAGAATGCTTGGAACAAAGCTGCCGTTCGATACTTGCGGTAAAGCGAAGGTCGTAGTTGTTCGCCGCCTTCATACGAGTCACATCATAGGGTTTGGTTATCCGGCCGACGACTGACTGGCTGAGATATCCCGCTGCTCGGCACGTTTAGCCCGCAATGTTCCCGGAATCAACATAGGAACGCGGGCGCGATACTGCGCGTATTCCGGATGAGCGCGAAGCAAGTCGCGTTCCTCGAGCTGAATGGCAACGAGAATGTATGCCGTCGTAATCGCCGCAAAAAGTAAATGGGCAAGCGTCATTGTCGGGGTACACCAGAAGGCAATTAGAAATCCGACGTAGAGCGGGTGGCGGACCACTCGGTAGAAGAGCGGTGTGACGAACTCGGGCTGTCCCTGTGGGCGGCCGCGAAGGTTTTGCCATACCTGTTGCAGCCCAAAGAGTTCAAAGTGATTAATCAGGAAAGTCGTGACCAGCACGAGCCCCCAACCGCACGCGAAGGCTGCGTACAGAACGACTCGGCCCGTTGCATTCTCGACACTCCAAATCACGCCGCCGAGTGGCCGCCAGAATGTAATCAACACGAGGAGTGCAGCACTGCTGGCAACCACAAAGGTGGTGCGCTCTATGGCTGGACTGATGACTCGGG
>Ga0181521_10006929_pt1 | contig 12083 bp, 7 predicted proteins | sample PEATcosm2014_Bin_32_FD_119764 | JGI IMG/M metagenome (GOLD analysis project Ga0181521, IMG submission 119764) | Peatland microbial communities from MTU Mesocosm Facility, Houghton, MI, USA - PEATcosm2014_Bin02_60_metaG | ecosystem: Environmental > Terrestrial > Soil > Wetlands > Peat | place... | reverse complement strand
TGGGCCCCGAGGCACCCGGTGGTGGCCGTCGAGTTCGACGATGATGCCGTGGAGGCGCTCCTGCTCGCGCCGGAGGGGAACGGCTATTACTCGGGCACGGCCCCGGCGGCGGGGGCGGGGACGGGCTACCGGTTCCGCCTCGGCGACGGCAAGAGCACGAGCGCGGGCGAGTGCGCCTTCGCGCCCGACCCGGCCTCGCGGTTCCAGCCCGAGGGCCTGCACGGGCCGTCGCAGGTGGTCGATCCCTCGGCCTACCGCTGGGCCGACCGCGACTGGCGCGGGCCGATGTCGTTGGACGGGCAGGTGATTTACGAGCTGCATGTCGGCACGTTCACGCCCCTAGGGACCTGGACCGCCGCCGCGGAGCAGCTCCCGTACCTCGCCGAGCTCGGGGTCACTGCGCTCGAGCTGATGCCGGTGGCCGAGTTCCCCGGCACCTTTGGCTGGAGCTACGATGGCGTCGATCTGTTCGCCCCGTTCCACGGCTACGGCAGGCCCGACGACTTCCGCCGGTTCGTCGACCGCGCCCACGGCCTCGGCCTGGCCGTGATCCTCGACGTGGTGTACAACCACCTCGGCCCCGACGGCGACTACCTCAAATCGTTCTCTGAGGACTATTTCTCGAAGCGGCACAAGACCGAGTGGGGCGAGGCGCTGAACTTCGACGGCGAGAACGCCGGGCCGGTGCGCGAGTTCGTCCTTGCCAACGCCGCCTACTGGGTCGACGAGTTCCACGTCGACGGCCTGCGTGTCGATGCGACGCAGAACATCTTCGACGACGGTCCCGACCACATCCTCGGGGCGATCGTGCGGACGGTCCGCGCGGCGGCCGGGGGCCGTCGTGTGCTGGTCGTCGGCGAAAACGAGACCCAGAGTGCACGGCTGTTCCGGCCGGCCGAGCGGGGCGGTCTCGGGTTCGACATGCTCTGGAGCGACGACTTCCACCACACCGTGATGGTCGCCGCCACCGGGAGCCGCGAGGCGTACTACGGCGACTACCTCGGCACCCCGCAGGAGCTCGTCTCGGTCCTCAAGCGCGGCTGGCTCTACCAGGGCCAGTGGAACCTCCGCCAGGGCAAGCGGCGAGGCAGCGCGGCGCTCGATATCGCGCCGGCCGCCTTCATCGTGTTTATCCAGAACCACGACCAGGTTGCCAACTCGGCCCGGGGCGACCGGTTCCACCGGCTGACCAGCCCCGGGCGGCATCGGGCGCTGACGGCGCTCCAGCTCCTCGGCCCGTCCACCCCGCTGATCTTCCAGGGCCAGGAGTACTCCGCCTCCACACCGTTTCTCTATTTCGGCGACTACAAGCCCGAGCTCGCCGGAGCGATTCGTCGGGGCCGCCAGAAGTCCGTCCTGCAGTTTCCCGGTCTGGCGACCGAGGCGATGCAGGCGCTGCTGCCCTACCCTTCGGCCCCGGAGACGTTCGCGCGGTCGAAGCTCGACCCGAACGAGCGGGGGCGGAGTCCGCACGCCGAGGCGCTGGCGCTGCACCGCGACCTCCTGCGGCTGCGGCGCGACGACCCGGTGTTTCGCCTCCAGCACCCCGGCATGATCGACGGCGCCGTGCTCGGTTCCGAGGCGCTGGTGCTCCGCTGGTTCGGCCCCGGCGGGGACGACCGCCTGCTCCTGGTGAATCTCGGTACCGAGCTGCGGCTGGAGGTGGCCCCCGAGCCGCTCCTGGCCCCGCCCGCGGGAAAATGCTGGCAGGTCGTCTGGTCGAGTGAAGACCCCCGCTACGGCGGGGGCGGCACCCCACCGCCCGAGCGCGAGGCGTACAACTGGCGTCTGAACGGCCACTCGGCCGTGGCGATGGCCCCCGCCGACGCCGTCGGAGACACACACCGCGACCCGCCGGGCTCGGTGTGAGCCGACGTGACGTGTGAGACATGAATCAAGCAAACGCACCGGAAAGGATAAGAACTTCGATGTCGGTCCTGGTCGAACCCATCGTGCGACCCTGCCCCGAGACGGAGGGGGACGACTCGGACGCGGAGCGGACCCGGGAGTGGCTCGTCTCCAACGGACTGGGGGGGTACGCCTCGGGGACCGTCTGCGGCGTCCCCACCCGGCGCTACCACGGCCTGCTCGTCGCCGCGTTACCCACTCCGCTCGGCCGGATGATGATGCTCGACCGGCTCAACGAGCGCCTCGGCCTGCCCGACGGCTCGTTCGCCCCGATCGGCGTCGAGGCGCTCGTCAGCCGGCCGATCCCCGACGTCAGCGGCCGCCTTACCAAGTTCCACCTCGAGGCCGGGCTCCCAGTCTGGCGCTACGAGGTCGGCGGAGTCACCCTGGAGAAGCGGCTCCTCCTGCCCCACCTCCAGAACACGGTCTACCTCACCTACCGACTCATCGAGGGGGACGGTGCGGGGGGGGCGTCCCTCGGTCCGGAGCGTCCCGTCCAGCTCATCTTGCGGCCGCTCATGCACTTCCGCTCGCACGACGCCCCGGTGAGCTTGCCCCACGCCGCTCCGTACCGTTTTACTGCCTGGGCCGACCGCTACGAGATCTCGAGCGGCGGCGACATCCCGCCGCTGCGGGTGACTCTGGTCGGCCGCGACCCGGCTTTCACCCTCGACATCGCGCAGACGACGCAGGTCAGCTACCTGCTCGAGGCCCAGCGCGGCTACGAATCCACGGGCAACCTGTGGAGCCCTGGGTTCTTCAGGGTCGCGCTGACTCTGGACGAGCCCACCACGCTGATCGCTTCGGTCGAGTCGTGGGAGACCCTGCTCGCCCTCACGCCCGAGGAGGCCCACCGGGCCGAGCGCGGGCGGCGCGAGCGGCTCGTGAGCGCGGCCCGCCACGTGTCAAGGGGCGACCACGGCCCCGACGCCTCGCGGGGCGAGACCGCCCACATCGAGGCCGAGCTCGTGCTGGCCGCAGACCAGTTCCTGATCATCCCCGACGGCCGCGTCGCGGACGCCGCCCGGGCCCACGCCGCCGGCGAAGAGGTGCGCACCGTGATCGCCGGCTACCACTGGTTCACCGACTGGGGCCGCGACACCATGATCAGCCTCGAAGGGCTGACCCTCACCACTGGCCGATCCGCGGAAGCGGGATACATCCTCCGCACGTTCGCCCACTACGTTCAAGACGGCCTGATCCCCAACATGTTCCCCGAGGGCCAGAAGCAGGGTCTGTACCACGCGGCCGACGCGACGCTCTGGTTCTTCCACGCGATCGACCGCTACGTCGAGACCACGGACGACCGCGCCACACTCCACGCCCTGACCCTCCGACTGATCGACATCGTCGATCACCACCTCAAGGGGACGCAGTTCGGCATCGGCGTCGACACCCGAGATGGCCTGTTGTGCCAGGGGGCCGAGGGCTACCAGCTCACCTGGATGGACGCCAAGGTCGGCGACTGGGTCGTCACCCCCCGGCGGGGCAAGGCCGTCGAGATCAACGCACTCTGGTACAACGCCCTGAAGCTGATGGAAGGTTGGGTCGGCGAGACCCGCGGCGACGCCGCCGCGCGGCCCTACGCACACCACGCCGAGCAGGCCCGACAATCGTTCAATGCGCGGTTCTGGTACGACGAAGGGGGCTATCTCTACGACGTGGTCGACGGCGTGAACGGCGACGACCCGGCGTGCCGCCCCAACCAACTCTTCGCCGTCTCGCTGCGGCACCAGGTGCTCGACCCCGCGCGGTGGGAAGCCGTGGTCGAGGTCGCGCGCAAGCGGTTGCTGACCCCCGTCGGCCTCCGCTCGCTCGCCCCCGGTCACCCCGACTTCAAGGCCCGCTACTTCGGCGACCTCCGCGCCCGCGACGCGGCCTATCACCAGGGCACGGTCTGGGCCTGGCTCATCGGCCCGTTCATCGACGCCTGGCTGAAGGTCCACCCCAACGACCGCGCCGGCGCCCGCCGCTTTCTCGAAGGTTTCGTGCCCCACCTCAGCGAGGGGGGCCTCGGCACCATCAGCGAGATCTTCGACGCCGAGCCCCCATATACCCCGCGCGGCTGCATTGCCCAGGCCTGGAGCGTCGCCGAGGTGCTCCGCTGCTGGATGAAAACCTCGGGTTGAGCCAAACCTGGTCGCGAGTTTCGAAAGAGGCCTTCCCGTCGCCGATGGACAAGAACCAACGCGAAGCCGGGGATCGGCCTGACCGAGGAGTCTCCGCCGAGGGACGCCGTCTCGAAAAGGGTCTGATACTGTTGGCGAATTTGCGTGGTTGGGCCATCGGTACTAGCCTGGACAAGGAGGGCGCCCGTTTCGAAGGGGGTGGGCCGCTGCTCTCCATGAGCGAATGAATAGTTCTCCAACCGCGGTTGTTTTCACTCCGCATAAGCCCCTGGCGGGCAAGTGATCGCGTCGGGATATGCCGGGGCGACCTGGGGTAAGTCGCAGTTGGCCCGTCGCTTAACTCCTTGTTCTCAAGGGGAAGGCGACGTGCCCTCGTGAGTAACTGCGGCTCTAGAAGTAGCATGGGAACAGAAAACCGGCGTAAGTCCCGGAAGGCGGGAGTGCCAGATAGGGTAACTCATTTTGGCAGATGTTACGGCCCCCGAAACTGCGGTTTTCGCCTGGTCTGAAGGGATTGCTCGCGGGGAGACCCTATTTGACACGGGAGCGGAGCGGTCCGATGGGTGAGCCGCCCGTTCCTCTGGTGGCGCCTCACCCCTGCGACAGCAACAGGGCGACCGGGAAATGCGCGAACACCTCGGCCAGGGACAGTGCGGGTTGCCCTTGCGGGTCCACGCAGGTGAGGGTTTCACCCGTGAAGAGATTATGCCAGAGTAGTTTGGGCTCGACGTCGGGCAGCAGTAGCCGGGTGTTCTGCCAGACTTCTGCGCCGAGGGGAAGGCCCTCCGGTCCCGGGACCAGGCGCGTAAGGAGGCGCGGCACGGCCACGATGGCCTGTCGGTCGCCCAGGCGCCGGGAAAACCCGAAGACGTGGTCCCCCCTGGCCCCCGTGGTCTCGGCCGGGAGGTAGTCGCCGGTCGAGAACAGTCCCGGGTGATCGCGGCGGCAACGGAGGGCCTGCGCGGTGACGTACAGTTTGATGCGACCGTCCTGCTTGACGTGCGTCAGTTCGCGCGCCAGTTCCCTCCGATCCGGCCCGGCCTCGGCCGCCCGACCCTGCAATGCCCGGAGCAATTTCTGCCGGCGTTCGTAGTCCACGGGACGGCGGTTGTCCGGGTCCACCAGGCTGAAGTCCCACAACTCGGTTCCTTGGTAGGTGTCGGGGACGCCCGGCAAGGTGATTTTCAGCAGTGTCTGCGCGAGCCCGTTGAGCAGCCCGAAATGGCTCACCCGCTGCTGGAACGCCCGCAGATCTTGCAGGAATGGGCCGCTGAACTCCTCGTTCAGGATGCGGGCGACGAACTGTCGGACGGCTTCATCATAGGCTTCGTACGGGTTGATCCAACTGGTGTGGACCTTGGCCTCGTGCAGCACCTTGACCATGTACGCCTGGATCCGTTTCACGAACTCGGCGTACTCCTCGGGGCCGCACGGACCGAGGGGCCAGGCGCCGAGGAGTGTCTGGTAAATCAGATACTCCTCGTTCGCCTCCGGCACGCTGACCTCGTCAACGAGCGAGCGGTGCGGCTCGTTGAACTGACTCCACCGCTCCAGGCACTTCCCCCATTCCTGCGGCAGTTCCGACAGGACGTTCAGGCGGGCCCGCACGTCCTCGCCGCGCTTGGTATCGTGCGTGGACAAGGGAGAGAGCGCCCGGGGCCATTTCGCCTGGCGGCTCTGGTTGAAGTGGTGGACCGCCTTTGGGGCCACCCCGAAGCGCGCCGGGTCGCCGCCCACCTCGTTCAGCGCCAGCAGACGGTTGTAGACGTAGAACGAAGTATCCTCCAGGCCCTTTGCCATCACCGGAGCGGTGACCTGCTGGAACTTGCCGGCGAAGTGGCACTGCTCGGCCCGGCCCTGCTCCCCGGTCGACTCCGGGTAGCGGAGCAGGAGTATGTCGCGCACGAAGCGGAATAGCGACCGGCTCAGCGTCGGGTTCCGCGCCGTGGCCCGGCGCACGGCAGCTTCCACGTACTTGTGGTCTGGATCGTGGACCCCTTCCTCGGAGATATAGGAGCGGTAAACAGGGAAACAGGCGATCACCTGCGCCAGGGCGAAGCGCAGGCCGTTCAGGGTGAAGTCGCGGGACGAGCGGTCCTTCTGCGCCAGGCGGTCGAGCTGGTTGGCCAGCATCTGCAGCTCGCTGGAGAGCACGGTCTGGAGGATGAGCAACTTGTTTTGATACACCACTTCGGCGAAAGGGGCCGACCCGGTCCTCTGCTGGTAGAGCCTCGTCAACGGCTTCTCGCCGTCCGGGTCGACGAAGAGGCCGTTAACCACGTTGACGAAGTCGTAGCCGCTGGTGCCGTGGGTGTCCCAGTCGGGCGGCAACTGCTCGGTGGTGCCGAGGATCTTCTCGACGACGACGTAGAGGGGGCAACGCGGGAGTACCGGGGCACCGTCCGGGCCGGCCTCGCCGATCATTTCGAGGAGGGGCCCTTCCAACTCTTTCCAGTCCCGGCCGCGCCAGACCGGGTCCGAACGAAAGACCTCGTACACGCAGGCCAGGACGTAGTACTGCTGGAGGCGGCGGAGGTACTGCTTGGGGTCGTACAAGCCGTCAGGGTGGTCGATCCGTAGACCGTCGGCCTTGCCCTGAACCAGCAGGCGCAGGACCAGTTCGTGGGTTGCGGCGAAGACCTCGGGCTTCTCCATGTTCAGGGCCGCCAGCTCATTGATGTCGAAGAAGCGGCGGTAGTTGATCTCGTCCGAGGCGACCCGCCAGAACGCGAGGCGGTAAGCCTGTTCGTCCAGCAGCCGTTCGAGCGCGTCGAAACTGTGCGGTTCCCCCGCCGTGCCGTTGATCAGGACCACGGTCTTCTCGAGGGAGTCCCGCACCACGGCGCATTTCTGAGCGAGCGTGGCCAGCCGCTGCTTGATCACCTCCTTCTCGCGCTGGCTCTCCGCCACCCTGGCGGGATTCGTCTCCGTATGGTCGGGGAGGTGGGACACGGCGGTCAGGATGCTCTGATACTCGTTCAGGGCCGCGACGTCCGCGCCCAGGGTGCGTTGCATCTCTTCCAGGTTGGTCTGCAGGATCTGCGCATAGCTGTGGGGCGCGACGGGGAAGCGGTGGTCGACGTAATGCAGCGTGAAAGCCCCGACAGAGTAGGCCAGGCGTATCTTCTGGGCCTCCAGGGCCTGGCCATACGGCTCGGCCAGGATCGGCAGCAGGACGCGGTTGCGGAGTTTCGGCCGCGGCGAGTCCTGCCAGCCGATGTCGAAGTAGCCGGCATACGGAGACGACGGGCCGTTCTCCAGCACGTCGTTCCACCAGGCATTATCGTTGCCGACGATCCCCATGTGGTTGGGCACGGTGTCGAGGATCTGGCCCATCCCCTGGGCGTGCAGCGCGCCGACGAACACATCGTATTCCGCCTCCGAGCCGATCTCGGGGTTGAGCGCCCGATGGTTGGTAATGTCGTAGCCGTGCTGGCTGCCCGCCCGCGCCTGGAGGTAGGGGGAGGCGTAACAATGGGTGATGCCCAGCTCGCTCAGGTAGGGGACGATGGCGCAGGCATCACGGAACGTGAAACCGGCGTGGAACTGCAAGCGGTAGGTCGATTCGGGGAAGCGCTGCCGCTGGGCAAGGCGTTGGGCCGTCTTCTGGAGCAGATCTTCGACCGTTGACATCGGTAATGGTGCCTCACATCGGTTACCCCCAAGGCGATTCGAGGATGACTGCCGCTTGAGCAGGTACCCTCAAGCCCTCCCCCGTCCGGCACGAACAGTAGCATCCCCCTTCCGGGACGAGAGGGACGGTCGCCGCGCCCCCGCTTGCCGAACCTACACCCCGGTCAGGGGAGCGGCGTTAGCCGGGTTGAGTCATCCTCTGACTCTCTTTGCCAAGGGTTTCCACCCGCGCTTGCGAGACGGCCTTCCCGGTTTCTTCCGCTGTCCGGATGTGTAGGACCGCCAGTGACCTCCCCTGCAGCGGATAGACCTCCCCCGCGCTCATGGGCGGCGCCGCGCCCATGAGCCCGGCCGTGTCGAACACGCGTTCCCATCGGTGCTCGACCTTCGTCGCGGGCAGCGTGAACGGGATCGGTTCGTGATGGGCGTTGAACAGCAAGAGCAGCGTCTCGCCGACGATCGGCTCGCCGCTCTCGTTCTCGTCGCCGATCAGGTCGCCGGCCAGGCGCACCCCCAGGCAGCGGGCGAACCCTGTGTTCCAGTCCTCGTCCGTCATCTCTTCGCCCGCGGGGCTGAGCCAGGAGATGTCCTTGATGTCGGTGCCGCGGATGGAGCGCTGCAGGAAGAAGCGCCGCCGATGGAAGACGGGCTGCTCGGCCCGGATGCGCGCCACCGTGCGCACGAACTCCAGGAAACCCTTCTGCTCCTCATTCAACTCCCAGTTTAGCCAGGTCATTTCACTGTCCTGGCAGTAGGCGTTGTTGTTGCCGCCCTGCGAGTGGCTCAATTCGTCGCCGCCGTAGATCATCGGCACCCCCTGCGACAGCAGCAGCGATGCCACCAGGTTGCGCTTCTGCGATGCGCGCAGAGCCTTGATGGCCGGGTCGTCGGTCGGGCCCTCCGCGCCGCAGTTCCAGCTATTGTTGTCGTTGGCCCCGTCCTTGTTGTCATCGCCGTTGGCCTCGTTGTGCTTGTCGTTGTAGCTGACCAGGTCCTGGAGCGTGAAGCCATCGTGGCAGGTGATGAAGTTGATGCTGGCGTGTGGCAGCCGGCCGCTCCAGGCGTACAAGTCGCTGGAGCCGGCCAGGCGCGTCGCGAACTCCGAGACAGTCCCACCGTCGCCCTTCCAGAAGCGGCGGACGCAGTCGCGGTACTTGCCGTTCCATTCGGTCCAGAGCACCGGGAAGTTACCCACCTGATAGCCTCCCTCGCCCACGTCCCACGGCTCGGCGATGAGCTTGACCTGCGACAGCACGGGGTCCTGGTGGATGATGTCGAAGAACGTCCCCAGCCGGTTGACCGCGAACAGCTCGCGCGCCAGCGTGCTGGCCAGGTCGAAACGGAAACCGTCGACCCGCATCTCAGTAACCCAGTAGCGCAGGCTGTCCATGATCAACTGCAGGACGCGCGGGTGCTGCATGTTGAGGGTGTTGCCGCAGCCGGTGAAGTCCATGTGGTAGCGCGGGTGCGGCGTCAGCCAGTAGTACGAGGCGTTGTCCACCCCGCGCATGGACAGCGTCGGCCCCAGTTGATTGCCCTCGCCGGTATGGTTGTAGACCACGTCGAGGATGACCTCGATGCCGGCGGCGTGCAAGGCACGCACCATCATCTTGAACTCTTGCACCGACTCGCGCGCGGAGTCGCGGGAGGCACAGTGGAGGGCGGGGGCGAAGAAGGCCAGGGTGTTGTAGCCCCAGTAATTGCACCGGCCCTTCTCGACCAGGTGGCGGTCGTCGACGTGCAAATGGACCGGCATCAGCTCCACCGCAGTCACGCCGAGGCTGAGCAGGTGCTGGATGGCCGCCTCCGAGGCCACGCCCGCGTAGGTGCCGCGCAGCTTCTCGGGCACGTCGGGATGGCGCTCGGTGAAGCCCTTGACGTGCAGTTCGTAGATCAGTGTTTTGTGCCAGGCTGTCCGCGGCGGATGGTCGTCGCCCCAGGTGAAGGCGCCGTCGACCACCGCCGCCAGCGGCGCGAAGGGGGCGCTGTCGCGCTCGTCGCAGGAGAGGTCGGCGTCGGGGTCACCGATCTTGTAACCGAACAGGCAATCGTCCCAGCGCAGGTCGCGGCCGATGGCCTTGGCGAAGGGATCGAGAACGAGCTTGTGCGGATTGAAGCGGTGACCCTTCTGCGGCTCATAGGGTCCGTGGACCCGGTAGCCGTAGAGCTGTCCGGGCTTGACGTCGGGCAGGTAGGCGTGCCAGACCTGATCGGTTTGTTCGCGCAGGTGGATGCGCTGCGCCTCCGCCGTCGCCTCGGGCGAATCGAACAGGCACAATTCCACTTTGGTGGCGTGCTCGGAGAAGAGCGCGAAGTTAACTCCCTTCCCGTCCCACGTTGCGCCCAACGGAAAGGGTTGCCCTGGCCATACTCTCATGCACGGTTCTCCTTGCGTTGGCTTCGACTCCCTTTGCCGGGGCGGCCGGCCGAGAGTCGTACTCCGGATTGTCTCTCAGACCCCCCGGACGATCAAGCTCGATGACCATCTTCAGAAGATAATTACATATAATTTGACAATGACAATTCCCAGGTTCGCCAGGAGGGCCGCGACGATCCATCCCCATCAGCTCAAACCCGATCCGAGGGGCGAGGATGGCAAGTATGTTGGGTCGAAACGTCGCCCTCGCAAGCGGAGGATGTCCTTCAAGGTCAGGGCGCACAGCTCGCTGACACGGAGGCCGGTGTCGAGCAACGTCCAGAAGACCAGCTTCTCGATGGGCGTCTCGCAGGCGGCGGCCAGCCAGTCCGCCTCCTCGGCGGTGGGGGCTCGCGGACGTACTGGTAGGGCACCTCTCCCCCCGAATCCTGCGCCTCTGGTCACGAAAGTCACAATCATTGCGTTTTCCGCGATTCAGTCTATCCCGGCGGCAGGGGGTGAGAAAGGAGGCAGTTCCCCGAGAGATCGTGGCTTTGGGCGTCTCGGGGCCCGCGGAGCACACTATGAGTAAGGTCCGCTTGACGTAGCTCTCTCCTTTCAGAAGCGCAACTGCGGCTTGACGAGGTGGGATTCGGGGGAGACCATTCTCAATTCTCATGGAACTCCGACGCACAGGGCGATTGCCGCCGCGATTTCATCGATCTGGGCGTCGGTGACCTCGCCGAGCTTCGGAGCAAACCGCGTCACGGACACCGACTTTACCTGGAACGCGTCCGCCCCGGAGTCTTTCGAGAGGCCATTCTCGGACGCCGCCGGGAGGAAGACGAACCAGGAGAGATTCCCGAAGTCGCTCTTCCAAATCGCGTTTGTCCAAGAGCCCCTGAGCCCGCTCTTGATCCTAAGCCGAGCGTTCCCCTCAGGAACAAGTCGGCCGAGTCCCCTCCCTGATCGCGATCGGAACATGGTCATGCCGAAACGGAGCTTGACTGGACGGGAGTTGACTCTATAGCAAATTTCCTATATCATGGGAGCGTGGACCTTTGGAGGAAGGAGAACAAGAAGAACCTGAAGCGCCGGTCATGCGGCCCGTCGTATGGCTGGGAAACTCAAGGAGAAATATTCAGGCATTCCCACCGGACGCCCGGAGGATCATCGGCGGCGAGCTCCAGCTTATGCAGTATGGCGGCATGCCGAAGGATGCCAAGCCGTTCAGGGGAATCGGCAGCGTCGTCATTGAAATCGCCATTCGGCATGACGGCGAGGCTTACCGCACCGCACGGTGGTGGCCCTCCAGCTCGGCAGGAACATCTATGTGCTGCATGCCTTCCAGAAGAAATCGAAGAAAGACATCGCCACGCCAAAGCAGGATGTGGATTTGATCAACCAGCGATACAAAGAGGCGAAGGAGTTGGCGGAAGATGAGCAAGAATAAACACGCGAACATCGAGTTTGAGGAAAGCTCGGGCAATGTCTTCGCGGACTTGGGCCTTGAGGATGCCGACGAGCTTTTCACGCGGTCGCGATTGGGCTTTCATGTCTATAATCTTTGACAGACCGGAAGCTCAAGCAGCGTGAGATCGCGACGCTGCTCGGCATCAAACAGCCGGAAGTCTCGCACCTGATGAACGGGCACTTCAGCCGCTTCACCACCGACAAGCTGCTCGATTTCCTCAGACGCCTTGACCGGAAAGTGACCATCCGCATTAGCCCGCACCGGCCGGGCGAGCCGGATCAGGAAATCGGTGTTGGCCTCTGAATGATGATCGTCTGATTCCTGCGTATGGTTTTCCGGAGCCATATCGCTGTATCGGCTCCTGACGGTGAAGTGGACCCCAATACTGGACAGGTCGGGCGGCCTGTATTTGTTATGGTCCTTCTCCACTCAGCCTCGCCGAACGAAACAAATTCGCAACGAAAGCAGCCGGGATCAGAGGGCGGTCAAGGCCAACTTTGCAGCATGCCAGTCCCACCCGGACCTCGGATCCGAAGCAGGCGATGAAGGATTCACGATCATCGTCATCTATGAGCGCCACAAG